>Ga0187876_1000204_pt1 | contig 60939 bp, 49 predicted proteins | sample June2016WEW_17_4_FD_133000 | JGI IMG/M metagenome (GOLD analysis project Ga0187876, IMG submission 133000) | Peatland microbial communities from SPRUCE experiment site at the Marcell Experimental Forest, Minnesota, USA - June2016WEW_17_40 | ecosystem: Environmental > Terrestrial > Soil >... | reverse complement strand
TCGCCTCCGCACGGCCACTGGTGATAAGAGAAGTTTGTGGCCACGCGGGGGTCGAGGGTATCCTGTCTGCCCCTCCCCGAACGCGCCATTGCTGATAAGTGATCACTTTTTCCAGGTGCGCACGCCACCAACTCGCTCATTGCCGTTGGGCACGGCGCAATGGTAGAGTAACAGCGATCGGCTCAGTTTGCCCGTTTCTTGGACTGCACGGATGGGTCACGTGCGCTGGGTGTGCCTGGTGAGAGGAATGATTCATGAAGCGGCTGCCACCCGTGGTGCTCGTGCTCCTGGTCGTAGTCCTGGTACTCGCAGCCAGTGGCGGCGCCTACTACATTGGCCGTTCGTCGCAGCGGTCCACCACACCCACGCCGCCGCCACAGGCGTCTGCCCTGCCGGTGACGAGCGGCGGTAGTGGCTTCAGCGTAGGCGGCACACCGCCCATCGTGCCGCTTGCCAGCGACTGGCCGCCGGTTACTCTGGCCAATTCCGACGTGCACTTCTCCTACCCTCCGACCTGGAGCGCAGACACGACCTCCAGCCCCGGCGCACTCGTGCTCGCTCCAGCCGACGAGACCAAGGCTGAGCCCAGCCCGAGCATCGGCTTCGTCGTACTCGACAAGCCAATCGATACAGCCATTCACATGGGGGGCCAGTGGACGCCGATCACCGTGCAGGGCATGCGGGGCTACTACGCCCAGTCCTGAGGACGTGCAGGTGACGCGCATGCTGGGGGAGGCCGGCAAGCTCATGGATATCGAGGTGGTCGACCACCTGGTGATCGGGCACGGTAGGTACGTGAGTCTCAAGGAGCGGCGGCTGGGGTTTGGGTGAGCTAGCTCGTCACGTTGACACAGACTGCATAGGGCGTCAGCGTGGGAAACGCCGGTCCGGCCGGTCCCTTGACGGTGATGTCCCACTCGCCTGCCGGAACGGAGGAAGCACTCGCGGGGAACGTCCGCAGGTTCCCCATCTGTAGCACGACGACATCCTGCGCCGTGCCGGGCAGCGCGCTCAAGGGGGTCTGATCGTTGGAGAATCCGCCTGAGATCGCTGCCTCGCCGTTGGGACAAGTGGCGCTCAACGTCACCAGCTGGAAGGCGGTAGTAAGCGTTACCGCGGCGCCCGGCTGGAGGACGTAGCCCAGGCCGATTGGCGCACCGGTGGTTCCGGCGGTCGCAGCCGGGCCGGCAGGGCCTTGTGGGCCGGCGGGCCCTTGCGGTCCCTGTGGCCCGGTAGCGCCCTGCGGTCCTGCCGCGCCTTGTGACCCCTGCGGTCCTTGTGGACCGACCATGCCTGCGGGACCTTGGGCACCGGTCTTGCCCCTTGGTCCAGTCGGACCGGTCTGGCTCCAAGTGAGTGCCGTCTCGCTTGCCGTGCAGTGCTGCTTCTTGACCGTATCGATCACTCGGAGCAGCTTGCTGCCAGTGTTGCTATAGCAGGCGTGGATCACGCCTGCGTGGTCGGGGATGCCGGCGAGCACACTTGCCAGCCCGGTCTCGGCCGGGCGGCTGGTGAAAGCGATGGTCCCGAGCACCAGTGTCACCAGGCAGCCGACCAGCCCTATACGCCCAAGACGCGCCGGGCGCGCCCGAGAAGACGCAGGTACGGCTCGACTGCGCAGCGAGTGGATTTCAGATTCGAGGGCAGCAACTCTCGCCATGAGCTGCGCGGTAGTGCGGTCTTCGGCCTGCACATCGTGCTCCATTGCCTCAATTCCTTTCAATCATTTGCTGCTCAAGTCGCGCTGCTCGTTCAGGATCGGGTGGGGAACACACCTGCCAAGGCGATGATGAAGTTGATGCAGGTGAACGGCTGGACGTTGGTATGTGGCTGGCTGCTGCCAGAGGTCCCAATTGCCTGCGGGGCCATCGTCGAATCCGGAGCGTTGAGGTCGTACAGTGTGGTTACTCCTTGCGACTCTGCCGCCCAGATGGCGCCTTTTGGCGACCGCTGTTGCTGCGCGTCGCCGGCAGTGCTGAGGCAGTTGGCCGCGTGGCTGTGCGCCGGCATCTGAGTGCTGGTCAGGGTCACCTGCTCCGATCCGCCCATCTCGCCGAGGACATACGGGGAGAGCCCCGGGCCCTGGCCAAAGTGGATGGGCACCCGGCCCTGCAGGTCCGGCAGTGCGAAGTTCGACTTGCCGTCGCCGCCGTACGTAGTGCCCAGGATCGCGAATAGCGCCTGGTTCTGCGAGATAGGGAGCAGCTGGCCGTTGCACAGAGCCCAACCAGTCGGGGCAAAGTTCCCGGCAAACAGCGCGATTTCGCCGAGAAGCGGCGTCGCTTGCGCCAGGGCCGTGCCCGGAAGGGCAACAGCCGCGGCGGCTACGCCAGCCGCACCCAGGACGCCAGTCTTGAGCAGCCGCGATCGTGAGACGCGATGCGCCCCGCCCTTTGGGCTCCGAGCCTGGTCATCGCCCGCCGCGGCAGGGGTCTGTGCCGCAACTCTGGCGTGCAAAGATTGGATCTGTGCCTGCAGCCCCTTGATCTCAGCCTGCTGTGCCCGGAGCTGTGTGAGAATGGCGGCCATGTCGGGGTCTCCACGAGTCTCGGATGGCGAGTCCACGGCTTTGGTTGGCTCCATGTCCTTCCCTTTCACTTGTTCTGCCTGGGGGGCAGGCTATAGCGATGCCAGGACGGGATCCACATAGTCTAGCGCCCCTGGCAGACACGCAAGGCGCAGTGGTCAGTTCCCGTTGCCGCCTGCGCGTTCAACGGTGGCTTCGCTTCAGTCAACTACGGTGTAGCGACTGGCGGCTTCGCCGGCAAGTGCCAGGAGTAGCGCCACGGCGTCAGTCAGGCACAGATGCCTGCGGGGCCTGGAGCGCAAGGTCGACGGCACTATCGAGCGGCAGCACGCAGCCTTCTGCCCAGGCAGCAGCTAGGGCAGCCTCGCCGAGGGTTGCACGCATCGCCTGCGCTGCGGCCTCGTGGCCGGCCTGAAGGTCTGCCCGTAGCGGCATGCTGAGGCTCTGGCGGAGGGCCTCGGCTGCCCCGCCGAGCCGGGCGGCGCGCCGCGGCTGCTCGTACACAACGGCCGCCCAGGCCAAACACTCCAGCACCTGCGCAACCTCGCCACGGGTGCCGAGATCGCGGTTGAGCGTCAGGCTCTCCTGCAGGAGCGCTACAGCCCGGCGGTTGTGCCCCTGCCGGAAGGCGATCAGTCCCAGATTGCCCAGCGAGCCGGCGATGCCATGTCTGTTGCCCAACTCGCGGCTAAGCGAGAGGCTCTCCTCATGCAACCCCGCCGCCCGCGCGTACTCACCCTGCAAATCGGCCACGATGCCCAGGTCGCTGAGTGCGATGGCGATGCTGTGCCTGTCCCCCATCTTCCGGGACAGCTCCAGGCTCTGCTCGAGAGCCGACGTGGCCCGCGCGTACTCGCCTTGTGGGGCCAAGCCATGCCCTAGATTCAAGAGCGCGTTGGCGATCCCGTACGTATCGTCGAGCTCGCGGTAGAGCGCAAGGCTCTCCTCGTACAGGGCGCAGGCGTGGGCGCAATCTCCTTGCTGCTGTGCGACGATGCCCAGTAAGGTGAGGGTAGCGGCGATCCCGTACTTGTCGCCAAGACTGCGAAACAGAGTACGACCCTCGTCGAGCAGCCTTGCCGCCTGCGCGTAGTCGCCCAGCTCGATGGACGCATTTCCCAGGCGCTGGAGCGCGGCAGCTATGCTCGGCCGGCGCCCCACCTCGCGCGCGAGCACAAGGCTCTCCTCGCTCAATGCCCAGGCTCGTGCATAGGCGCCCCGCAAGTGGGCCACGCGCCCCAGGTGGCCCAGCGCCGCCGACATGCCTGTCTTGTCTTGTAGCTCGCGGAACAGCCGCAGGCTCTCCTCGTGCAGCTCGACTGCACGCTCGTAGTCGCCCTGCCGGTATGCCAGTTGTCCGCCGGCGTCAAGTGCTGACGCACGGATCGCTGCAGCGGACGGTCCACTTACGGCCAACGCTGCCTCCAGCCAGGCGCGCCCTTCGCTAAGGTGGCCCCGCGCAGCCCAGAAACGCCAGAGCATCGCCACCAGTCGCAACCCACGCTCGCTCTCTCCGCGCTCGCGGGTCCGGCGCAAAGCCGCCCGCAGGTTGTCGTGATCGGTCTCTAATCGGGACAGCCACCGTCCCTCCTCCATGCCGCGCAATTGTGCCGCTGCTTGTTCTGCGAGTGCGAGGTACCAGGCCAGGTGGCGCTCGCGCACGGTCTCCAGATCGACCGGGGCCACGGCAATCTCAAGGGCGTACAGCCGCACGGTCTCCAGGAGCCGGTAGCGCGGCGCCTCCTCGTGCTCCTCGACCTGCACCAGCGACCTGGCCACCAGCCCATCCAGCTGTTCCAGCACGCTACGTTCGGGCAGTCCATGCCCGGAACAGACGGCCTCAGCCGCTTCCAGCGACCAACCGCCGACGAATACCGCCAGCCGCTGCAGCAGCAGCCGCTCGCCGCTGCTAAGCAGACCCACGCTCCAGGCGATGGTGGCGTGCAGCGTTTGCTGGCGTGGCAGCGCCGCGCGGTTGCCGGCGGTAAGGAGGGCGAAGCGGTCGTCCAGGCGGGCGGCGAGCTGCTCGACGGAGAGCGACGTGAGACGGGCGGCGGCCAGCTCGATGGCGAGGGGGATGCCGTCCAGGCGGCGGCAGACTTGCAACACGGCGGGGGCGTTGCGCTCGCTCAGCGAGAAGCCGGGCCGGATCGCGCGTGATCGCTCCAGAAAGAGCTGTACCGCCTCGAAAGCGACAAGGTCCGCGGCGGGCACGCCGTCGCGCTCAGGCAGTGAGAGCGAGGGCACTCGCCAGATGTGCTCGCCCAGCACGCCCAGGGCTACCTGGCTAGTGACCAGAAGGTGCAGGGCGGGGGCTGCCTGGAGCAGGCTGGCAGCCAGCGCGGCGCTCGCGGCAACCAGGTGCTCGCAATTGTCCAGCACCAGGAGCATGTGCTTTGGTGCCAGATACGCGGTGAGCTGATCGAGGGCCGGGCGATGGGGATCCTCAGCCAGGCCGAGTGCGGTGGCCACGGCTGGCGCGAGCAGCGCGGAATCGTCCAGCGTGGCCAGCTCGGCCAGCCAGACCCCGTCTGCATAGTCGGCCAGCAGTCCGCGCGCCACCTCAAGAGCCAGGCGTGTCTTGCCGCAGCCGCCAGCACCCACCAGGGTTACCAGCCGCCGGTCGGCGTCATTTGCCTCGAGCAGCCGTGCGACCTCGGCGCGCTCCCACTCCCGCCCCACGAAGCCGGCGAAGGCGGCGGGTAGGTTGGTGCGGCGAGCCGTGGGCAGCAGCACCGCCGGTGCTTCGGCCAAGAGGCGGGCGCGCACGGCCCGTGTCTCCCGGCCGGGGGCTTCGCCCAACTCCTCCTCCAGGGCCGAGGCCAGGGTCCGATACACCTCCAGGGCCTCGCCGCGCCGGCCCTCCGCGGCCAGCAAGACCATAAGATCGCGCGCGGCATCTTCGTGGCAGGGATCCGCGGCCAGCACTGTGCGAAGGCAGCGCAGCGCTTCTTCGCGCTCGCCCACCGCTCGGCTGAGATCGGCCAAGCAGAGCAGCACGGCCAGATGCTGGCTGGCGAGCTCCTCGCGCTGGCGCTCGGCCCACGGCTCATAGCGGTCTTCTGGCAGGTACTCTCCGGTGTAGAGGGCGAGCGCTGCCCGGCAGAGCCCCTGATCGCGTTTGGCCAGCGCCTCGCGGGCCGATCGGGCAAATGCGGCCGCATCCAGCCAGTCGTCTGCCGGCTCTCCTTCCAGGACGGGCTGAAGCGTGAGCAGCTCCCCACGGGTCTGCACGTGGCTGGCGGGCGCGCCGGGGATATCGACTACCCTGCGCAGCAGGTATAGGGTGCTGCGCAGAGTCCTGGCGGCCTCGGCCGGCTCGGCTTCGGGCAGGAGCAGGTCGAGGAGCTGTTCGCGATGGAGCTGGTAGCCGGGAGCGCCGAGCAGAGCCTTGAAGAGCGCGACGGCCTTCTTGCGGCCCCACTGCGCGGCGGGTACTGGCGTCCCGCCCCGCCAGACGGCGAAGCCGCCCAGAGTGCGGACTCGTAAGCTGCTGCCGGCACGGCCAGGCGGAGCCAGCGCCTGCAGGACAGGCTCGCTTGATGGCAGCTCCTTGCCAAGGTAGCGAGAGCGCACGCGCCCCTGCTCCCACCAGTAGGCATACCAGTAGGGGCCATGCCCGCGGCCGGGTGGAGTACAGGTGGGACAGTCCGGCCTGCCGCAGCGGCGGTACTGCTGGCTGTACTTGAGCGCGAGGCTCCCACCTGGCCGCGGGCTCGACACGAGCGACACCTCCTCGGGGCGAGCGCCAGTCCGCCCCGGCCGGCGATCAACCAATGGACTATGCGGGTGCGTGCGCAGGGGCCTACAGCCTGTCTTGCGAAGTGCGCGTGCACGGGTCCTCCTCCATGCTACCTGACCGAGCGGTAGCTATCACTCAGTGCGGGGGCAGCGCCTCCACCACGCGGTCGTTGCCGCTGTCCGCGATGTAGACTGCCCCATGTGCATCCACCGCGATCCCGCCGGCTTCAGAGAGGCCGGTGGCGATGGTGGACGGCCGCCCGCCGGCGGGCAGCATGGCCGCCTGGTCTTCACCTGTACTGCTCATGCTGCTGACCGTGACGTAGAGGGTGCCGGCGCGGCTCACGGCCAGCCCGGTGATCTTCGCGTCGCTCCCTACGATTCGCGTGGGCAGCGGCGCCGGAGCGGTTGCCACGTGTCCGTTCGGCGCGATCTTCAACACCTGCTGGCCGTCGGCGCAGTAGAGGGCACCATGACCGTCGATCGCCATCGGCCCAATGGCCAAGCTGGTCGCATAATCCACGGCGGTCCCTGCCAGTGGTAGCTGCCGGCGGTGGCCATCCGGGTAGAGAGTGACTATCGATAGCGTCAGGTATCTCGGATCCACAGCGATAGCGTACAGCACACCCGCGCCGTCCACGGTCAGGCCTCGCGCGGCGTCCATACCGGGGACGATCCGCGGCGCCCTGGCACCCGGCGGCAGCCGTAGCAGGCGCGCATCGCCGTTGCTACCGCGGTCGAGGACATACGATGTAGACGACGCCATGGCTGTCAACCGCGAGAGCAAACGGGCTCTGGTAGGGCACGGCCTCGAGCACGGTATTCGGCGTGCTCGAGGCCGAGGCTGAGGCGTGCACCATGCCGCTGCCGATGAGGCACAGGCTGAGAGCTGCCATCACCAGGCGGGCGCTCCAGCGGGTTCTCGCTACGATCACGGTTCTTCTCCTTTACTGCTGCGGGCTTGTCGCCCGCACTACTTGCGAGCAGCATTGCGTGCGGCACATAGTCGTAGCCTACGCCCTCGCTGCCCCTTTCGCGTGGCGCTGAACAGGACGTGCTGTCCTCTGGTACCGGCAGCGACTTGTGTAAGGGCGGCAGCGATCCTTGCACAAGCGGGCGCCTTGGCCAGAGAATCGCGCGCGCCCGGCGGAGCAACGCCGCCGGGATGCACGGGACTTACGCTGGGACCGTGCCCCACAGAGAGAGCCGCCCGGGTGAGGCGGAAAGGGGCTCACAGGAGGAGGACACCAATCATGGAGGGTTTGGGTGCAGGGCAGTCAATGACAGAGGATCGCCGGCCGGTACGTGGGCGCGGCCGCCTGCGCGCGCTGCTGGGGAGGTTAGCACTGGCGGGCATGCTGCTGGTGGGCGCGGCGGTCTCGGCGGCAACCGGCGCCAGCGGGCGGCCAGGCATCGCACTTGCAGAATACGATGGCCCGGCGATCTATGCCATCGATGCAAAAGGGAACCTGTACTGTTACCACCACACCGGCTGGCTTACGGGCGACTTTACCTGGCAGAACGGCAACGTGGTGGGCATCGGCTGGAACGGGTTCACGCACGTGTTCGCGGGCTCCGGGGCTATCTATGCGATTACGCCCGATGGCACGCTGCTCTGGTACAAGCACGACGGAGAGAACACCTGCGAGGGTCTCAATACGCCCGGCGCCTGGGAAGGCCCGAAGGTGGTCGGCACCGGCTGGGACGCGTTCAAGGAGGTGTTTGCAGGCAGCGGCGGTATCATCTACGCCATCAACTGGGCCGGCCAGTTGCTGGAGTACAAGCACCTCGGCTACCAGACGGGCGACTTCACCTGGCAAGGCCCGACCGTGGTCAGCGACGAGCAATTCGCCGCGAGTGATGGCACCCTCCACACGGGGGGCTTGGTGTGGGCCGACTACAAGCAGGTGTTCGCGGGCGACGACGGCGCGATTTACGCCATCGATAAGGCCGGCGACTTGCTGTGGTACAAGAACTTCGGGTGGAGTGACGGCTACGACGAGTGGTCGGGACCCATCTTCGTCAGCCAGGGCTGGGGAAACTATGCGCAGGTATTCGCCGCGCCCGATGGCGTGATCTACGCCATCACGCGCACCACAAGCCTCACTGCAGGCGGCGCTACGCGGGTCGGCGGCAGGATTGTCCGGGGCGGTCAGCTCCTCTGGTTCAAGGACCTTGCCTATGATGGGTACGCCGAAGAAGGCCTCCCCGACAACTGGCAGGGCCCGAAGGTAGTTGGGCAGGGCTGGCAGTCATTTACGAGCGTTTTCCAGGCTGCCTCGTGGGGTAGTTAGGGTACCAAAGCGCAGCAGCCGCTATGCTCGACGCTCAACGCGGCCGCCGCGGCAGCTTTGCCACGGCGGCCCGCGCCTGTTTGTAGAGGCCGCAGGCGCTGCGGCGACCGGAACGCCCTGCCACGCGAGGGCGTTCACCGCGTGGTACTGCGACGAGGTTGCGCAAGCACTGGCCGGTCCTGGCAGTTTCATGCACCACGGCGCTCCGGCAAAGCTGCACGCAGCCAACGTTCGGCTTGGGCTTGTCTCTGCCGATCTAGCAGTGGCCGGGTGAAATTCGCAGTGACCACATCGCCGTGACCCATACCCTCGTCGTGGCCGGCAAGCTGGTGGACATCGAGGTGCTCGGCCACCTGGTGATTGGGCACGGCAGGTACGTGAGCCTCAAGGAGCGGCGGCTGGGGTTTGGGTGAGCTAGCTTGTGGCCTGCCGCGGCACCGAGCGTGGCTGCTCGGGCGCATGCCCCCTGTTCGGCACGATACTCGAAGTAGAAGTTCTGTGTATCGACTGGCGGTATCGCGGGCAAGTGCCAGGTGCAGTACCATGGCGTCAGTGACCGGAAGTGCCTTGGAGGATGACCGATGCTGGCTCAGCAAGACCCGACACGGCGATATCTGACTGTCGAGGAGTGGCGTGAACTGCTGCGTACGAGCGACGTCAAGTACGAGTACCACCATGGCTGGGTGTACGCGATGGCTGGGGGAAGCGCGGACCACGCCCATATTGGGGGGAACTCTTACTGGGCGTTGCGCGAGGCGCTGGAAGGCAAGGCCTGCAGGCCCTACAACTCCGACATCGCGGTGCGTCTCGCGCCCGGGGAGTACCGCTTTCCCGACGTTACTGTCACGTGCGACGAGCGTGACAGGGGCAGCGTGGATGAGATCCACTCGCCACGAGTGGTGATAGAAGTGCTGTCGGATTCAACCGAACGGGAAGACCGGACCAGGAAGTTCGCGCTGTACCGCTCCTGCCCCAGCGTGCAAGAGTATGTGCTGATCGCGACTGCGTGGCAAGCAGTGGAGGTGTATCGCAGGGCGGAACCGCGCTGGACTTACCAGAGCTATGGGCCGGGAGAGAGCATCGAGCTGGAGAGTATTGGCGTGGAGTTGCCCGTGGACCGGCTCTACCGGCTGACGGACGTTCCGCTGCCGAGCGCGCAAGCAGGCAAGTAGCAGCACGGCCACTGCAAGCATCTCGTGCGACAAAGGGGGAGCGAGTATGACCAGCTACCCAGTGACCCTGGAGGAGATCCGGCAGGCCGCGCGGGGCCTGGAGGGCATCGCGCGCCGCACGCCGCTGCTGAAGTCGGATACGTTTGGGGCGCGGGCCGGGTGCGAGGTGTACCTGAAGGCCGAGAATCTGCAGGTCACGGGCTCGTTCAAGATCCGGGGAGCGCTCACCAAACTGGCGGGGCTGTCTCCCGAGCAGCGGGCACGGGGCGTGATCGCGGCGTCGATGGGCAACCATGCGCAGGGCGTGGCCTATGCTGCCCGCCACTACGGCATTCCCGCGACGATTGTCATGCCGAAGCTGGCGCCGCTGAGCAAGATGCGCGCCACCGAGGGCTACGGCGCCCGGGTACAGCTGCACGGCGACTCCATGGAGGGGTGCCTGGACGAGGCACTGCGGATTGCGCGGGAGACCGGCGCTACGCTCATCCATCCCTACGATGACTGGCAAATCATCGCCGGCCAGGCGACACTGGGGTTGGAAATCCTCGAGGATCTACCCGATGCGGACGCGCTGTTCGTACCACTTGGCGGCGGCGGGCTGCTGGCGGGCGTGGCGATCGCGGCCAAGGCACTTCGTCCCTCCATGCGCGTGTTTGGCGTCCAGGCCAGCGGCTGCGCGCCATTCCCGGCTGCGCTCGCGGCAGGCGCGCCGATTCCCCTCGCCGCTGCCAGCACGATTGCCGATGGCATTCGCATCAAACAGCCGGGCGAACGCACGTTCGCGGTCATCCGGGAACTGGTGGACGATGTACTGGTAATCGAGGATGCGGCGATAAGCCTGTCCATCGTCCAGCTCTTGGAACGGCGCAAGCTGGTGGTCGAAGCGGCCGGCGCTGCCGCTTTGGCCGCGCTGCTGTCGTGCACGCATGGGCTCCTGCCCACGGCCAAGGCCGTGGCTGTGCTTGGCGGCGGCAACATCGACGTGCTGCTGATGGGGCAGATCATCGAGTATAGCCTTGCCGCACTGGGCCGCCTGCTGTTCGTGCAAGTGACGGTGCCGGATATCCCGGGCCAGCTGCTGCGGGTCTTGCGGGTGATTGGCGATTTGAGCGGCAACATCGTGCAGGTCGAGCACGCGCGCGGTGAACTGGCGATCCCGGTCGGCTTCACGCAGATTCTGCTGCGCTTGGAGACCAACGACGCTGCGCACCAGACACAGATTGTGGCCGCGCTCGAGCAGCACGGCTTCCCGGTGCGGCGCGTCAATCCGCAGGCGTACTGACCGTAGCCTGCAGCTGCCGGGCAGTGGGCACGGCATGCCCAGCCGAATCGTTGTTGAAGCACGCGCGCTTTGCCGTGCCGGTATAATACATACGTAGTATGGAGGGAGCCGGTAGTGCAAGAACCGTATTCCGTGACGAGCGTGCGTCTGCCACGCGATCTGCGCGCGCGCTTCGACGATCTGGCTCAGATGAGTGGGCGGACACGTACCGATCTGATTGTCGAAGCCATGGCGCGTTACGCGGAGGCTGAGACGGCGTTTATCGCCGCAGTGCAGGAAGGCATGGACGACGTCGGGGCCGGACGGCACCGCAGCCTCGAGGAGATCACCGGGGAGTGGGTGCAGCGTGGACTGCTTTCACCAAAGTGGCAGGACGAGTCGTCGCCATCTGATCGATGAAGGTACGGCTGACGGCGACCGCGGAGCGCGACATTGAAGCTATCGTGGCCTATGTCCAGGAGCGGAATGACAAGGCTGCGGGGGCCATCCGGCAGGCCATAGCCCGCGCGGCTGCCGGGCTTGCCGTGTACCCGATGCTTGGACGGCCAGGGCGCGTCGCCAACACGCGCGAGCGACCTCTCACGCGTTATCCAGATACGCTGATCTACCGCATCTACGGCGAGCAGGTGTTCGTGCTGCGCGTCATTCACCAACACCAGCGGTGGCCGCCGGAATAATCTTGAGCCATGGGGAGTGTATGACGTGACCAAGCTCGAGGTCCTGTCTCAGCAACGGAAGCTGGCGCATGCGCGATTGATGGCGCTCGACTCGAAAGTGTACCGAGCCTTCTTGCAGATGGAGCAGGCGGCGTTCTCCGATGGCGCCCTGCCGAAGCAGCAGAAGGAGCTGATCGCGGTCGGCATCTCGGTGGTGAAGAACTGCGAGTCCTGCATGCAGTGGCACATCGAGCAGGCTGCCAAGGCTGGGGCCAGCTTCCAAGAAATGTTGGAGGCGATTGAAGTAGGCATCGAAATGGGTGGGGGACCGGCTACCGTCTCGGCGCGTTTCGCGCTCGAGGTGCTGGACAGCCTTCAGCTGGGGCAGCCCGCCAAATCAGGAGGGGAATGAACGCGTGAGCAAAGGTGACGTAACGCGAGTCGCCGTTGTCACGGGCGCGGCGCAGGGGATCGGACGCCGGACGGCCGAGGTGCTTGCCGGCCTCGGCTACGCGCTGGCGCTCAACGACCTGCATGCGCCGGACGACTCAATGGAATCTGTGATGCGGCTGGGTGTGCAGGCGATTCCGGCGGTTGGGGATGTTTCCGATGAAGCCGCGGTCGAGACGATCGCCCGCACTGTGCTCGCGCACTTCGGCCGGGTAGACGTGCTGGTCAACAACGCGGGGATAAGCCTGATCCAGCCGGCCGAGACTACCACTGCGAGCCAATGGCGGCGTGTGCTGGACGTGAACCTGCTGGGTCCGTTCCTGCTGTGTCAGGCGTTTGGACGGGTGATGCTGGCGAGCGGCGAGGGCAGCATTGTCAACGTGGCGTCGATTGCGGGCCTGCTGGGCATCGCCGACCGGGCGGCATACAATGCGAGCAAGCATGGGCTCATCGGACTGACCCGCACGCTCGCGGCGGAGTGGGGCGGGCGGGGCGTGCGGGTGAACGCGGTGTGCCCGGGCTGGGTCAAGACCGAGATGGATGCGCGAGATAGCGGGGGTGGGGCCTACACGGACGCCGACATCGAGGGCAGGGTGCCGATGGGCCGGTTTGCCATGCCCGAGGACGTGGCGCAGGCGGTTGCCTTCTTGGCAGATCCAGATCGGAGCGGCTTCGTCAATGGGCACACCCTGTCGGTCGACGGCGGGTGGTACGGGGACGCGAGCTGGGAGAGCTTGCGCCTGCGCAAGCGGTAGCGCCGTCCCGCGTTGGCCGGTGGTTGCACAGAAGAGGGCGGGCGCCGGCGCCCGCCCTCTCTGGTCGGCCTGAACTACTTCGCGGAGCTCTGCTCTAGCACCCGGTGCTGGCCGGCGCTGCCGGCGGTCACCTTGACCGTGTGGGCCCGGGCGTTCTGCACCTTGGGCAGCTTGAGCACCAGCATGCCGTTCTCATACGAGGCTTCGGTCGCCTGTCCTTCGACGGCCGTGGGCAGGCTGAACGACTGCTCGAAGCTGCCATAGCTGATGCCGTTCCAAATCTGCTGCGCCCGCTCGAAGGTCGGTGCGGGGCGCTCGGCCTTCAGGCTGAGAATCTCGCCCTGTACGGTGATCTGCACCTTGTCTGGGTCGACGCCCGGCAAAGCCACCTGCACGATGTAGCTGTCGGGCAGCTCATACAGGTTGGCGGGTAAGGTGGACTGGGTACCGAGCGACGTGAGGGTGCTGCGCGGGTTGATAAAGCTGTCCGCTACCAGCCGATCCATGGCATCGCGCAGCGTGACGAATTCGTTGATGGGGCTCCACAAAGTCCTGATTGCCATTGATGTCCTCCTTCAGACTATCCTTTCTGGCTGCCGCTTTCTCGCGGCTTGGGTGAGCCTGCTGCTCACCTCCTCGTCTCTATTTGTAGCATATCTTGCTGATACTGTCAATATATATGAGTATAGAACTATCAAGGACAATAGGACACGTTGCGGGGCGAGTCCAGAGGGTATCATGCAACCTACGGCAGCACGCCTCATTTGGCTGATCCTGGTATTGGCAGTATGGGTCTGTGAGTGACAGGCCAATCACCAGAACCCGACGCGTTGTCGGGAGTTGCCCGATGAGGCGCAGGTCGTGGGCTCCTGCACGCGCCTGCGCGATTCCTAAGCCCCGAGGGCGTGGAGCTATAGTGATGCCACGGTGGAACCCGCATGCCGCGTCGAGGCGATGAAGCCTCTAGCTGGCAGGTCCAGGGGCGAGCACGCTGCTCGCGGTCCCGGGAACGTGCGGCTGCTGGAGATCCCGTTGTGGCTTCAGTTTAGGCGCAAGCGGCCCAATGCAGCTCACCCGCGCCCTGGCGGATTTCAAGTGAACGGCAACTGCTCCTGGTGCGGCCGGCGCTCGGGGCGCTCGCGGTCGACGAGCCCATAGCGGGCCTTGAGCTCGGCAATCGTCGCCTCCAAGTGGGTCGCGACTGCGCGCGGCGGGTACTTGCCCGGATACAGGCGCTGATGCAGTGGGAGGAGAGCGGGGTACTCCCGCTCCAGAAAGCTCAGGTAGTGGTCGCGCTCCAGAGAGCCCAAGTGGAGGAGGTCCGGCCAGAGGAAGCTGGCGCCGTGCTCGACGGCTGCCCGCACTGTCTCGTCCAATCGTTCGGGAGTGTCGCTCAGCCCCGGCAGTATGGGCATCGCCAGCACGCCCACGTGGAGGCCGGCGGCGGCCAACTGCGCCATGGCCCGCAGGCGCTGGGCCGGAGGTGCCGTGCCGGGCTCGGAGGCGCGCCAAATGGCCCGGTCGACGGTCGGCACACTGAAGCAGACCGTGCAGCCTGCACGCTGCTCGAGGTCGGCGAGCACGTCGCGGTCGCGCAGGATAAGCGTGCCTTTGGTGACGATGCTCGTGGGGTTGCCGTAGTCCGCGAGCACCTCGAGCAGCCGGCGTGTGATGCGGAACCGCGCCTCGGCCGGCTGGTATGGGTCCGTGGCGCTGCCGAGGGAGACGGGATCGCGGTGCCACGCGGGCCGGCGGAGCTCTCGGTAGAGCACGTCAGGCGCATTGACCTTGGCAAAGATGATGGTAGAGAAATCGCGGCCGGCTCCGAGGTCGAGGTACGTGTGGGTGCCTCGCGCGTAGCAGTAGTGGCAGCCGTGCACGCAGCCGCGGTAGGGGTTGATGCTCCACTGAAACGGCATGCCGTAGACGCGGTTGATGATGCTCTTGCAGATCAGCTCGCGGTACTCGACGCGCCCCATGCCCGGCCTCCGCGCTAGTAGGGTATATGTTCTACTATAGTGGTAGTCTGCACTAGCGTCCAGCCGGTGTGGCCACGGTGCCGACCGGCGCGTGGGTGTGGTAGCAGCCTTCTTCCTCATCATCGGGGGGCTCGGGTTCTCGTACGCCCAGCGCCACCGCGGCAGAGACGAGTGCCAGTACACTGGCGGTTACCAGGAACACCGAGCGGATGCCCAAGCTGCTGGCGATAGCGCTGCCGCTCACCTGACCGAGGGCTTGTCCGGCGGCATTCGCACCCGCGCTGAGGCCGATCGTGGCTCCGCGCCATTCGGCCGGAGTACCCAAGCTCAGCATCGTAGTAGAGGTGGCGAGCATGCCGCCCATCGCCAACCCTTCGAGCCCGCGCAGCACGTAGAGCTGGTTGATGCTGGCGGTGAAGGCCTGCGGCACGTTGAGCATTGCCGCTGCCAGCGTGGTGCCAATGAGCACCAGCCGAAATCGGCCGCGACGGTCCATGAAGCGCCCTGCCGCGATTGCGGTGAGAGCGCTGCAGATGCCGGCAATGGAGAATACGTTGCCGGCCTGAGCGGCGGCGTTCTGAGGTGTGGCGCCCAGATCTTGCACGAAGACCGACAGGAATGGCGCCACGATCTGGGCGCCAAACTGCACCGCGCAGATCACGACGATGACCAGGGCCAGTTGCCGCTGCCGAAGGATGGCGCGCACGTCGCCGAGCAAGCTGCGTCGCGGCTCGTCGTGCCGCACGGCACCGGGCGTGAACTGCTCCTCGACGAAGAAGGCAACCAGGAGGGCAGCCACGGCCAGCAAGGCGGCGGCAATGACGAAAGTGGTCTCGAAGCCTACGCGCACGACTAGCTGACCGCCTACCAGCGGCCCGATGGAGGCGCCGGTGAACAGCGCCGTCTGCATTGCGCCCATGGCCAGGCCGAGGCGCTCGCGCGGCACCGCCGCGGCCACCAGCGCCTGAGACGCCGCCACGCTGCCGGTCAGCATGCCCTGCACCACGCGCAGGATCAGCAGTTCCTGCGGGTTCTGCACTACGGTCATGAGGAACACAAGCACTGCGCCGGAGCCCATGGCCCGCACCACCATCATCTTCCGGCCGTACCGGTCGGCGACCGAGCCCCACAGGGGAGCGAATAGCGTCATGGCCACGGTGGTGCCGGCGAACAGCACGCCGGACCAGAGCAAGAGCGCGCTCCGATCGTGCACGCCCAGGTGCTGGACATAGAGCGGCAGAAAGGGAGTGACGATGTTGAAGCCGACGATCGCGAGAATCTGGGCCGTCCAGCTTACCCAGAGTACGCGTTGCCAGGACCTGCTCATCGCTCTAGTGTACGGGGGATGGCGGCGTAATGAGGTGGATTTGGATTGTCCAAGGACCGGTGCTGCGCCACCAAAGAGGGGATAGACACGACCCATGTAGCAGCCTACGGTAGTACCAATCGATGGCCAATCACATGCTGGCGTACGCCTCGCCGGAGGGGTGACCTATGCGCTGGTTGTGGCATCATCTCGCGTTTACCCATCTGACGCTTCGACCCAAGCTCCTTGGGAGCTTCGTGGTGATTGCCCTCTGCTCCAGCCTCGTTGCCGCGATAGCCGTCGTGGGACTCAACAACATCAATCACACCCTCACGACCACCTCGCGCAGCGAACTGCCTCGTTTCGTGTGGTTGGAGAGGCTGCAGCGTGACGCCTACGCCACACGTGGCTACCTGGCAAACGCCGGCGTGTACATCAGCAGCCCCACCGGGTTCGGTATCATCAGCGCCGATGCCGGCAAGCTGGTGGATCGCGACGCCGAAATTGCCGCTCTGATGCTCCTCGCGGACCAAGCGCGCGCTGCGACTCTTGTCGACTACCACAACTACGCCGCCCTGGTGTCACCCCAAACTCCCGAGGCGTCTCAAGCCAGCAGCCTCGGCATCCTGCTCCAGACCTGGCAGCAAGCCAGCATTGTCGTGGAGCAGAAGAGCAAGAATGCAGACGCCTATGGATTTGATCCCGTGGCTATCGCCGTCTATGAGCGCGAAACGCCGGCCTTGGGCCGGCTCGATGCCAGTCTCAGCAGTCTGCTCGCTACGGACCAGACCGCCGTCAACACCGGCGTGAGCAGTGCCGGCACTGCCAGCTCCAACGCGGTGCACGCCGTGCTGGGCGTTGCAGGGTTTGCGTTTCTCCTCGCCATTGCGCTCGGCATCATCATCGCTGGTACCATCGTGCGCGTCATCACCGGAGTGCAGCGTAGCGCCGAGGCCGTAGCCACAATCGACATGCTCAATCTGGCCGATGGCGTGATCGCGCTCAGCCGCGGCGACCTCACGATTTCCGCTCGCACCAGTACTCCCCCGCCGACGTACCAGAGCAAGGACGAGATCGGCATGATGGCCTCGTCGGTACGCACCATCATCGAGAAGGCGCAGGACACCGTACGTGCCTACGAGAGGGCGCGCGAACAACTCGGCGAGCTCATAGGGCATGTCGCACAGAGCTCGAAGCGCGTGCACCTTCGCGCCGCAGACCTCGCCCAAGCTACCGAGCAGATAGGCCAGGCCAGCGCGCAGATCGCCCGCGCGATCGAAGATGTCGCCCGTGGCACGGGCGACCAAAGCCGCAACACCAGTGCTGTGCTGAGCCAGATGCAAGACCTCAACGCCGTGGTCACACAAGTCGCGGGCGACGCGGAAGCTCAGCGCCTTGCCGCTGCGGAAGCCACCGCAGCGATCGGCGAGCTGCGCCGCACGCTCGACGAAGCGACCGGGAATATTACCGCGGTCACTACCGCCGCTGCCAGCGCGGCCACCACCGCCCAGAATGGCGGCACCGCCGTGGCGCGCACTATCGCCAGCATCGACACCGTGCGGACCGCTGTCAACCACAGCGCCCAACAGGTCACGGCCCTCGGCGCGCGCAGCCGCGAGATCGGCCAGATCGTGGAAGCTATCGACGACATAGCCTCGCAGACAAACCTGCTCGCGCTCAACGCGGCGATTGAGGCCGCACGCGCCGGCGAGCACGGGCGGGGTTTCACGGTGGTTGCCAGTGAGGTGCGGAAGCTTGCCGAGCGCGCTTCGGGTGAGACCAAAGCGATTACGGAGCGTGTCCGTGCTATCCAGCAGCAAGTAAATGAAGTCGTGGACGCCATGGAGGATGGCTGCCGTGCCGTCGACACCAGCGCAGCGCTCGGCAACGAAGCAAACCAGGCTCTGCTTGGCATACTGAATGTCGTGAACTACACGTACGGTCAAGCGCAGGCCATTGCCAAAGCAGTTACGAACATGACCAAGAGCGCTGCGAGGGTCACCACCGCAGCCGAGCACGTAGCGCGCATGGCGGTGACCACCGCGGAAGCGACGCTCACTATGCGCAGCGTGACGAACCGCGTGCAGACTGCCGTCGACAACATCGCCGAGGTCAGCGAGCAGACTGCAGGCAGCGCCGAGCAGGTCAGCGCTTCCACGCAGGAAGAGACTGCCGGCATCGCGGAGATCGGTGAGGGCGCGCAGCAGCTCACCGAGCTTGCCGATCAGCTCGACAGCCTTCTGGGCCGTTTCACCGTGGGCAAGGTGTAGCACATCAGCGGAGCCGGGCGTTGCTTGCGCATGCGGAAATTGCCGCCGCCCGGCCCCCGCATGGCTACCAAGCGGACGCAGAGATCCGCGAGCGCCTGCAGGTCCCGCTGCATCGTCCGCCGGCTCCTGTGCGGTGAGGCGGAGCGTCCCGCGCAGACGGATCGGCATCGCCAGCAGCCGTGCCGCACGCATGACATTCCCCAGCAGAGCGCAAAAAGGACGACATAATCCGTCACCACTATGAGGTAGACTGCAGAGGTGAGCGCCACGCTACGCAGGCGCGCAAGGCCCGTGATGGGCAGGTAGCCGGAAGAGGCAGAACAGGGAGGATGAGATGAACGTGCTGTTCGTTGCGGGGTTCGGCCCGATCGTGCCGGAGATGGACAAGGCCCAGGCGTTCTATGCCGGGGCTCTCGGCCTGCCGCTCGAGGGCGATGCGACCTACCTCTCGAGCGGGGCCATCGCCGGGTCGAAGCATTTCGCTCTCTGGCCGTTGCCGGCGGCCGCGCGATCGTGCTTCGGGGTAGCGGAATGGCCGCGGGCGCTGCCTCGCCCGCAGGGGTGGATAGAGTTCGACGTGGACGATGTCGCCGCGGCGACAGTGGAGCTACAGGCCGGCGGCTATCAAGTGCTGGTGGCAAACAGGACGGAGCCGTGGGGGCAGACGGTGTCTCGCCTGCTGGGTCCGGAGGGCCTGCTGGTAGGGATCACCCACACGCCCAACCTGCGCGCCGGAGAATAGGCCTACTATGGTCAGCCACGCTTCTCCGGTTCTCCCGCTACTGTTCATCGGCGGCATGAAGAGCTGGGAGCAACCAGAGCTCACTGCCTTGAACACTCTGCCGCCGCACGCGCTCGTGATCCCGCTGCCGGCGGCGCAGCCGCAGGTGGATGACGCGCGTCAGTCGCCCTGGCGCCAGAGCCTGAACGGCCGCTGGGACTTCAAGCTGCTGCCCTGCCCGCAGGCGGCTACCGAGGCGGCGCTGGCAGGCGACGGCTGGGCCCCCATCGAGGTGCCCGGGTGCTGGACCATGCAGGGCTTCGGCAGCCCCCACTACACCAACGTCATCATGCCCTTTCCCCAGCCGCCGCCGCACGTGCCCGAGGACAATCCCACCGGCATGTACCGGCGGCAGTTCGCGCTACCCGCATCCTGGCGGGGGCGGCGAATCGTGCTGCACCTTGCCGGCTGCGAAGGCGCGTGTTATGTCTACCTCAACGGGCAGCCAGTTGGGTTCCACAAAGATGCTCGGACGCCTGCCGAGTATGACGTGACGAGCCTCGTGCGTCTCGACGCGCCGAACGAGATCGCTGCCGTTGTACTGCGCTGGTCAGATGCCAGCTTCATCGAAGACCAGGATCAGTGGTGGCAGTCGGGTATCCACCGCGATGTCTTTCTCTATGCCACGGATACGGTGTACCTGGCCAATCTCGAAGTTCGCACCACGCTGGACCCCGGTTGTCGTGCAGGCGCACTGCAGGTGTGGTGCACGCTGGATGCCGTGAGTGACGTGCCTGCTGCTTGCCGCGTAGAGGCGCAGCTCTACGATCCGCACGGCGCTCCGGTCTTTGCTGAGCCGCTCGCGGGGGCGTACGAGTCGCCACGCGATGCCTGGGGCGTACCCAGATTTCTGAGGCCTGCGCTGGCCCTGGAGGGACGGATCGACTCGCCACTCCTGTGGTCGGCCGAGCAGCCGGAACTCTACCAGCTCCGCATTACGGTGCATGGGCGCGCGGGGGCCGAGTGTACATCCTGCCCCGTAGGTTTCCGTCGCGTCGAGGTGCGGGATCGGGAGTTACTGGTGAACGGTCGCCCTGTGCTGATCAAGGGCGTGAACCGGCATGAGCACGACGACGTGCAGGGCAGCGCGGTGAGCCGCGCGCTGATGGAAGCCGACGTGCGACTCATGAAGCAGCACAACATCAATGCCGTGCGCACGTCGCACTACCCCGACAATCCCTACTGGCTGGAGCTGTGCGACCGCTACGGTCTGTACGTGTTCGACGAGGCCAACATCGAGGCGCATGCCTACTACGACGACGTCTGCCGCGATCCGCGCTACACGCGAGCCTTCGTAGAGCGCGTGCGTAACATGGTAGCGCGGGACAAGAATCACCCTTCGGTAATAGTCTGGTCGCTGGGCAATGAGAGTGGCTACGGACCAAACCATGATGCCGCGGCAGGACTGGCTCGGAGCCTCGATCCGACTCGACCCTTGCACTACGAGGGCGCCATCAGGCGGCACGGTGCCCGGAACTGGGCAGGCGGCAGGGTCGTGAGCGATATCGTGTGCCCGATGTATGCACCAATTGACGATATCGTCGCTTGGGCTACGACCCCGAGCGATGATCCCCGCCCGCTGATCCTGTGCGAGTATTCGCATGCGATGGGCAACAGCAACGGCAGCCTCTCCGACTACTGGGCCGCCTTTGCGCGCTACCATGGGCTGCAGGGCGGTTTCGTTTGGGAGTGGGCGGACCACGGCATCCGGCGCACCGACGACAGGGGCCAGAGCTACTGGGCCTATGGCGGCGATTTTGGTGACCAGCCGAACGACCTTAATTTCGTGTGCGATGGGCTCGTGTGGCCGGATCGTACTCCCCACCCAGCTATGCAGGAGCTCAAGTACCTCCTTCTGCCCGTAGGCGTGGAGCTGGAGGATGCCGAGCAAGGCGTGGTGCGCGTCTTCAACCGCCAGGACTTCCGTGGGCTGGACTGGCTGCGGGGAGAATGGGAGCTGATGGCGGACGGGGCGCCGGTACGATCGGGCAGCCTGCCCGCGCTGCGGGCTGGACCGGGCGAGGACGAGCGCGTGCAGCTCGACCTTGGCCTGAGCGGCACTGGGGCGGGCGAGCGGTTCCTGAGCGTCCGCTTCTTCTTGCGCGAGGCGAGCGCGTGGGCGCCGGCCGGCCACGAGGTGGCGTGGCAGCAGATCGCCCTGCGCTCGGCCGCGTCGACCACTCCGGCTGATCGGACCGATCAGACAGCTATCGTCTCGGCAGAGCGTGTCAGCGTGGAGAAGCGGAGCGACCGCCTTGTGCTACGTGCGGGGGCGCTGCAGCTGGAGTTCGACCCGGACACAGGGACGCTGGCCACGCTCGATGCGGGAGCGGGGAACCTGGTGCGGCGCGGACCACGGCTACACGTATGGCGGGCGGCCATCGACAACGACGGCTTGAAGCTGCGGGTGGAAGCGGGAAAGCCGCTGGCGCGGTGGCTGGATTTGGGGCTGAATCACGTCGAGCATCAGCTGCGAACGATGGGGTCGATCGAGCAGCATCCTGAAGCGGCCACAGTGGAGATCGTCCAGGTGGCCTCGGGACGACGCCATTGGGACGACTTCGTGCACGTCCAACGCTACACGCTGTTGACGACGGGTGAGCTCGTGGTCGAAAACGTGGTGCGCCTCGGTTCTGGAATCCTGGACATCCCGCGGGTGGGCGTGAGTCTCGTGCTCGAGCCGGGGCTGGAGCAGCTCACCTGGCTCGGTCGCGGCCCCTGGGATAACTATGCTGACCGCAAGGCGAGTGCCATGGTGGGCCAGTGGCGTTCTAGCGTTTCCGAGCAGTACGTGCCGTACATTCTGCCACAAGAGCACGGTCACAAGTGCGATGTACGGAGACTGGCACTTACCGGAGCGCACGGCGGCGGGCTGGAGGTGGTGGGGCATCCCACGTTTGAGTTCTCAGCTCTGCACTACAGCGATGACGATCTCTTCGGGGCGAAGCACACCGTCGACTTGGCGCCGCGCGAAGAGGTGTTTCTGCACATCGATTGCGCTCACCGGGGCCTGGGCACGGGTAGCTGTGGGCCGGACACGCTCGAGCGATACCGGCTCATGGAGCGCGAGTACCGCTTTACCTACATGTTGCGCCTTCCGGCGACCGGGGCGTAGCCGGAGTCGTCCCTAATTTAGTGATGCCACGGTGGAACCCGCAGATCGCGTCTTGGCGATGGAGCCGCTAGCCGGCACGGCTCTGGGGACGCGCAAGATGCGCGCGCTCCCGGCAGCGTGCGGCTCGATGCAGATCCCGTTGTGGCGGCGGTCTATGGTGATGCCACGGTGGAATCCGCATGCGGCGCCATGGCGATGGAGCCTGTAGCTGGTACGTTCATGGGCGAGCACGATGCTCGCGGCCCCAGGAGCGTGCGGTTCGATGCAGATCCCGTTGTGGCGGCGGTCTAGTGGAGGGGCTGGCCAGTCAGTCAAAATCCGTGATGCGATCCAGCAGCCTCCTGTACCGGAAGCGCGCCAGGTCGTTGAGCTTGATGACGTCCTGCTCGGTGCCGGTGAATGGGCATCGCAGACAGTAGTACTCCAGCTTCTCTGCGTCGTAGAACATGTCGATATCCAGATCCCGCATGAAGCAGGATGGGCAGCGGTAGTTCAGTCTGCCTTTTGTAGCTTGAGGCACGTTGCCATCTCCTCGCCATTCGACAATCGCTTGGTGAGCCCTAGAGTGAACATTGGCGAAAATGCATAGCCTTCCCGGACATAGCCGGCGGCTCGGCCGGCGATAGGTGCGATGGATAGTCGCGTGTCAATCTGGGGTACGAGGGCCTCCACGCACGAGGCATCGGTTACGGCCGCTTCGCGGCACGCATACTGGTAGCTGATGAATTTCGTTTCATCAGCTCCGGTGCAGCGCAGGGTAATGCCGTCCATGTTCTCGGGATATTCGGTGGTGCCGTAGCAGGCCGTCACATACTCGTCTACCAGCACCGTCGCGCCCGGGTTGCTCATGTCGACGATTTTCCGCGAAATGTCGATCCCCCCTGAGTCCTCGGGAAAGGTAAACGTAGACACCACCCGGATGCTCAGGTCTCTGAAGCGGATCTCGACCGGGTCGAGGGTAAGCACGCGCGCGTGCTCGGTCTGGGCATAGGTCGCCTTGGTGCGGCAGAGGCAGAGGTCGACTTCCTCGCCTTCGTAGCTTATCTTGCAGCTCTTGATCGAGCCTTCGCCAGCGTAGTGCGTGAAGTAGCCCGCCCGGTAGAAGGCCTGGATCAGGTAGGGATAGGAGGCATCGTGAACGCGCGGCGTCCCAATGCCGACGGGCCGGACGAGCTTCGCGGCATACGGGCGCAGGTCGATAAGCGCCCCGCCCTGATTCATGTCGATGCAGGTACGCATGTACGGATCGCAGTACCAAAAGAGCTGCTTCTGGGAGCCGTAGAGAATGTCCTTCCAGAGAGCACATGCCGGCTCTGAGTACGACTTGTGGGCACGATACCAGGCGGCAAACTCGGTCATGGTCATGTCCTGGAGCTCGCCGCCGTCGCGTAGCGCGGCATAGTAGGCCATGCAGTCCTGGTAGCTTTTGAGCGAAAGCTCATAGGGCACTTCCCAGCGCCCACCTTTGCTCATCCAACCCGGTCCGACAAACATCATATTGTAGGAGAAACCGTTGTTGTACCTGGCCTGGGCTCGATACTGATCGATGAGATTGAAGAGGTAGGGGAACTGGCCATCTTTGTAGATCATGCCGCGCAGCACGTTCTGCGGATGCGTGCCGAAGTTGGAGCCGTTGCCGTCAAAGCAGGCCAGCAGATCGCGCGAGAGGTGTGGGATGGCCACGAGTCCGCAATCGTCATCCGGCCCAGAGGCAATTGCGTGGGTATTGCACTTGGAGGGAATCCAGGGGCTCCAGGGACCGCCGTCACAGAACAGGTACCAGGAGTTGTTCGTGGTCCTGTACGCTTTGGGTCCTTCCTCCCAGCACGTCGCTATCGCGCAGGTTACCGTGGGATACCGGGCCTTGATGTAGGCGATAAGCTCAGCAGACAGGTAGTAGCAGCCGGTCGACGTTGGATACACGCCAAAGGCACTGTAGAACTTGCCGAAGACATCGTCCACGATCTGGCGCTGCTGCTCCGCGGGAAACATCCAGATGCAGAAATCCTTGGTCCGATATTTCTCGCGGAACTGCTGGCATGGCAGTCCGAGCAGCGTAAGGCTGATCTCGTCGCCATAGCGCTCGCTGTGCTCCTTCGCGAGGCTAACGGCCTCATCGTTGAAGAGGCTGGCGTACGTCATCTGGATGGTCGTGCGAAAGCCATGCTCATGCGCGATGTGCTGCTGCGTGCGAAAGATGTCGAGCGACTCTCGGATGACGCCGCTACGCGCTATATCCTCCACCCTGCCCTGGGCCGCTTCCTTCTCGAGGTACTCCGGCACCATCTCGGGTCGATGAATCACATTCAGGATGAAGGTTTCCACACTCTGCCTCCTCAGGGGTTCTGGCGGGTAGGCCATGCGAAGAACTCGTATTCGGGTACCGCGCTGATCGCGTCGATGCTCGCCACGGCATTGCCCGAAGTCTCGACACGCATCGCCATGTTGCTTGGCAGGTAGTGCTGGGCAGCGCCACCGTGGCAGAGGGGGGTCACGTGTATGACCAGGTCATGCTGAGCGAGCTGTTCGGCGAACCGCCCAAGGCCGATTTCCCAGGTAGTGCCGTTGGCGAGATTGTCGGCGATGAGCACCCCGTCGAGATAGGCTTCACCGGCGTCGCCCGTGTAGTCGATGCGCAGATACACTTCCTTGACGCTGGTGAGGAGCGCCGCACGGCAACGAACGGTCCACCAGCCGGACTGGTCCATCGATATGCCGAGGGGGATAGAGACGGCAGCCGTGCGCATCGTGTACTGCGTGAACAGGCCATCCGGCGCCTCCTCGGCCGTACCGGCGATCGTCTGCAGACCGTCCGGCATTGCTGGGATCATCGCGACGCTGGCAATCCTCTGGCCGATGCTGTGCAGCTGGAGGCGGTTGCCGGCTGGCAGTACGGTAGCTTGTGAGAGCAGCAGGCGCTCCTCTCCCCATAGCTCGAGCTTGCTGCAGTTCAGCGCCTGGTCGCGCGACAGCGTGAGGATGCGCACGAGCCCGTGGGCGCGCGATTCGAGCGTGATGACGCTCGCGGAGCCGGGCTCGACGGTGACGTAGCACCGCATACCCTCCTCGACAGCACACCCGCCTGAGACGGCAAGCGATTGGTACGTGCTCCGATCGAAAGCGAATTCTGCATGGCCCGGAGCCTCGGCGGGGCCGGGCACGAGGCCGGTGGTCCCGGGCGCCAAGGCGAAGAAGACGAAAGTATGGGCGTCCGAGGCGTGCAGGTAGGTCAGGGGCTGAGCGGTGGCGTAGATGAGACGGATGCCTTCCAGGGAGAGGTTGATGGGCAAGATTGCGCTGGCACCCTTGGGCAGCGTGAAGCCACCCGCACGCGGCAACACCAACCGTTCCTCAGCGAAGTCCAGTGCAAGTCGCACGTTCTGCTGGTCGTGGCGCTCCGCATGGTCCTGGTAGTTCGTCAGGAAGATGAAACCGGCATTTCCCTGCAGGCGCGCGGCCCAGCGCACGGTCTCTGCATCGCTGGGCTCAATGGATGCGGCGCCCTCCGGCAAGGCGACACGCATCGGCGCGAGGAGGCTGCCAAACGCATGCAGGAAGAGGTGGATGAGCCGAAGCGACTGGTACGAAGCGGCAGGCCGGCCAAACTCCCCCAGGGGCGCCTGGAAATCGTACGAAACACGCGATACCGTGTGTTCGTTGAGGTAGCCATGCCGGCCCATCGGATTGGACCCGCCGTGGTACATGTAGTAGCCAAGCACGTTCGCGCCGCTACCCAGGGCTACGAGCGCCATCGCTTCCACGCATTCCGGCGGCACGATGGGACGGTGACTGTGAGTAGGCTGCGTGCCACCGCCCAGCTCGCAGCAGGCATACGGATAGTCGGCCGGCGAGTACGTGGGCGAACCATCGAGCAGCGGCTCAGCATGGCGATCCCTGAAGAGGAACTCTCTGGTGGGGGGCTGCAGGTAATTGGGGTCCTGAACCCAGACATGGAAGGCATAGCCGCCATGCATGGGCAGGAGCTCGCCCTCGGGCACGGGCGAGCCGTGCCAGGCGGTGCAGGTATAGAGTGGAACGTCCAGCCCGGCTCTTTGTGCGAGGTGCTTGAGCGCTCGCATATAGGCGACCCCATCGTCTCCCCGCGTAACCCACTCGGAGCCCTGATGGGATGTAGTCTCCCAAGGCGCGCCGGCGTGCATGTACTCGTTGTCAAGCTGCACACCCACGACGGGGCCACCGTCCTTGAACAGTAGTCCGGCGAGCCGCGCGCTGATCTCGCCGTAGAGCCGGCGCACGTAGGATAGGAAGCCCGAATCCGTGGAGCGCACCGGGATGCCGCGGCCGTAGAGCCAGTCGGGCAGGCCGCCGTTGCGGCATTCCCCGTGGCAAAACGGCCCAATACGCACCAGCACCATGAGATTGTGTTGTCCACACAGCTCCACAAAGGCTCGCAGGTCTCGATCGCCCGTCCAGACGAAGGTGCCCTCGTCTTCCTCGTGGTGAATCCAGAACACGTAGGTGGCAACAATGTCGATACCGCCGGCTTTGACCTTGCCTAGCTCGCCATCCCAGGAGCGGCGCGGCACGCGCGAATAGTGGAACTCGCCCATGGCAGGCAGAAGAGGCCGGCCGTTCAGCTGGAGGTAGTAGCTCGTCGCGCTCAGCGTGTTGCCCGCCGGGTCGCACCCTCCCAACTGCAGGTGGCCTGCGCGGGCCGAGGGCCTCGATTTAGGGACGCGCAGCAATGAGACTTGTGGGATGTCGAGTCCGCGCGATGTGCTTGCTGGAGTTGCCACGCATGCCTCTCGCATGGGCCAGCGGCTGCATGAGCCCGCCGGCGAAAAACCGTATTGCAGAAACAGTGGCCAGCGGGCCTCGGCTGAAGCGACGGCTCATGCTGCAATGCTGACCCACAACAGCGTGAACGGTTGCGCCGAAATCGCGGCCTGCCGGGTGACTTGGTGACGTATAGTATAGATAGTTGAAAATCGCCGGGTAAATGGCGGTCGTCGCTAAAGAGTTGCACATTATCGCTATGACCCCAGAAGAAAGCTTGTCGCCTCCTGCAGATCTCCTGGTGACCGGGCACTTCAAGGCACGCCCCGGCTACCGGGCCTACCGGCCTCACGGATCGCCAAACTGGTATGTCTCGCTCACCCTGCGGGGCCAGGGCGTATTCCATCAGCCCGACTTCGAGCTATGGACGAACCCCGGCGATCTGGTGCTGCTGCGCCCCAATGCATTCCACGACTACGCGGCACCGCCCGAGGGCGCATGGGAGTTCATCTGGACGCACTTCAATCCGCGGCCCGCGTGGCTTTCGTGGTGGCAACTTCCCGAGGCAGGAAGCGGGCGCTTTGTAGTGAGCCTGCGCACGCACGCGGTGTTCGAGCGGGCGCGCCGTGCCATGCTGCGGCTGCACGCGGACGTGTGTGCACCACTTGGTCTACCGCTCGACTTCATCCGGAAGGCGCCCGAGCGCGGTCCGTACCAGGAACACCTGGCGGAGTTGGATGGACTGCAGCGAGAGCTAGCACTCGCCTCGTTGGAGGAAGTACTGCTGCTCGCCGTGCGTGAGAGCAAGCGGTCGGGTCCACGGGCGCTCGATACGCGTGTGCAGCAAGTGCTGGACAGCATCGCGCACGATCCGCACGCGACGCATGATATCCAGGCATTGGCGCAATCGGTGGCACTGTCGCCCTCCCGCCTTGCCCACCTCTTCAAGCAGCAGACGGGCGATACCATAGGCAACACGTTGCTTGGTCTCCGGATGCGCCAGGCGGCCCGGCTGCTGGAAGCGACGGATCTGCAGGTAGGCGCGATTGCCGAGGAGCTTGGCTACGCCTCCCTGTACTACTTCAGCCGGCAGTTCCACTACCAGTTCGGCGTGAGTCCTCGCGGGTACCGGGACGCGCTCCTGCACGCCAGCCCGGATTCTCCTGCGCCGCAATCACAGGCATCGAAGCATCGCGCCTGATTGAGGAATCCACTGGCGCACGATGAGGTGCTGCCGATCGGATGCGAGTTGGGCGGCAGAGAGCCCGAACAGCTGCGCTTGCCCGCGCCGTTGGTCCTGCGCGGCACCACCCGTGCGCCTCGCCCCTGCGCGTCCATACCGCTGGACTTGCCGCCAGTATTTAGCGATATTGTGCAACTTTACAGCAATGGCCGGCATTTACCTGTGTAGCAGGAGGTACCTATACTGTACGTCACTTGATGGGCCCTGATCGTCTGACCGCCATCTATCCCAACGGGTTTACCGATACAAGCGACTAGAGTACGCAGCGCATGACTTGAATCATGTGCGGCGCGTTGCCTGGAGGTAGTCAACCCGCCCGCGCCGCGTCTTCCTCGGCTGCGTGCAGGCGGCGGTGGCGGTCTGGTAGAAAGGAGAACCACGCGAGGAAGACAACCTGCAGGCGCAAGCTGATCTGTCTGCCCCCCGGCTTTATGTGGTGTCTAATTACCCGCGACGGAACCATCAAGAACCCATGCAGTACATCCTCTAGCTCATCGAGGAGTTCACAGATGAAGAAGACCCTGATGGCGTTGGCTGTGGCCGCGCTACTCGTGGTACCGTCCGTTAGCGTTGGCAACGTCCAGGCTACGTCCTCACACGCTGCCACCACGATCACAGTGTGGGAAGACTTCCCGGATGCGGCACTTCCGCAGATGCAGGCACTGGCCAACAAGTGGGCTGCAGCCAACGGCGATACGGTGAAGTTCGTCAGCACGTCCCAGCCCGGCATGGGTGGCGGCTCGCAGAGCGTCACCGGGCTGCTGCAGCTCAAGGCCAAGAATCCGGATGCCGCGGACCTGGCTTACACCACCGAAGACTCGGTCGGTACGCTGGTGCTTTCCGGCATTGTGGCCCCACGGCCTGCGAGTCTGCTGAGTGCCTCCGACATCGCCAAGTACACACCGTCGGCGATAGGCGCGACCTATGTGAACGGCGTGGCCTATTCGGTACCTCAGGTCGTGGATGGAACGGCGCTCTACTACAACAAGAAATATGTGGCGACGGCGCCCACCACCTGGACCCAGCTCATGAGCATGGCCAAGACGGCGAAGACGAATGGGGCCAAGTACGGATTCCTCTTCTACATTACCGGTGGCATCTATTACACGTACTGGGCGTTTAGCGCCTACGGCGGCTATGTCTTCGGCACAAAGGCCGGCAAGCCCGATACCACCGACATCGGTCTCGCCAATGCGGGTTCCGTCCAGGCGGTCAACTTCCTCAAGTCTCTGACCACGCTCGTACCGCCGACCACGGACTACAATGCGGCGGACAGCAATTTCTCAGCCGGCAATACGGCGATGACCATTAACGGGCCGTGGCAGCTTGCGGCTTACCAGAAAGCCCTGGGAAGCAATCTGGGCGTGGCGCCCATTCCGGCGCTCAACGGCAAGGCAGTGTCGACGTTCATTGGCGTGCGGGTATGGGTGGTCAACAACTTCAGCAAGAACCAGGCGGCCGCATGGTCTTTGGCCAAGTACCTGAGCCAGAATGGCCAGGCAATCAGCGGCACCTATGAGGGCCGGCTCCCCAGCTACAAGACCGTGGCCGGTTGGAGCCTCAGCCCGCTGCAGGTAGGCTTTGCCAAGGCGTTTAGTAACGGCACCCCCATGCCGAACATCCCGGAGATGAGCACGGTGTGGACGCCCATGAACAACGCCATCAACCTGGTGGTGCAGGGTCACGCAACCACGCAGACCGCGCTCAAGGCCGCGGTCCAGCAAATCAAGGCTGCCATCGCCAAGCAGCACGAAGGGTAGCACCATCCCGGAAGGGCCAGACGCGGGTGAGCAGGAGAGCCTGCTCACCCGCGTAATGATCAGTCAATGAAAGAGGGGGATATGGCTGCCAGCACCGCGGCGGTGCCGCCGCTCCTACTCCCATCACGAAAGCGTAATCTGTTTCCCTACGCCTGGCTTGTGCCGGCCCTGCTCTTCCTAATCGTGGGCATCCTCATTCCCGTTATTTACACGGTCTACATCTCCGGCACCAACTATGATCAGTCCCACCTGTATGACTTCCATTGGGTAGGCCTGAGGAACTACGGCTACGCGTTCAGCACTGATCCGTACACGGGATACATGCAGGGATACTTGTGGCTGTTTGGCTGGACCATGGTCTTCGCCACCGGCTGCACCATCGTGAACATCTGTGCTGGCGGGGCGCTGGCCCTACTGGTGAACAACCCGCGCTTGCCAGGGCGAACGCTATTCAGAGCATTTCTCATTCTGCCCTGGGCGGTGCCCTTCAGTATCACGGTCGTGGCCTGGCGTGGCGTGCTGAACACTGACTTCGGCGCTATCAACAGCATCCTCTCCTCGTTGGGCTTGGGACGGCCTGACTGGCTCAACGATCCCAACCTGGTGAAGCTGGTGCTGATCGTGGTCAACGGCTGGTTTTCCTTCCCATACTTCATGGTGCTGATACTCAGCGTTCTGCAGGCTATACCCGCCGATCTCTACGAAGTGGCGGAGATCGACGGCGCCGGGGCCTGGGCGCGCTTTCGGCACATCACGATCCCCTCAATCCGGCCGGCACTGGCCCCGCTGGTGGTCGTGCAGTTCGCCTTCCAGTTCAATAACGCAGGCTTCGTCTACGCACTCGCCGGCGGGCAGCCGCCCTCGCTGGATATCACCGGTAGAGCGGAATCGGACATCCTGAGCAGTTACCTCTGGGCCCAGGTGCGGAATAGTGAGAACTACGCGCAGATGGGGGCACTGGCTGTACTGATCTTCGTGCTGGTCCTAGCCATCAGCGTCGTCAACATTCGACTGACCGGTGCGTTCAAGGAGGTGAAGTAGATGGCACGCGTGAGCAGCGCCAACACTCGCGACGCCTCCAAGGAGGTGATGCAGGGACCGATATTTCGCTCCGAGCGGCGCCTCCGACCCGATCAGAGACGGAACATTACTATCACCTGGGTCACCATGCTGTTTGTCACGCTGCTGACCCTATTCCCGATCTTCTGGATCGTATCCACATCTCTCAACCAGGGCGATAGCTTCGCGACCGGCTTCCTGCCGGACAAGTACACATTCAGCCACTACGCGGACGTGCTGCAGCACACCGACTTCTTGATCTGGGTCCGCAATACGCTTTTCGTCGGCGGCGTCACCGGCGTGCTGGAGGTATCGGTCATCATTCTGACGGCCTACGCTTTCAGTCGCTTCCGCTTCGCGGGCCGACGGTGGGGGTTGATGGCGTTACTAGCCTTGCAGCTATTCCCGGCAGTGATCTTCATCTCGGCCGACTTCTTCGTAGTGAATACGATCTCAGAGAATTGGTTCCCCATTGCCGACAACTGGATCGGGCTGATCGCCATTTACGTGGGCACCAGTATTCCTTTCAACACCTGGCTGTTCAAGGGCTACATCGACACGCTGCCCTACGACCTGGAGGAATCAGCATATATCGACGGTGCCAGCAGATTCGTGGCATTCTGGCAGGTGATCATGCCGCTCTGCCGGCCGATGATGGCCTTTATCTTTATCAACGGCTTCCTGGCTACAGCGAACGACTACCTGATCTCTAGCGTGATCATCACTGACCCAAGCCGGAAGACGTTCAGCATGGGCCTGTTCGACTTCGCGCTGGGCAACTTCACCACGAACTGGACAGACTTCGCTGCCGCCGCCGTGATGGGCTCAGTTCCCTGGGTACTCGTCTTCCTCATTGCGCAACGCTGGTTCGTCAGCGGGCTGGCAGGAGGCGCGGTCAAGGGATAGCATGAACCAAGTCTCCGATGCGGATCATGGTGCACATCGATCGTGGTGGCGACAATGCCACCGCGATCGATTTCTACACCACACTCTTGGGTCACGGCGTATCCTTCGATGTCATCGGCCTTTCGTACTATCCGTTTTGGCATGGGCCACTCCCCAAGCTGCAGCAGAATCTGACCGACCTGGGGCCGCGATTCGGCAAAGAGATCGTCGTGGTGGAGACTGCCTACCCCTGGACGTTCGCAGATCCGGACGGCGGCAATGTCCTAAGCCCCGGCGCAGACTTGCAAGCGCCCTACCCGGCAACCCCCGCCGGCCAGCTGGGTTTCCTGAGAAACCTCCTCGAGATCGTCAAGGGCGCGACCGGTGGCTATGCTCGCGGCGTGGTGTATTGGGAGCCTGATTGGATCCCGGGCGTCGGCTGGGAGCCGGGTGGGCCCGACCAATGGGACAATCTGACGCTGTTCGACCACACCGGCCGCGCGCTGAGCTCGGTCATGTGCTTCGAAGGCGAACGGTAGACGACTGATGCCGGCGGTAGCGGTAGGGCTGCGCGCCGCGTTGGCAGCGCCCACAGTGAACCGCATGCTCTTGCGCCGGCCGTGTTGAGATTCTAGGCGACTGGCAGGCTGAGGCGGAAGACGCTGCCGTGTTCGCAGGTGGATTCGAGCACCAGATTGCCTGCCATGGCCACGGCGAGACTGCGGCCCAGGTGCAGCCCCAGACCGGTGCCTACCCGCCCGGCGCGGACCTGGCTCCCAGGTACGCGGCCGAAGGGTGTGAAGAGGAAGACGCGACCTTCTTCCGGAATGCCCCTGCCTTGATCGTGGACCCGCACGTCAGCGTGGTTTCCATTCTGGTGCCAGTCGACACGCAGGGCCGATCCTTCCGGCGAGTACTTAGCCGCGTTATCGAGCAGATTCACAAGAATCTGCACTGTGCGCTCGGGATCGGCCATGATGTGGAGATCCGCCGGCCCCTCGAGCTGGATTTCCTCGCCCGTGTAGCTGGTGCGCACTTCATCGGCAGCCCGCTCGATGAGTTCGGCGACCGGGACCCGGTGGATGCGCGGGGAGAGCGCCCCCATCTCCAGCCGGCTCAGCAACAGTAGGTCCTCGACCAGGTGCTGCTGCCGGTGGGCCGCTTCAACGATACGGCGAATCTGGTCATGCCGTCGCTTGGAGTCCCCTTCATGCCAGTGGGCTTCGAGCAGCTCGGCATAGCCGACGATAGCGGTCAGTGGTGTGCGCAGCTCATGACTGACGGTCGCCACGAAGCTGCTCCGCAGGCGAGCCAGGTCTTCGGCTGCCACTCGCGCCCGCTCAGCGTCCTGGTGTGCCATAGCTAGCTGGCGATTTAGCTCCTCCAGGCGCGCGGCGGTGGCCCGATAGACCTCCTTGGCTATGCGCTCTTGCTCCAGCGCATCCTCGGCCGCTTGAGCCTGGCGGTTGCGGACGATGCGGAACGGTAGCTCCGCCGGCGCGCTCCAGACGCCACCCCAGTTGCGGGCTGAGACGCGAAACACATAGGCACCCGGCCGCAGATAGGTGTATCGCTGCATCCGGTCGGGCGATGCGGCGGACCAGTCGGGCTCAAGACCTGCCAGCTGCGTGCGGTACGCGACGAGCGCCGGCGCCACGAAGCTGACCGCGCCATATTCGAATTGCAGATCGTACTCGGAGTCCTCGAGCTGCACGTCCGGGACGATGTCGCGCTGCTGGCCTAGCACGCGGAATGAGGTTAGGTACACCTGGCACGGCGGCACTGTGTCTGGGATCGCGGCAGTATCGAGGCTGCCGATGCCTTTGGATGTGCCGATCCATAGCCTTCCCTGTTTGTCGAGATGCAGCGCGTTCGCGTTGCAGTCGTCATGCGGTAGCCCCTGGCTCTGATCGAGGACGACGCACTGTGCTTCGTCTGGGGCGAAGCGCACCACGCCGCGCTGGGTCCCCAGCCACAGGTAGCGGTCCCGATCGACACAGCAGCTGTACACGAAGTCAGAGGGAAGGCCGTCCGCGACCGTGATGGCACGTATCACGGCAGGCTGCGCCGGATCGATGCAGAACAGGCCGGCGCCCGTGCAAGCCCAGAGCAATCCCGCGGCGTCGCAGCAGAGACCGAGGATCACGAAAGGAACCGCACAGCCGCAGAGGTCAATCGTGTGCAGCAGGTTGCCGCCAGCAGGCTCGATGCAGACTAGCCGCCCAGAGACAGTGCCGGCCCAGAGGCGCCCTTGCCGGTCGACAGCCAGGGATCGCACGTCCAGATCGGGCATTCCAGCAGCCGTGCCGACTTCCGCCACAATATCGCGCGTCCGTACGTCGATGCAGGCTAGTCCCCGCTGTGGCGAGGCCACCCACAGGTGGTGTGGGCCGACCGCGCACAGGTCCGGCAGGTCCGCCTTGTCCTCCTGCAGGAGGTGGGCGCGCCGCGCCAACGTGGAGGGATCGAGGCAGAACAGCCCTTCCCGGCGCGTTCCCACCCACAGCTGTCCGCACTGATCGATGCAGAGCGAACGGACAGCTGCCTCCCGGACCGGCGGGGGCAGATCAGGGGGTGCCCACACGTGTAGGCCCTCCCGGTCCGCACGCTGCAGGCCGGCTAAGGTTCCGGCCCAGAGTCGATCCTGATTGTCCTCCGCGAAGGCCCAAGCGACGTTCTGGTCGGGAGTTCCGAGGCTAGTCGGTGCGCGCACCGGCAGCTCTGGCGATGCCAGTAGGCCAAGACCCGCATCGGTTCCGGCCCACACCCGTCCCGCGCGGTCGCCATGGAGCGTCTGAACGTTTGGGGACGGCAAGCCATCTGCAGGACCAAAAGCGTCGCACAGGATGCCGTCCACGTAGAGGTCCGCGCCCTGCTTCGTGCCGACCCAGAGGCGTCCCCGGCAATCTTGCTGCAGCACGTTGATTGATGCACCTCCCGAGCGCACCACCGTGAAGGGGAACTTCTCCGCGGATGTGGTGCCAGCAGCTATGCGAATCAGGTCGCCGCGAGCAAAGCCTACCCACAGGTCTCCCGCGCGGTCGAGACACAGGTGCTGGACCTTACGTGACGCGAGGCTCGAGTCGCAAATCGGGCTGCCCTGCACCACGCCACCGGCGATGACGGCAAGCCCCTCATCGGTGCCGGTCCATACACGCCCAAGGGAATCGCAGCAGAGGGCGTTGATCTGCGGCGCGGGTAAGCCATCGCTCGTGCCCAGACATCGCGTTATAGTGCCAACCTCGACGACCGCGAGGCCGGCCTGAGTGCCGGCCCATAGCACACCTTGCTCATCCACGCAAAGTGCGCGGATTGTCTTGTCGGGCAGTCCATCCGCGCGCGTTAGCCACTGTTGCAAGCGCGGTTCCGACGGTCCCAAGCTGGCCAGGGCGAGCCCAGTGCCAAGCATACCAATCCATAGCTTGTGCTCCCCAACGCAGCAGAAGCAGAGCACACAGCACCTTCGCAGAGCGGCAAGACCGGGCGGCGATGTGCCTACCAGCCCGTCGAACATCACTGGACCATTCTCAGTACCGGTCCACAGGTAGCCGCGTGCGTCCTGAGCCAGTGCTGTGACGGGCCGCCGTGGGAGCGCAAAGGGATCGCGAGAACCTGCCAGCTCCGTTGGGTCTACGCAGAGGTGCACGCGACCCGAGCGAATGATCCTGAACACGGCGGACACTGATGCGCTCTGCGTAGCCACAGATGGTCCCCCCACAGCCGGCCTTGCCCCGCCCATTCCTAGTGTACAGGGGCTGTATCCGTGGCGCACTACTCTTATGGGGGTAGCAGTTGCTGGTGGGGGCAGTGGTTACCGCGCTAGCCTGGGCAGGAGAGCTGAGGCGACGGTGATGCTGATGAGGAGCGCCACCACAAGGACGGCGAAATCGAGCACGATGTTGCTGGAGGTGCCAAGCAGGACGCCGCGAAGTCCATCGACTTCGTAGCTGAGGGGATTGACCGTGCTGATGCCTTGCAGCCAGCCGGGCATGAGGCGCGTAGGGTAGAGCGCGTTCGAGGCGAAGAACAGCGGCATGGTAATGGCCGATACCCATCAGGCGGTCGCGCTTGAGCACCAATCCTGCACGCGCGCTACACTCACCCCCGCTATTCTGCACCAGATGAGCCCGCTTGTCGAGCGTGGCCGGCGCATGCGGGGAGCCCTGAAGGTGTGGTGCAGGACGGTGATCCGGGTGCGCAGACGTCGGGCCTGCCCGCCGCCACGCGTTGATAGCAGGCCGCGTCCAGACCGGGCACGCTTAGGCCAGCGCGGCGCGCGAGTTGGAAACCTGCTCGCCGCGCGCACCGCGCCGGCCACGGGCCTACTACTCCGTGGTAGCGCGCCCCTACCACCAGATCACTACCAGTGACGAGGGGTATATGGCAACGGTATTGCCCTGCTCGTCCGCCAGCACGACCACAAAGGTGTACCAACCTGGTGTTTGCTTCAAGGTCACAGCGCAGGAGGAGCCGCTCCGGCAGGTCGTGACCATGGTAGGGATCCACTTGTCAGGTAGCTGGTAAAGCCTGTCGATCTCGATCTGCAGATTCGAGCTGCTCACGTCGGCGTTGGTCGTGGCAGTGATCGTCACGCTCTCGCCCGACGATGCCTGTGTGGGGCTGGCCGTGAGGCCGGTCACGCACACGCCGGCCTGACATGCTTCCGAAGCCTCGAGCGTGGCCAGGGCAGCGGCGGTCGCCGCCGGCACCGCCGTGTCCGTGGCCAGCGCAGCCGCTATGGCCGTAGACCGTGCCGCCGCCGTGCCGGTCTCGCGGGCCTGGGCGGTCGCGATCCTGAGCGCGTCTGCGGTGACTGTGGCGACGACCTGCGCCTCGTTCGCGGTGACTGTGGCGGCGACCGCCGCCTCGGTCTCCTCCCGAACAGCAGTTTGGTGCTGCTCTGCAGTCACGGTTTGCGCTACTTGGGTCGCAAGGTCCCTCGCTGTTACCGTGAGATACTCCCGTGTGATTGTGGCCACATACGAAACGCATGTCGCGGTCGCAATCGCCCCTTCGGTGGCCGTGCGCATGGCGTTTGCCGTGGCTTTAGCCTGCGCCGTGGCTTTAGCCTGCGCCGTGGCCGTCGCAGTCTGTGCCGCGGCAGCCGTGTTGGTGGCCTGTACCGCGGCGGTGGCCTCTGCTGCCGCGGTGGCCGAGCGCTGCGCGGCAGCCGTCGCCGTATGCGCGGCAACGGCCGTGCCGGTAGCCTGTGCACGCGCTGTCTGCTGCGCCGCGGCGGTCGCGACCTGCTGTGCCGCCGCCATGGTTTGCTGCGCCACGGCGGCGTCCGTCTGCTGTGCCCCGGCCACGGCGGTCTGCTGCGTCATGGCTCCCGCCGTCTGCTGCGCTTTGGCCGCCGAGGTTTGCTGCGCCAGCCCGGTCTGCTGGTCGGCCGCTACCGCCTCCTGCTGCGCCGCGGCCGCCGTCTGCTGCGCCCCGGCCACAGTCGTCTGCTGCGCCGCCGCTGCCGCGCTCCAGGCCGCGGCCACCGCGCCCTGCTGCTGCACTGCCGCGGTCTGCTGCGCCGCGGCCACCGCGGTCTGCTGCTGTGCCACCGCCGACCCCTGAACGGCGGCCACGGTCTGCGCGGACTGTGCGATCGCCGTTTGCAGCGCAGTCACCGTCGCATCATTGTACGGTGCAACGTCGTACGCGTAGGCGCCAATGTCGCAGCCGTCCAGCCGTATGTAGCCGCGCTGATCCAGCGGCACCTTCGGGTAGAATTGCTTGCTGCTCGCGCCAGTCTCGCCGCCACAGTAGCCCGCGTGGTACGCCGCGCTCGTCGTATCGAGCAGCGCCATCGTCAGCGTAGGGCCGCCGTTGTCGGCCAGGGGCTGCAACTCGGGGTCGCCTGTGACGGCGTGGCTGTTGAACCCGCAGCTGGTGGCGGGGGACTGCTCCAGGTCATAGCCGTCGTCGGCGATGACGCGGCCCAAGCCAACACCGCAGTTGGGTTGGCTGGACCCTGCCGTGTTGCCCGAGACGATGCTACTGAACACTCCCATTGAGGTACCGCCATGATAGAGCCCGCCGCCAGTACTCGAGGCCGTATTGCCACTGATCGTGCTGTTGGCCAACGTGCCCACCGCACTATTGGCAATTCCGCCGCCAGAACCGCCGGTCACGTTCCCAGCGAGCGTGCTATTGGTCACGTTGAGCGTGCCCCCGTTGTAGATCCCGCCGCCACTAACTGAGGCGGTGTTGGTGATGATGCTGCTTTGCTCGACGTAGGCGGTACCGATGTTGGCGACGGCACCGCCAGAGCCCGCTGAGTTGCCGCTCAGCGTGCTGGCGGTCACCGTGAGCGTGCCCCAGTTGAAGATGGCGCCGCCATAACCTGAGGCGGTGTTGGTGATGATGCTGCTGTGGTCGATGGTGAGGTTGCCGCTCGTCTCGTCTATTGCGCCGCCGCTACCAGCGCTGCTGGCGTCGCCGCCTTCGAGGGTCAGGTCGCGCAGCGTCACATCGCCACCCGAAATCTGGAAGAGCTGCGTCGTGTTACCGCCGCTGATGACCACGGTGGCCCCGGTGCCGTCGATGGTCACGTTCCCGCTGGCGATGGTGATGGGGCTGGACAGGTCAATCTCGCCTATGCCGGGAGCGAACGTAACGGTGGTGCATACGCCGGATCCGATCGCCTGGCTGACGGCGTACGGTAGGCTGCCCGGTGTGTTCACGTCGTCTGAGGTCGAGCTCACCGAGGAGGTGACACAGCTACCGCCACCCCCCGGTGTCGCCCGTACCGGCTGCCGCGAGGCGCCGCCCGTGGCCGCTAGCACCAGGGCCAGCGCCACCAGCGCCCGCCACCAATTCCTGAGCGATGACATGCGGCCAGACGACCTGCGCTTCATCGGACTGCCTCCCCTACCTCGACTCCCTGGCGACGATCTGTGTAGCCCCGGCGCGGGACGGCACGTGCCCTGCGCTGCCGGGCGTGAGCAGGTCGGCGCTTAACCGGTCTCACCGTGCACCCAGGTACCCCAGAGACGCGCGGGCGCTCACCCTGCTATTTTGCATCAGATGAGCCCGCTTGTCTAGGACGGCCAGCCAGCCAAAGGAACAAGTGGTGTTCGCAGCGCAACGGTGATCCGGAAGCGCCCGGGGCGCAGCACGCTTGCGGATCGCGCCTGCCTTTCGTGCGGCGTTGACGGCATGTGATAGCCAGACGGGGACGCGCAGGATGCCCGCGCTCCCAGGCATGCCGCTACCCCATTGAGTCGGCAATCAACGGCCCTGGGCGCACCCAGGGGCAGGCGCCGCCGGCCACGGGACGCCGTCTACCGCGCCAGCCGCGGCAGCAGGGCGGAGGCGACGGTGACGCCGACGACGAGCGCCACCGCGAGCACCGTGAAGTCGAGCCAGACGTTGCTCGGCGTGCCGAGCAGCACGCCGCGAAGCCCATCCACCTCGTAGCTCAAGGGGTTGACCGTGCTGATGCTTTGCAGCCAGCCGGGCATGAGTCGCGTGGGGTAGAGCGCATTCGAGGCGAAGAACAGCGGCATGGTGATCGCCTGGCCGATACCCATCAGGCGGTCGCGCTTGAGCACTAACCCCGCCAGGCTGACGGAGAACATGCAGAAGAAGGCGGAGCCGATGACTACCAGGAAGAGCGCGGCCAGCAGGTGCAGAGGGTTCCAGTCGAGGCTAATGCCCAGAATCGCGCTGAGGATCAGGACGACCACAACTTGGCTCGTGGCACGAATGCCGGAGGCAAAAGCCTTCCCCGCCACCAGGGCCGAGCGTGGCGTGGGCGTAGCCATCAACTTGGCCAGCACGCCCGCGTCGCGCTCCCAGATGATCTGGATGCCGTAGAAGATGGCGATGAAGAGGGCAGATTGCGCCATGATCCCCGGCGCCAGATACGCCAGGTAGGGAATATTACCGGTCGGAATGGCGCGCAGCTTGTTGAAGGTCTCGCCATAGATGAGCAGCCAGAGCACAGGCTGTAGAGCACGGGTGTAGAGCTCGGTCTGGTCGTGCCGCACCTTGCGTAGCTCGGCCAGGCACAGGGTGAGCACGCGGCTCAGCAGGATGTGCCAGGACGACGGCAGCGGCGTGGCCTCAGCCGAGGCGGCGAGCGGTGCGGCGTGCAGTGCGGACATCGCGAAAACTCCCTTGATCATCCAGTAGGTCGCCGGTGAAGTGGCGGAACACGTCATCGAGCGTGGCGTCGGCGCCTAGCTCGGCCTTGAGTGCGTCGGTCGTGCCCAGCGCGCGGATAGTGCCGCGATGCATCATGGCGACGCGGTCGCACAGGGCATCTGCCTCTTCCATATAGTGGGTAGTAAGCAGCACCGTCATGTCCAGCTCATCGCGCAGGCTCCTCACGCGTTCCCAAACGCCGGCGCGCGCCACGGGGTCGAGCCCGACGGTGGGTTCATCGAGAATGAGCACGCGCGGGCGGTTCACCAGTGCCTGAGCCATCTCGAGGCGGCGGACCATGCCGCCCGAGTAGGTCGAGACCATGCGATCGGCCGAGTCCGCGATCCCCATGGTCACCAGCGCTTCCTGGATGCGGTCTTTGCGTTCCGCTCGCGGCACGTCGTAGAGGCGTGCGAAGAGCCAGACATTCTCGTAGCCGGTGAGCGAGGCATCGGCGGAGAGCTGCTGGGGCACATACCCGAGCAGCCGGCGCACCATCATGGCGTCGTGGCGTACGTCGCGGCCGGCCACGCGCGCGATGCCGCTATCGGGCGGCAGCAGCGTGGCCAGAATTCGGATGGTCGTGGTCTTGCCCGCGCCGTTTGGCCCAAGCAGCCCGAAGATCTCGCCGGGATAGACGGTAAAGCTAGTGCCGTCGAGGGCCCGGTTGGAGCCGAAGCTATGCACGAGGTTTTCGCACTCAATGGTGGCGGGTGTGGCGATCATTGGCTGGATGCCTCCAAAGTAGCGGTGAGGCGCGCGAGTGCCGGCAGTGCGGCGATGATGGCTTGCTGGTCCTCCGAGGGTAGCGCTTCCAGGGTCCTAGCCAGCACGACACCCCGCGTGTCGCGCCAGCGTGCCATGCGCTGGCGAGCCGCCTCCGTCAGGGTCAGTCGCGCCGAGCGGCGGTCCTCCAGGTCGACCTGGCGTTGCACGTACCCCAGCCGCAGTAGCTGCTGGAGGACAGTGCTGGCTGTGTTTGGCGCCAGGCCCAGCAGGGCCGACAGCTCGTGCACGCGGAGGCCGGGAGTGCGGTGGAGCAGTCCCAAGACCTCAATCTGCGACTGAGGTAGGGCAGGAGCGACGAAGTTCTCGCGCACGCGCTTGCGCAAGGCCCGATGGAGCCGGCCGATAAGCCCGGCCAGGACCGGCACGGCCTCGAGCTCAGCGGTTTCGGCCTCCACTCCACCCTGCTGGGCTTCCATCATTATATCCATCTGTGACAGAACTATCTTCTCTGCATGAGTATAGCAAATTGGGCACCGCCGGCCAAGTCCAAGCCGGGGCGAGATCGGCTTGGTGCGGCAAAGGACAGACGCGGAGGTCAGTCCCTCGTACTTAGGACCGGCCTCACCAGTATTGTGTCAGATCTGCTAGCCGCCCCGTCAGCGCAGGAAGTGGGCATGTTCCGCTATGCTAAAGCGTGCCCCCAGAAATGTGTGGCGCCGAATCTAGGTCGGAGAACGCCATGAGCCCGGACGAGGTCACCCGCGAGGCCGTGGTGATTGAGGCTCACCCGGCCGTCGGACCGTGGTTGCAGCGGCTCTTGGCGGATGCCGGCCTCTCGGTGCGCTTGCTGGCTCCCGGCGGCGCGCTCATCACGGGTCCAGACTGGCCGGGGCCAGACGCGGTGCTGATCGGGCTCGACGGCGACCGCGCACAGGGTCTCGCCTATGCTAAGTGGGCACAGAGCACCTTTCCCGAGGCCGTGATTCTGGGTTACACGGCTGACTACACGGCCGATACCTTGGCTGAGGCGATGTCGGCCGGCACACGGCGCGTGCTGCAGTATCCGTTCCACGCCACCGAGATGCTACGTGCGGTGGCGGGGGCGCGAGCCGAGCGGAGTGAGCTTCTGAAGAAGGCTCGCACCAAGCGCAAGGGCACCACCGGTCTGCTCCTGCCGCTTCACGATGAAAAAGGCGCCCGTGACGCCGAAAGCGCGCGCCGGCTCCTCGTGGTTTGCAGTCCCAAGGGCGGTGTCGGCTCGTCCACGCTGGCCGTCAATCTCGCGGTGGCGATCCGCTTTGCGGGACAGCATGCCGTGCTGGTAGACGGCAATATCAGCTTTGGCAGCCATGACGTGTTCCTCAAACTGCCGCCGGTCCGTTCCATGGTGCATGCGCTTGCGGACGACGGCCAGATCGACGAAGAGCATGTAATGAGTGCGCTGATGAGACATAGCTCGGGGCTCTACGTCATGTTGGCGCCGGTGCATCCAGAAGATGGAGAACGGATCGACGCAGGCCACATGCTGCGCATGCTGCAGATCCTAAAGGATCGCTTCGCCTTTACCGTGGTCGATGCCTCGCCTCCCAATGACAGCCGCGTGTTAGCGGCACTGCAGGTGGCCGATACCATCATCGTGCCTATCGGGCCCGATTTTCCCTCGCTGAAGAACCTTATGTCCTTCCTCCACATGCTGACGCTGCTCCAGGTCAATCTCGACAGGATCACTCCGGTGTTAGTCCGGTCAGACGGCGTGCCGGCAGATCATGTGAAGGCCCTGGAGGAGGCCACCGGACGCGAGCTCCACTGGCGCATCGTGAGCGACTGGGAGCGGACTAGCCTGGCCGCAAATACCGGCACGCCGTTCGTATTGGGGGCGCCAAACGCAGAGATCAGCAAGACGGTGGTCGGATTGGCTCGCTCCTTCGTTGGGGCCGACGCCAAGGCCGGTCAGTCTGGACCGCCCAGCTCCAAGCAGACAGCCGGCAAGTTCTGGGGGCGATCGTAGAGCCCAGGCCGCTCTCCATGGTAAGGGTGCGGAGCAGCCCTTCCCTATGCTCGTCGCCTGCCAGTGCGCCTGTGGTCGCGCGTCACACCCAGGCGCGTAGTGGCTTGACAGACATGCCTGTTCCTGGTAGCGTGCAATTACTTCAGCGGATGAACTAATTACATCGTGTGAGTCGCGTCCTCGAGTATGACTCGCCAGGCAGCCAGGCACAGGATAGGCGCGGCATCGTCGAGGGTGGTCTGTGTACCCGATCGGCATCGACTTCGGCACGGCTATCTCGATCGATTGCACGACTGCTGCACCGACGTGCACGGCCAGTAGACTTAGTCAGGAGGGGATGTCATGAAGACCGTAGCTATGCCCCAGGTACAGCCGCATTCTAACCTAGCACTGCTGACCCGACCGGTGACCCTCGGGGTGATCGTGGGGAATCGTGGCTTCTTCCCGCACCACCTTGCGGCACAAGGACGCGAGGTGGTGCTGCAGGTGCTCGCGCAAGCCGGCATACGTGCCATCATCCCGGATGCGACCGCGACCGATCACGGTGCCATCGAGTCCCTCGCGGAGGCACGTCTTTGTGCCGAGGTGTTTCGCCAGCATCGCGACGAGATCGATGGTATCTTGGTGACGCTGCCGAACTTCGGCGACGAACGAGCTGTGGCCAACACGGTCCGGTTTGCGGATCTGCAGGTGCCGGTGCTGGTGCACGCGTTTCCCGACGATGCGAGGCACATGACCATCGAGAGCCGCCGGGACAGCTTCTGCGGCAAGATGAGCGTCTGCAACAATCTGCACCAGCACAACATCCCCTACTCGCTGACCAGGCTGCACACCGTCGATCCCACGAGCGAGTCGTTCATGGCCGACCTGAAAGCCTTCGCGGCTACGTGCCGTGTGGTGCGGGGCATGCGCCGCGCGCGAATCGGCCTCATCGGGGCGCGCCCGGCGAATTTTACCACGGTTCGCTTCAGCGAGAAGCTGCTCGAGCATGCGGGCATCAGCGTGGAGACGATCGATCTATCGGAGGTGTTTGGGCAGATTGGCCGGCTCGCCGACGACGACCCGGCAGTGGCGGCCAAACGGCAGGCGATCGAGCGCTATGCGAACGCGCGGGAGATACCTGACGCGGCCCTGCTCAAGATGTCCAAGCTCGGCGCCGTGATCGACCGGTGGCAGGCCGTCCACGAGCTGGATGCTACCGCGATCCAGTGCTGGACCTCGATGGAGGAGAATTTCGGCGTGGTGCCCTGCACCATCATGAGCATGTCGAGCGACAGCCTGGTGCCTTCGGCCTGCGAAACCGACGTGGCAGGGGTAGTCGGTATGCTCGCGCTCGTGCTGGCGTCGGGCAAGCCCAGCGCGCTGGTGGACTGGAACAACAACTACGGCGACGATCCAGACAAGGCCGTGGTCTTCCACTGCTCGAACCTGCCCAAGACGATCTTCGTGGATGAGATCCCCCGGATGGACTATCAGGCGATTATCGCCGGCACGGTAGGGCGCGACAATACCTATGGGACGGTGGTTGGGAGGGTACGACAGAACCCGTTCACCTACCTGCGCGTCTCCACCGATGATCTGCTGGGCGAGATTTCCGCCTATGTCGGCGAGGGCGAGTTCACCAACGATCCGCTCGACACGTTTGGCGGGTATGGCGTGGTGAAGATTCCGCGCTTCCAAGAACTGCTCACGTTCATCTGTGAGAACGGTTTCGAGCACCACACGGCCGTGAACCAGACGAAGGTGGCGCCCGTGATCGACGAGGCCCTCAGCAAGTACCTGGGCTGGAATGTGTACTATCATCACTAGGCGCGGGAGCGCACACCACGCACTGCGTTGCGCTGCACGCCCCGACTCCCGAGGTCGCCACAGCGTGGCGGGTATCCAGACGGGGGCAGGCGGACCGCCCGCGCTGCCGGTGACCGGATTGAACGCAGGAAGGGACTGACAATGGCCAGGGCGGCGCTGCTGTGTGGTCCACGAGATATCCGGGTTGTGGAGCTACCCGAAGAAGCGCCCGGGCCGGGCGAGCTGTTGCTCGAGGTCACGGCGGTAGGGATCTGCGGCAGCGATCTGCACACCTACCTGAACGGTGAGATTGGGGGCGTAGCGGCCGAGAGCCCGCTGGTGCTGGGTCACGAAGCTGCGGGGCGTGTCGCAGGCCTCGGCGCGGGCACAGAGCAGCATTTTCGCATCGGCCAGCCGGTGGCCATCGATCCCGGCCTGCCTTGCGGCGAGTGCGAGCTCTGCCTCGAGGGGCAGCCAAACCTGTGCCTTCACTTGCAGTTCATCGGCCTGTATCCGCGCCACGGTGCCTTGCGTGAACGGATGGTGCACCCGGCCGCGCAGTGCGTGCCACTGCCCGATGGCCTTGACGCTGTCTCGACGGCACTGCTGGAACCGCTTGGCGTGGCGCTCCATGCCGTCCGGCTGGCCAAGATCCGCGTTGGCGACGACGTGCTGGTCGTAGGCTGCGGCGGCATTGGGTTGCTCATCATCCAACTCGCGCGCCTGGCCGGGGCCAGGCGGATCTTCGCATCGGATCGGTACTCCTGGCGATTGGAGCTGGCGCGCAGCCAGGGCGCGGAGGTGGCGCTCGATGCCGGCGCAGGTGACGTCGTCGCCAGCGTGCGCGACGCGACGGTTGGCCGCGGCGTGGATGTGGCGATCGAAGCGGCCTGGGTTGAGGGCACCGCCAACCAGTGCGTGGAGGCTGCGCGCAACGGCGGGCGGGTGATCATCGTGGGCATCCCAGCCGAGGATTCCATGACCATGCGGGCGTCGACCGCGCGGCGCAAGGGGCTGACCATCAAGATGTCGCGGCGCATGAAGCACACCTACGGCCCGTGCATCGATCTCGTGCATAGCGGCAAGGTTGACCTGCGGTCGCTGGCCACGCACACCTTCGCGTTGGAGCGAACGCAGGCCGCGTTCGAGACGGCGGCTACGTACCACGAAGGCGTCGTGCGGGCGATGGTGCTGCCTATCGACTAGCCGAGAATCCTAGGTCACGCAAGTGAGGTCAGATCCCGTCCCGCCTTGTGAACAGCGCATCGTATAGCTTGAGGTCCGCCAATGCAGACCGGTCTTCCCAAAGGCAGCGCTTATTTCGTCGAGAGGCTACGTACCTTAGGTCTCGCGATGCGCGACGCGGTGGGCAGCGACGTGCGCTCGGTCGGCATCGATGAGCTGTCGCGGGCAGTGGGCGACCGCGGCGGCGATACCATCTACCGGTTGGATGAGCACGGCGAGCGCACGCTCCTGGAGTTCTGTACCGCGTGGGGTGAGGATCTGCCATTCCTCTTGATTGCCGAGGGCCTCGAAGGCGCCGGCCAGGTGTTTCCGAGCGGTGCTAGCACGTCTCGCCTGGCGTTTACCCTGATCGTGGACCCGATTGACGGTACGCGCGGCCTGATGTACGCCAAGCGCAGCGCCTGGGCACTATTCGGGGTGGCGCCGCCGCCGAGGGGCAGCGTTCAGCCCACACTTGCCGACATCGCGGTGGCACTGCAAGCCGAGCTGCCGACTGCTCGCGCTGCGCTCGCGGACATCGTGTGGGCGGCGCGCGGCGAGGGTGCCAGTGGCGAGACGCACGACCTGCGGACGGGAGCACTGAGCGGGTTTATCCCCCGGCCGAGCCGGGCTACCAGTCTCGAAGGCGGGTTCGCCACAATTACCAAGTTCTTCCCTGGTGCCAAGTCGGCCGCCGTCGCGCTGGAGGAGCAGCTCTTCCTGGAGCTGCTGGGACCGCCGAAGACCGACTCGCCCCAGGTGTTTGACGACGAGTACATTTGCTCCGGCGGGCAGCTGTACGAACTGATGATGGGTCACGACCGCTTCATCGCCGATCTTCGCCCCCTGCTCCACGACCCCCATGAAGGCGTCACCCGGCTCTGCTGCCATCCCTATGACATCTGCACTGCGCTGATCGCGCGCGAGGCCGGGGTGCAGGTCACCGACGAGCGTGGCCGGCCTTTGTGCGCTCCGCTGGATACGTCCACCGGCGTGACCTGGGTCGGATACGCCAACGAGGAGCTGCGCCGCACCATCGAGCCGGTCTTGCAGAGGCTACTGCGGGCCAGGGCGGGCGGGAGATAACTTCACTGGAGCATGTCGATGGCGGTTATCAGCCGTAGCGCCGGGGATTGGCGAGCAAGCACCTGCTCGGTGAATCCCGTCTTGGCGAATAGCACGAGTTGGTGATCGGGCGCGACCTTGGGGAGCTGGGCCACGCGTCGCTGGAGTGTGTGCAGCACGTCCAGGCCTACCAGGTCATCGGTCCACTTCGCCTCCGCGGCAAGCACAACCGTCCGTGCTTCGTCGAGTCCGACGATGTCGAGCTCATCGGAAGCGCGCCACCACACGCCGAGCTCGGCAACCAGGGGTTTCCACTGGTCAGGCCGGTGCAGCACGAACTGGCGGCAGGCCACTGCGAAGCGACTCCCCATGTACGTGGACAAAGCCGGTGCGATTCGGCTGCGCCATGCTTCAGCTGCTTGATTCTGTTCGAGCAGCGAACGGTTCGGCAGCACGAAACGGAACCAGAAAGTCAGGTAATTGTCGGCTATGTAGTAGCGTGTCGAGCGGCTGCGCTCGGGGTTGGGCACGGTGAAGGGAATGCGACGCTGGATCAAGCCATAGTCGGTGAGGAATCGCAACGCTCCCGATAGGGAAGTCATGGGACGGCCAACTCGCTGGGCGATCTGGTTTGGCTCGGAGCAGCCATACGCGATTGCCGCAAGCATTCCCCGCAACAGTGCGGGACCTATGCCGCGCACCTCCTGAGCGAGCAGCATTTCAGCTTCGCTATAGAGTATGGAGGTCTTGTCGAGAAGGTTTGATATGACTCCGCCCTCGAGCGACTCGCCGCCTAGTGCTTGGAGGTAGGATGGCACGCCACCGACGACCCCCCAAGCGATGAGCCGGTCCAGCGGGGACCATTGCGGGAAGAAGAGCGCGGCGTCGCGATACCAGAAGGGGTCGACTACCAGCTGTCGCGTGCGCCTGCGGTACAGCGCGCCGTCGACCAGGAAATGCCGCTCGACAGCCTCGGTAAAGCTGGTGCACAGCACGATGAATGCTTGCGTGCCGTCGCGTCGAGCGCCATCCCAGAGTCGCTGGATCACGCTTGGCAGCGACGGATCCGCGTCAACAGCATAGGAGAACTCGTCGATCACCAGGGCTATCCGCCGTTCGATCCCGAGCCGCAAGACGTAGCCTATCGCTGCCTCCCAGGAGGCGAAAACCTGTACCCGCAGCAGCGGGTCATCGGTGAGGAGCGCGACCTGATCGGTGAACGCCCGGAGCTGATCTGGCAGCGGCTGCCTGTCTGCGTAGTAGTAGATCGCGGGCTTGCCTTGAAGGAAACGCACGAGCAGCTCGGTCTTGCCCACGTGGCGTCGCCCATAGACGCTGACCAACTCTGGCCGCCGTGCTTCCCACCATTGCTCGAGTGCGCCAAGCTCGTGTGTCCGGTTCAAGAACATAGCATCATCCCATCGAAGGAGATGATATACAAGAACCTATAATAGGTAGAGCTATAATAGTTCTCAAAGTATCACATGAGTCAAACGCGACGATCAGCCATACTGAAAACCTCCAAAGGTTGGTGAGGTCACGGTTGACGCTTCTTTGACGCGCTGTCGCACTCAGGCGACGCTGCCGGCCTCAGCGAGTACTTTGTACCGGAAACAGTCGACCGTATGGTCGTTGACCATGCCGGTGGCCTGCATGTGGGCGTAGCAGATCGTGGTGCCCACGAAGGTGAATCCACGCCGTTTGAGGTCTTTGCTCAGCGCATCCGACTCGGGCGTGCTGGCCGGGATCTCGCCCATGGCTTGCCGGGCGTTGACCCGCGGCCGGCCGCCGACGAACTGCCACACGTAGGCATCAAAGCTGCCAAACTCTGCCTGCACTTTCAGGAACGCCTTGGCGTTGGTGATGGCCGACAGCACCTTGAGCCGGTTTCTGATGATGCGCGAATCGACCAGCAGGGCAGCCACTTTCTCCGGGCCATACAGCGCGACCTTCTCGGGATCGAACCCCTCGAAGGCCTGCCGGTACCCGTCCCGCCGCTGCAGGATCGTGGCCCAGCTGAGCCCCGCCTGGGCTCCCTCGAGCACCAAGAACTCAAACATGAGGCGATCGTCGTGCACGGGCACGCCCCATTCCGTGTCGTGATAGCTATTGAACAGCTCGTTTTCGGCCCAGGCGCAGCGGGTGAGCATGGGGCCTAGCCCAGCGTCGTGTTCGATCATGAAACCAGCATCCTTTCTGCCTGCGTGGCTATCATACCGGCTTTGGCGAGCAGCGGCTGGACTGTATCCGGATAGGCTCCGGCTGAGAGGGCACTGTATCGACCACTGGGACACGGTCGCCACTTGCGCCACCACGGGGTCATTTCTGCGGGGCGTACTACCTATTTTCAGGCCCGCAACCCCTAGAAATGCCTTTGGCGAGGGTAGAAGTGCTGGGATCGATGAGGTAGGATCAGGCGGACACTGTGGAATCACTGACTCTCTGGTCTCTCTCAGCACGACAAGCGTGAACAGACAATGATATTCCCCACTATTCAGTTCGCGGCCTTCTTTGCTCTCGTCCTTCCGATTTCATGGCTGCTGATGCCCTTCCAGCGCAGCTGGAAAGTCTTCATCATCGCCGCGAGCTACTTCTTCTATGGGAATGCCGACTGGCACTTCGTGTTCCTGCTGGCCGGCTGCACCGTCTGGAACCAACTCCTTGCCGTGGTCATCGCGCGGCGTGCCGTTGCCGACCGCATGCGAAGCTGGCTGCTGGCCGTCGCCCTCATTGGCGACCTGTGCCTGCTTGGCTGGTTCAAGTACTACAGTTTCTTTGCCGGCAACGTGGCTACGCTTACGGCCAAGCTTGGCCTGGCGGCGCCGCTGCCGCTGCTGCAGGTGGCCCTGCCGGTGGGCATTTCCTTCTACACGTTCCAGGCTATGTCCTATGTAATCGACGTGCGGCGTGGGCGCAGCGCTCCGGCCGGCTGGCTCGACTTCGCTCTCTATGCGTCGTTCTTCCCGCATCTCATCGCCGGGCCTATCGTGCGCGCCACCGAGCTGATTCCGCAATTCGCCTCACCACGGGATCCCGGGCGCATCGAGGCGGCGCGTGCCTTTGAGCTGATCGTGGGCGGCCTCATTAAGAAAGTGGTGCTTGCCGATACCCTCTCGACCCAACTGGTGGACCCCGTGTTTGGCTCGCCTGCCGTGCACTCTCGGGCCGACGTCATCGCCGCCGTGTTTGGCTACGCCGTGCAGATCTACTGCGACTTCTCAGCCTACTCCGACATGGCAATTGGCCTGGCACTGCTCCTCGGCTTCCAGTTCCCGGCCAACTTCAATCGGCCGTACGCGGCAGTGACCCTAACGGACTTCTGGCGACGCTGGCACATGAGTCTCTCGCGCTGGCTGCGCGACTACCTGTACATCGGCCTGGGCGGCAATCGGAAAGGACGCCTGCGCACCTACGCGAACCTCATGCTGACGATGCTCCTCGGCGGACTCTGGCACGGTGCGGCGTGGAAGTTCATGCTGTGGGGCGGCATGCATGGTAGCGGCCTGGCGGCCGAGCGATGGGTCGACGAGCGGCACGGCCGCCGGGGCGCACCGGTGCGCTGGCCCGTGGTGCGCTGGTTCATTACCTTCATGCTCGTCTGCGTGGCGTGGGTCTTCTTCCGCGCGGATAGCCTCGATACCGTTGGCGAGATGGCCCAGCGGGTGCTTTACGGCGGCGGATCGACCGTCCTCACGCCGGCACTGGTCGCGGCAATAGCGGGCGGTTTGGCGTTGCAGTTTGTGCCTGAGCCGCCGGTGGTGCAAGCCCGGCTGCTGTTCGCACGGATCGGCGCGGTGCCACAAGGCATCGTGCTCGCATCAGTCCTGGTGATTACCGGCGCCCTGGTAGGTAGCCAGGGTGTGCCGCCGTTCATTTACTATCAATTCTGAGCGTAGAGGGAGTCAACGTGTCCGCGCTTCCAGAGATCGAATTCCACGCCCGATCGCAGTGGCTCAGGACCTCCAGGATCTGCACGCCGCGGCAACATGTTGCCGCACTAGTGAAACCGGATACGGTGGCATGCGTGTCGCCGACCACCTCTATCGGCAAGGTTCTGCTGGCAATCGGCGTGGCACTGTTGCTGGGCCTGATTCTGAACGCGCGCTCGATCGTGCACGATGCCGCCGGCATGCCGGACGGCCAGATGCGCGACGCGACCCTCTACTTCGGCGACAAGGCGCTCGCGTTTGCCGAGGCGACGCATCTGACGTGGCCGCGCGACGAGATCGATAGCTTGTTGGGTAATGATCCCCAGCCGTCTGTGCCGCCCCTGTTGCAGGTCGGCGCCATAGAGTCGCCGATAGCCATCGACACTCCCGTGCCAAGCCCAACCAACGGCACCGTGGCCCTGCGCGTCGTGCCGGCCGCACAGGGGAATGCCACTGCTACGAAGATCGTGATGGAGTCTGCCACGCCGTCGACGAGTGTCGAGAAGGCACCCAGTGGGACCAGCGCGGCCCAGCTGGGCGCTCCGTTATCGCCAAGCTCTACGCCGGTGCCGCAGCTGAGCGGCACCGTGGTTTCAACGATATATCGCTCGTTGGATACGGCGCCCACCAAGCTGGCCCCAACCGTGACGCCGGCGCCTTGCACCAGCTCCGTGGCCAGCGGTGGCCGGTGCGGGTCGTCGGCGCAGCTGGTGCAGGTACGGCAGGGCAGCGCTTCCTGCTCGGCGAAGAGTGTGAGCGCGGCATGCTCACATGAGAGCGTGCGGGCGCCACGGCCGGCTACGGGCCGGGCGCGCGCAAAATCTGACCCGGTGCGATCGGCGGCGCGGCCAGCGGCCACTGCTACGGCTGAGCCGGCGCCACGGAAGATCACTGCATCGCAGCCACTCCGGCTGCTGGTGACCGGCGACTCATTGTCTGGCTACCTGGGGCCCGAGCTGGTGAACGATGCCGCCGCGGTGGGACCCGTGATGGGCTACGTCGACACGCACAACGGCACGGGCCTCACGCGTCCCGATTATGTCGACTGGTCGCTTGTGGCGCAGCAACAGGTTGCAGAGTACCATCCCGACGCCGTGGTGGTGATCATGGGCGGCAACGACTTTCAGAACATGACTCTGCCCAACGGGGCGTTCTTCACCGCCGGTACTCCTGCCTGGACGAAGGAGTACGAGCGCCGGGCAGAGATTTGCATGCGCATCTGGACCCAAGGCGGCACCAAGCGCGTCTACTGGCTCTCGATGCCGCCGGCTCGCGATTCTGATTGGGCGTATGACGATAATCAGATAAACATCGCGCTCAAAGCGGCGGCTGCCCACGTGCCCGGTGCCACGTACCTCAACATATTGGGGCCGGTCACCGATCATGGAAAGTACGTGGACTTCGTCCGCTGGCAGGGGCAATGGCTGCTGATTCGGGAGCCGGACGGCGTGCACTTGAACGCCGAAGGCTCGTCGATCGTGGCCGACGAAGTGCTCCAGGTCCTGCGCCACGTGTGGCACTTGGGCTGAGCGCAGCGGTTGTTGCCAATGGGGATCCTGGGGGCGCGGACATCGTGTCTGCCCCCGTGCCTCGCGGAACGTGAGCGAGCCGGGGACGATCGCGCCCTCAAGGGTCCGGCCTCAAGCGTGACGCCGTCAACCCCCAAGCGCGGACACATCGCCGCCGGACGTGCGCCCTGCAGAGGCCTGCAGCCGGGAATGCACTACCGACGGTGGGTGCTGATCGGCATTCATCGACATGGTAAGCTGCGGCGTAGCGATCTGGTGGTCGTCCGAGATGCTGGCGATCGCCGTACCCACGGCCAGGAATTCGATGATGTGGCTGTTCCACGAATGCGTACTCTCGTGAATGTTGGCGCCGACGATGCCTTCGGCGCCGATGTGCATCGCTTCCTGCTGCATGCGCTCCATGGCTAGCTCGCGCGCATCGTAGAGTGCCTGCGTGAAGTTGGGCATTTCGACGTTCTGGCCCATGGTTTTGAACCACTGCGCCATCGTCTGGTGGGCAACGTGGTAGACGCAGGTACCGAACACCAGGGCCTTGGGGATATAGCCAGAATGCAGGAGGGTCCAGAAGTCCTGGCCGGAGAGATCCGAGGTAAACGGCTTGCCCGCTGCCGTGCGGCGGCTGACGCCATCCCGCGACTTGATTGCCGTGCCTATTGCCTTGAACTCGGCAAGGTTCGTGGCCCAATTGTATTGCCCGACAAGCAGCCGCACGCCCACGATACCGTCGGCTCCGAGGATGTCGGCCTCTTCCTCCATGCGATGCATGGCCAGCTCCCGGGCATGGTACATCGCCTGAGTCAACACATTCATTTCCATGTTCTGGCGGAGGCGCGCGACCTGGAGTCCGATGTGGTAGATACTCGTCCCCACCACGAGACCGAGGGGATCGAAACCTGCCTCCTTGACCAGCAGGAACTCGTTGACGGTAAGGTCGCTGGTGAAGAAGCGCCGGCCACTTGCATTGGGTGCCATGGAGTGAAGTCGTTCCTGCGCGTGTTCGGGCAAATCGCTGGCAGAAGGCTGTGTGCTCATGTTTCCCCCCATGTCATGTTGCTACTTGGCGGCGCAAGGCGTAGCGCCGTTCTGCACCAAGCGTACACGCACATGGGACGACGCGAGTAGGCATAGTGCTGGCCGGCCGCAAGGACCCGTATGAGCAGCGCTCAACCGGCATAACGCGGAGGCCAGGCTTATTCCCGGCTGCGCAGAATCGCGGCGAGCACTTTCGGGTCACGCCGTCCGTGCAGCACGGCAATCACCCACAGCGGCCTCTCATCTGGGGCGTAGGCAATCAGATAGTCGTACACCCGCACGAATCGCAGGGGCCGCGAGGTCAGATCCGGCCGGCGGTGACCCTGATGTGGAAACGGCACAAGTGACCGGATTCGCTCGAAGATTTCGTCTACTACCCGGTCGGCAGCGTCGAAGCTGTCCCGTGCAATGTATGCCCGAATCTCTCGAAGGTCTTGCAGCGCTTCAGGGTGAAGCGCGTAGCGCCTCATGCTCGGTGTGCGCGCTGGGCTGCGGTCTCGGCTTTGAGCATGGCGTATGCTTCTTCGCCGTCGATGGGCTGGACTCTACCGCTCTTGAGGTCGTCATAGCGGCTATCCAGCATCCCGCGCACATCGGCGAGCGTCGCGAAATACCCGGTCATGGCGTCCGCGAAGAGTTCGTCTGTTGGACGGCCTGTGTCGGCGACCCAGCGGTCCACCTTGGTTTGCAGGTCGGAGGTGAGATGTATTTCCAATCGGTGGCCTCCCCTTTCCTTCCCTCTCATCGTAGCACAGCGCACAAGGCTACGGTCTTTGCTTGTCAAAACGTCAGGCTTGACGCCTTCAGCGAAAGGCCTGCCCACGGACAGCGCCAGCACCTACCTCAGTCACGACACCAGAGGGCCGGCTGATCGCGGTGACCAAGTACAGCAGGCTCACTGGGATCATGCCGTATGATGCTCGGGGCCGGCGCTCAACCTGTGCGGCCCAGGCCACTGGGGCTGCCATCCCGGAGATCTCATCTGCCTTGAGACAATCTTGACAATGGGAGACCATCGCGCTGGTGACGCAATCCGACTTGTCTGGTTATGCTTGAGGGGGATCAGACCGACCGCTGGGGCCGCGAGGCGCCCTGGCAACGCCTTTGATTGAGTGGTAGTGTGGGAGGAATCGAGCATGGGTGGTGGAGCGGGATGGCTGCGGCTGGCGCTTGGCATCGCGGTTCTGGGTGCCACGCTCGTATTGGCCGGGTGCGGCGCAGCCGCGCTGCCCCCGCCCCCGCCGGCACCCACGGCGACGCACGTCGCGCCGCCAACCCGGCCGGAGCCTGCCGCGACGCGGGTCGCTGCGGCTACGCGCGTGGCCGTGTCTCCTGTACCTACGGCTACGCACGTCACGGCAGCCCCAAGCCCGACCGTCGCGGGCGCTTCGAGCGTGGCGTTGGCAGCTGGCAAGGCTGCCTTTGCTTCCGCGCAACCAAGCTGTGGCATCTGCCACACGTTGAGCGCGGTGCCAGGAGCGAATGGCTCGGTGGGGCCAAGCTTGAACGGCATCGGCAAGATCCGTACCGCTGCCTGGATTGTGGTCCAGTTAGCGAACCCGTGCGCGCCGGGACACGCCAACGCCGCTCCGGGCTACACGTGCTCTACGATGCCGCCGGGCATCGTGAAAGGGACCGCGGCGGACGAGGTCGCCGCATTCCTGGCTGCACAGAAGTGACGATCGTGAGTGGGGCGCCTGAAGGAGTTGCAGCGCATGGCACGTGATTACCTCACTACGGTCACTCCCGATATGGCCGGCAGGGGTGCGGTCGAGGCTTGTAGCCTTGGGTCCGAACCGGTAAGCCAGCTGCAGGTAGATGGCGTGAGGTTCGTGCACTTCAACGCCATGCTCAACCGCCGGCTCGCAGACGTCATGCACGTGGCCGACGACGTGATCCACGCGCGACGTGCGCTGGGCAGTCGCGTGACCGTTGCGCTACTCGAGCAAGGCGAGGTTGCCGGCTACGGCTGGGTCAGCTTTGATTCGATCCACATTCGCGAGCTGCAGTTCGAGGTCGCGCTCCCACGCGGCTACGCCTACATCTGGGATTGTGTGACACTGCAGCCGTATCGTGGACGGGGCATCTTTCCCGGACTGTTGCGCTTCATGCTCGAAGACCTTCGCTCGCAGGGCGTTGTGCAGGTGCTGGCACTGGTCGCGCCCGGCAACGTCGCATCGCTGAAGTCGTTTGGTCGGGCGGGCTTCCGCCTCATAGCGAAGACGTCACTGGACATTGGACACTTTGCGGTCGAGCCAACTCCAGCAGCTACGGATGCGGAGGCTGCTGTGCTGAAGGCCATGCAGGACCAGGTCGCACGCCCCAATAAGGGATTATAGGACTGCAGTGCTCGCAGATGTGGCCTGGAGCGCTGCGTTTCTCATCAGTCTTGCCGGCGTCCTGCTGGCCAGCGATCGGCTCGTGGCAGCCGTGGAGGCAGCGGGAGACCGATACAGCTGGCCGGCTGCCCTGGTCGGGCTGCTAGCTGCGGCCGGTGCCGATGGCCCGGAGGTCAGCGCCTCATGCATCGCGCTCCTGGCCGGCGCGCACGACGTCAGTCTCGGCGTGATTCTCGGCTCAAACATGTTCAATCTGGCCGCGGTACTCGGCCTGCCAATCGTGCTCGTGGGCTACATTGCCGTGCGGCGCCGCGGACTCCTGCTCAACGGCGGGAGTATGCTGCTGACGACGCTCATCGCGGAGGCGGTCGTCCTCGGCACCATACCCCCCGCAGCCGGCTTGGCGCTGGCGGCCGGTGTGCTGGGTCTGTACCTGTATTTGGTGGTGCAGCCGGGTACGCTCCCAGCCTTGCAGCGTGGCACGGCCCAGGTGGCGCTGCTTGCAGAGGCCGGGGACCAGGTGCTGGAAGAGCGCGAACGCGAGCGGGAAGCCGACACAGCACAGGGATTTCCGGAAGGCATAGCCTTGCTCTGGCGCGGACTCGCCGCCACGGCGGTGATCGTGGGCGGCTGTGATGTTCTCGTCAATGCAACCTTGTACCTGAGCCCGCGCCTCGGCATGCCGGCTACGTTCACGGGCACGTTCGTGTTGGCGGCGCTCACGAGCCTGCCGAACGTGTGGGTGGCAATCACGCTGGCGCGGCACCACCGTGGCGCCGTACTGGCGAGCGCGGTCTGCAACAGCAACACGATCAACGTGGTGTTTGGCATCTGCGTGCCGGCACAATTCATCGCGCTGAAGCTGGCCACAGTCGTGCGCCAGATCGACCTGCCCGCCCTGGCCTTCTTGACGGCTGCCTCGGTGGCACTGCTGTGGCAGAGCCATGGTCTCGGGCGGCGGGGAGCGCTTGCCATTATCGTCGGGTACGTGGTGTTCGCGGGCGTGCGGTTGGCGTACTGAGGGCGACCACGATTGAAGGGGAGGGCAGTCCGTCTGGACTGCCCTCCCCTTCATCTACTGTGAGTTAGCTAGCTCCTGCGATGTCAGCCCTTTCCATTCATGTTAAGAATCGCGAAGCGTATGCCAACCGACTTGGCCTGCTTGCCGTCCTTGCTGATGGCGACCACGCTGATCCAGCCGCGCGTGACTGGCGTGCCGTGCTTGGCCGTGGCTGGTGGCTGGTAGCTGACCAGGAACGGCTGCCAGGTCTCGCCATTGCTACCGGCGGTGCCGGTGTATGTCTGGCTGGTGCCGTCGTCGTAGCTGAGGGTGAAGGTGAACTTGGCTCCAGCCATGGACGACCAGGTGGCGTCCACGAACTCGCAGCCATCCAAGTAGGGCCCCTTGGACGTTACTTTGGCACAGGTCGCAGCCGTGCCGACGCCACCGCGGACGGTGTGCTGCTCGTTCCAGATGCTGAGCTTGGGAGCTACCTTGCCGACTGTGATGGCGATGGGTGTGGTGCTAACTCCCTTGTAGACCGCGGTGAAGAAGTGGGCGCCGACGGAGGAGGTGGAGATGGTGAGGCTGGCGGCACCGTTGTGCAGGGCAGCCGAACCGACCAAGACCTTACCTTCCATGAAGCGCACACTGCCCGACGGCGTGCTGCCGTACGACACGACGGTCGCGGTTAGCTTGAGCGGCTGGCCGGGGTTCACGGCATCGGTGCCCGCCGATAGCGTGACCTCGTTGCTGCCGCTGAGCACGGTTGCCGATACCGCATCGCCCTTGAGTGCCACGGGAGGATGTACCGGCGTAGCCGCAGCGATCGAGAATTGCTCGGTTACGGGCTGTGCCGCTGCGTAGCCGTTGCCACCAGCCTGGCTGGCAGTGACGTAGCACGTGCCGGCGCCGGTGTAGGTGACCAGATCCCCATTCGTGCCGCTGCTCTGGCATGGCCCGCTGACAGTGAATGTCACGGGCAGGCCCGAGCTGCCGGTAGCGGTGAGCGTGTAGGAGCCATCGCCGACCTGCGCGTTGCCGGGCAGCGATCCGAAGACGATGGTCTGGCTCTGTAGAGCCGGTATCTGCGCGCCGGTGATGGCGCTGCCGATGACGATCTGGCTCGTCACTGGCTGTGCCGCGGGATAGCCGTTGCCCGCTGCCTGGCTGGCAGTGATGTAGCAGGTGCCCGCACCGGTGTAGGTGACGATCTGGCCATCGATGCCGCTGTTGGTGCAGGGGCCGCTGACGGCGAAGGTCACGGGGTTGCCCGAGAGGCCGCCGGTTGCGCTGACGGTGAAGGGTGCGTCGCCCATGGTGCCGGTACCCGGCAGGTTGGTGAGCGCGATGACCTGCGTCAACGGCACGGTGGCGAATGGCACGTAGGGAAGGCTTGGGCCGCTCGGGCCGCTGGGCGTGGACGGCGAAGCCGCCGTGATGGTCAACCCGCCAGTGTTAACGTCATACGTGTAGCTGTAGTTTAGGTCGGTGGCACCCAAGCAGGTGATGTCGTAGCTGCCTGCCGGGCTACTGCTCGTTGCAGTGGTCCCGCAGGATACCGGGCCCAGGTCTGCCTTGGTGTCGCCCTGCGCTAGTGGTGGGCTCACGCTCCACGTGAAGGTAGGCAGGTTCTGGCCAGATTGCATCGACTGAGCGTCCGCAGTGATGGTCACCTCTGCCGCAGTCACGACGATCGTGTGATCCAGGATGATGGGCGGCAGGCTGTCATCGTTCGGCGTGAGTCTGGCCGTGATATCGTGTGAACCATGACCGAGCTTCGTGCCCACCGTCACCGGGCTCGAGCCTTCCTTGAACGTCCAGGTCCCGGTGATCGCGGTTGTTACGTTGTTGTTGGTGATAGTGGCCGTCACCGCGTCTGCGAGCTGACCGCTCTCGATGAGCGTCCCGTACCAGATGTGGTCGGTGTCCGGATTGTACACGGCATTCACGTTGGGCGACCTGACGTCGATGTTGATTGTGCGGGTGGCACCGGTGAAATCTACGTCGTACGTTGTCGAGTCGTGTATGTCTTGGGTGTTGCTCGGGGTGAACGTCAGCGTGACCGGTACGGTGCTGCCGACCGGTTGCGCTACATTCGGCGAGAATGTGATGCTGCCCGGAACCGTCACCTCCTTGTACGTGGCGGTGGCAGGATAGGTGGCGAGCAGGTTGTTGTCGAGCGGCGTGCCGTATACGATTGTGCCGGGATGCCACGTGATCGTGGGAGTGGCCTTGTCGACGGTGAATGAGAGAGCTGGCTGCAGGTCGTCGCTTTCGCTCGCGTTGTAGCCGTAGGTGGAGTTCTCGCCGTTGTAGGTCGCCACGATCGAGTACGGGCTGTCGCTGGCATCGAGACTCGACTCAGGGCAGGCCGCAGTCGCGTCTCCGGTCTCCTCGTCGATGACTACCGGTACGTCTGTGCAGTCCGGAAGGTCATTGCCGTTGGCCGTGAACGTGACGGTGCCATAGCCGTCCTCGAAGCCCTGGATTGGGCGTCCGCCCTGCGTCACCTGGGCGGTGAACGTCACAGGGTCGAGGTAGGTAGCATTGAACGTCTGCAGTTGGGAGTGGGCGCCATCCTCGTTATCGAACGAGGCGGACAACGCCGTGCGGGTGCTCTCGAAGGCGCCAACGTCGCATCCATCTGGCGTGCGGTCGTAGGGCTCGCCGCGCTGGTCCGTCGTAACACCAGAACCATTGAACCAGTCGGAGAAGCCGGCGTAGTCGCATTCGCCATTGTCGATGGCCTTGCTGCCGAGACCCAGGGCCACGGTTTCTGTCGGTCCGCCGTTGTCGGTCAGACTGCCAAGTTTCGGGTTGTAGTAGGAGCCAACCAGATTCCAGTCTGGATCAAGCATGCAACTGTTGTAGTTATTCGTATCACCGTCTGTCGTCAGGTTGCTGCCGTCGTCGTACAGCCAGTTGTATCCAGGAGTGTAGGAGTCGCCGCCGCACTCCGAGGGGCCGAGGTTGGGGCCTAAATCGCTGCCCGAGGCACCCTTATAGTCGGCCAGGATAGTGCTATGCATTTCCACGGGCGCAGGCACGCCTTGAGCCACAGTGTAGATGCCAGAGGCCGTCTGAAACCCCTGGTTGTGGGCGAGCGTGCTATTGGTGAGCACCACCGCCGCGAACTCCGGGAAGGGGTATGGACCGAATGGGCCGTTCTTGGAGATGTCCGTGACGATCTGAGCTACGGTAAGTTCGTCAAACTTCCAATTGCCGTTGCCTACGTTGTAGAATGCGCCGCCGGTGCCCGCCAGGTTGCCATACAGCGTGCTGTTGGCAGCATAGACGAGGGCCTGACCGCTATTGGCTTCGTTGAGGACTGCGCCGCCGTCGCCCTGGTTGAGGGCCGGCACCATGTCCTGGTAACCTGTCTTGTTATTGCTCAGCGTGCTCGCCGACAGCCCTACCACAGCGGTACCGCTGCCGCCGTCGTTGCAGATGGCGCCGCAGAGGCCCTGGGCACCAGACCCCGGAAGATCGCCGTGCGAGCCTGCAGTGTTGCCGTCCATGGTGCTGGCGTCGGCGACAAGATAGGCATTACCGCCATCCCCCGCGTTCATCACGGCGCCGCCGGCGATGTCGGCATGGTTGCCATCGACCGTAGAGCGGTTGGCGAGCGAGCCGGTCAGCGTGACGGCCGCGGTCGCGGGACACGACGCGGCCTCGCAGAAGTCGTCGTCGGTGCCGCTGATGTTGTAGATGGCGCCGCCGATGCTGGCGCCGCTGTTGCCATCCACCGTGGTGCCGGTCAGGTCCACCGTGGCAGAGGCCGGCGTTGTGAGCTCAGTTCCGTTGGCACCGGACGAGCGGGCCGGTACTGCCTGATTCTCTCCGAAGCTATAGCCGCTGCTATTGTAAATGGCGCCGCCGAGCCCGGAGTTGAGCACGGTGTCGCTGGTATTATTCCCATCCAGGTTGCTGTCCAAGCCGGAAACAGCAGCGATGCCGCCTTCCGTCGCCCAGTTGCCGATGGCCCCGGCTGCGACGTCTGTGCTCGACCCATTGCCGTTCGTCTGGTTGCTGTCGATAGTCGTGTTGGTGAAAGCGACAGTAGCCTCGCTGTAGTCAGCTTGGTTGCAGATGGCGCCACACTCGAGCGTGGCCGAGTTGGCAGTGATGGTGGTGCCCGT
>Ga0187876_1000203_pt1 | contig 61116 bp, 51 predicted proteins | sample June2016WEW_17_4_FD_133000 | JGI IMG/M metagenome (GOLD analysis project Ga0187876, IMG submission 133000) | Peatland microbial communities from SPRUCE experiment site at the Marcell Experimental Forest, Minnesota, USA - June2016WEW_17_40 | ecosystem: Environmental > Terrestrial > Soil >... | reverse complement strand
GGCAAACCCTGGGGCAAAGGCAAGGACTACTGGCGTCGCGTGCCGGTCAGCCAGCAGCGCTCGGCGTGATCTTGCCTATGGGAGATCACAAATCCCAGGTCCGCCCGAAGTTGACCTGGACGGCGTAGGGCATGTGCTGCCTGTCTTGATCGATTCTGATGGTCAGGGTGCCGCGGGTCTCTTACTGCTGTCGGGTGGCGGAACAACGATCGAGGGGGACGATCGCGATTCGTTGGCCATCCTAGCCAACCAAGCAGCGATCGCGTTGCAGAACGCCAGGCTTCACGAGCGCGCGGTACGGCTCGCCTCGGTGGACGGGCTTACAGAGCTGCTCAATCACCGGGCGTTTCAAACACGGCTAGGGGAGGAAGTGGCCAGAGTGCAGCGAAGCGGTCACTCGCTCGCCCTCCTGATGATTGACGTGGATGACTTTGGGCAGGTGAACAACAGGTTCGGCCACCAAGTTGGCGACGCAGCACTGGCCGCGATCGCCAATGCGTTTCGCCGCAGCATCCGCTCGGGAGACATCGCGGCTCGCTACGGCGGCGATGAGTTTGCCGCCATTCTGCCGGACACCGATATCGATGAGGCCGCGGCAATTGCTGAGCGCATGTGTGCGACGATTTCATCACTCCCGGTGATCGAGCACGGCGTCACCGTGCGCGTTCGCGCCAGCATAGGCGTGGCCGCGCTGCCTGCACACGCCGACTCACGTGAGAGTCTGATACGAGCGGCGGACCGAGCTGCGTATGCGGCGAAGCGCGCAGGCAAGGGTCGTGTCGCCCGACCCGAAGATGGAGAATCCGTGCCGGACTACGATGCCACGGCCATCGCCGCGGAGTTGCAGCATGCCAACCTTGCCACGGTGGCAGCCCTGGCAGCGGCAGTCGATGCGAAGGACCCCTATACGCAGGGGCACTCGCAACGCGTCAGTGCGTATGCGGGCATCCTGGCCCGCTGCATGCACTTCTCGGAAGATATGGTGGCCCGCACTGAGCTGGCGGGGCTGCTGCACGATGTCGGCAAGATTGGCGTGCCCGATGCCATCCTCGTCAAGCCCGCATCTCTCACGGCGCAGGAATACACGACGATCATGCACCATTCGCTCATCGGCGAACGAGTGCTGTCCTCAGTGCCGTTTCTCCAGGACGTGTTGCCTGCAGTCCGCCATCATCACGAACGGTGGGATGGTGCCGGTTACCCTGACCAGCTTAGCGGCGACAGCATCCCCATCGAGGCGGCGATCCTGGCCGTTGCGGACACACTCGATGCCATCACGAGCACGCGCATCTACCGCCCAGCGATTCCATGGGACGAAGCGCGCGAGCGCATTCTGGAAGGCAAGGGAACACAATTCCACCCGGGCGTGGTGGCCGCGTTTGAGCTGGCATTTACCGGCGGGGCACTGCACACCGCTGCTACACTGTCGGCCAGTACCTCGACCGCGGGCTACCTCGATTGGATCGGCCTCGATACCGCTTCGGAACGGAAGCTCTCCCACATGGCGTTGACTAGAATGGAGGGCGGCAGGGCGCTCCATCTTGACACCGCGCCGGCTGTGCGGGCACCCGTGATCGCGGGTTGGCCGGGCTGAAACGACCACCACACCCATTGCTTGCCGGGCCACCGTGTAGCCCGCTTACCCAGCCAGTGGGCTCCTGGTTCCGCGGAGCCAGGCGAACGCACCCACGCGACTCGCTTGGGCGCTCCTGCTCGGTCTGGTTGGCGTGTTCTTGGACGAGGCGCGCAACATCGTGGCAGTAACGCGGATTCAATCAGCAATGCTGCCATGCTCACGCTGTATCATTGCAGCAGGAGGCACGTGCCATGTTCAATTGCCTGAACGAGCCGCAGGGCGACACCTTGCCAATCGGTCAGCTAGCACCTCGGCGGTCTGGTGCGAGGGCCCTGCCCCCTAGTAGTGTCTGTGGGCCGGAGGCGCTGCCTATCGCCTCGACAACGCAACTAGTCGCACTGGCGTGTGCGCTCGGCGCCGACCGGTGTGGCGGCGCGCTGTCACCGCAAGAGCGAGTGCTCTGTAGCGACGCTCTGAGCGCGGATCTGCCCGCCTCTGCAGTCGATGACGCTCGGCGGCTCATTGCCTCGGGCGCAGACCCGCTAGGTGACCTCCTGTGCCTGCTGCGAGATGGCAGGGAGCGGCGGACCGTTGGCGCATTCTACACACCCCCGTCGTTAGTCGCGACGATGTCGGACTGGCTGCTTGGCCGCGACCCAAACCGCGTGGTTGATCCTGGGTGCGGCAGCGGTCGCTTCAGCGCGTACGTGGCGCGAACACGTCCGGACCTTGAGATCATCGCGATTGACGCGGACCCGTTGGCCACGCTGCTCACCCGTGCAGCCTTAGCAGTGCTCAACGCAGAGCGAGCCACGGTACTGCACCACGACTATCTGACTGCAGCGTTGCCCGAGATTGCCGGCCGCACGGGCTTTCTCGGCAACCCTCCCTACGTCCGCCACCACGATCTCGCTAGCCAGACCAAGACGTGGGCTGCGCGCATCGCGTACAGGCTCAACATTCCGAGGTCTGGGCTGGCTGGCCTTCATGTGCTGTTCTTCATGGCCACGGCGATGCACATGAGACCAGGTGATGTGGGCTGCTTTGTGACGGCTGCGGAATGGCTCGACGTCGGCTATGGCGAGATGTTGCGACAGCTCCTGACCAGACGCCTTTCTTTGTCATTCTTGGCCCAAGTGGCGCCTGACGGCGATGCTGTGTTCGACGACGCTTTGACCACGGCACTGATCTGCGGATTCGTTGCGGACCAACAGCCAGCCGGCCTGATTGGCGCGCAATTTGCGCAGTCACCTGCCGCCGTAAACCTCGGCAGCTGGCCCCTCATGCTGGCCCCTTCGGCCCTAGCCGGCGCATCGCGTTGGGGCCCGCTGCTTAGGGGGGATGTGGTCACGGCGGGAGCCGGTCAAATGGCGCTGGCAAGCATCGCGCGCGTCCATCGTGGTGTTGCTACCGGTGCCAACGATTACTTCGTTCTGACGCGGGATAGGGCTGCGGAGTTGGGCTTGCTGGCGTGGTGCCACCCTGCGATCACCCGAGCGGAGGAGATCTTGGCATGCGGAGGCGTGATACGTGACACGCCCGATCGGCGTATGCTGCTGCTGATTCCGCCGGATCTCGACCGCCGTGAGCATCCTCAAGTGGACGCATACCTGACGCGTGGCGAGACTGAGTACCGCTGCAAGCATCGCGATGGATCACCTGCTGCTCACACCTACCTTTCGGCGCACCGCAAACCCTGGTGGCACCTCGGCCCCGTGAAGGCGCCCCCGATCGTGGCCAGCTATATGGCGCGCCAGGCGCCAGCCTTTGCCCGTAATCCCGACGGTCTGGTGTTGCTGAATGTGGCTCATGGGATCTATCCGCACACGGCAATTAGCCAAGCACGACTAGTCGATTTCGTCGATCAGCTCAATGCTCTGCGTCCAACTTTTCGCGGGAAAGGCCGTACATACCACAGCGGGCTGGAGAAGTTCGAGCCGCGTGAGATGGAGGGCCTACTGCTGACATTGAGACCGGACAATGCCGATGCCACTGCTTGACCCACCGCACTGGACCGACGAACGTCTCAATGAGGGCTGCTGGACGATAACGTCTTAGACGATGCCAAATGTTATTGGCTGGGCAAGGCCGCCTAAAAACGCTTCACGGCGCCTGCTACACTCTCACGGGCGGGCGCACCGTGCGTCGCCCCGACACTGCGCCGTGCTATGCTGGTAGCGGATGGTTGGTGCGTTACCGCCTATCACTTTGGGTAGACCGCTCCATTCGCCTCGCGGCTGCCCGCGTCACGCCCCTGCACGATTGGAATAGATGAAAGGCGAGCACACTGTGACCACGCTGGGGCAGCAGGGGAAGCAGGCCGACAACTACCGCTGGTGGGTGCTTGGCACCGTGGTATTCGGCGCATTTGCCAGCATCCTCGACGCGACCATCGTCAACACCGCGCTCCCCAGGATCCAGCACGACTTTGGCGCCGGCCTGCACCTTGCTTCGTACGTCGCGACAGCCTACATCCTGGCAGCAGGTGTGGTGGTGCCGGCGACGGGCTTCCTGGCCAACCGGTACGGCATCAAGCGAGTCTACCTGCTATCCCTGATTGTCTTCACCCTGAGCTCGGCCCTGTGCGGCATTGCGCCCAACATTGACCTGCTGATCGCGTTCCGGGTGCTGCAAGGCGCTGGTGGCGCGGCGCTGTTTCCCCTGGCGTTTGCACTGCTGTTCTCGGTGTTCACGGGGAAGGAGCGCGGCAAGGCCAACGGGATCTTTGGCATCCCCGTGCTCGTGGCTCCGGCCCTGGGGCCGAGTCTGGGCGGCTACCTGACCCAGTACGTGGATTGGCGCTGGGTCTTCTACGTGAACCTACCAGTGGGCATCGCCGGCACGGTACTGGCGTGGCGCATCTTGCGAGAGCAGCCGCCGCAGGCCGATCGCCGATTCGATCTGCCGGGCTTCCTCCTGGCGGCCAGCGGGCTGGGCCTCTTGCTCTTCGGGCTCTCGAACCTTGCCTATGATGGCTGGGACAGCGTGGGCACGGTGAGCGGACCGATCGTGCTGTCGCTCGTGCTCCTGGCAGCCTTTGTGCCCTGGGAGCTGCGGGTCGCGCAACCGCTGCTGCAGCTCAGGCTCTATCTGCGGCGCAACTACCAGCTGGCCACGATCATTGTGCTCATAGCTTCCGTGCAGCTCTTGGGTCCGGCGTTCTTGCTGCCCCAGTACCTGCAGGTCCTGCGCGGCCAGACTCCGTTCGCAGCCGGCCTGGTCATGCTATGGGGCGGGGTCGGCTCGGTCATCGGTACCATCACCAGCGGCCAGGTCTACAATCGGTTTGGGCCCCGCCGCCTGATCCTGGCCGGGTTGGTGCTGCTTACCGTTACCGGGTTCTGGCTGGCATTCTGGACGACGGCAACGTCGGATCTGCTGGTTCTGCAGGTGATTCTGCTGATCCGCGGGTTCGGTCTGCCGCTCACCCTACAGTCCACGAATACGGTGGCGCTCGACGGGATTCAAGGGCGGACCCTACCCGACGCGACGACGCTGAACGTGGTGGGACGGAACGTGATGGGTTCGCTGGGCATTGCGGTGCTTACCAACTTCCTGCAAAACCAGGTCACGGCGCATCTCGCTGCCCTGGGGCCGCGCGCGGCCAAAGCGGCGCAAGCCGCCGCCAATAGCGCGGCGATGCAGGGAGCAGGCGCGCATATGCCGCCGGCAGTGCTCAACGCGGGCGCCGCTGCCTACCACGACACGTTCCTCGTTGTGGCCTTCGTCGTACTGCCAACGTTCGCCGCGGCAGTGATGATCCGGTCACTGTCGTGGCAAAGCGGCACGATGGCCGGCCAGGGTGCGCGGAGCGGAGATGAGCCGGCACGAGCGGTGGCCGGCACCGGGCGCTAGCGGCGCGCTCCTTGGCTTCAGGTTCCCTATGGGGCACCTGAAGAACGTCATCCAGCAGCGTCGCGGCAACATAGCGATGGCATTGGCCCTGAGCACACCCGAGGCGAGCAGGATGCCCGCGGTCACAGCATCCTGCAACGCCCAGTGCCCTTACTGCGCCGATCCGTACGCGCGACGCGGGTACGCTGTGAAGTGGAAGCCTTCATTGACCTCAGGTGAATTGCGCCTGAGGCCGGCACAGTAGGCCTTGGCGGGTGCGGGAGGAAACCCGATGAAGTACGAAGGACTGCTGGCGGAGACGATTCGCTTTGCCGGCGACGCCGGCGATGAGATCGGCGCGTACCTTGCCCGACCCCTCGGGCCGGGCCCGTATCCGGGTGTCGTGGTGATCCACCACATGCCCGGCTGGGACGAGAGCAACAAGGAGATCTGCCGGAAGTTCGCCGCGCATGGCTACGCGGCGATCTGCCCGCATCTGCACTATCGGGAGGGACCGGACGCGAGTCCCGACGATGCGGCCGCGGCAGTGAGGGCGGCGGGCGGGGTGCCAGACGAGCGTCTGGTGGGCGACGTAGCCGGCGCGGTGCGCTACCTGCGGTCGCAGGTGAATGCGAACGGGCGGGTAGGCGTGATCGGCTACTGCTCAGGTGGGCGCCAGGCTTTCCTGGCCGCGTGTCGCCTAACGCTCGACGCCGCCGTGGACTGCTACGGCGCGTTCGTGGCGGGAACACCGCCGCCGGGGATGCCGTTGCAAGTCACGCCGATCATCGGGCTGACTTCGTCGCTCTCGTGCCCGCTGCTAGGCCTCTTCGGCGCGGAGGATCAGCACCCATCGCCGGTAGAGACTGCAGAGCTCGAGGCGGCGCTCAAAGCGCACGGCAAGACCTACGAGTTTCACACCTACGAGGGGGCAGGGCATGCCTTCTTCAACACGGATCGGGCGGGCTTCCGGCCCACGGCGGCTGCCGATGGCTGGCAGCGAATCTGGACGTGGTTTGGCCGCTACCTGAACGGCTGAGGAGGCAAGCATGTGCAGCTACGTGACAGTCAAGACGGCAGTCGACGGGAGTGGAAAGGGGCCGCAAGGCTGGTTCCCGCTCCGTTCGGCCACGGTGTACTTCGACCACCCGTATCACGCCCCGTACGAGCACACGCTCAACATCGACTTCGCCAATGAGGAGCTAGGCCCAGGCAGCCGCGTGGCCGTAGAGCTGAGCGCCGACTCTGCCCGGGAGCTGGTGCGCTGCATTGAGGCGGCGCTGGGCTAGCCGGCTGCTGAGACTGCCGCTCATAGGAAGCGGTTGCCGGGGGGGAATTGCCGGCAACCGCTCGAAGGATGGGTGTGTGCTGGGTGAGTGTGGCTTACACGCTGGCACCTGCCGCGGCTGGGGCCGGCTGCCCCTGGCCGACACCGGAAAATGGCCCGGGGAACGGTCTCGCGGTGCCAATGCTGACCCGGCCGGAGTGCCCGCGGAACGGCATGCCGGGGCTACCGGGGCTCATGGGATAGACGACGATGCGCAGGGCAGCCATGGTCTTGCCATCGCTGCTCAGCGTGCCTTGCACTAGCAGCAACTCGCCTTTCGTAATGCTGCCCAAGGCTACCGCCTGGCCCTTCGTGCCGACGATCACCGTGCTCGTGGTCGTGGTAATCGTGTAGGCAGCCCCGTTGCGGCCGGTGACCGCGATGCTCGAGCCGCTCACCGACGACACGGTCCCTAGCAGGCTCTGCACATTGATAGTTACCACGGCGGCGTTCAGCGACCCGTCACTGTTGAGCGTGCCCGCAGCAGTGATGGCGGTGCCGACCGTGACGTTGCTGAGCGAGGCCGTGGTTCCCGCCATGGCATAGCGGGTCTGCCCATTCACATCCACGGTGAACGACCTATTGTTGAAGCTCGTGATCGTGATGGTGCTGCCGCTGTTCGCGGTGACGACCCCCACGACTGTGCGCGGCAGGACTATAGCGATGCTCGTAGCGGTGAGGGTGTTCGTGCCTGTGCGCATTCCACGCACGGCGATCGTAGAGCCGGTATGCACGTCATTTAGCGTGGCGGGAACGCCTGCCAACGTGTAGGTGGTCGTCGTGGTCACGGTAATCGTGACGGGGATGGTCGACGTGCTGGGCGTTGCCTGCTCCTCGCGCTCCAGCGTCGTGGTGAAGGTCGCGACGATGGTGTTGCCGGTCACAGACGATACCGTCAGCACTCTACCGCCCCTGAAGACGTTCCCAAAATAGCCGCCGCCTCTGAACGGCGTCCCGCTCCGGCCTACAGCAGGCGCCGCGGTAACCTGCTTAGCCTGGACAGGCTGGGACACCAAGGTCGCGGCGCCTGCCGAGACGGGCGCGCCGCTGGAAGCCAGTACGGGCGCGCCAGCGCTGCCGTGGCCGGCCACCGTCAGGCCTCCGGCGACGAGGGCCGCGGCCACAAGCAGGCCGAGTCCGGTGCGTAGGCGCCGGGGATGCCTGCTCCGGCGCTGCCCCACACCATACCCTGCCGGTGTATGCAGGTCCATTGTGTTCATTGCTCACGCCTCCTGGAATCGTAGATTGCTAATCCTGTCAACAGGAATGTGCTCCTTTACCCGGCACCGCAGTGTCAGGCCGCATTCCCCACCGCCCTGGCCGTCAGGTGGAGGGAAAATTGCGGCGCCCGGGGCCGGGGAGGTGGGGGCTCGCCGGGCGGGCGCCGCGGGTAAGGTACGCCTCAAGAAGAAGCGACGGGCAGCTCGCCAAGGTGAACCTTGATGGTGACAGTCTGGCCATTGCGATTGACGGTGAAGGTCATGCTCTGGCCCGGCTTGGCATTCGCCAGCGCGGTGAGCAGATCGTCGCTGCTCGTGATGGCGTTGCCATCGGCCGCGGTGATCACGTCGCCCTGCTGCAAGCCGGCCTGCGCCGCGGGGGTGCCGGGCCCTACGCTGGTAATCAGGGCGCCCGCCACGCTCGGCGCGCTGTTGTAGAACCCGTAAGGATTCAGTTGGCTGCCGTTGTTGTCCGACGTGCTGACGCCAAGGTAGGCGCGTCCGGAATGCACGACATGCCCATACTGGATGAGCTGGCTCGCGATGAGGGTGACGCGGGTGCTCGGGATGGCGAAGCCGATGCCCTGCGCCGCGCCGCCGTTGTTGTTCTGCGGGTCAGAAGCCTCAAGCGTGGGGATGCCGACGACAGTGCCGGTCAGCGTGACCAGGGCGCCACCCGAGTTGCCGGGGTTGATCGGCGCGGATGTCTGAATCGCGTCGGGTAGGTAAGCGTTATTGGATTCGGAGACCGTGCGATCCAGCGCGCTAATCAGTCCCTCGGACACGCTCTGCTGCAGATCCAGCGGATTGCCGATAGCCAGCACTGCCTGGGCAACCTGGAAGCTACCTGCCGCCGCGAAGTGTGCCGCCGGGAGGCCACTGGCGCTGATGTGGATGACTGCTAGGTCGTCGCTGACATCGGTGCCCACCAGGTGCGCCGTGTACGTCTTGCCCGACTTGAGCGTGACCGTGAGCGATTGAGCTCCTGCCACCACGTGGGCGTTGGTGACGATGTCGCCAGTAGAGTTGTAGATCACGCCCGAGCCGCTGCCGACGCCTACGTTATTCACGAAGACCACCGACGGGCTGGCTACCGAGAACGCATACTCGGTGGCACCATCGATCGCCTGTGCCGCGGTGTTCGGGGCCTGGCTCGTGGCATTGACGGCTTCTGCGGTGAGCGGTTGGCTCGCGGAGGCAGAAGGGGTCGCCGCCTGCGGGCCGGCGAGCAGGTGGTCGCCGACGGCTCCGGTCACGATGAGGCCGGCGGCGATAAGCGAGGTCATGAGTCTTGCCATTGCTGAGGTTCCTCCTCCTGTGTGCTGCCCGGTATGCTCGACGAACACGGGTCCGGGCTGCGAACTTCCAGCCACCCCGCCGGCCGGTGGCGATCGCGACTCCGGCGCTTTGGGCGGCAGATTCTGTTTGAGACTACAATTCCAACATACCCCGAATCGATGACTGAACCATGACCCAAATATGACAATTCCGTGATTGCTCGATGACGAGGCGATGACAAGCCTGTCACGAAATGGTCATAAAGTTCTGGTATGCTCGGTTGTGTGTATGGAGGCATCGAATGCGCACGCTGGTGGTAGAAGACGACCGATCGCTCGCGGACCTGCTGCGTCGCGGCCTGACGCAGGAACGGCACTCGGTGGACGTCGCGTACGACGGCAACGACGGACTAGAGCGGGCCCAGGCAGGCGATTACGACGCGCTCATTCTCGATGTCATGCTGCCGGGCATGGACGGGCTGGAGATCGTGCGGCAGCTGCGCTCGGATCAGTCCACTGTTCCCGTGCTAATCTTGACCGCCCGCGACGCGCTACGCGACCGGCTCCGCGGCTTCGACGCGGGAGCCGACGACTATCTCACCAAGCCGTTCGCCTTCGAGGAGCTCCTGGCGCGGCTGCGGGCCATTACCCGCCGCAATGGACGCCGTGCCGACGACGACCGCCTCGAGGTGGGTGACCTCGTCTTGGATCGGCAGGCGCACGAGGTGCAGCGCGCCGGGCAGCTCATTCCCCTGTCGCCCAAGGAATTTGCCCTGCTCGAGTACCTGATGCGCCATCCCGGCCAGGTGCTCAGCCGGACGATGATCATGGAACGCGTGTGGGACTACGGGTTCGGCTCGTTCGCCAACGTGGTGGATGCCACGATCCGGCGCCTGCGGAGGGCCGTCGACGAGGGGTTCGAGCAGCAGCTGATTCACACGGTGCGCGGCGTAGGTTACAAGATCAAGGCGTGAAGACCATGTACGCGATGCCCTGGATGCGGCGAAGACAGGCGACGAAGGACCCCGACGCCGCTTCGGTGCGCAAAGTGGGCTGGCGACTCGCGGCACTGACGGTCGCCCTTGTTTCCGTGCTGCTGCTGGCCTCCGGGCTGGCGGTCTACTTCACCACGCAGCAGGCACTCTACGACTCGCTGAAGAACACGCTGCAGAATCGCGCGCTGAACGAACCGGACTGTGTCCGCCGTTTCGAAAACAATCCAGCCTTCGTTCGTATTAATAGCTGCCCGCCGGAGGCAGCCGGCGATGTAACCTACAGCATCTTTGTACTGCAAGCCGACAGCAGCGTCGAGGTCGTGGGTCCCTTCCCGCCGGACAGTGTGCAGGTCACCGACAATAGCGCGATGCAACAAACGTTCAGTACGTTCGGCACTGAATACACGGATGTGGTGAGCGGAGGCGTGACCTACCTCGTACAAAGCCAGGCGTACCAATCTCCGATGGACGGAACGGAAGAGGTAGTGCAGTCTGCCATCTCCGAACAGCAGTATCAGGACAGCCTGGCCTCGTTGGCGCGAATCCTGCTGATGATCAGCGGGTTGGGCATTCTCGCGTCTGCCGCTATCAGCGCGGTGCTGGCACGACGGGCGCTCAAGCCCATCCAGGTGTCGCTGCGCAGGCAGCGCGACTTCGTGGCGGACGCCGCGCACGAGCTGCGTACGCCCCTCACGATCATGCGCACGGCGGCCGAGCTGGGCCTGGCCGAGGAGACGATCGCGGAGCAGCAGCGAGCCCTGGAACAGACGCTGGACCAGAACAATCACCTGACCCGTCTGGTGGAGAGTCTATCGCTGTTGGCACGCGCGGATAGCGGCGCCATTGCCATCGAGCGCGTGCCGGTCGATCTCAGCCGGCTGGTGGACGATAGCGTCGCGGCGGTGGAGATGCTCGCCGAAGACCGCGACATTCGCCTTTCCGGCAACGTCCAAAGCGGCATCCAGGTGCTGGGTGATGAAGGCCGGCTGCGGCAGCTGCTGCTCATCTTGCTGGACAACGCGCTGAAGTACACGCCCGCGGGTGGTGCGGTCTGTGCTACGCTCGATGCGCACGGCGGAACGGCACGGCTGCTGGTGCGGGATACCGGTCCCGGCATCGATCCCGCGGACCTGCCGCGGCTATTCGAGCGTTTCTACCGCGCGGATAAGGCGCGCTCGGGTCCGGGTACCGGCCTCGGCCTGGCGATTGGCCGGTGGATTGCCGAGGTGCATCACGGTCGCATCGTGGCCGCGAACGCGCCGGACGGCGGTGCCGCGTTCACGGTTACGCTGCCGCTTGCGCGATGAAGTGGGGCAGCCACGATGGAACCCGCACGTTGCGCCTTGGCGATGGAGTGGCGCGCCGGCGTAACTCAGGGGACGAGCGCGACCCAGGGAGTGCCCCGCGCGCTCCCGGTGGCGTGCGGCTCGATGTAGGTCCCGCCGTGGTTTCAGTTGAGCATGGCCGGAGCGTCCGCGTGGGTGCGCCGGCACACCAGCACCGTGCAGGCGACGGTCGTCCGGTAGCGCTCGTCCAGACGGATGGCGGCCAGCCGCTGTTCTGAACTATGCCGGTGGCTGGGCGTCATGGTCACGAGCAGCGAGGCGGCCTCGGCGTCGAGATCCAGGGCGTACTCGACGGTTTGCAGGCTCACCTCCTGGAACAGCCCGCCCCAGCTCTCGCGGACGTGCTCCAGCTTGTGCTCCTCCATGGAGATGAGCTGCAGCGCGGCGCGTAGCTCGCCCAGGTGGTTGGGCGCTGGAATGACAATCAGCCACAGGCCGCCGGGCGCCAGCACCCGCGCGAACTCGGCGACGTTGCGCGGCGCGAAGATGCTGAGCACCGCCGCCAGCAAGCCCGTGGCGAATGGGACCATGTCTTTGCAGTCTGCCACAACGAAGCCGACGTCGTGGTGACGCCGCGCGGCCAGGCGTACGGCGTCTCGGGAGCTGTCGAGTCCCCACAGGCGGCAGCGCGCCACCTGCGGCAGCGCGGCCAGGTGCGTTTGCATCCGGCCGAGGTAGTAGCCCTCGCCGCAGCCGCAATCCAGGATGTGCGCCTGGCTGGCCGGCGGCGAGACAGGCGCATCGGGCAGTGTGCCGGGAAGGCCGAAAAGATTGGCAGCCACTGCCTCGCACACGGCATCGGCCAGCGGTGCATAGTAGCCATGATCGAGGAATGCCCGTCGCGCCCGCAGCATCTCCGCACTATCGCCCGTACTCTTCGTGCGCCGCAGGTTGGCGTAGCCCTCGCGGGCGACGTCGAACGAGTGCCCATTGTGGCAGCGGTAGACGGCGTGCTCACGCGCGAGCACGCCAGAGCAGTGCGGGCAGATCAGTGGGACATTCAACGCCAGCGACTCGCCAGCCACTCCGCATGCGGCATGCCGCTCTGCAGTACCGATTGCAGCACCCGATCTGCGTCGATGGGCACGCGGCGGAGCTCCACGCTGAGGCGGGCCGAGTCCTCCCGCTCGACGATCGCGTACTCAGCCCAAGGCAAGTGCCGTATGCCTGAAGCCGTCGCCTCGAACGGTTGCCCAACGCTGCCTGGATTGAGAAACAGCAGCTGCCGCAAGCGCCGGACGAAGGGGGTGTGGGTGTGGCCACCCGCCATCACGGTGGCGGCATAACCGTCCAGCATACGGGCAAGCACCGGATCCGGGGTGGTGGCGAAGATGTCGGCCGTGTTGCTGCGCGGCGAACCGTGGAAGCAGAGCAGCGTTGCGTCGTCGCCCAGGGGCAGGGTAATCGTGATCTGGAAGGTCCGAAGGTAGGCCAGGTCCTTGGGTGAGAGCTGTGCAGACGTCCACCGATCGATGTCGAAGTAGCGGTGAGCCTCCTCGTCGAGAGGCGACAGCCTCACGGGGCGCACGGCGTCGGCGTCGGTATTCCCCCGCACGACCGGGCAGCCGAGGTCGCGCAGCCGGCTGACCACTTCGCGGGGCTGAGGGCCTGTGGCGGCTACATCGCCCAAGCAGACTACCTGGTCGGCCCGCTGTGCTGCCACGTCGGCAAGCACCGCCTCAAGCGCGGTGAGATTGCCGTGGATGTCGGCGATAACTGCAACACGCATCATTCACGCTCCGGCCCTTGGCAAAAGCGAACCCCCGCTGCAAGTACCTATGGTTCGACACGAGTCACGCCGGGCAACTTGTCAAAGTGTGTATCCCAGCTGTACACCTCGGTAATGCCTTGTGACTGCATGGAGACAGCCGTATACGCATCGGCAAAGGAGATATTGTTTTCTTCATGGACCGCGAGAGCTTGAAGGCAGAGCGCCTTTGCTGGTAGCTGCAGCCCTCTAAGGGCAAGGATGTTGCCGACTAACTCCCGTGCCTGCTGCTTGGATATGCCATAGCGTCGCTCCAGGAGGAACATCGTCTCGAAGATCACCATGACTGACGTGAGCACGCGCTCGTCACCTCGCTCGACGCGCTCGAGAAGTGCCAGAGCCGCCTGTGCTTTCACCGGATCGTCCTTGGTGAAATAGCGCATGAGGATGTTAGTATCCAGGAAGCGCACTACCCTATGACCGGCTGTCGTTGGCAACGTCGTCTGCCACCATCCTCTCAAGCTCATGCCGCACTTCGGTCCAATTCTCAGGCCGATGCAACGGTGTGACGGCGCCATAGCCTCTCAGGAGCGTCGACGCCATTGGTTGCACCTTCACGCCATCGGCCACCTGCACAAAGCGCACCTTGTCCTTGGCTTTGAGGCCGAGTTGGTTGCGAATCGCGGCAGGTATGGTAATCTGCCCCTTCCGCGTCATTCTGCTTTCCAGCTCCTGCATAGTAGTACCTCCGATCGCAGTATACCTCGGCATGTAGTTCGGTTGTGATGCCATGTAGTACGTCGCGCCTGCCACATTCGGACGTATCCAGAAGCACCGCGAATGTATAGGCAGCGGCTGCCTACAATGGAAAGGGCGAGCAATCCCGCCCCCGCTTTACCGCATCGGTCACCCCTAGCGAAGGGATGCAGAATCGGAAAAACCATCGCCGACCCTCAGGTGAGCTCGACAGTGACCCAGGCACGGATCAGGCAAGCGTTGGACTTTGCAGGGCCTCAGCCGCACCGAGAGAATCAACCATCAATCCGACGAGTATTGAAGGAGAACGGCAATGGCAGACACCACAGCTGGCAAAGCAAACAAGGTGACGTGGCTGGACCTGGCCAGCCCCGATCTCGAGGCGTCGAAGCGCTTCTACGGCCAGATCTTTGGCTGGGAAGCCGAACAGGTCGCCGGGCCCGAAGCAGGGAACTACACGTTCTTCAAGCTACAGGGCAAGCAGGCAGCCGGTCTCGCGGCGATCATGGGTGAAGGTCAACCGCCGGCCTGGATGGTTTACATTATGTCGCCCAATGTCGATCAAACCGCCGAGGGGATCCGAGCGGCAGGCGGCGAGATTGTGATGGGGCCTATGGACGTGATGGACGCGGGGCGCATGTGCGTATTCCGCGATCCCACCGGCGCCTACCTCGCCCTATGGCAGCCGGGAAGCCATACGGGCACACAGGTGTCCGGTGTGCCCGGCAGCATATCGTGGGTTGAGCTGCAAACCCGTGATATGCCCAAGGCTACGCAGTTCTACCGGCAGGTCTTTGGCTGGGAGGCACTGGTGCATCCCATGGAGGGCGGGCCGGACTACACAGAGTGGCAGATCGACGGCGTGAGCGTGGGCGGCGGCATGGACATGACCTCAATGGTTCCGGCCGAAGTGCCGCCAAACTGGCTGACCTACTTCCAGGTAGAGAGCGCCGATCGCACGGCCGAGCAGATAAAGCAGCATGGCGGCACGGTGATGGCCGGTCCCATGGACTCGCCCGGCGGCCGCTTTGTGGTCGCTCTGGATCCGCAGGGCGCGGCGTTCGGTGTTCTCGAACAGGCGCACCTGGCATAGCGGTCCCGACAGGTTGCGCGAGAGGCCCCCGCTTCCGTGCCGGAGGCGGGGGCCTCGTGCGTTGTACAATGAACGTGCAGAGAGTACGGAGTACGAGTGCCACGAAAGGTCCGCGAGCTCAAGTCCGATCTCAGGGCTGAAGGGTTTACAGTCGTCCCACGACAGGGCAAAGGTAGCCACACGAAGTGGAAGCACCCTCTAGTGCCGGATCGTGTGACGCTCTCGGGAAATGACGGGGATGATGCGCACGGCTACCAGGAAAGAAACGTCCGCGATGCCATCAACGCGGCCAATGAGGCTCGCAGGAGGATAGTTCCATGAATGGTCAAGGGCAGCACTACTCGATGGTGATCGAGTGGTCGGACGAGGACAATGTGTATGTCGTGAGCCTGCCGGAATGGGGCCCGTACGCACAGACGCACGGTGCTACGTATGATGAGGCGGTGCGAGCCGGGCAGGAAGTCCTGCACCTGCTCATTGACAGTGCTTACGCCGACAACGAGCCGCTGCCTCAACCGCGGGTCTTTGCGCGCGCATCATAGCTGGCATAGCGCATAGCATCGACCGGCTTTTACGCTTCCTCACGCTCCTGCATCATGATGTGACCATCGTGGCCAGCGCCGAGCAGTTCGACCACCCAGGATCGCGGCACGTCGCCCAGTTCCCTGATGCCTGAGCCAAAGTCAATGGCGACGATGCGCAGCGATCATATTCACATGACCAGCGCACCGTAGCCACTCGGACGCACCCGTGATCGTTTGCCCACCTTGAGTAGGGTCACGGGCCCTGCCAGGCACCACCCGTCAAATGTGTCTCCAGATCTGGCGAACTTCAGATCCCAGTGCCTTCCCCACAGCGTCAAGTTGTGCGGGAGTGAGACAGTACTCGATTGGGTTCTGCGCGGCCAGCGAATAGCGGGCGTAACCAGCAGCCGGATCGAAGATGAGCTCGTGGAGCGCACACCGCTCGTTACAGCACGGGAGCACTGCGGTGAAGTCGCGGTAGTGAACGGCGTAGGCTGCATCCATCTCGGTTTCCCATCAACCGGGCTTTGGCGCGGCTCCTCAATTCGGGCGGTCTGTGGCCCGACACAACAATAACATAGCGTGTTGTGCCGGAGCTTAGCTGCAACGTTTCATCTTTCACGGTTTTGTGTGGATCCTCGGCAGGGACATGGACGGGCAGGACGCCCGCGATCACAGAATCCAGATCCGCCCCTTGTATAGCCCCGTATAGCAGCAAACCCCCTGCGTGACCCTATAATCATGGAGTTGCATCTACACAGTTCTACGAAGGTGCGCTAGCCATGCCCATCGCCACCCTGAGCGGGATCACCAAGACCTATGGCGGGCACGAGGTGCTGCGCGGCGCCGACCTGCAGGTCGACCCCAAGGAGCACATCGCGCTCATTGGGGCGAACGGCGCCGGCAAGTCTACGTTGCTGCGGATCGTCGCCGGCCGCGAGCATCCCGATGCCGGAACGGTGCAGCGCGGCCAGCGCGTGCGCGTGGGCTACCTGGCTCAGGAGGCTACTTTCCAGAGCCGGCACACGCTGCGGGATGGCATGCTCGAGGCGTTCGCCGGGCTACGTAAGCAACAAGAGCAGCTGCACGCGTTGGAAGCGGAGTTCGCCGCGGCCGGCACCAATCCTGCCGCCTGGAACCCGGAGACGCTCGAGCAGTACACCGGTTTGATGGAGCGGTTCGAGCAGCACGGCGGCTACAACTACGAGCAGCGCACCGAGCAGATTCTGAGCGGACTCGGCTTCGAGCGCGATCGCTGGGATCGTCCGGCCAACGAGCTTTCCGGCGGCCAGCGCACCCGCGCGCACCTGGGCCGCTTGCTGCTGGAGGAGCCGGAGCTACTGCTGCTGGACGAGCCGACCAATCATCTCGATCTCGCCACTACCGAATGGCTCGAGAACTTCCTGATCACCTGGCCCCATGCCCTGGTCGTGGTCTCCCACGATCGCTACTTCCTCGACCGCGTGACCAAGCGTACGGTGGAAATCGTCGAGGGCACGCTCGAGGACTACCCTGCGCCATATTCTCGGTACCTGGCACTCCGCGACGAGCGTTATGCCCGGCGCCACAAGGAGTACGTGGCGCAGCAGGAGACTATCGCCAAGACGGAGGAGTTCATCCGCCGCTACAAGGCCGGGCAGCGGGCCAGGGAGGCGCACGGCCGGCAGACGCGGCTCGATCGCCTGGAACGCCTGGCCGATGTGCCCCAGGAAGAGCGCCTGCGGCTCAAGCTGGAAAGTGCAACAGCCAGTGGCCAGGTCGTGCTGGCTACCACCAGGCTACGCATCGGCTTCCGCGAGCTTCGGACAAGTCCAGAAGGTGGGGCGGACCGCCGGGTCCTAGATTCAAGCACTTCGCGGCCGGATGGCAGAGTGGGTGAGAAGCAGCTGTTGCGGATGGCCAACACGCAAGTGCGGCGGGGCGCCAAGATTGCGCTGCTTGGTCCCAATGGCTGTGGCAAGTCCACATTGCTGCGCACGCTGATGGAGGAGGTCCCGCCGCTGGGCGGCGCCTTCGAGTGGGGTCACAACGTGCAACTCGGCTACTACGCCCAGGCACATGAGGGGCTCAACCCCAAGCGCAGCGCGCTCCAGGAGATCATGGAGGCGCGGCCGATGAGCGAAGACGCGGCCCGCTCCTTCCTGGCACGCTTCCTCTTCACGGAGGACGAGGTCTACAAGCATGTCGGCAATCTCAGCGGCGGGGAGCGGAGTCGCGTGGCCCTGGCCAAGCTGACGCTGCAGAGCAGCAATGTGCTGCTGCTGGACGAGCCGACCAACCACCTGGACATCCCTGCCCGGCAGGTACTAGAAGAGGTGCTGCGCGAGTACGCCGGCACCATAATCATGGTGTCGCACGACCGCTACTTCATCTCCAAGATCGCCGACCAGATCTGGGCGGCGGAGGATGGTGTCGTGCGCGTCTATGAAGGCGCCTACAGCGACTACCTCACGCTCAGAGAACAGGGCCGCTACCAGCTCGAATTGCAAGAACCCACCACGAGCACGGCGCCCGCCCGCCGTAACAGCAAGCCGGCTAAGCAGGCTACGCCTGGACCCAGGCCGGCCGCACCAATTGACTGGCCCGAGCCCCTTGCCGGCCACGTTTCGGCAGTGGCGGCCGCGGGGCAGGCCGCGCGCGCGAGCACGGAGCGGCTGGCCTATCCCGGCACCCAGAGCCTCGACGAGATGGTGGCGCTGGCCCGCGCGCAGCGGGACCAAGCAGCCAGCCTTGCCGCAGCCACCGACCAGTTGATCGAGGTGTTCTGGCAGGAGCTGCACACCGACCCGCTGCAACGCCGCGCAATGGGCTGACTTGGGCATCGTGCTACGTGCGATTGAGTACGCGGCAAGACTCCATGAGGGGCAGAAGCGCAAGGGCACGCAATCTCCTACCAGCCATGTGCAGGCTGGCTGGGCTCGCCCTGCTGCACCCGGCGAAGCCTTTCAGCCATCACGGCAAGCACGCGCAAGGCGATCTGCTCATCGGCTTTGATAGCGTTGTGAAACTGCGCGTGGCTCATCACGAGCGCCTCGACCGGGGTGGCGGTCACTACCGTGGCCGTAGCCGGGCCTGGATCGATCATGCTGATTTCACCGACAAAGTCGCCGGGTCCCAGGCGGACCGGCGGCAGCCCGCGCACATCCACCTCGACCTCGCCTTTGAGTACAAGGAAGAACGTGTGGTTGGGCTGGCCCTGCTCGATCAGCATGCGACCCGCTTCAAGGTCGACCTCATCGGCGTTCCGAGCCAGATTCTCTATCTCGGATTTCGTGCAACGTGCGAAGATCGGCATCTTTCTCAGCTGGTCGATTTTCCGGTCTGCCATGCGCCCACTCCGTGCCCCTATCGATTCACTCTAGACACAATGATAGGGGTACTGACAATTGTTTGTCGTACCATTGACCGGCTAGGTCGAGCGTTCTTCCGCTACACTACCAACCTGACGACGAGCACTGTGCCGCGGCAAGCCGGGCTGCGCAACGAGCGTAGCCGCAGTTGTGCGAGTTGCTATTCGCGGGAACGTACGTTATGCAGCATGTCTTCGGCCCAGTCTTCTTTGGTCTTGCCGCCTCGCTGTGCTGGGGCAGCGGCGATTTCAACGGGGGACTGGCTTCCCGGCGCGCCAATGCCTCGAGCGTTGTGCTCGGCTCCTACTCGGTGGGCTTTGTCTTCCTGGTTACGCTGGCGCTGATCTCGCGGGAGCCCGCGCCAGATCGTGCAAGTCTGCTCTGGGGAGCGGTGGCCGGAGTGGCGGGCGTGATTGGGCTGCTGTCGTTCTATTCGGCCCTCTCACTGGGTAAAATGGGCATCGCCGCTCCTGTCTCAGCCGTGCTCACAGCCAGCCTGCCCGTCCTGTTCAGTGCCGTCACGACACAACTTCCGACACTGCTGCAGCTGGGCGGCTTCGTGCTGGCACTGCTCGCGATTGGTCTTATAGCGCGCCCAGAACGCACCGTCGGCCCACCGAAGGGTTTGTGGCTGGCCTTGTTGGCCGGCTGCTGCTTTGGCGGCTTCTTCATCCTCATCAGCCGCGTGCAGCACGACTCCACGTTTTGGCCACTGGCCACCGCGCGCTTCACCTCAGTCGTCGTGCTGGCTACGATGCTGCGACTGCAGCGAAAGCCGTTGCTGCCCGCGATGGCGGTTGCTCCATTGGTAGTGCTCGCGGGGCTGCTGGATGCCGGCGGGAACGCCTTCTTCGTGCTGGCCGCGCACAGCGGCCGCCTCGATGTCGCGGCGGTCCTCTCCTCCCTCTACCCCGCGGCGACGGTCCTGCTCGCGGCACTGCTGCTACGCGAGCGGGTGAGCCGTAGCCAGGGCGCGGGCATACTGCTGGTGCTCCTCGCCATCCCCTTGATCTCGACGTAGCCGGCAGTACGTCTGCAAACCAGCACCGTCGGCGGTAGCTATCTACGGGCGTTGCCGTTGATGGCCACTGGGAAGATCCGCGCGTCGTGGTTCCTGTCGCAACTGCAGGTGACCGGCATCATGATCCAGCTCGAGATCCACCACCAAGCGATTCTTATTGTCGGTCACGACGCGTGTGGCAGTGATGACTTTGCCGATGGCCGCCATGATCTCGGCATCAACCGACAGATTACGGAAACCGTAGAACTGGGCCAGCTTCCAGCGTAGGATGCGCCGCGCCGATTCCGAGAGTGCAGCTACCGGTCCCCAGAGCAGATGGCGGCTGACCGGCACGGTACGCACAAAGTCCAGATAGCCGGCGTCCATCACGTCGCTTTCGACGATCGGGAAGTAGCCCACGGGCTGTCCAGTGCGTATCGCCGCTTCATTCGTCTGTAGCCCGCGAAAGGGTAGGATAGGCGTGACCGGCACCAGCGCGTCGAGCGTAGAAAGCGCACGGGCCTCTGCCTCCGCTTCGCTCTCTGCCAGACCATCCTTCATACGCTGTTCGATGAAGGCGTTGAACTCCTTATCAAGCACACAGTCGTCAACGGTAATCATGGCCGGGGTGAGCCAGCATTCGGCAACCGGATCCGCAAACGGCACGACGCCACGCCAGAGATTGTAGACGACGCTTTGCGCGCCGTCAGGGGACGGGGCAGGGCGCCGTGCATCGTCTGGGTGCCGTTCTGCGCGCGCCCAGAGCGCCACCGTGGGCACCACTACGATGTCGCCTAGCGACCAATCATCCTGCGGAGGTGCGTAGTATGCCGATGGATCATCCAGAACGGGCACTATTCGGCTCGCCTGCGCCGGCGGCGCGCCACTGTCACCGGAGCACCGAGTGCAATCATTTGCTCCTCACTCAGTGCCGGTGAGAGCATCGGTGCTCCCGCCTGTCTTTGTGCCAGGTCGCGCTGCGCAATCGACTGCTGGGCGAGGTGTTGCATGAGTTTGGGGAACGGCGACGGACCCACGATCGCTGCTGCCACTGTAGAAGCGAGGCGCTCTGGATGGCGCGCGCGCGGACCCACAAGCCACAGTTGTGGCTCGAGCGCTATCCACGTGAGCTCTGTGTCGTGCTCCAAGGCGCCTTGTTCCCGCAGATCCGCAGGGATTGTGGTCACGCCGCGATCACGCGCCACCGACTGATAGGTCTTCATTCGCCCGCACCGACCAGTTTCTGCATGCCATTGCTGAATCTCATTTCTGCATTGTACCACAGCTTTTCAGTGCGCGATCAGGTTCCCACTCGGGCCGGGGCGGTCGGCTATCGAGTGAGCAGGATCAAGCTGAGCGTAGCGCCGCGCGCCATCGAGACACATTGATATGCCTGGCAGCACTGGCTTGACCTGCTAGTGACCAACCAGTGCGGTTGTCTTGGAGCGTCCGCTATGACTTCCCTCAGCACCCCGTCGCGCAGCTCCAGCACGCGGCTGGCAAGGCGTGCTATGGCATAGCGGTCGTGCAGCACGGCGATGATCGTGCCGGAGAATGTGGCCATTTGACAAGTGGGTTAGAACAGCACGCCGGTGCTGCGTGGTTCCCAGGCAGTAGAGCGCCAATCTTCGGTGATCTCTCCTGGAGGCACCCAGGCAGGCAGGGGCAGCGTGAGGCGGTGAGAGAGGGCCGTTAGGTAGGGCTCGTAGGCATCGCGAAACTTGCCCAGGTGGCGCGCCATCGTCTCCTCGTCGGCGACGGTGGCGCCGGCTTCGAGCAGGCCGGCACGCAGCTGCGCCAGCTGCTGGGCAGTGAGACGCTCCTCTTGGGGCGCTTGCGGCGGTAGATGAAGCACCTGAGCCAGATCGACGGCGAAGTGCCGGCCCAGGGCAAAGGTCAGCTTGACCGGCCGTTTCGGCAGGTCGGGAAGCCCCGCTACGATCAAGGCGCAGGTATCCAGAATGGTGGTGAGCGCGGCCAGCCAGCTCTGGTTGTCATGCTGCGATCGGAAATACGACAGCATCGGGTAGGTGAGGTGGCTTTCCATGAGATCGGCCTCCCACTTTTCCCAATCCTGTACGTACTCGATAAGGCCTTCCCAGTCGCCGTCCACGGCGTAGCGGCGTACCAGCTCGCCGGCGCTGGGAGGCGAGCCGGCGCGGGCATCGAGCAGGGATATAGCTGTTTCGCGGCGAGCAAAGGCCTGGTAGAGCGCCGGCAGGTAGCCGATCACCAGGGCCAGCACGCCGAAACCACCACCTGCCTCGAGCATGGCCAACGCTCGAGCCGTGCTGTCGCCCGGCACGATGTCGCCCAATCCCAGCGTGAAGAAGGTGCTGGCGCTGAAGTAGAGATCGTCGCCAAAGCTCAAGGCCGTCTGGCCGGCGGCGTGGAGATTCGATCCGGCAGCCCATTGCAGGAGGGCAAAGCCCACGATGAGTCCCAAGGTCCAGCCGGCCAGCAGCACCAGCAGGGCAAGTGGGCCGAATACGCTCAAGACGTTGTCGCGGCGGCTGCGGAATCGCCGCGCGAGCCACTGCCACGGCGGCCAGCCGGCGACGAACACCAGGTGGGTGAAGCGTAGCAGGCGCGTCACGCGGCGCGGCAAGACAATGGTCTCGAAGATCTCGACGAGTGTGCCGGCGATGACGACAATGCCGAGGCAGGCAACTAAGACATGCATGTGACCTACACCCGCAAGCCGTAGAGCAGCGCGCCGGTGAGCGGGTCCTGGCCGTACTGCTCACACAGGGCGATGAGAATGTCTTCGTGGGTAGCAGCCACGTTCATCACGGTATCATTACCGGCGTAGTAAATGAGGATGCTGCCGTCGGGCCGGCGCAGGGCCCCACAGGTGAAGGCCACCTGGGGCACGTGGATGTAGGCCGTCTCCCCTACACGGCAGTCTGCTCGCGTAGGGAACAGGATAGGAATGCTCGACATCCGCACCTTGGCCGGGTCCGTGAGGTCGTGCAGCGCTACTCCAAGCACATAGGGATTCCCATCCATCGTGGTGCGCACGCCGTGGAAGATGCTCAGCCAGCCCGCCGCCGTCTTGATGGGCGGGGCGCCGGGGCCGATCTTATCCGAGAAGGCGCTGGGCCCGGCGCCGGTTTGCATGCAGGGCTGCGGCGCGATTTCCCACTGATTGGAAGCGGGGTCGTCCGTGTAGCCCAGCCTGATCTGGGTGAAGACGCCCCCGACGTCGCCCTTGGAGGTGTCGTTGGGACGGAACAGGCCGGCGTACCGGCCTCCTATCGGCTCGGGGAAGATGGCCACGTTGCGCATGTCGGTATCAAGCACCGGCCCGTGGCGCACAAACCGGGTGAAGTCGTGCGTGGTGGCTAAGGATACCCGGACCCGATTCTTCACCACCGCATGGTAGGCGCTATAGGTGATGTAGTAGGTATCGCCGATCTGGCTGATCCGTGGATCTTCCACGCCGCCGGATTCGTTCTCGACGAGCGCTCGACTATTGACTCCGGGCGCGAAGCTATCCTGCAGCGTCGCGGGGAGCATGGCCGGCGCGGGATCGACGCGCCAGCCGTCGATGCCGTTCGTGCTGCGTGCCAGTCCCAGCACGCTGAGGCCACAGCGCAGGTGGGACCGGAACAGCATGACGGTGTCCTTTTCGAGGCGAGCGATACCCGCGTTGTGCACGGTAGTCACCTGTTGACTGGGTTCAGTCCAGACGCGGTTCACGTCTTCGGCGGTGAGAATCGGATTCGTCGGGAACCGCGCGACAGGGCTGTTCAGATCCACCACCGCGTGGTGATCCTTCATGATCGTGTGCCTGCTCAACATAGCCAACCTCCCAGCGCTGTACTACACATTATGCGACCAGATGGCATATTGGGAGTATTGGTCGCCGGCACCCAAGCACTGGCGGCAGTGCAGGAAGCGCGGCGCGCTGCCAAGCCGGTCGCGAAGATCCAATGGACCATCAGACGCCGCCCTGCCCTCCGGCGGCGCAGGAGACTTAGAGCGATGATTTCTGACAGCGATCCCTCTCACGGCGCCCCCAGCGTCCCGCGTGCGCCTCGGCAGCCGTATCTGGGCCTGCTACCGACCTCAGCGTCGTCCAGCTCGCCCCCAGAGGGGAGCGATAGCCAGCTCTTCCCGTTCTCTGAGCGACGGCGCCAAGTCGACCGGCGGCAACAGACAGATCGGCGCTTGGCAACGAATGCGAGCACAGCGGTTGCTGCGCGGCTCGCAGCCGTACAAACGGGCCTCCAGGGACAGCGCGATCCCACGACCGGCCTTCCCGACGCCAGGGTGCTAGCGCGCGCGCTTCGCACCCTGCGGGATTCTGGGAGTACCGGCACCGTGCTGACTGTGCATCTGTGGTCGTCATCGGCCGCCGGCATGGGGGTAAGCACGGCAGATGAAGCAGACATCCTGCGTGCAGCCTGCGCCGCGCTACGCGGCATGGTGCGCAGGCACGACGTGGTCTGCCGGCTCGAGGGGGTGAGCTTCGCGGTGGTGGTGCCGCACGTGGCGGGGCAGGCGGCAGACCTGACGCTCCTGCGGGCGCGGGAAGCGATGACGGCTGTCCGCCGGCAGTTCGCGAACGCAAAAGCGACGCTCCACACGGCGATCGGCATGGGTTTCTGCGACCCGCTCACGCCGCCGATGCAACCGCTGGCGACCGCCTGGCGTGAGATGATCGCGATGCGCCAGGCACGCGAAGCCCCGACCGCGCGCCGCGCCGTGCAAGAACTGGATCGACCCCACTAGCGCACCGTCAGCCGAGGGACTGGTACCCCGGGACTCAGGCCTACAGCGAAACCGCGGTGGAATCTACAGGCACCAGGAGGGTAGGCGCGCAGCGCGGAGGTCTGTCCCTACGGCCGGCGGGTGTCGTCGTGGCTGCACTAGAGAGGCATCACGGCTGCTCATTTGGCCCCGATGGGGCGATGCCTGTGAGCAAGATCCGTACAGTCGCCCGGGGACTTCGGCGTTCCGGCACTTCCCGTTCAGAAGCGATCTCGGCCCGTAGCGGGCATTTCTGAGTCACGCTGGTCCACGGATCGTATGCGGCGTGCGATCGCTGTTGACAAGAGGACTACCTAAGTAGGGGGACTAGATAGTACTATAATCATGGTTCATGTTCTACTGGTCACGGCTGCTTTCACACCGCTCCTCTGAGCGGGTGCCGCGAGGCGTACTGTCCACGGCGCAACGATCACGGTATGATAGTGCGGTGTCGTAGCGGACGCGCAGTGACCCAAAACAGCAGAGCTTGCCGGCAGGAGTATGCAGCAGATGAGTAAGACACTCGCCCAGAAGCTTGACTGGCTATTCGACAAGTGCCGCACCGAGCAAGGGCGGCAGTTCACGTATGGCCAGGTGCAGCGCGCCACCCAGAGCCGGATCACGGCAAGCTATGTCTGGAAGTTGCGGACCGGCGCCATAAGCAATCCCAGCTTGAGTGCACTCCAGGTGCTTGGCGGCTTCTTTGCCGTACCACTGCAATACTTTGCCGAGGGCGGCGAGTATCTGGAGCCCACCTTGAGCGTGCTGATGGCATCGACCGAGGCGGCGGGGTCGCGAGATAGTATGCTGCGTCTGATTGGCGAGCATGCCGGTGGGCTGCCCGAGCCCAAGCTGCGCGCGGCGGCCGAGGTCATCGCGAGTCTGCAGGCGTAGGTTAGAACAGCGGCAGCTGGCCGGTAGGTGCCTGGGGCTCATCCTCCAGGTCCGGACCCTTCCAGCGAAACCGGGTCAAGGGGATGCGGCCGCGCTCATCGAAGGCGATACCCTCGGCCTCGAGTAGCGTGCGTTGCGTCGTGCCCGGCGTGCTGATACCGCCCTGGCTGTTCACGATACGCTGCCACGGCACATCGGCGCGCTCGCGCGGCAGCGCGTTGAGTGCGTAGCCGACGGTGCGCGCATCGCAGCTCATGAGGATAGCGGCGATGTCGCCGTACGTGGCTACCTGGCCCGGCGGCACGAGCGCCACCAGGTCGTAGATCCGCTCGTAGAGGGGTGGGTAGGCCATAGCGCGCCTCCGCTGTGCAGGTTAACGCTTCGCCACCATTACAGCCATGATCGCACATTCGCGCGCAGGATATGCCTCGCCGCACCCTCCCTACCCGCTCTTGGCCGTGGCTGCCAAAGCGATGGCGACCTGGATCTGGTCGGCCTGCGGCACACCCAGTGCCAGCATGACCTGATTGACGCTGCGGTTTTCGCCGTTTGCCAGGGCCGCTTGCACTAGCGCCACATACTGAGCGGTCGTGGTCTGGCTAACGGCCGGTGCGGGGGCAGCCGCGCGGACCACTGCAGCCGCTGCTGCTCTGGTGGCGGCCGCAGCCGGTGCTGCTGCCTGCGCTGCCCGGGTGGTAGCCGCGGCCGGCGCTGCCGCCTGTGCAGGTGCGGCGCTCGCCGCCGCTGCGAGCTTCGCATTCGCGGAAATGTTGACCGAGACTGCCGGCGTGGGCGCGGCGGCCGGCGGCGGTGCGTTGTTCACGGCCGCCTTGGGAGCCGCGGCCGGCGTAGGGATAGTCTGGACTGGCACTGATGCAGCGCGTGGGGTCACTGCTGCGACAGGTTGAGCCATGGTGTTGCCTCCTGCTGACGCGTAGGCATCCGGTGACGTTGGGTCGCACGGCCTACATTCTATATATCGGCACACCCGGCCAAAACTGGATAGGACCCCATCGCTCGAGGCGCTTCACTCGTACCGCAGCACGACCAGCGGCTTCTCGCGTGAGGCCGGCAGCGCGGAGATGATGCTGGCGGCCAGTGCCAGCCCGACGGCAATGGCGACCAGACCGCCGATAATCAGCGCGCTGAACTGCGTGGGGATGCCCAGCACCAGGTTGTCGAGCAGCGCCGTGGCAATCAACGCCATTGCCGTGCCCATGACGCCGCCGAGAAAGCCCACGATGCCGCTTTCCAGCAGCAAGAGCCGCAGCACGGTGCTGCCTCGAGCGCCGAGTGCCTTCATCACCCCGATCTCCCGGCGACGCTCCAGCACGGCCAGGGCCACGGTGTTCGCGATGATCACCGCGCCGGCGAACAGCGAGAGCGCGGCCAGCATGAGCGGGAATATCGTGGCGCGCTCCAGAATCCGATCGACTACCGGGATCAAAGAATCGAGCGGGAAGGCAAAGACCTGCGGCAGGTCCCGATTGATGGCGGTGGCCGCGGCATCGTCCGTGCCCGGCTTGAACTGGATGTAGAGCACGCTCCGTGCCAGCGGAGAGCTGCCGGCATACGGCCGGAGGAACGATGCCGACGCCACCAGGCCACCGCCGAAGCTCGGGGAGATGCTCGTAGGATCGATGATGCCGGCGATGCGTAGCGTGAAGCTGCCGCCGCCCACCACCTGGTATCCGAGCGTGGTACCGATCTCGAGACCCAGCGGAGTCGCCAGCTCCTGTGGCACTACCACGTTGTTGGTGCCCTCATCCGCAGCGGTCAGCTGGCGGCCGCCAGCCTCGATTTTCAGGTTGAGCTTGGCGTAGCGAAGGTCGCGTCCATCGAGGGTCTGGAAGGCAAAGAGATCCCGCCCCAGGGTGACGACGCCGCGCTCGAGCGCCGGCGCGGCCGGCTTCCCGTCGATCGTGGTCATGCGCAGGCCACCCACCAGCAGGCCGCGTTCCGCCTGCTGGAAACCGTGCAGCCGCTCGACATAGGCAACGGTCGCGCCCTCCTGATCGGTGGGCGCGAACACGGCCACGTTGAAGCCCCAGTCTTTCTCGAAGATGCTGTTCAGCTCCTCACGCACGTTCTGCGACATCACCACCACCGTGCCGACAGCCAGCATGCCGATGCACAGGGCCACCATGGTGGACGCCACGCGACGTTTCTGCCGCGCCAGATTGCGCAGCGCGATGTTCAGGCCCACCAGGCCAAAGCTCGGCCCGCGGCTGGCAACCACCACTACACCAAGGAAGAACGCGCTAAACAGCAGAAAAGCGATCACCACGCCGTAGGCCAGCCCCACGCCCAGCACGTAGTTCTGCAGCACGGCGCCGGCCACGATGCCCATGGTGCCCGTCAGGAGGAAGGAGATGGTGCCGGTGAGCACCCAGCCGATGCGCGGCAATGGGGCGTCTTCGTCGCGCAGCACGCCGATCGGCCGCGTGCGGCCTGCCCGCAGCACCGGGAGGAAGCCGAAGATCGCCGTGGCGACCACGCCGAGCACCAGCCCGACGAGCAGCGGGCTGGGCCGCAGGCTCCAGCCTACCTGGGCGCCGAGCTGCACGGCGATGCCGGTCACGGCCGCGCTCAGGGCGATACCCCCGACGAGGCCGATCACGCTGCCAGCAAGCCCCAGCAGCAGCGCCTCGGCCAGGAAGAGCAGGACCACCCGAAAGCCGTTGAGACCCAGCGACTTGAGCACCGCGATCTCTTTGGTGCGCCGGCCCACGGAGACGAGCATCGTGTTGGCAATGCCGATGCCGCCGATCAGGAGGGCCAGCAATCCGCAGGCGAGGAGCAGCTGCTGCAGGCGCTGGGTGTCCGTCGCAGCCTGTTTGGCCACGTCATCTGCCGTGGTGTAGCGGAACAACGGGCCGAGCGCCTGCTTCAGCGCCGCCAGCGCCGGACCTGTGTGTGCATCGTCGATGGTGCGGATGAAGAGCCGGTCCGCGACCGTGCCCTGCGCGCCGGCCGTCACCTGCGGCTCAGCGGCCCAAAGTCCCGCGAGCGGCTGGTAGATAGTGCCGCCGATGCCGAAATCGCCCTGGAAAAGACCGCCCGGCGAGACGATGCCGCGGATGGTGACAGTCTCGTTGGGGCCGGCGCTCAGAACTACCCGGTCGCCGATCTGGAGGTGCAGACGATCGAAGAGGTCCCGCGTGATCACGGCGTCGGTGGGCGATCGCAAGAGCGAGGTGACGGCTACTGCCGGCGGCGTGGTCGTGTCGAACGAGCCGTAGAGCGGATAGTTGCTCGTCTCGATGCCGCGGACGGAGATGAGCGTGCTGATGCCGCCTGCCGTTGCTTTCACGCCGATGCCGCCGCTCTTGCCGCTCAGGGTCATGGTGAAGTCGACGATCACGTGCCGTTGCTTCAAGCGTTCGACGGCAGCGATATCGGCCCGTTGAAAGGGAGCGGTGATGGGATCGATGGAGATGTCGCCGCCGTTGGCTTCCTTGGGCGCACGATCCACCGCGGCGCTGATGTTCAGCGCCAGCAGCTGCATGCCGGCGACCGCGGCCACGCCGACGGCGACGCAGAACGCCGCGAAGAGGGAACGCCGGCCGCCCCGGCGCAGGTTGCGCCAGGCATAGATGAGGGCGAACATCAGCCTGTAGCGGCGTGGGTGAGCGCTGCCAAGCGTTGGTTCCATTCCGCGCCGGCCTCGGGCACAATCAGGCCGTCGCGCAGGTGAATGGTGCGGTCGGCACGCACGGCGATTGCTGGGTCGTGCGTCACCACGACCACGGTCTTGCCCAGCTCGGTGCGCAGGTCGAGCAGCTGCTGCACGATGAGCTCGCCATTGGCGGAGTCGAGGTTCCCGGTGGGCTCATCCGCGAGGATGATGGCGGGGTTGTTGGCGAGGGCGCGGGCGATAGCCACGCGTTGTTGCTCTCCTCCCGAGAGCTGTGTGGGCTTGTGATCGAAGCGATCGGCGAGTCCGACGGCTGCCAGCATCTCGGCGGCCCGGCGCAGGGCATTGCGTCCGTGCCCAAACTGCACCGGCAGGGCCACGTTCTCCAGCGCCGTGAGCGTGGGGATGAGATTGAAGGATTGAAAGACGAAGCCGATCTGGTGGTTGCGGATCTCGGCCAGCTTATTCTCGGAGAGCCGCGTGATGTCGATGCCGTCGATCACGACGCGGCCGGAGGTCACGACGTCGAGCCCGCCGATCAAGCCGAGGAGGGTAGTCTTGCCGCTGCCGCTGGGGCCGACGATAGCCACGACCTCGCCGCGGGGGATGCTGAGGCTGACGCCGCGCAGCGCGTGGACGGCGCTCTGACCCAGGGGGATGTCCTTGACGACGTCCGTGATCTCGATGGCGAGGGGGTGTTCCATTACCTCAGTAGGGTACCTGGGGATGGCGATACGGGACAAATGGAAATCAAACAATTTCGTTAGGGACCTGTTTATACACACCGGTGTTTTCGCACTCACTCAAGCCCTCCAGAGGCACGCCGGCAGTTCGTTTGGCAGTGGGCGACCAGCGGCGCTGGCTTTGTTTCGTGCTCCGATGGGACCGACGCGACCGATTGCGTTCGTTTGGTATTCGCCATGGGACGAGAACGGCCGCGTCTGGCTTTGTTTCGCTGATACCCGGCGTGGGTGATGGCAAGCGTGGTGTGCGGGCAGCTGCGACTGGCTTTGTTTCGCCATGCGCATGGGGTCGCGTGGGGCACAGGACGGGAGTGCCTGTTCGTTTGGCAGAATGGCGTGAGAGCCGTTGGGCACGAGGCACCTTCTTTGTGTAGATGACAAGCATCGCGTCGGCCTGTGGCAGCGCGGGCCACGTACGAAGTGGGTCGGGCAGGGACGATGCCGGCCGCAGCCGGGTGTGAGTCCCGGATAGCAGAACAGTACGAATGAACATGCGCTTGACCTACACGCTTGCAGCGACGATGCACGGCCGTTGAGTGAAGCGCGGTACCGGGGTGATTGGCGGCGCGGTGACGGCACGGCCTCCGGTCGTGGGCAGAGCGTTTGGCCCCACTGCCGCGATTATCATAGCACAGATGTTCGCGTGTTCAACCGGTATTTGCGGATATCTTGGGTGCCGGCGCCGCATGGTGCCGCGCACCGCTGATCACAAACCGGAAGACCAATACGCCAACGGTGCCCTTGCCTGATGTTATCTATGCTGATAACATCGAGGCGTGGGTGGACGGGGCCCAGGGAGCCTATTGCGTGCGTGCGATCGCCAAGCGGACTCTGATGGACAAGGCAACGGCCCAAGGCGATTGCGTCGAGCAGGTGGAAGCGTGGTACCGCGTTGCACGCAGGGCAGCGTGGACCACTCTGGCCGAGGTCCGGAACGATTACCGGCACGCCAATTTGGTTGGCGACAAGACGGTGTTCAACATCAAAGGCAACGCCTATCGGCTCGTCGTCTATATCGACTATGGTAGGCAAACCATCTATGTAAAGGACCTACTATCACACGCTGGGTACGACGAGGACACCTGGAAGTAAAGGAAGCCGGCAATGTACGCGCGTGTTGATGACGACATGGTCGAGTATCTGGGCCTTGTTCGGCGATTCCCGCTTGTCTCGATTCGGGACGACGCGCACCTCGACCTCGCCATTGCGGAGCTACACCGGTTGCTCGATCTGCCAGCGCGGACAGCTGCCGAAGAGGCATATATGGGCGCGCTCGGGGACATCATCGAAGCCTATGAAACGGCGCACGTCCATATTCGCGAAGCAAGCGGCCTTCAGGTGATCAAGCACCTCATGGAGGCCAACGACCTGCGCCAGAGAGATCTCCTCGATGTGTTTGGGAACAGGTCGGTTGCCTCGGCTGTGATACATGGCTCGCGGCCAATTGGGCTGGTCCACGCGCGCCGGCTCAGTGCCCGCTTCAAGTTGCCGCTCGACGTGTTCCTAGCGGGTGAGTAGCTGAGAGACTGTCAAGCGTCATGGGCCAGTATGTGCGCATGGGCTCCCCTTGCCTCACGCGTGAACCAAGAGACATACAATACACTGTGGTCCACGACCTGGGTTCGGGGGAAGGGAACGAGGCGATGCACCCGCTTGAAGCCTATCTGCATGACCTCCGCGAGCTCCATACATCTGGAGCCGCGACAAAGGAGACCTCGTACTACCCGGCTCTCAAAGAGCTAATCGACAGCGTTGGCAGGCCATTGACGCCGCCCGTGCGCTGCATCGTCAATCCGGCGAGCGTTGGCGCGGGTATTCCCGATGTGGCCCTCTACACACCAGATCAGCTGCAGCACGCGGGCGGCGACAAGGCCCGGAGGGCCGCACTGCCCGCGCGTGGCGTGGTGGAAGTCAAGGGCACGGCAGATGAGGTGCTGAAGATCGCGGGCAGCGACCAGGTGCGGAAGTATCTAGACCGCTACCGGCAGGTGCTGGTGACAAACTATCGCGACTTCTTGCTGATGGGCCTCGACGAGCGTGGTCTGCCGGAGAAGTTGGAGCGGTTTTCGCTGGCGGCGTCGGAGGCCGCGTTCTGGAGCGCGGTCGAGCAGCCGGGGGCTCTCGCTGCTGCCCAGGGTGACGCGCTCATCGCGTACCTCCAGCGAGCACTGATCCACGCGGCGCCGTTGGCAACGCCGCAGGATGTGGCGTCTGCCCTAGCGAGCTACGCGCGGATTTCAATGGATCGGGTGGAGAAGGCCAACCTACCTGCTCTGACTGCCGTGCGTGGCGCGTTCGAGGAGGCACTCGGCATCAGCTTTCAGGGGGAGAAGGGCGATCACTTCTTCCGTTCTACGCTCGTGCAGACCCTGTTCTACGGCATGTTCTCCGCCTGGGTGTTGTGGAGCAAGGAGCATGCGCCGGGCAGTTCCGACCGGTTCGACTGGAGGACGGCGGGCTGGACGCTGCAGGTTCCGGCGATCAGTTTCCTGTTTGAGCAGGTGGCGCAGCCGAGCAAGTTGAAGCCGCTCGACCTCGTGGACGTCCTGAACTGGACCGGCGACGCCTTGAATCGCGTGGACCGCGACACCTTCTTCAGGCGCTTTGAGGAAGAGCACGCCGTGCAGTACTTCTACGAGCCATTTCTGCAGGAATTCGATCCCGAGCTCCGGCGCGAGTATGGAGTGTGGTACACACCGGTCGAGGTCGTGCGCTACATGGTGGCGCGTGTCGATGCCGCGCTGCGCGAGGAACTCGGCATCGCCAAGGGGCTGGCCGATCCGCGCGTGTACGTGCTCGATCCCTGCTGCGGGACGGGCACCTACCTGGTGGAGGTGATCCAGTTGATTGCCTCCCGGTTGGAAGAAAGCGGGGCCGACGCCTTGACCGCGCAGGATATCAAGCGCGCGGCGTGCGAGCGCGTGTTCGGCTTCGAGCTGCTGCCGGCGCCATTTGTAGTGGCGCATCTGCAGCTTGGACTGCTCTTACAGAAGCTGGGGGCGCCGCTCTCGGACGACAAGAGCGAGCGAGCGGGAGTGTACTTGACCAATGCGCTCACCGGCTGGCAGCCGCCCGAGAAGGCCAAGCAAACGATCATGTTCGCTGAACTGGAGCAAGAGCGCGATGCCGCGGAACACGTCAAGCGTGAAGCGCCAATCCTGGTCATCTTGGGTAACCCACCGTACAACGGATTCGCAGGTCTGGCGGTGGGCGAAGAGCAGGACCTCACCAGTGCGTACCGCAAAGCCAGCGGAACACAGCAGCCGCAGGGCCAAGGCCTGAACGACCTCTATGTGCGCTTCTACCGGATGGCCGAGCGGCGAATCGCGGAGCAGACCGGTGAAGGAATCGTGTGCTACATCAGCAACTACTCCTGGCTGGATGGGCTGTCGTTCACGGCGATGCGTGAGCGCTACTTGGCGGCGTTCGACAGCGTTTGGGTCGACAACCTCAACGGCGACAAATACAAGACCGGCAAACGTACGCCTACCGGTGAATCCGATCCCAGCATCTTCAGCACGGAGTGGAACCACGAGGGCATCCAGGTAGGCACGGCGATCGCCCTGCTGGTGCGCAAGCACGAGCACGTGGCGACCTCCGCGGTGCAGTTCCGGCAACTGTGGGGCAAAGACAAGCGCGCCTGCCTGCTGGCGGACAGCGCCAACCACGCGCCGCCGCACTACCAGACGCTGATGCCAGCCGATGCGCTTGGCCTACCATTCCTTCCGGTGCACACCCAGGCGGGATACGGCGACTGGCCGCGGCTCCCGGAGCTTTTTCCCGTGTCGTTCCCCGGCGTCAAGACCAGCCGCGACGACGTGGTGGTGGATATCGACCGCGTTCGTTTGATTCGCCGCATGACCGACTACTTCGACCAGAGCATCAGCCATGAGCGCATGCGCGCAATCGCACCAGGCGCGATGGAGAGCACGGGGCGCTTCCGGGCCGAGTACGTGCGCGACCAGTTGCGCAAACGCGGTTTCTTGGCCGACAAGATCGTGCCTTACTACTACAGGCCGTTTGACGTGCGATGGCTCTACTGGGAGCCCGAAACGGATCTTCTGGATCGCAAGCGCGACGACTATTTCCCGCACATCTTCGACGGGAACACCTGGATAGAGGCTCGCCAAAAGCAGCCGATGGAACGCTTTGATCGTGGCTTTCCTGTCGTGACCCTTGCGGACAATCTCGGCAACGGCCTTTCCAGCTACTTCCCACTCTTTCTGCGCGGGCAGCAGAGGGCGTCGCTGTTTGAGACCGGCAGTGACGCTGAGGTCACGCCTAATCTGAGCGCTGCTGCGAGCGACTACCTGAGCGGTCTCCATGCAGACCCGTCGAGCCTGTTCTACCACGTGCTGACCATGCTGCACGCGCCAGCGTACCGCAGCGAAAATGCAGGGGCATTGCGGCAAGACTGGCCGCGCGTGCCGCTCCCAGACGACGCCGCCACGCTCGAGGCTGGCGCGACTCTCGGCCGGCAGCTGTTTGCGCTCTTCGATGCCCAGATGCCTGTGCTTGGCGTGACGGGCGCACCACTGAGAACGGAGCTGCGTGCGGTAGGCGGCATATCCCGGGTAGACGGCAAGCCCCTGGATGCGGAGCACGATCTCGACCTCACGGCCGGGTGGGGCTTCGCGGGGCAGGGCGGCGTGACGATGGCGGGCAAGGGCAGGGCCGTGGCGCGGCCGTACAAGGCTGCTGAGATGGAATCGCTGCGCCTGGGCGCCGGAGCGCTGGGGCTGTCTCCAGAGGAGGTTCTTGTCCTGCTCGGCCCCGAGACCTACGACATATGGCTCAACGAGGTCGCCTACTGGTGCAATGTCCCGACACGGGTGTGGGAGTACACGATTGGCGGCTACCAGGTGCTCAAGAAGTGGCTGAGCTATCGCGAGCGCAGGTTGCTGGGTCGCGGCCTCAGGCAGGAGGAAGCTCGTGAAGTGGGCGGCATCGCCCGGCGTATCGCCGCGATTTTGCTGCTCGGCCCGGCGCTGGATGCGCAGTACAGGGCGGCGATAGCTGCGCCGCAGGCATGGCCGGGGCAGGCTGGGCGATCAGCGACCTGATGCTTCATCGCCTTGGAGCGCTGCTCTAGTCCTCGCTGGATCAAGCTGCTGTGAGCCGTACGTGCAAAGGGTGATCCAACGGGCCGTTCCGCCGTGGCGATGCAGACGAGACTCAGCCGATCCGGGGACGGGCAAGATGCCTGCGCTCCCGGACCGGGCGGACCGGCGACTTATAGTCGAGCGGGTTGGCTTTGGCATGGCGATAGAAGCCGTTTGTGGCACGTCCAGGGGACGGGCGGGACGCCCGCGCTCCCAGGAACCCACCGGCGGCCACAGGTGCCAGATACGCCCACCCTGCTGTCGCCGGGTGCGCCCGCGCGTGGTACCTTGCTACCCGATGTAGCGTCGCCGCGACCCGTACTGACGGGTGGAGAAGGGCACATGAACACCGCACACGATACTCCCATGGACAGCACACTCGATGCTTCAGTGGCACAACCGATCCCGCTCTTGCAGGCGGAACATCTGGTGAAGCAGTTTGGCGACTTCACGGCGGTGAACGATCTCAGCCTCGCGGTGCAGGCTGGGGAGGTGCTCGGTGTGCTGGGGCCGAACGGCGCCGGCAAGACGACCACTATCAGCATGTGCACCGGCCTGCTACGTCCCACGGCGGGAAGCGTGCGCATCGCCGGCCACGACGTGGTCAAGGAGTCGCAGCGCGTCAAGCCGCTCATCGGCTACGTGCCGGACCAGCCCTACCTCTACGAACGGCTGACAGGACGCGAATTCATCACTCTGATGGGCGAGCTCTACGGCGCCACCGACCAGCTGGCGGCGCGCGTGGACCAGCTGCTGGCCTACTTCGACCTGCAAGATGCCGCCGGCAACCAGATCGCCGGCTACTCGCATGGCATGAAGCAGAAGACGGCGCTCTCCGGTGCGCTCATCCACAATCCCCAGCTGCTGTTCCTCGACGAGCCCACCGTGGGCCTCGATCCCCGAAGCGCCCGGCTGTTGAAAGATACTATCCGCTCGCTGGCAAAGCAGGGCAGGGCAGTGCTGCTGTGCACGCACATTCTGGAGATCGCTCAGGCGATCTGCGACCGGGTGGCGATTATCGATGCCGGGCGACTCATCGCGCAGGGCTCGCTGGACGAGCTGCGGCGCACCTCGCACGCCGGCCGCGACGAGAGTCTGGAGGACATCTTCCTGCGCCTCACCGGCGATAGCGAGGAGGATCGCGACGTGGCCCGAGAGCTGGCACTGCCATGAACGGCACGCCAGGGCGACCGGCGCCCAGGACCTGGCACACGCTCATTGTTCTGCTGCGTGCTCGCATCCACATGTTCACGCATCCAGCAGCGAGCCGGTCCGGCGCTGGGCGGCCGCCAGGGGGCGCCTCGGGCGGGTCGGACGTCATCGCCGCGCGCACCCGGTCCGTCTGGGTGCGCTACGCCGTAGTAGCGGTTATCGTGGAGTTTGTGGTCTTCAGCCTCGTCGGACGCCTGAACGGCGTGGTCAGCGGGACCACCGGCCGCATTATTCTCCCGCCGCTGCTCACCTGGGTGTCCTCGGCGGCAACGGTGATGACCTTTCTCTTCGCCGTTCCGGCGGTGATCTCGGTGTTCACCTACAACAGCGACCTGCGCTTGCTCTTACTCACGCCGCTATCCCCGCGCCTGCTCATGACCGAGAAGCTGCTGAACGTGTACCTGCAGCGCGCGCCGCTGCTGGTGCTGGTGGGCGCGCCCATTCTGCTGGGCGTGGGCTCGGCACTGAGTCTTGGGCCTGTCTTTAGCATCGTCGCCATCGTGGTGCTGCTCGTGCTGCCGCTGGCGCCCATTGCCCTGGCTCAACTGGTGCTGGCGGCAGTGCTGCGCTGGCTGCCGCCACGCTGGGCACGCACGGCCACGGTGATCTTGACCACGGCCCTGGCGATTGGCCTGTACACCGGCAGCCAGCTCTTGCTACGGGGAGGTGGCGGGCACCAGGCCGCCAACCTGCGATCGTTGTTCGCCCAGTCAACCACGGCGTGGTGGCAGAGCTGGCCGACCACCTGGCCGGGCAGCGCGCTTGCGGCCACCGCGAAGGGCGATGCCGGCAGCGCCGCGAGCTACCTGGCAGGCACGGCCGTACTGGGTCTGGCCCTGGCTGGCATCGCCGTGCTCGTCACCGCCTACCTCTTTGCCACGGGCTGGGCTACCTACCAGGAGGTGGGCGCGCGGCGTAGAACGGCCCAAGCCGGCGCTCGCACCGTCGAGCCGCAGGGCAGGCCCGGGACTGCGGGCTTCCTGCCCGCTCCCGTAGAGCACGGCTCTCAGCCCGGGGGCGCGGCCGCCTCGCCCGCCCTCGTTGATGGACCTGCGACCGCAGTCGCAAGGCAGCACACGGGTACCGGGGCACCCGCGGGCGGGTCGCCAACTGTGTCCGGGGGCGCGGGCGTTCTGCCCGCCTCCGCTGGGAACGCCGGACAGGTAGCCGCGACCATCGCGCCCGCCGCCGCTCGCCGGGCCGCGCCTGCCGTACACGACGCGCCCACCTTGGGCCAAGTGTGGCGGCCCTTGTGGCGGAAGGAATGGTGGTCGCTGAAGCGCGATGCTCAGGTATGGGCACGCATGGCCTATCCGCTGGTGATCGTGCTCTTCGGTTTGTACCGGAGCTTCAATCCCACCGGCGCGTCGCACACCGCGTCGATCATCACGCTCTTCAGCACCCTGGGGACTTGCCTCTTCTTTTTTGGTATTGGCTTCTTGCCGCTGCGCGTGGTGAACCGCGAAGGGCACTCGCTCTACCTGCTTGCCTTGGCGCCGTTAGCCCCGCGGCACATCTTTCTGGTGAAGTGGGCATTTTGCGTTGTTCCTGGGCTGGTGGTGGCGGAGGCGATCGTGGCGGCAGGCATCGTGAGTCTGCAGCTGACAGTGTGGCAAGCGCTGTTGTGCGTGGTCGCGCTCGGCTTCCTGGTCATTGCCATGAATGGGGTGTTAATCCTGATCGGCATCATCTGGCCGCGGTTCGACTGGGATGGGCCGAATCGGCAGGTAAGCGTGCAAGCGACCTTCGCCGGCATAGTTAGCTGCCTTGCGCTAGTGGGCGGAGGGCTGACGCTCCTGGTGTTCACGCTCACCGACGGGCCGGGCAGCGCGCTGTGGGCCGTGGCGGGGACTGCCGGGATATTCCTCGTGACCGTCGTAGCCGCCGTGGTCGCCCTGGTGTTTGGTGCGCAGCACATGCGACGCCTGTTGGAAGGCGCCTATTGAGGCATCGTGCCAGCCTCAGCCTTTGCCCACAACAAACGAAAACGATCGTTTGCCGGCCTCACACTGCGAATGTTCCCTTTGTTCATGCCGCAAGCGGGTGGCAGCGCACGGAACGACTGCTGAGGCCTGACACTGCGGTGCCATGGCAGCGCACGGGGCGACTGCGGTCGCGAATGGCCTGCGGGTTGCGTGCTGAACCGCAACTCGTCGCGGGAAGCAGTTAATAGTCTCGCGCCGCCGTTCTCAGGCACACTTCGAGAGATTCGCGCATACGCCGGGCGGCGCTACGGTGTAGAGCAGCGTCCAAAGATTCGGATCGCCGTCCAGCGCGGGATACCCCTGTAACCGCAGGATATCGCCGCCGGAGTCGAGCGTCGCGACGACCGACTTGCCGCTGCCATCGCCATCACGGCTCAGTCGCGGCCTGCACGTTCGCCGCTTCCGTCTGCAGTAGCTTGCCCAGGTTGGTGAAGGCGGTCTCCTGGTCCGTTTCGAGTGGGTGGTCAGGCACCGCGACGTGGCGCAGCAGTCGCAGGATCTCCAGTTGCTGCTGGTTGATTTGGAAGAGAAAATCGACTTCGCGCGCCTCGAGGTCATCGCGCAGGTGATCCTTTTGGGCCTGCCGGTTCTGGCTCATCATGATGATCGGCGCGGCGTACGCCGCTTGCGTCGAGAAGAGCAAGTTCAGCAGGATGAACGGGTAGACATCCCAATGGTTGATGAAGCCGACGAGGTTCAGCACGATCCAACAGCCGACGAATACGCTCTGCGTGATGATGAAGGTCCACGATCCCATGCCATTGGCGATGTGGTCCGCTGCCCGCTGGCCAAACGTGCCGGGGGCGTGGATATGGTCTCGCGTGTGTGCTCGATGTGCCGTCATTTCCTGCTCCACTTCCGCATCTCAACCGTCCGCGTGCTGGCTACCGCAACCTGCTGCCTAAGGTAGCACGCACCGGCCCCCGGCGGTAGTTTGCCAGAGTGGCGTAACGGGTCAGCACGGTATACTCTGCGTAGCGCCGCGGTGCGGCAGGGATGGAGTTGAAAGCCAGGAGGAGACATGGCGATGCGTATGCTGAGGCGTTCGTGGCTCGTGTTGGTGCTGGTGGTGGTAATCCTCAGCGGCAGCGGCGCACCGGCGCAAGCGAGCGGGTCAGGCGCGGCCGCTACCCGGCAGGCGAGCCCGGCGGCGGTGACGGTGATCAAGCGATTTGGGGCGGCGCTGCGCTCGGCCCCTTCGAGCAATTCCTACGTGAAGCACATGCTGGGCTGCGGCGCTTACCTGCGCGTACTTGGCACCAGCAATGGTTGGTACTACGTGAGCTACGTGGACGCGGTGACGCCCACGACGACGGGCTGGGTCGGCGGGGCGCGCGTGGGTCCGGCCAACACGCCGTTGGCGCAGATCTGCGCGAATGCGGTGACCTTTCAGATCGGCGAGCACGTCTACACGCACGTGGCCAGCGGCTGCCTGAGCCTGCGGGTCAGTACCTCACGGAGCGCGGTGTACCACTACTGCGTGAGCAACGGCCACGACTACGTGATCTTGAACGGGCCTATCGGTGTGGGACAAGACGACTGGTTCGAGGTGACGAGCCGCTCGACGGGAACCGGGTGGGCGCTCGCGCAGTACCTGCGGCCGTACAGCCAGTAGCGGCCCGGCGCCACTGACCATGTAGCCAACTTCGGCCGTAACCTCTGCCTGAGCCGGACTAACCAGCGGTAGCCTCATTGATTGCGTGGCCGGACAGTGCCCGAGTACACTGCACGCACAGGGCGTTCCGTCCGGCTGGGAAGTCGCGGTGACGAACCCGAAGGGCATCGCCTCGCTGCGGGGGAACCAAAGGAGAAGCACATGCGAAAGTGTAGATCGGTCGCCGTCCTGAACATCGCGGCGGCACTCATCGTCGCGTCCCTGATCATCACCCCGATTCCTACCAACGTACGCGCTGCCGGAGCCGTGCTGCTGCGCTTCCACTGGTCGGTTGGCCAGCAGTTCTCGGAGAGCTCGGTCGACAGTCAGACCTCCGCTGTCACCTTCCCCAAACTGCCGGCTGCCGACTCGGCTAGCACGGAGGTCGATCGCTACACCAGCGTGGCCACGGTCAGCAAAGTCTTCCCGGATGGATCTGGACTCGTGCACCTCACCTACCGCAACGTCAGCATCACCACGGGTGGGAAGACGACGACGTATCCCCTGAAGGGCTATGCGCTGGATCTCAGGATTTCGACGCTGGGCAAGGTGCTGAGCAAGGTGACGACTGGTACAGCTTCGAGCGCCCTTTCCAGCGATATCACCGATCCTACGCCACTCGTCTATCCCGTGGCGGCCATACCCATCGGCGGCTCGTGGAGCGATTCGGAGGTTATCTCCGGCCTGGACACGGTGACTGAACACCTGCAACTCCAGGCCATCGGCTCCGTGCAGGGCCGCCAAACCGCTACCATTCTGCTCACGGCCAACGTCCCCTTGAAGACAACTATCAGTGGCCTGGCGGTCAGCGGAGCTATTGTGGCGTCGGGCAAGCAGGTAGTCTTCGTGGATACCGAGACTGCCGCCGAAGCCGGGCGCTTGGCGATGTCCATGAAAGCCAGCTTGAAAGGCTCGATCGATGGCACGTCGGTGACCGGCACCATGGCATTGTCCGAGGTGCAGGTCTCGACCCCGTAGCGCCGATCGAGGCCGCGGCCCACAGCGAGACACAACCGCGTCTGCACGGCAAGCCGGCAGGCGCGGTTGTGTGGCGAGCCGTGACTATGAAACCGCGCCGGCCAGGATGGTCCCGTCTGAGCCCACGACCAGGCAGGCTTTGCTGCTCGGGCAGGCGATGCCATGCAGATTGTCATCAATGCCAGACGCGACGCCGCTCCAGGTGGCGCCACCGTCCTCGCTGACCAGGACGGTGCCCATGTCGCCCACGACCAGACAGGCGCTGCTCGAAACGCAGGCGACACCATTCAGCCACGCGGCTGCGCCGGACGAGCGGCTGGTCCACGTACTGCCTCCATCCGCACTGGTGAGGATGGTGCTCGCGTCCAGAATGGCCTGTCCCACGGCCACACAGGCGGTGCTGGTTAGGCAGGTGATGCCAAGCAGGTTGGCGTCGGTCGTGGCCGGGTGGTTGGTCCAGCTCATCCCGCCGTCCCCGCTCATCAGGATGGTGCCCTCCTGGCCTGCTACCAGGCAGATGGTGCTAGTTGGGCAGGAGATGCCTTGCAGATCGCCGTCCGTGCCCGACTGACGGCCACTCCACGTGTTGCCCCCGTCTGCACTGGCGAGGATAGTGCCGCCATTGCCTACCGCCAGGCAGGCCGTGCTGGTCTGGCAGGCGATGGCGTTGAGCACGTTATCGGTACCGGAGGAGCGGCTGCTCCAGGTGGCGCCGCCGTCCGTGCTGGCCATAATGGTGCCGCCGCCCACCGCCAGGCAGGTGGTGCTGGTCGGGCAGGCAATGGCCTTGAGCACGCTGTCGGTACCAGAGGACCGGCTGCTCCAGGTCACGCCCGCATCCGTACTGGCGAGAACAGTGCCGTTGTCGCCTACAGCCAGGCAAGCCGTGACGGTGGGGCAGGCAATACCGTAGAGCCAGTTAACGGAGGTCGGGGAAGGGCGGCGGGTCCACGCGACGCCAGCGGTCGTAGGCGCACCCGGCCCAGGCGTAACCGCCGGCTGCGGCGCACCGGCCGCAGTGCTTACGAGAATTGTGCCGCCGTTGCCTACGGCCAGGCAGGCACTGCTGGCAGGGCACGCGATGCTGAACAGGCCGTAGGATGTACCGGACCCGCGGCTGCTCCAGGTGGCACCACCATCGTCACTACCCAGGATGCTGCCAGCGTAGGCCACGCCTACGGGGCAGACGATCCTGCCGAGCGGCACGTCGAAGTAGCAAGGCTTGACCGTGGTGCTCCAACCGACGGCCAGACACGTACCGCTGGTAAGGCAGGCGATGCCGTTCAGCGAGGTGGCGCCAACGCCGTGCGGGAGATGGCGGATGCCCCAGCTTGCACCGCCGTCCAAGCTCGCTAGGATCGTGCCGAGGTAGCCAACTGCCAGGCAGGTCTTGCTCGTTGGACATGTGATGCCATACAGGGTCTTCGTCGTGCTCGATGAACGGCGGTGCCAGGTGAGACCGCGGTCCGCACTGGCCAGGATCGTGCCCTTGTCGCCCACGATCAGGCAAGCACCTCCCGTGGAGCACGTGAGTCCATACAGGGCGTTCGTCGTGCCAGCGACACGGTGGCGCCAGGTAGCACCGCCATCCGCACTTAATAGGATCGTGCCCTTGCTGCCCGCGGCCAGACAGGCCGTGCTGCTAGGGCAGTCGATGGCGCTGAGGTCAGCGCTGGTGCCAGCGGCACGGCTGCGCCACGTGAGACCACCGTCCGCGCTGGCCAGGATGGTGCCCTTGCTGCCTACGGCCAGGCAGGCCTGACCGGTAGGGCAGGCGATGGCGCTCAACGCGTTCGTAGTGCCTGAAGGACGGCTGCGCCATGTGAAACCGCCATCTGTGCTGGCCAGAATGGTACCCTTGCCGCCTACGGCCAGGCAGATGCTGCTGCTAGCGCAAGCGACCCCAAGCAGTCCCTGGCCGGTACCGGAAGGAACGTGGGTCCAGGCCGAACCGGTGGATCCAGACGTTTCGGCAGCCTGAGCCGGCGCGGTCGCAAGTGTACCCAGGCTCGTCGCGCGGGCCGGGCTGAGGGCAGGTATGCGCGCGGACTGCGCGGTGCTGATGGCTTGCGCGCTGGCGGAGCCCGCGAGAAGCAAGTAGAACAAGAACGCGACCAGGATGAGTCGCCGGGCGCCGTGCCAGCGCCGCGACCGCGAGACAGTGCCGTTGCCCAGAATTTCCATGTCACGACCTCCCTTCGAGCGTCGTCGCTTACAGCGGGATAGGTGATGCCTTGCGGCATGTCCCATAGGACGGCGCCAGTGTAGCACAGGTTGGGGCGACCTGCCAGCGCCAGCACTTGCAGGTGATGAGCTTCGACGGCATGGCCCCGCGCATGCTGCTTGCTCGGCAAGCGATCCCCGCGGCAGTGACCGTGGTCAAGCGATTTGGGGCGGCGTTGCGTGTGGCGCCATCGTGCGGTTCGCGCGTGAACAAGATGCTCGGCTGTGGCGCCTATTTGCAGGTGCTCGGCGAGAGTGGCGGCTGGTACTGCGTCAGCTACGTCGACGCCGTGACGCCCACGATGACAGTCTGGGCGAGGTGGCGACCTTGGGAACCGGCCAATCCATGCCCGCGCGTCGGACCAGATTCGCGCACGCGATCCTGACCAGTATTGGGTTCCGGCTCGTCGCGTTCTAGGGAGTGCCCTTCCCACCGGGCGCAGCGCCATGCATGATCGCCATGGCGATGTTGTGCCGGATTTGGGTCATGAGCGCGTCGCTGGTCTTCCAGAGGAACCGGCCGTTGACCGGCTTGCAGCCTTGCCAGGTGCAGGCGCCGAGCTGGCCGTAGGCCCGGGCCACCTGGCTCTTGGCATAGCTGCCGAGTCCCTTCTGCGATGCCAGGTTGAATAGCGCCCAGTCCTGCAAGCCCTCGCGAATCATCCACAGGCGGTAGGAGGGGATCGGGCCATCGATGCTCACATTGCTGGGCGAGCCTTTGGGCGAGAGCAGGCCATTGTGGTTGCCGGGGTAGATCAGCACGCCGTCGCCCGTCTTGCCATAGGTGATGTTGGGGCCCCAGGGATTCGCATTGTCCCAATCGGTCGTATCCCAGTAGAGGAACCCGGTGGCGCCTTCGTACCAGGCGCCCCAGCCGAGCATTTGCGGCTCCATGCCGAGCAAGGTGTTGGTGGCATATGCGGGGTAGGGAGGGCTATCGCCATTGGCCGTGTAGAGCCAGAGCTGCTTCCCTTTAGCCCACGACGAAGCCCATTGGGCGCGCCCGTAGTAGACCGTGGGATAGGCCGATGGCGGCTGGTGAAACCACATGTCGAAGAAGGGCAGCGCCACCGTGTAGATGCCCAACACGCTGTCCAACCCCGCGCGCGTGGCCAGAGCGCTGGCGGGAGTCGTATCCATGATGTGGCTCTTCCAGGCCGGGTCGCCGGCCAGCAGCCACTGCGCATGCTGCACGATAGCAGGATAGGAGCTGGGGTCCGGCTCGTCGAGCGCATAGACGATGGCCTTGCTAAACCAGCCTTTGGTCCTCAGGTGCGCGGCCCACTGCGCGGCGAGGGCTGTGTACTGTGCCTGGCTGCAGGTATCGACGCCCCAGTTCGCGCCTGGAGTGAACGGCACGGTGAGCCGCGTGCTGGGCACGCCATCGCTCCAGTAGCTGCCGTCCATGTAGGGTTGCATGGCGGCGTCGTAGGCCGTCCAGTCGGTAATGGGCAGGCACTGGTTATTGTTCTGGTTCACGGGAGGCGGGATGAAGTCTTGCCCCACGTCGATACGGCTGTCGTGCGCCAGCTCCTGGTAGCGCTTGACGAGCTGGAGCGCCTGGGGGCTATTGGAGATCCAGCAGGTGCTGGGGTCGGTGGGCTTGCTGCACGCGTAGGTGCCGCTATGAAAGTCGATGAGCGCGTTCACGCTCAGCTTGAAGTAGGCGGTGGTGGTGCTCATGTCCGGCAGGGCGAAGCTCCACACGGTGAGGGTCACCGGCACGTGCACGCTAACCGCACTCTTGGCGATAACCGTTACCACGCCGGAGTAGACGCCGGCAGCGGCACTGCTGGGGATTGCAACGTCCAGCCACACCGGCTGATTGCTGTTGGCGCCCACGCTGAACGGTGCGGCCGCGGCATGGCCGGTATAGGGATCGACGAAGGGCACCAAGGGATCCGGCACGCGCCCGTCGTGGGTGGGGGATTGCGCAGGGGCAGGCTGTGAGCCGTCGATCGCGGAGACGCCGGTGAAGTCGATCATGGTTTCGAGGTAGAAGGTGATGCGGGAGGCCGCTACGGTGTGGCCCTTCCCATCGGAGAGGGCACCTGCCGCCATGTTGACGCCGGAAAGAGGGCTTGGGCCTGCATGGACGACGAGCTGGTACGCCTCGTAGGCGCCCTGGGCTCCCTCCATGGTCGCGGCGGTGCCGGCCCCAGGCGCCGTGGTGGGCTGCACTTTATAGGCGGTGCTCTGGGTCCAAACGCTCAGAGAGTTGGCGGCACGCGTCGACGCCGGCATCGATGCCGGAATGACGGTGACCAAGGAAGTGGCGATAAGCAAGCAGACTCGTAGCCGGATCATCGCTCGTTCCTCCTCAATCGTGGATGGCGCATGCGCTATGAGCGCGCGCGTCTGGCGTGGCTACCGTCCTTGTGGGGGGAGTGTACGCCGGATTAGCCCTCGCCACTACCGCCAAACGGCCACCGTCGGGCGTCTGAATGGCTGGAGTGTGCGCGGATTTCAGTCGATGGGGCAGAACTCGAGGCACACGGGTGTGTTGATCGCTGCTACGTCGCCCGTGGGAGTGATCTTGCCTGTCTGCCGATCGATCTGGAAGGTCACGATGGTATCGCCGTCTTGATTGGCGGCTAGGAGGAACGTACCTTCGGGGTCGATGTTGAAGTCACGCGGCGCCAGTCCTTGGGTGGATTGATGGCCCAGGTACTCGAGCTGGCCGGTGGCCGGGTCGCTGCCGAACATGCCGATGCTGTCGTGCCCGCGGTTTGATGCGTAGACGAATCGACCGTCCGGCGTCACGCGCACGGCTGCGATGGCGCTCGTGCCGGTGTGCCCGGCGGGCAGGGTGGAAATCCGCTGGATGGCGCTGAGGCGCCCGTCCGCAGGATCGTAGCGGTAGGCGGCTATCGTCGAGTCGAGCTCGTGCACCAGGTAGAGGAAGCGGCCGTCGGGGCGAAACACGGCGTGGCGCGGGCCGGCGCCTGGGGCTGCATTCACCCTCAGTGCCGCTGTGGGCAGCAGCTTGCCTTGCTCGTGGTCGAGCCGGTAGACGAGGATTGCGTCGAGGCCCAGATCCGAGACCAGGACGAACTGGTTGGCTGGGTCGGCGCAGATCCAGTGCGCGTGCGGCCCGCGCTGGCGTTCGGGGTGCACGCTCTCTCCGGTGTGCTGTACGACGTCGGTAGCGGGACCAAGGCTGCCGTCCGCTTGCACAGGCGGCACGGCGACACTACCGCTGCCGTAGTTGGCGACAAGGAGCCATTGCCCCTCTCGATCCATGCTGAGGTGCGCGGGCTCGGCGCCATAGGAGGGTTGGCGGTTGAGGTGCGTCAACATCCCGGTTGCCGGATCGATGCGGAACGCGGATACCTCGCCGATTTCCCGCACGCCGAACGCGTGCTCCTCCACGCAGTAAAGGTAGCGGTGCCGCGGGTCCACCGTGAGATAGGATGGGTTGGTAATGCCGGCTGCCGTGCCCGTGGGGATCAGCGTGCCTCTGGCGTGGTCCAGGCGGCAGACCGTGATGCCGGGTGCTTTGCCCTGCACAAATGGCATGGTGTGCGTGTAGCCGCCGATGTACACCCAGGTCGTAGGCGCGTCCATCCTTGTCAGTGACCTTTCTTCCTGATGATCTGGCGCTTCGTGGTCCGTGGTAGCGCGCTGGCAATGCCACGATGGAACCCGCATGCCGCGTCGAGGCGATGGAGCCTCGCCCTGGCACGTCCAAGGGCGAGCACGATGCTCGCGGTCCCAGGAGCGTGCTGCTCAATGTAGTTCCCGTCGTGAGTTCAGTCTAGCTTGCGATTGGTGGCACAACCCGCAGTGCCTGAAATGACATTGCCGGAAGTCGTCAAATGGGTGGAAGAGCTTCGCCGTCACGAGGTGATGTGGCCCTACAAGCCAATGGTAGACCATTGCCACGGTGACACCGGCCAGTGACGGTGCCAGGAAGTAGATCCATTGGTCGCGCCAGACCCAGGCCAGCAGCGCTGCACCGAAGGATCGGGCCGGGTTCATGCTGGTGCCCGAGATCCGCGCAGTCTGCCACACCAGCACGGCGACCGTCAACCAGACGGCAAATGGCGTGAGGCGCGCGGTACGCCGAAAACTGACGCAGAGCAGGATCACCGAGACAAGGAGGGCGGTGGCCAGGAACTCGGTGAGCAACGCCTGCCAGACGGTCACGCCTGGGCCCGGTAGGGTCATGTCAAAGTGAATGGCCCGGAGAGCAGGATAGTCGATAAGCGCCGCCAGTGCCGCCCCGACGCCTGCTCCCAGGAACTGCGCGACGACGTAGCCCAGCAGGTCGTGGTGCTGCATGCGGTGCAGCAGGAAGAAGGCGAGGGAGATGCTGGGATTGAGGTGCGCCCCGCTGCGCTGTCCCAGCGGCGAGATTGTGACGAGGGTGCCGCCCCCGCCGAAGCACGCGCCGGCCAGCAGCAGGCGCGGGCCGACGCCCGGCAGCCACTGGCTGACGAGCGACGTGCCGAAGATCAGTGCCCCGGTGGAGAAGCCGATGCATACCAGGGCCGCGGTGCCGAGGAGCTCGGCGCCGTACTCGGCGAAATGCAGGTGTGCGGACGGGTTGGCGCTGCTTGCCATCTACTCAGCATAGAGCGGATGCAGGTGTCGGCGGTGCCGTGGCGATGGAGACGGGGCTTGGCTGGTCGACGACTCTGGCCGCTTGCTGGGCTACCTGGGGCACAATGAAGGCTGAATCTACGGGCGCTTGCCGAGGAGCGGTTCAGTTTCCTTGCAAGGCAACGTGCCGGTCAGTTTATCCGCGCTGCCGTCGCGGTCCTTGGCAAGTTTCACTGCCACTTTGCGGCGCGATGCTTCGGCGGTGAGTGTCTCGTAGCTCGGGTGCGCGAGCTCGGCGGCAGATACTGCCACGGCCGTGGCGCTGATCAACGGGAAGAAGCGTCGGGAGCCTTCGCGATCCTCCGCCACGATGCCGCGATTCTCCAGGTCTCGCCGGTCGTACAATCCGGGCGCGAGCGCGTCGAAGCGCTTCACCACAGCGGCGCACAGGCTGGTGGCGCGGTCGGGGGTGGTGAGGATGATGAAATCGTCGCCGCCGATGTGACCGAACACGTCGTCCGTGCCGCCGAGCTCCTGGACGACTGCCTGGCCAAGCTGGGCCATGGCCAGCAAGACGCCATCGCCGCGAGCCAAGCCGTAGTGGTCGTTGTACGGCTTGAAGAAATCCAGGTCGATGACCACAAAGGCGAGCCGGTGCATCGCCCCCAGGCGGTCCGCTACCTCCTGCTGTAGGAGCACCGCGCCGGGCAGGCCCGACAATGCGTTGCTCAACCGCGCACGCCGCACAGCCTCTCCGTTCAGGTGGTCGAGGAGGGCGAACACGGCGACCGTGCCAAGGTACTGGCCGCCCACGGTCACCACGAGCGGATCGTAGCGCATCTCGAACGGCCGAGCCGTGGCGCGCTGGGCGGCGTCGCCGGGCGGCACGGCGCCGTTTACTATCAGCGGCTGGACGTCCATGATGTGCGTCACCGGCTTCTTACGGAAGAGGGCATTTCCGTAGAGGTGGCTGAGCCGCACGTGCAGCTTCTCCCGCGTGATGAGGCCCAAGGGCACGCCGTCTTCCCCGATGACGAAGCAGTGGCGTTTGGGCTCGCGCTCGAACCGCTCGACCACGTCCGACGTGAGCGTGCTGCCGGAGAGCAGCGTGTCGGTCTGAGCAAGGTCTCCCACGGTGGCGCGCCGATCGAGGCGCGCAAGGGCACCCGGCTGTCTAGCAGCAGCCGGCCCGCCGGGCGCAACCGAGGGGTCGATCGCCGGTGCAGGCACCGGCTCGTCGTGGCCCATTCCGGCGCGGCCACCGGGCACGCTCTCAGCCTCGTGGCTACTCGGCGCGGCCCAGCGGAACACGCCGGTGACCGCGGCAAGGCACCGCTGTGTCTGTGCCGAGAGGGGATCCGGATCGGTGCTCAAGACCAGCACGACTGCTCCATACGGCGCCTCGCTCACCAGCGGCAGCAGCGCGTAGCTGGCCGCGGAGACGGAGACGAGCCAGGCTTCCACCCGCGCGGACAACGCGCCGGATGCAAGGTGGCCGAACTGGGGCTCACCCGCTCGGGCGACTTCGAGCACCAGCGAGGTGGTACACGGCACCGCTTCCACCGCCGCGAGCTGCGCCACGCTCAGGTTGTGGGAGGCGACGACGCGGGCGGCATGCCCTGTGCGCGCGACGGCAAACAGGATTGCGGCCTCATGGACATCCTCAGCTGCGAGCATCCCGCTTACCCCAATATCCTCGGCTTCCGGCGCCTCGCCGCCGACTGCGGCAAGGCGCCTGGTGCCGCAGGTGCCCACAGGCGGGCACTTTCGCGGCGTGCCAGCACAGTCGCTCGGCATACCCCTGCATTATCCACAGTCATCTATCGGCAACCCAAGGTGCGCACTTGAGAGGGTTTTAGGCCGGGAACGGCAGGCTTAACAGAGACTTAACACAGTCCACAGCGGGCTTCACTTCAGGAGGATGCGCAGGCGTCCGATACGGCAACGTGTCCGCTGCGGCCATAGCTGAGCAGTCTGGCATCGGCAGTGACGAGCGTGGCGCGCAGATGCCGCGCCGTGGCCGCGATAATCCGGTCGGCGAGGTCCCCATGCAGGGTACCAGGCAGGCGCACGCTGTCGACCGCGACTACAGGCGGAATGGGCGCGAGGGCGATACCCGGCTGGCCGAGCGCCTCGTCGAGCCATGTCTGCACGTCGCAGGTGAAGGTGAGCCTGTTCTTGGCCACGAGCATGGCGATCTCCCACGGCGTGATAGCGGAGACGAACGCCTGGTTCGTGACGGCGGCTTGCCGTATAGCCTCGACTGCAGCCGGCGAGAGGCGCCGGTCGCCATCCAGCAGCCAGACGAGCACATGGGTGTCGAGCAGCACCGCGCTCATTCCGCAGCGTCCCATTCGGCATCCAGCGGCGAGATGATGTCATCCTCGCGGGTCACCGATCCTGCCATGGCACCAAAGAGCGGCCGCGTGCTTTCCATGGGCACGAGCTTGGCCAGCGGTTGGCCGCGTTTGGTGATGATGAGCGGTTCGCGGCGAGCCGCCACCTCATCGATCAGTTGAAGGCACTTGGCCTTGAACTCGCCTGCGCCAATGCTGGCATCCATGCTTGCTTCCTCTCTATAGTCAGAGTCTATGGTCATGATACGGCGGGCCTTCGTCGTGGTCAACCGGGAGCCGGTGCCGTACACGTGCGCTACGCATGCCAGACTGGCTTCGTCGGCGCGCACGCTGACTGGTGCCAGATACCACTACTCAAGCCGGCGTCAGCTGGGCGCCGCAGTTGAAGCAGTAGCGGAAGTAGAGGGGATTGCGCGCCGTGCACTGCGCACGATGTTGAGGTCCACGCCTAGATTCGCAAGCACCCTTGCGGCGCCGCAGTCCGGCAGGTCTACCAGTCCGAGGAGCAGGTGCTCGGTGCCGATAGCGTTGTGGTTGAGGCGCGTCGCCTCCTCCTGAGCCAGCATCAGCACGCGCCGAGCACGCACGGTGAATCTATCGAATCTCTGGTTCATGCGCGCAATAGACCCTTCGCTAGCCAGTGCTACGGCTTGCGCGATCCGTGGTTGGCATCGTCGGCGGCATGAATGTTATTGACAGCCGATTGCTCCCACAACGATGCGCCGGCCGCCTTCGACAAATGAGACTGTGGCCCGCCATGCGTTGCGCCCGGATCTCCCCTCTCTGGGGACTGCAATGCGAAGCCCCACTGGTTGGTGGGGCTTCGCATTATCCTAAGGACTTAAGAGGGTGCGGCGGATGGTTGCCCGCGTCCCCGCACACTGGCAGGGTCCTACCTCCCGGCAAGCCTTACATCGACAGTGTACACTTTTGGGCGCGATGGGCGTCTGTACGAGCAACCTTCTGCATCTCTTGGGGATCATCCACTTCGACGTGGCTCGGGTGCGCGGATGGCTAGAGAGCGAGCGGCAACTGTAGCTCCAGCAGGCTGCAGGGCGAGTGAAATGGCACAGTAATTCTGTCTCTTTCGCATTGAGGCTGCGGAACTGCGACCGTGTATAGCCCGGGCGGATCTCAAAGGGGATCTCTCGGCTTGGAGCCAATGCTCCGATTGCCGTCCAAGCGTCGTGGGCAGGTGGTTTGCTGGCAAGGACAGTGCACTGAATCCTCCGGGCAGTGCGAACGAAATGAGGTCGATATGCCCGCGCTCCCGGTTGTTCCTGCTGACACGCCCACAGCCCGTGCGCGGCCCGGTACACTGTAGGGACGGGGTAATGACTCTGTGCCTCCATGTGGTCTGTAAGGAGCCGGCGGCTTGCGTATTTTCGACACCAGAAGCGCTCAGAAACTGGACTTTGAGCCGGACCATGATCCGGTCTTGATGTATATGTGCGGCCTGACACCCAAGAATGAGCCGCACATCGGCCATGCTAAGATGTTCGTCACGTCCGACCTGATCCGGCGCTACCTGGAGTTTCGCGGCTATAGCGTGCGCTACATCCAGAATGTGACGGATATAGACGATAAGATCATTGCGCGCGCCAAGCAGGAAGGCATCACGCCTAAGGAAGTGGCGGAGAAGTACAGCGCATCGTACTTCGCCAGCGTCAATGCTCTCTACTGCAAGCCCGCCGACCATTACCCCACCGTCACCACTACCATGCCCCAGATCGTCGAGATGATTCAGGGCCTGGTCAGCAAGGGCTTCGCCTACACCGTGGGCGGCGACGTGTACTACCGCGTCAGCCGCTTTCCCGACTACGGGAAGCTCTCCAAGCGGGACACGGCCACCGACAACACGGTGGGCCGCGGCCTGCAGGCCCGCGGCAAGGAGGCGATCCCCGTGGCCATCGACGGCGGTGGCTCGGAAGACGGCGAGCGCGGCAAGGAGGACCCGCGCGACTTCGCCCTCTGGAAGGCCGCAAAACCCGGCGAGCCCCAGTGGGAGAGCCCCTGGGGACCCGGACGGCCGGGCTGGCACATCGAGTGCTCGGCCATGGTCCGCGCCGAGCTGGACGACTGCATCGACATCCATGGCGGGGGGTCGGACCTGATCTTCCCCCACCATGAGAACGAGATCGCCCAGAGCGAGGCATTTACCGGACAGGAGCCGTTCGTCAAGTACTGGACGCACGTGGGCGCGCTCATGGTGCACGTCGTCGGTGACGATGGGGAGCTGGTGCAGCAGAAGATGTCGCACTCGCTGCACAACTTCACGGCGATCAAGTACATCCTGGCCCGCTACGAGCCCTCCGTGCTGCGACTGTACTTGCTGTCGCAGCACTACCGCACGCCGGTGATTTACACTGAAGAATCGCTGGCCGAAGTGGAAGTCGGCTGGGACCGACTTTGCACCGCAGCACGCAACCTCGACTTGCTGCTCCATTGGGCCCCGGTACAGGCGATGCGCGCCGACGAGCCCATAGAGCTGGAGATGCGCAAGGAGACGCGCCAGCTCTTGCACCAGATCGACGTGTCTCTAGAGTCGTTCCATGCCGGCATGGACGACGATTTCAATACCGCCCAGGCTATCGCGGCGCTGTACGATCTGGCAGCGCAGATCAATAGGTATAAGGACTTCCTCCGCGATCCGAAGTTAGTGAACCCCACGGCCAAAGGGGCGCTCAAGAGCGCTCAGATGGCGTTGCGCACGATCATGGACGTGCTGGGGTTGGTTGTAGCGCCGGAAGGGCCGGCGGCAGAGTCCCCCGAATTCACCGCCCAGGTGGAGGGGATGATCGCCCGGCGCAATGCGTTGCGCGCGGCACGGGATTACGCCGGTGCCGATCGCGTACGGGATGAGCTCAAGTCGATGAGCATCATCGTGGAGGATCACCCGCAGGGAACGCGCTGGCGGCGAGACCGCCGCGCTTGAGAGAATAGGCAAGATTACACAATGGCACACGACGATACACGAGGACGGCGCGGCAGTGAGGGCCGCGGAGGACGAGACGACCACCCGCGCGGTGGCTACCAGCACCGAGATAGAGATGCCCGCGGCGGGCAGTTCGGGCGCGATCGCTTTGAGCAAGGATCGGGTCCGCGCGATCGCGCACCCTGGCGCGGCGCAGGCGGCGAGCAGCATGGTGAGCGGCCGGTGCGGCTGCCCTTCCCCCGCCCAGACGACCGGCCGGCATTCCAGAGCCGCGAGCGCGACTCCGAGCAAGCCGACCAGGGGTTCAGGCGCGAGCGCGAAGACTCCGGCGAGCGCCGCGAGTTCAACCAGGATCGGCCGCCGTTCCGCGGCGCGCCACGTGAGGACCGCCCCCCCTTCCGCGACGAGGGTGACCGGCGACCGGCGTTCCGCGATGACGGCGAGCGACGTCCGTCCTTCCAGGGCGACCGACCGCCATTCCAAGGCGACCGCCCGCCGTTCCAGGGCGACCGCCCGCCGTTCCGCAACGATCGCGGTGAGGGTGGCAAGCCCTGGTACCGCGAGAATAGATCCGACAGCAGACCTCCCTACCAGGATCGCGGCAGCGCGCCTCGTAGCGATGAGCGGCCGACGTACCGGCAGGGCCGGGGCGGCTACCGTTCCTTCGACCAGGATCTGGGGCGCCCACGCTTCCAGGATCGATCGGGAGGCGGCGATCGGCCCTACCAGGGCCGCCGCCCGGATGGCGACCGGCCGCCGTTCCAGGAGCGCCGGCCGTTTTCAGGCGGGCGCCCCTTCGAGCGATCCGAGCGCGGCGAGTCATTCGAGAGCGCGGGACGTCCGCTGGGTACCAGCACGCGAGCGGGCCGGAGCCCTGTCAGCCAATTCGAGCGCATCCAGGCCGACGTCTACGGGCGCTGGCCGGTGCTGGAGTCGCTGCGCGCGGGCAACGTGACGAAGGTCTACCTGGCGGCCGGCGTTAAGGACAGCGCCGACCATTTGCAGGAGATACAGACGATCGCGGCGGAGAAGCACATCACGGTGGTGCGCGTCGACCGCTTCGATCTCGATGGCGTGCTCGGCAACGTGAACCACCAGGGCATCGCCGCCGCCTGCCGGCCCTTCCACTTCGCATCGTTTGACGAGGTGCTGGAGGCGGCGAAACGGTCGAGCGAGAAGCCGCTGGTGCTGCTGTGCGACGGCGTGCAGGATCCGCAGAACCTTGGCTCCATCCTGCGCACCGCGGAAGCGGTGGGCGTGGATGGCGCGGTGCTGCCCAAGCATCACCAGGCCGGTGTGACCCCCGCGGTGGTGCGCGCCTCGGCCGGAGCCGTCGAGCACCTGCCGATTGCCGAAGTCACGAACCTGCGCCAGAGCATCGCCACACTCAAGGAGGCCGGCTACTGGATCGTGGGTCTGGACATGGACGGCGGTACCGACTACGACAACTTCGACGTGGACAGCCCGGTCGCCCTCATCGTCGGCGGCGAGGGTAGCGGCGTCAGCCGCATGGTGCGCGAAGAGTGCGACTACCTGGTGCGGCTGCCCATGCGCGGCAAGATTAGCAGTCTCAATGCCTCGGTAGCAGCCGGCATCGTGCTCTACGAAATCGGTCGCCGGCGCGGCACCGTGCACACCCCGAAAGTGACCAAGCCGGATCCCGAGAAGGCAGCTCGAGCCGCGGTGAAGGACGCGGTCGCTGAGCGGGACGAGATCGAGGTCGACGAAGCCGACTACGAGATCGCCGAGCATGCAGCCCCGCACCATGCCCAGGTTGACGACCTGGACGAGCTCGAGGACGATGAGGAGTTCCTGCCCGAGGACCTGGTCGAAGGCGACGAGATCGCAATCGTCCAGGAGGACGAGGAAGACCTCGACGAAGACGACGAGCTCGCTGAGCTCGACGAGGATGACGAGGACGAGGACGAGGGTGACCTCGAAGCCGCGTCCGGTGAGGCGGACTTGGTGGAGCAGGACGCGGAGCCGGAGCAGTAGGCGCGACGGCTCCGTGCAGGTGTAGATAGCATCGCAGCTCATAGGGGCGCTCATCGCGAGCGCCCCTATCCTTATGTAGCTGAGACCCTGATGAGCCATACCCCTGCCATTGACGACAAGGTGCACCCGGACGCTGAGCCGACGCGCTTCGTGGTAGCATGACAAAGGCAGCCTTGGCGACGCGATCGTAGGCGTCACGCGATAGGGCATGTCGCTATCATGCTTCGAAGACAGGGAGGCAGCTGATGGTTGCCGAGCAGCGGCCCGGACGCCTGACCGTGGACGAGTGGCGGGTGCTGGAGCGCACGAGCGAGATCAAGCACGAATACAGCGACGGTTACCTCTATGCCATGGCGGGAGGCTCGCTCGCGCATTCGCGCATAGCCGGCAACATCTTCAGCGCAGTGGATGCCGCGCTTGGCGATGGGCCGTGTAATGCCTATACCTCAGATGCCGCAGCCCGCGTGTCGAGCAGCCGCTATACCTACCCAGACGTCATGGTAAGCTGCTCGGAGCACGATCAGCCGTCACCAGACGAAACTGAAGTTAACGAGCCGCGTGTCGTCTTCGAGGTGCTCTCCCCTTCAACCGAGCACCGCGATCGCGGCCGCAAGTGGGACTATTACCGCCAGTGCGCGAGCCTACAAGAGTACGTGCTGGTGGGCACCGAGTACCAGCGCGTCGAGGTCTATCGCCGCACCGAGCGGGGCTGGGGGCTATTCAGTATCTATGGACCGGAGGACGCGGTGGAGCTGACGAGCCTCGACATCCGCTTCTCCGTGGCGGCGATCTACCGGCGCAGTGGGGTACCGCAGGCGTCGCCGGAGGAAGGGTTGCACGACAGCCGAGCGTGAACCGGGCCGGATGCCGGCGGCGGGGAAGTTGACGTTTACCCGTATCAAGACAGTGGGCTGAGTATCCCTGACCTGACTGTACGGCTCGGGCCACGTCGACGCCAATTCGGCCACGGGCACTCCAGGTCGAGAATGAGCTTGCCTGCATCGAGTTTGAGGAAGAAGCGGCCGCCCTGGCCGGGCCCCCTGATGGGGGCAACGATGCCGATGGGGTGCGACACACGTCCACTGTGTACAATTCCGGCTGTGGCAACTGCGCGGAGAATCGCTGGGTACCGTTGGCGTGCCAGACGCGCCGCACGTGGTGGCGTGCATCGAGGGCGCAAGACTGATCTGGCACGCCACGGCAATTGGAGAGAGTCATGAACGTAAGCCCATGGGCAGGAAAGCTCGCCGAAGCATCGATGCTGGTCAACGTACCCAGACTCATCACGGCCTACTACACAGAGACACCTGACCCTACGGTGCCGGAGCAACGGGTTGCGTTTGGCACCTCAGGACATCGTGGTTCCTCACTCGCCCAAGCGTTCAATGAATGGCACATCCTCGCCATCAGTCAGGCCATTTGCCTGTACCGGGAGCAGCAGCAGATTCAGGGACCGCTCTTTCTTGGCATCGATACCCACGCCCTATCCGCGCCGGCATTTGCCAGCGCGCTTGAGGTCCTGGCGGCAAACAAGGTGGAGGTGATGATCGCGCCGGGGGATGAGTATACCCCTACCCCTGCGGTTTCCCACGCGATTCTCACGTACAACCGCGGGCGCAGGGCGGGACTCGCCGACGGCATCGTGATCACGCCGTCACACAATCCGCCCCAGGACGGCGGGTTCAAGTACAATCCTCCGAACGGCGGGCCGGCGGAATCCACCATCACCACCTGGGTCGAGGGCAAGGCGAACGAGTTGCTCGAGCAGAAGCTGCTCGGCGTGAAGCGGATGCCTTTCTCGAAGGCGCTACGCGCTTCGACGACGCACCGGCATGACTACCTGGAGGCCTACACCAGGGATCTCGGCACCGTGATCGACATGGAGGTCATTCGCGGTGCGAACATCAGCCTCGGGGTGGATCCGCTTGGGGGCGCCGGCGTGCACTACTGGCAGCCGATTGCCGAGCGCTACGGCTTGAACCTCACCGTCGTGAACGAGGCCGTCGATCCAACCTTCCGCTTCATGACGCTGGATTGGGACGGCCAGATCCGCATGGACCCGTCCTCGCCTTACGCGATGCAGCAGCTCATCGGCCTGAAGGATCGCTTCGAGATTGCCTTCGCCTGCGACACGGACCATGACCGGCACGGCATTGTCACCAAGAGCGCTGGCCTGCTGCCGCCCAACCACTACCTTGCGGTGGCGATCTACTACCTTTTCCAGCATCGCCCGGCCTGGCGCACGAGCGCGGCGGTGGGCAAGACGGTGGTGAGCAGCCAGCTACTCGATCGCGTCACCGCGAAGCTCGGCCGCAGCCTCTACGAAGTGCCCGTGGGTTTCAAGTGGTTTGCGGATGGCCTGCTCGACGGCTCACTTGGCTTTGGCGGCGAAGAGAGCGCGGGCGCATCGTTCGTGCGCCGGGATGGCAGTGTGTGGACGACTGACAAGGACGGCATGGTTCCGGCGCTGCTCGCAGCAGAGATCACCGCGCGGCTGAGTCGCGATCCGGGGGAGATCTACGGCGAGCTCACGCGCGAGCTGGGCGAGCCCGTGTACGACCGCGTCGAGGCTCCTGCCACGCCGGAGCAAAAGGCGCTGCTGGGGCGACTCTCGCCGCGGCAGGTCCGGTCCACGGATCTCGCCGGGGAACCCATCCAGGCCGTCCTCACCCGCGCGCCCGGCAACGGCGCCCCGATCGGCGGCCTGAAGGTGGTGACGGAAAGCGGCTGGTTCGCGGCGCGCCCGTCGGGAACGGAGGACATCTACAAGATCTACGCGGAGAGCTTCCGGGGCGCGGATCACCTGCGTCGCATTCTGGAGGAAGCGCAGGCGATCGTGAGCGAGGCACTGACCGCGCCGGCGCCAGGGAGGCAAGCATGAGCAAGCAGAGCCGCGTTAGCCACCCGATCTATGACCTGCTCCCCAGCGACATCAAGGGGTTCGACTCCTTGACGGCACTCGCCCTGGATATGCGCTGGTCGTGGAATCACGCCACGGACGAAGTGTGGCGGCAGCTTGATCCTGCACTGTGGGAGACGACGCATAACCCCTGGGTCGTGCTGCAGACGGTAGCGCGCGATCGGATCGAGCGCGTGCTGGCCGATCCCGCTTTTCGGAGCAACGTCGAGGGCCTGGTGGAAGCCAGCCGGAAGGCGGCGGAAGCGCCGGCGTGGTTTCAGCGCAACCATGCGCTGGCGCCGCTGACCTGCGTAGCGTATTTCAGCATGGAGTTCATGCTGAGCGAGGCATTGCCTATCTACTCGGGTGGGCTCGGCAATGTGGCGGGTGACCAGCTCAAGGCCGCCAGCGACCTGGGTGTGCCGGTAGTTGGGGTGGGGCTGCTCTACCAGCAGGGCTACTTTCGTCAGGTGATCGGCACTTCGGGAGAGCAGCTGGCCCTCTTCCCGTACAACGATCCCGGACAACTGCCGATCACACCGGTCCGCCAACCGAACGGCGAGTGGCTGCGCCTGAGGATCGCGCTACCGGGCTACGCGGTCTGGCTGCGCACCTGGCTGGTCCAGGTTGGCAGGGTAAAGCTCTACCTGTTGGACAGCAACGACGCAGCGAACTTCCCCGCGCAGCGGGGCATCACCAGCGAGCTCTATGGCGGTGGGCCGGAGCTGCGCCTCAAACAGGAGCTGCTCCTGGGGATCGGCGGCTGGCGGGTGCTTCGGGCCCTCGGGCTCCAGCCGGAGGTCTGCCACCTGAATGAGGGGCACGCGGCGTTCGCCATCCTCGAACGCGCCTGCGACTTCATGGATGAGACCGGGCAGCCCTTCGACGCCGCGCTGGCGGCCACGCGCGCGGGGAATCTCTTCACGACGCACACGGCGGTAGCCGCCGGTTTTGACCGCTTTAGCCCCACCCTGATCGCGCAGAACCTTGGCGGGTATGCTGAGACGAAACTCGGCATCGCCCTGCAGGACTTGCTGGCCCTCGGGCGACAGAACCCAACCGACGTAGCCGAGCCCTTCAACATGGCCTATCTGGCAATCCGTGGCAGCGGGGCAGTGAATGGGGTGAGCCGCTTGCACGGGACGGTGAGCCGACGGCTCTTTCAGCCCTTGTTTCCCCGCTGGCCTGAGGATGAGGTCCCGATCGGCTATGTGACCAACGGCGTCCACGTGCCCACCTGGGACTCTGCTCCGGCCGACGATCTGTGGACGGAAAACTGTGGCAAGGACCGCTGGCTGGGGACGACGGGGTTCGTGGAGCAGGGCATGCAGGGGGTAGCCGACGCCAGGCTCTGGCACCTTCGCACCGCCGCCAGCGCGACGCTTGTGGACTACGCTCGCGCACGACTGGCTCTCGACTTGACCGCAGCGGGCGCCCCGCGCGAAGAAGCCGAAGCCGCGAAGGAGCTCTTTGATCCCAATGTCTTGACGCTGGGCTTTGCGCGCCGCTTTGCGAGCTACAAACGGCCGAACCTGCTCTTGCACGACCCCCAGCGGCTGCTTCGCCTCTTGAGCAATCCCCAGCGTCCGGTGCAGCTGATCATCGCCGGGAAGGCACATCCAGCGGACCAGCCGGGGCAGGCTCTGGTCCAGGAGTGGATACAGTTCATCCGGCAGCCCGAGGTACGCCCCCACATCATCTTCCTCAGTGACTACGACATGTTGCTGAGCGAGCGCTTGGTGCAGGGGGTGGATGTCTGGATCAACACACCACGCCGTCCCTGGGAGGCGTGCGGGACGAGCGGCATGAAAGTGCTCGTCAACGGCGGCATCAACCTGTCGGAGCTGGATGGTTGGTGGGCGGAAGCCTACACGCCGGAGGTTGGTTGGGCGTTGGGAGATGGCCAGGAACACGGCGACGACCCAGCCTGGGATGCTGCCGAAGCGAATGCCTTGTACGACCTGCTCGAGCACGAGGTGATTCCGGAGTTCTATACGCGTGACGAGCATGGTATCCCGAAAGCCTGGGTAGCGCGGATGCGGGAAAGCATGTCGCGGTTGACGCCGCTGTTTGCCGCAACCCGCACCGTGTGCGATTACACCGAGCAACACTACCTTCGCGCTGCGGAAGGCTACCGAGCGCGTGCAGCCGAGAAGGGTGCGCTGGGCAGGCAACTCGTCGAGTGGCAGCAGGTCGTGGCAAAGGAGTGGCCTGAGCTGCGCATTGGTGAGATGAAGGTGGTGAGCAACGAGGCGCGGCACGCGTTTGAGGTACCTATCTATCTGCATGATCTAGGCTCCGAGTCGGTGCGAGTGGAGCTATACGCCGACGGCGTGATGGGCCGAGCTCCCGAACGGCAGGAGATGCAGCGTAGGCACCAGGTGGAAGGCGCGATCGGCGGCTACGTGTATGGCGCGTCGGTCCCCGCGGCCCGGCCAGCGGCGGACTATACAGTGCGCGTGCTGCCGCGCTGTGACGGCCTCGCCGTGCCTCTGGAAATCGCTCGCATCCTCTGGCAACGTTGATCGCAGGTTGGTAGACGCCGGAGGACCTCCACGGGAAGCGTCAATACGCCACCGAACCCTCATCCTGCCTGCCAACCTCCAGGAGGCGCTGCTCCAGCTGGTCCAGCGTCAGCTCGTGGCGGCGCGCCCAGGCCAGCGCGGCCAGAATCGTTTCCACGGCGCCGGGGCGGGCGACGAGCAGCGCCAGATCGCGGTCCGGATCGTCCGATGCGCGCAGGGTCGGCGCGGGCATGCCGGCCACGGGGATAGGCGCAGACGGCGCTGCCTCCGCGGCGGTTTGCAACGAATTGCTCTGGTGTGGACGATTATTGTCCAGGATCTGCTGGGGCGGGGAGGGGTCCGGGGTTGGGGCTTGGGACGGCGCGCGGCGCCGCTTCAGGCGCTGGAAATCGGCGGGTCGCAGCGGGCCCTGCGCGGCTTGCTTGATGAGCCGCTCGCGGTCGCGCCGATGCGTGAGGCGCGCCACCTCCGTCGCGGCCGTAGGCGTGAGCACGCCCGCGGCGAGCGCTTGGGCCACGTCGTCGTAGCGCAGCCAGGCGAAGCGCGCCTCGACGTAGCTGTGGCTCCGGTGGATGCGCTCGGCGAGCGTGCGTCGATCCTGTATCCCTTCGAGATCCATGTACTGCTTCATCGCCTCGGCCTCTTCCAAAGGACTCAGGTCCTCGCGCAGG
>Ga0187876_1000196_pt1 | contig 62015 bp, 54 predicted proteins | sample June2016WEW_17_4_FD_133000 | JGI IMG/M metagenome (GOLD analysis project Ga0187876, IMG submission 133000) | Peatland microbial communities from SPRUCE experiment site at the Marcell Experimental Forest, Minnesota, USA - June2016WEW_17_40 | ecosystem: Environmental > Terrestrial > Soil >... | reverse complement strand
CCTTCGTCGTAGGCAGATAGAAACTTACGACGCAAATCATCCCCATAGGGTCGCCCCATATCTTCTGCGCCGCGGAGTGTCGCCAATTACCAGTCTATACTATTTCCTAAAATGCTCTAGAAGGACAGCGGGCCGGCAAGACTGCGAATGAGCGGTTATCTTAGCGGCGATCACGAAAGAAATCGCGGAGAAGTTCGGCGGATTCATCGGCCAGGATTCCCTGCTCCATCTGAATTTGATGGTTGAGCTGGGGGTGGTTGAGGACGGAGAGCACCGAGCCGCAGGCTCCGGCCTTGGGATCGGGGGCGGCGAAGACAAGGCGGTCGATGCGGGCGTGGATCATGGCTCCGGCGCACATGGCGCAGGGCTCGAGCGTGACGTAAAGCGTGCAGCCGGAGAGGCGGTAGTTGGCGAGGGCCGCGGCGGCGGCCCGCAAAGCGACGATTTCGGCGTGGGCAGTGGGATCCACGTTGCGCAGGACACGATTCTGGCCGCGGGCGATGATCGCGCCTTGGTGCACGATGACGGCGCCGATGGGAACTTCGCCGGCGTCTGCCGCCAGTCGAGCTTCGGCCAGCGCGGCCTGCATGGCTTGGCGATCGTCGATCATGGTTTCGATGGTACGGCCGCGGGTTGCTGCTGGGTCATGCAGTGGAGAGCGCCGAGGCCCCAGATCAGGTCTACGCTGTGAACGCCAATGACCTCGCGACCGGGAAAGAGTTCGGCGAGCGTGTTGAGCGCGACGCGGTCGTTAGGATCGTGGAAAGTGGGCACGAGCACGAGGCCGTTGGCGACGTAGAAGTTGGCGTAGCTGGCCGGCAGGCGCTGGCCGCGAAAGAGGATAGGGCGCGGCATGGGCAGTTCGACGACGGTGAACTGCTTGCCCTGGGGAGTGCGCGCGGCGGTCAGGCGCTTCAGGTTCTCCCTGAGCGGGGTGCGATTGGGGTCGTCTGCGTTGGTCTCGACGGCTGCCACGATGGTGGCGGGCGCGACGAAGCGGGCAATGTCGTCGATATGGCCGTGTGTATCGTCACCGACGATGCCACGATTGAGCCAGATGGTTTGGTCGATGGCGAGATAGTCGTGAAAGACGAGCTCAAGTTGCTCGCGGCTGACGCCCGGGTTGCGCTGCTGCACCTCACTCAGCTGACATTCTTCGGTGGTGAGCAGAGATCCAGCGCCGTTCACGTCGATGGAGCCGCCTTCGAGGACGATCGGGTGGTGCTTCGCACCGTTCTGGTTTTGGACCGCAGGTTGCCATGCAGAGAGGCCGAGCAGTTTGGTGACGCGGCCGGGGAGCTTGTCGTCGAGACGCCAGTCGTCGTACTTGGCCCAGGCATTGAAGCGCCAGTCGGTGAGGGCGACGCGGCCTTCCCCGTTGCGGACGAAAATCGGACCGGAGTCGCGCGTCCAACCGCGGTCGGTGGGCCAGGCGTGAAAGGCGACTTGATCGAGGTTTGCGCCGGCGCGGTGGAGCATGGAGGTGACGCGCTGCTTGGCGGCTGCGCTTTCGACAATCAGATGCACGCGCTCATGGGCGGCGAGCAGGCGGACGATTTCCGCGTAGAGCCAGGGGATGGATTGGAATTTGCCCGGCCAGTCCTCGGGATTGTGCGGCCAGGCAAGCCATGTGGCCTCGTGCGGCTCCCACTCGGCGGGCATGCGGTAGCCGAGGGCGCGGGGGATTCTTGACTCCGTCAAAGCAGGAGGGGGTTTGATAGGGGCCCCGGTCTTTGTTTGCGGTCGAGCGGGCATGGCTACTTGTGCTCTTTGTGCGCGGCGCGTGGGTGGGATGAATCGAGAAAGCGCTGGGTGATGGGCGCGTAGGCGTCGATGCGGCGGTCGCGCAGAAAGGGCCAGTTGCGGCGCGTCTCTTCAATCAGAGAGCGATCGATTTCGCCGAGGACGATCTCTTCGGCATCGTGGCCGGCCTTGGCAACGATGCGGCCGAAGGGGTCGGCGAGAAAGCTGCCGCCCCAGAATTCGAGGCCCGGCCCGGAGGCGCGATTGCCCAGAATGTCGCCGTGAGCCAATTTGACCTCGCCGTGCTCGAGGCCGACGCGGTTGACGGCGGCTACATAGACGCCGTTCGCGATGGCGTGGGAGCGCTGGATAGTGCGCCATGCGTCGAACTGCGCTGCGCCGAACTCGTCTTTCTCCGCCGGGTGCCAACCGATGGCGGTGGGATAAAAGAGCACCTCGGCGCCCTGCAGAGCGGTGAGCCGCGCGCCCTCGGGATACCACTGGTCCCAGCAGACGAGAGTACCCACGCGGCCGGCGGATGTGTCGACGGCCTGAAAGCCGAGATCGCCGGGTGCGAAGTAGTATTTTTCGAAATAAAGCGGGTCGTCGGGGATATGCATCTTGCGATAGACGCCCGCGATTTCGCCATCGGCGTTCAGGGTGACGGCTGTGTTGTGGTAGAGGCCCGGAGCGCGCCGCTCGAAGAGAGAGGCCACGACGGCGACGTGGGACTCGCGGGCAACCTCGGCCAGCCTGGCGGTTGAGGGGCCGGGAATGGGCTCGGCGAGATCGAAGAGGCGCAGGTCTTCGCGCTGGCAAAAATACTGCGAGCGGAAGAGCTCGGGCAGGCAGACGATTTGCGCGCCGAGCTTCGCGGCCTCGCGAATGTGGCGAAGGGCGGCCGAGAAGTTCGCCTCGGGATCAGCGCCCATGCGCATCTGCACGAGAGCAACCGTGAATCTGTGCGCCGTGGTCATTGCTGGTCTTGCGAGCCTCCGTTGAAGATGAATCTGGCCGATGCAACAAGGCCAACCCCGGCATGCGGAATTGGCCTCTCGAGAGGAGCCGGGGTGTGACCGCTACTCTTCCAAAATCAGGACTGCGGCAGCGATAGTGGTAGTCCACTTACCACGCTTGTCGCCGACGGCCGACTGGGTGATGTTGCTGGTGCGGACGATTTTGTTGGAGATGCGGTAGATTTCTTTTTTCTCGTCCCAGCTCTTGTCGGGATCGAATTCGACATCCAGGGTGGTGGCGAGCATTTCGGCGGCCAGTTCCTCGGCGTACTCGCCGGCTTGATCGTCGGTCTCGCCAAAACTGTGGTGCTCGCTGAGGTAGCCGTAGGTGTTGCGATCAGCCGGGATGGCCACGCCGATGCTGCAGGCGACAAGGCGATGCGGCTCGCGCGTGGAATTCTCCGCGATGACTGCGAATACGACCTCACCGTCGTCCAGGTACTTGAGGCCTTCCTTGCGCGGAATCATTTTGCATTGCGGCGGAAAGATGGAGGAGACGCGCACCAGATTCTGCGAGGCGATGCCCGCATCGCGAAGTGCCAGCTCAAAGGAGGTGAGCCGCTCCTTATGTTTGCCGACGCCCTTGGTGAAGAAAAGCTTCTTTGGGACCATGCGTTTTCCCAATTTCTATGTGCCCTCCGTGGGTAAAAGAAGTGTGGCCGTTTTTTGACGTTCCCGCATGAGTCTATCGCATCCTGAAGGGTGCGAGCAGAGTTTCGCTTATTTTCATTTGAGGTTCATCGCGAAGGGTTTGGCGGGGGCTCCGGATCGTCATCGGCTGAGTTGACGACGGGGTTCAGGATGGGCGCGGAAAAGGCTTCGTAGAGGGTCGTGGAGGAAGCAACTTTCTCACGCGCAGTGCGTTTAATAGGCATGATGCAACGGATGGTTTGGCTGGGAATCCCTGTTTTGAGCGTGGCAATGAGCTGCTCAGTCGCGTCGGCGCAAGCTCCTGAACCTTCGGCGGCTCCCGATCCCGGCAACGTGCCGAGCGCTGCGACTGGGCCGGCCAGCCCTGACTTCGGCTCAGCGATCCTGGAGTGGACGCCACCGGCCCTCGCGGAGCTGAGCGGGCAGGCCGTAGCCAAAGAGAGCTTCACGCTGGATCGGACCATGCTGGCAGCGGCAGCCGGTCTGATGCCGGACTCGGACGCCGACCTGAGGCAGACGGTGGCCAAGCTCGACGGCGTGAGCGTGCATGTGCTGCGGTTCGCGGCTGACGGCCAGGCCGACCCGGCGCAGGTTGAAGCAATTCGCGAGGCTTACCACCTGCGCGGCTGGAAGCACGTCCTGAGCTCGACGAATCTGGGCGGCGCGGACCACAGCGATATCACGGACGTGTGGCTGGTGCTGGACGGCGCCAACGTGCGCGGCGGAGTGGTGCTTGTTGAGAGCCCAAAGAGCCTGACGCTGGCATCAGTGGCCGGGAATCTGAGCCCGGTGGATCTGCTCCGTCTCCGCGGACACTTCGGCATTCCGCGGTTCGATAGCGACGGATTGAGGGACGACAGGAGCCGGTAGCTTAAGCCGGCGCGAATCAGTTCACCCCGATTTCGACCACGGCCCCGTCTCGATGACCGCGCGAGATCGGCGGATTGAAAATGCTATAGTCGTGGCTGGCACTCCTCCCGGAGTGATCGATTGATGCAGACGCGCAAGTGGACGATACCTTTCCTTCTCCTGGCTGCCGCCGGAGGCGCGGCGCCGGCTCGCGCCAAGGTGGTCGAGGACACAAGCGGTTCTCTCAGGACCCTGACCAGCATTGCAGATGAGCTCGACTCTGCTGACCGGCATCCGGTGCACATTCTCTACGTACACGGGATCGACCAGGTGGGGGCAGGCGATTCGGGGAAGCTGCGCGATTCGATTTGCACCGAGCTCAAGCTGTGCGACGCCGCCGACTGGAAGAGTGCGGGCGTCGAGTTTGCCGACAAAGGCGAATTCTCGAGCGACGTTGAGCCTCCCACGCTCGCGTACCTGGGCAGCCCGATGTGGAACAACCCCGAGGAGTGGCACGCAGCAGCGCCGTTTGTTGTGCACTGGGTTGTTCACCTCAAGGGGCATCCCGCGGTGCTGGTGCTGGATGAGATCAACTGGTGGCCGCTGGCGCTGGCGCTGAAATGCCGCCGCGTCGTGGCCGCTGAGGCGCATCTTTCCGGTCCCGACCAGCATCTGCTGCAGGTTTGCTCCGAACAATCCGTTCAGGATCCGGGCGGATTGGGGAGGTTCTATCCGTGGATTCCGGCCGACCAAGCTGCGAAACTGGCGAAGATACGGCCGCGCGGCGTTCTGGTGAACCGAGAGCTCAAGGCGGGGCTCGTCGACTGGGGGCTTTCGGACGTGCTGATGGCGGTGGGACCGCTGGGCGGCATTCTGCGCGACGGATTGCGGCAATTGATGGCCAAATCGGCGGCGTTCGATCTCCACGCAGCAGAGGCCGATTGGAGCGGGAACGGGGGTGTGGGAAAGTACGACTGGAAATCTCAACTGAGCCGGGACAACACCTTGGACCAGGAATTCATCGGGGTGACGCACAGCCTGGGCAGCTATCTACTCTTCAATACGCTCAACCCGGAGTTTGCCAATGTGGATGGAGAGGAGCTATCCGCGTCGGATGCCGCCAGGAAAACGGCTGAAGAGAACGCGATGCGCTACATTTTTGAGCGAACATCGCTGGTTTATTTCTTCGCCAACCAGCTTGAGATGCTGGAGATCACGAATCTTGAGAGCGCGCTGGATAGTTCAACAATTGGAATGAAGTCGCGAGGGCTTGCGCCGGCTCCGTCCATTCCCACATCGCCGGCGGCCAACTTCAGAACGCTCGTCAACCGGTGGAAGGATTATCAAACGAGCTTTCAGGGGGTTCTGCACCCAAGCGACGAGGCGAGCAGGGAGAAGGTTCAGGTGGTGGCCTGGAGCGACCCGAGCGACGTGATCACCTACCGCGTGCCGAAGATCGGCGACGTGGAAGTTGTGAATCTCTACGTGAAGAATGCCACGCGCTGGTTCGGGCTTTTCGAATCGCCGACCAAAGCGCATGGCGATTACGCGAAAAATATCGATGTGCTGCGTGTGATGTTTGGCGAAACAAAGTTTCAAGGGTCAGCTCATTGAAGCGGCTCATGGCGAGAACTCCTGCCACCTGCCATTGCCACCGCTAAATTCCAAATGGTAGCCTCAACCTTGGACCAATCAACTTTGGACTTGTCTTGGAAGGGACTTCCCCAAAAATCATGCAAAGCACATACAACGGGCTGGAATTGCCCAAGACGGGGCAGCCGATCGAATACTCGGACGGGCGATTTAATGTTCCCGACCACCCCATCATTCCTTTCATCGAGGGCGATGGCACGGGACGCGACATTTGGAAGGCGTCGCAACGGGTCTTTGATGCGGCCGTAGAGAAAGCGTACGGCGGCAAGCGCGCCATTCGTTGGTTTGAGATCTTCGCCGGCGAGAAGGCCTTTCGCCAGTTCAATAACTGGCTGCCCGACGACTCTGTGGCGGCCGCGCGCGATTTGCGCGTTTCCATCAAAGGACCGTTGACGACGCCTGTCGGCGGGGGCATTCGCTCGCTCAACGTTGCGTTGCGCCAGATTCTCGATCTATATGCGTGCGTTCGGCCGGTGAAGTACTACCAGGGCGTGCCCAGCCCGGTCAAACATCCGGAGAAGCTCGACATCGTGATCTTCCGGGAGAACACCGAGGATGTGTATGCGGGCATCGAGTTCAAGCAGGGGTCGGAAGATGCAGCGCGGCTGATTTCGTTTCTCAATGACGACCTGCTGAAGGGCGGCAAGAAGAAAGTGCGGACCGACTCGGGGGTGGGCATCAAGCCGATTTCCATCTTCGGAACCAAGAGACTGGTGCGGTATGCGATCCGCCACGCTCTGGAATCGGGACGCAAAACGGTTACCATCGTCCACAAGGGAAACATCCAGAAGTTCACCGAGGGCGCATTCCGCGAGTGGGGCTATGAGGTTGCGACGCAGGAGTTCCGCGAGCAGACAGTGACGGAGCGCGAGAGCTGGATTCTGGGCAACGTAGAAACGAAGCCGGGCATCTCGATTGAAGAGAATGCCGCGCTGATCGAGCCAGGGATGGAGTTTGGCTCTCCGAGCTTTAAGGTTTCGGTTTGCGACGAGGTGAGGACGGTGCTGGACACGATCGGCAAGTCGCACGGAAACGGCGCGTGGAAGAAGAAAGTGCTGGTGAACGACCGCATCGCCGATTCGATCTTCCAGCAGATCATTATCCGACCGGAGGATTACAGCATTCTGGCCACATCGAATCTGAATGGGGACTACATCTCCGACGCGGCGGCGGCGCAGGTTGGGGGCCTCGGCATCGCGCCGGGCGCGAACATCGGCGACGGTTACGCGGTGTTCGAGGCCACGCACGGCACGGCGCCCAAGTACGCCGACAAGGACGTGATCAACCCCGGCTCGGTGATTCTTTCGGGCGTGATGCTGCTCGAGTTCATCGGCTGGAAGGAAGCGGCCAGGATGATCGAGAACGCCATGGAGAAGACAATTCAGCAGAAGTTTGTAACGTACGACTTTGAACGCCAACTTGCCGGCGCGACGAAGGTGGGCACGAGCGAGTTTGCATCGCGGATTATTGGAAATATGTGAACAGTTCACAGTTCTTAGCTCACTGCTTTGAGTTCCTGGTTGGCCGTTCGCGCATCTCGGCTGCCCGCCAGTTGCATATGAACGGAATCTACGAACTATGAACTGCGAACTATGAACTCCCAGGAGACGAAATGCGGAAGAAGGTAAGCATTGTGGGCGCGGGGAACGTGGGTGCAACGGCCGCGCACTGGATTGCGGCGAAGGAATTGGCCGATGTGGCACTGATTGACGTGGTGGAGGGCGTGCCGCAGGGAAAGGCGCTGGACCTGCTGGAGGCCATGCCGATCGAGAAGCGCGACGTGGCCATCGTGGGCGCCAATGACTACGCGGCTACCGCGAACTCCGACATTGTGGTGATCACGGCGGGCATTCCGCGCAAGCCGGGCATGAGCCGCGACGATCTGCTGCACACCAACTTCAAGATCATGTCGGACGTGGTGCAGAAGGTGGTGGCGCAGTCGCCTGAGTGCATTCTCATCATCGTCTCGAATCCGCTTGACGCGATGGCCCAGGCAGCCTATCGCCAGGCAGGATTCAATCGCGAGCGAGTGATCGGCATGGCCGGCGTGCTGGACTCGGCGCGCTTCCGCAGCTTCATCGCGGCGGAGCTGAACGTGAGCGTGGAGAACGTGACGGCCTTCGTGCTGGGCGGGCACGGCGACACCATGGTGCCGCTGGCTCGGTATTCGACGGTGGCAGGCATCCCCATCACGGAGCTGATCGCGCCGGATCGCCTGGAGCAGATTGTGCAGCGCACGCGCGACGGCGGCGCGGAGATCGTGAAGTACCTGAAAACGGGCAGCGCCTACTACGCGCCTTCGGCGGCCGTAACCGAGATGGTGGAGGCGATTCTGAAGGACAAGAAGAAAATTCTGCCCTGCGCGGTGTACCTCGAGGGCGAATACGGCATCGACGGCTATTACATTGGCGTCCCTTGCAAGCTGGGTGCGGCGGGACTGGAAAAGATCATCGAGATCAAGCTGACGCCGGAAGAAGACGCAGCGCTCAAAAAGAGCGCCGACGCGGTGAAGGAGCTTTGCGCGGTGATTGGCGTGTAGGTTTGGGCAGCGCGGAATCCGCAGCAATTGAAAGCCCCCGATTCATGTCGCATTCGCGGTAGAATCGGGGGCTTTTGTATTTCGGGCGTGACGGGCAGCGATCAATCCATCGCCATTCTCAGTTGGTGGCGCACATCGGCGCCGCGAACCCAGAAGATCACGTCGGTGGCAATGTTCGAGGAGTGGTCGGCGATCCGTTCGAGGTTCTTGGCGACAAGGATGCCGTTCATCGCCTGCTGCGTGAACTGCGGCTTCTCTTCAATCATCTTAAGCAGATCACTGTGGGCGCGGCGGTTCATGCGGTCGATCTCGTCGTCCATTTCGCGCACGGAATCGGCAAGTCGTGCGTCGCCGTCGAGCAGCGCCTGCAGGGCGTTGCGAATCATTTGCGCGGCAAACTCGCCCATGGCGGCAAAATCCACCGGCAACTCCACGTCTTCCGCGGTGAGAATCTCCTTGGTGCGCCGCGAGATGCTCATCGACTGGTCGCCAATCCGCTCCAGGTCGCCGTTAATCTTGATGACGGCGAGGATGAAGCGCAGATCGATGGCCATGGGCTGCTCCTTGGCCAGAAGCTCATAGGCCATCTCGTCGAGCTCGCGCTGCGCAGTGTCGATGGCCCGCTCGTTCTGCTTGACGAATTTGCACAGGCCTTTATCGCGCCGCAAGTACGCTTCAACGGAGGACTCGACCGCCAACTGGGCAAGCGCAGCCATGGCCAGAAGCTTGTCCTTGAGTTCGGCGAGTTGCTGATGAAAGTGAATACGCGGCACTAGGTTCGATCTCCCATCCGACTATTTTGCACCAGGCGACGTTACAGGAGAACAAATTTCCGCGTGTGCACCAAAACTATTACACACATTGGTAATGTTCCCGAAGTGGGGCCTATGGCTCGAGTGTTTGACGACCAGCGGGCGAAAAGGCCTCGTGGCGGCGCGAATGAGGCGGCGGCGGCGTTTCACGCTGCGTCGGGTGCGAGTGGCGACGGCTCGATGGTGCCCAGCAGGAAGAGATACCCCGCGATGCCGATGGCCAGGTAGGCGGCGGCCACGGCAAACGCCGCCGCGTAAGAGTGCCGCGCCGAGACCAGATAGCCGGTGAGGATGGAAGCCGCAATCCCGGAGACCTGGCCGGAGAAATTGATGATCCCGCCGACTTTGCCCACGTCGGGGCGGCGGGCGATGAAGGAGGGCAGCGACCAGGCCACGGGCGCCGCTGCGGCAAGACCACTGAGCGAGAGGGTGATCCAGATGAGGGCCTGTGAAGCGCTGTGCGCGTGAGCCGCGCCGAGAATGCCCAGCCCAAACGCCGTGCCGCCGATGAGGACGGTGCGGCGAACAGCACTCTGGCCGAAGCCGCGCTGGACCAGGAAGTCGACAAGAAATCCGCCGAACGCGAGGTCCGTCGCGGTGGCAAGGAACCACGGCACGCTGGTGTATAGGAACGAGTGGAGGAGATCGATATGCAGAGCCGAGGACAAATATGCCGGCAGCCAATAGAGCAGCAGGAAGAAGACATAGTTGTACGCGCCGAAGCCGAGGGCGAGGCCAAGGACCTTGCGCTGGGACAGCAGTTGGCCGAGCGACGATGAGCGCTCTTCGACGCGGCCGGGGGCGGCGGGGGTGGCGGCTTGATCTTCGATATGCAGGCGCTCGATTTCGGTCAGCTCGGGATCGTCGTCAGGATCGCGATAGACACGCCAGAAAAGAAGGAAGTAGGCGAGACTGATGGCGCCGGTGAAGGCGAAGCTCCAGCGCCATCCGGCGTGGATGAGAACGATGCCGATGACGGGAACACCGATGGCCGAGGCGAACTTGGCAGCAGAGTCGTTGAGCGAGGTGGCGAAGCTGCGCTCTCGCTCGGGGAACCAGAGTCCGATGGCCTTGGCGTTTGCGGGGAAGGTCGGCGCTTCGCCTACGCCGAGCAGGAACCGCGCGCCAAAAAATGCGCTCAGATTGGGAGCGGAGGATGCGGCAAAGGAAGCGGCGCTCCAGATAAACGTGCCGATGCGCCCTACGCGGCGGACACCAAGCTTGTCAAGCACCACGCCGATGGGCAACTGGCAGAGGGCATAAGTCCAGTTGTAGGAGCTGGAAAGATAGCCGAAGACGACATCGGAGATTCCGAAGGCGGCGATCAGAGAATCGTGCGAGACGGAGAGATTGACGCGGTCAAAGAAGTTGACCAGGACGCCGATGCCGAGCAGCCAGGCGATACGCCAGCGGCGGCGCGGAATGTGAGCGTGGCGCGGCGAATTTGGGACTGAAGAGGAACCCTGGGCGTTCAATCGTCTCCTTGTTGCGATCGGTTGGGTCGCGATCTGTTGGGGGATCAGACGACCGGGGCGAGTCTTCCCTGGACCACGTCATTCTCGAGCGTACCGATAGGGTCGATGGTAATACGAATTCTGTCGGCTGGCGCGAGGGTGAAGTCATCGGGCGGAACGATTCCGGTTCCGGTCATCAAGAAAGCACCAAAGGGGAATGTGTTCTCACGAAAAAGGTAGGCGGCCAGATCGGCGGGAGCGCGCCTCAGCTCCGCGAGCGTGGTGGCGCCGGAGAACACTGCCTGGCCGCCACGGACGATTTCGATCCGAATAGGCGTTGTGGACGGAAGCGGATCGCTGCTGACCAGAATGCAGGGGCCCAAAGCGCAACTGCGATCGTACATTTTGGCCTGAGGGAGATAGAGCGGATTCTCGCCTTCGATGTCGCGAGAGCTCATATCGTTGCCTGCTGTGTAGCCGATGATTTGCCCGCGAGGATTGATGAGCAGCGTGAGCTCCGGCTCAGGAACCGACCATTTGGCGTCACTGCGAATGCGAACGTTGGCGCCGGGACCGGCCACGCGACTGGCCGTCGCTTTGAAGAACAGTTCGGGACGCTCCGCCGTGTAGACGCGGTCGTAAAAGTCGCCGCCGCCCGCGTCTTTTGCCTCGGCCATTCGCGCGCTGCGGCTACGGAAGTAGGTGACGCCAGCGGCCCAGACTTCCTGGCTGCCAATGGGAGCCTCGAGACGCGCTGATGCAAAATCGGAGGCGGGCCTTCCGGCGTCAACGACAGAGCGCAGGTAGGCGCCGAGATTTTCGTGCGCGACAAGCGCATCCCAGTTGGCCTCAGGAACGCGAAAGTGTTTGCCGCCTTCTTCCACGAAATTTCCGTTGCTGGTCCGGTAGAGCTTCACGCCTTCTTCTCCAATTGAGAGACAATTCGATCGACATCGTAGACGCAGCCGCCCCAGACGCCGCCACTTGCAGTGACGAGCGCGGCCCACAGGCGCGTGTCCGCGGGCAGTTCGGGATGCGGAGCTAGATCGGGGCGGGGACCGCGCGCGGCGAGGCGCTTCGTGCCTTCTTCGGCGCTGAACCGTTCGTCGCCTTCTCCAACCAGGTGCACAGATCCGATTTGCCGGGCGCGATCGATCACAATCTCGATCTGGTCGCCTTCCCGCACCTTGCCAATTGGGCCGCCGGCGAGCGCCTCGGGGGAAATGTGGCCGATGCAGGCTCCCGTGGAGACGCCACTGAAGCGCGCATCGGTCAACACGGCTACGTGCTTGCAGTGCGGCAGTTGCTTCAGCGCGGCGGTGATCTGGTAGATCTCCTGCATGCCGGCGCCTGCCGGCCCCCCGCAGATGAGGACGATCACATGGCCCTCGAAGATCTCACCGGATTTGATCGCTTGGATCGCAGCGGCTTCGGTGACAAAGACTCGAGCCGGCCCTACATGCCGGTAAACATTGTCTTCGCCGACCAACGACGGGTCAATCGAAGTGCTCTTGACGACCGATCCGTCGGGGGCGAGATTGCCGATCGGAAAACAGACCGCCGCCGTGAGCCCACGCGACCTAGCGCGATCGGGCGACATGATCACATCCCCGGGATCGATTCTGTCCCTCTCCTTGAGGAGACGCCGCAGCGCAGCGCGGCGTGGGCTATCACGCCACCAGTCGAGGCACGCGCCGAGCGTTTCGCCGCTGACTGTCTTCACCTTCTCGTCAAGAAACCCGTGCTTGCGCAGATCCAGCATGACTTCAGGAACGCCACCGGCAAGAAATACCTGCACCGTGGCAAAATTGCGCGGCCCGTTGGGCAGTGCGTCAACAAGGCGCGGCACAAGGCGGTTGACCTCGACCCAATCGGAGACTGTGGGTTGCGTCAAGCCCGCTGCATGTGCAATGGCCGGGAGATGAATGAGAAGGTTCGTCGATCCGCCGAACGCGGCCTTCACGATCATGGCGTTGTAAAGGGACGCAGGCGTAAGGATGTCGCCTATGCCGAGGCCAAGTTGATGCATCCGCAATATGGCGCGGGCTGAGCGGCGCGCGGCGTCGAGCCAGATGGGTTGGCCCGAAGGCGCAAGAGCCGAATGCGGGAGCGAGAGCCCTAGAGCTTCGCCCACAACCTGTGACGTCGCCGCAGTCCCCAGAAACTGGCACCCTCCGCCCGGCGACGCGCAGGCGCGGCAGCCGACTTCTGCGGCATACTCGAGCGTGATACGGTTCTGCGCAAATCGCGCTCCGATCGTCTGTACCTTGGCCGCATCCTCACCGGATTCCGGCAACAGTGTCACGCCCCCCGGCACCAGTACCGCCGGCATCTTTCCTGACGATGCCAGGGCCATCATCATCGCGGGCAGACCCTTATCGCAGGTCGCCACGCCAATCACACCCTTGCGCGTGGGCAGCGATCGCATCAGGCGCCGCAGGACGATCGCCGCATCGTTCCGATAGGGCAGCGAGTCCATCATGCCCGTGGTGCCTTGCGTGCGGCCGTCGCAGGGATCGGTACATGCTCCCGCGAACGGCGTGGCGCGGAGAGATTTCAGCTCGCGAGCGGCCTCGGCCACCAGCAGGCCGACTTCCCAGTGGCCGGTGTGGAAGCCGAGCGCGATGGCCTCGCCATTCTCCGCGCGCAGGCCTCCGTGGGTGCTGAGGATCAGAAACTCTGGATCGAGAAGGCGATTCGGCTCCCAACCCATTCCGGCGTTTTGCGATAGGCCGAATAAATTGCCGGAGGGCTCGGTGAGCAGCATCTCGGGCGTGAGCGGCAGCGAGCCCTTTGGGCCAGGCGCGTGTGTGGCCACATCAAGGAGATTGGCGTCCTGCGACTCCAGCACCGAGCTCAGTGGAGTGTCTACGATGGGGAAGCCCTTTCCGTAGACCAGTATAGAGGGGGCGGCCCGGCTTTCGGATGGGCCCCTGGCGAGCGGGATGCGATTAAGCGGATGTGTCCGGCGACACTTCGCACTCGTCTCGGAGTGAGGCTCCCTACCCCGCCGTCAGGCCTCCGTCTATGGGGATCGCAGCCCCGTTTATGAACGAAGCCTCGTCGCTCGCCAGGTAGACCAAGGCATTCGCGACGTCTGTTGTGCTGGCCAGTCTTCCGAGAGGCACTTCGCCGAGTCTCTCTGCCCGGCGCTCGGGGTCCTTGAGCATGGCCTGCACCAAGGCGGTCTCCACCGTGCTGGGGTGGACGGAATTGCAGCGGATATTGTCCTTGGCGTACCTTACGGCCACCGATTTCGTGAGCATTGTCAGCGCGCCCTTGGTCGCCGTATAGGTCTCGTTCGTGTACCTGTGGCCGACCAGGCCGCATATCGAGGACATGTTGAGGATGGCCCCCCCGCCCGCTGCCCTCATGATCGGCAGGGAGTGCTTGATTCCGAGGAACGGCCCTTTGACGTTCACCGCGAACATGGCGTCGAAGGACTCCACGTCCATTTCCTCTATGTTTTTCCTGATGTTGATGCCCGCATTATTCACGAGGACGTCGAGGCGACCGGTCTGCTCGAGCACGGTGGAAAGTGCAGCCTTCCAGCTGTCCTCCGAAGTGATGTCGAGTTGTAGGAAGACCGCTCCCATAGACGCGGCCGTCTTTGCCCCCTCCACGCAGTTCGTATCCGCGACGAACACTGAGGCGCCTTCCTCCCGAAACCTTCGGGCGATCTCCGCGCCGATCCCCCCTGCGGCGCCAGTGATCAGAGCGGTCTTGCCCGCGAGACGCATCGCGCTCACTTCGCGCCTCCTTTGCGGACCTTGACATCGGCGAGCTTTTCATAAAACTGGATGATGCCTCCATGGTCTTCGGCCTGCTTCCCGTCGACCTTGAGGGCCTGCATGATCTCCATGATCTGGCTCGTGAGGGGGATCGGAACGCCGATCTCGTGCGCCGTGTCGAGCGCGTTCTGCAGATCCTTGATGTGCAGCTCGATCCTGAATCCGGGCTTGTAGTTTCCCTCGAGGACCATGGGAGCCTTCGCGTTGAGGACGGTGCTTCCCGCGAGGCCTCCCTTGACGGCATTGAAGACGCGCTCGGGATCCACTCCAGCCTTGGTCGCCAAGACGAAAGCTTCCGACATTGCGGCGATGTTCAGCGCGACAATGATCTGGTTGGCGAGCTTGGTCACGTTGCCGGCGCCGATGTCTCCGCAGAGAACCGCGCTCGCTCCCATCTTCAGCAACACGTCCTTCACCTTTTCGAAGACCGCTTCCTTGCCGCCGACCATGATGGCGAGCGTCCCGTCGATGGCCTTGGGCTCGCCGCCGGAGACAGGAGCGTCAAGCATCTCAATTCCCTTCTTCGCTAGCTCGGCAGCCACCTCGCGGCTCGCAAGGGGCGCAATGGAGCTCATGTCGATGAGCACGCTTCCCGGCTTTATCCCTTCGATTACGCCATCCTTCCCTAATATCGCCTTCTTCACGTGGGACGAATTGGGTAACATTGTGATGATGAGCTCGTTTCGCGCGGCCACGTCCTTCGGAGACGAGCCCGCCGTCGCGCCCGCTTCAACCAGCTCCTTCACCGGCGCATCGAGAATGTCATATGCGACGAGCGTGTGGCCTGCCTTCAGCAGGTTCTTTGCCATGGGCTTGCCCATGATGCCCAGTCCAATGAAGCCGATGTTCATTTCCTTCTTCCTTTCAAAAGCGTTCTTACAGTATCGGCGACGGCGTCTGAAGTGAGCTTGAAATGCGTGAGCAGTTCGTCGTAGCCCTCAGCCGAGATGCCAAAGGTGTCGGGCACGCCGACAAACTCCACGGGCGCATGACTGACTCCGCGCAGCGCCTCGACCACCGCCGAACCGATTCCGCCGATGATCGAATGCTCTTCGGCAGTGACGATGGCATCCACCCCGCGCGCATAGCGGATCACTGCCTCCCGGTCCAGCGGCTTGATGGTGCTGATGTTGATCACCCTCGTCGAGATCCCTTCCGTCTCCAGAGCCTTCGCGGCCTCCAGCGCCCTCGAGACCATGATCCCGGAGCCGAAGATCGCCGCGTCATTTCCGTCCCGCAGCCTCGTCACCTTTCCGATCGCGTAGGGCTCACCCGCCGGATACACGAAGGGAAGATCGTTCCGGTTGATCCTGAAGTACACCGGCCCCGGCCAATCCAGCATGCAGTCCATCATCTGTTCCACTTCGATGGAGTCAGCCGGGCAAAGCACCGTCATGTTGGGCAGCGACCGCATCAGGGCAGCATCCTCGACGCCCTGGTGTGTTTTTCCATCGCCAAAGTCCGAAAGCCCCGCGCTAGAGCCGCAGATCCGCACAGGCAGGTTCGGAATGCAGATGGAATTGCGCAGCTGATCGTAGGTTCTTCCCGAGGCGAACACCGCGAAGGAATGAATGAACGGAATCATCCCAGAAAGCGCGAATCCCGCTGCCGTGGAAGCCATGTTCTGTTCCGCGATTCCCATCTGGAAGTACCGGTCAGGGAACTCCGCCTGGAACATTGCAGACTGCGTAGACTTGCCGAGGTCCGCCTCAAGGGCTACCACCCGCTTATCCTTCTTGCCCAGCCGGACAAGGCTGGCGCCATACGCACTTCTCAGGTTCGGCGAAGTCATTGCACCATCCTCCGGGATTCTTCGATTTCGGCGAGCGCCTTGTCGTATTGCTCCTGCGTCATGATGCCGTTGTGGAAGGCCGCCGTATTCTCAGCGAATGAGACGCCCTTTCCCTTGATCGTGTCCGCCACGATCACCGTTGGACTGCCTTGGATCGCGGCCGCCTTGTCCAGAACATCCAGGATCGCGCCCACGTCGTGTCCGTCCACGTTCAACACGTTCCATCCGAACGCCCGCCATTTGTCTTCCAGGTTCGGGATGTCGAAGATCTCCTTTGTCGGTCCGGTGGCCTGGATGCGGTTTCGATCCAGGATGCCGGTAATGGAGTCCAGCTTGTAGCGCGCGGCGGCCATGGCCGCCTCCCAAAGCTGGCCTTCGGCGAGCTCGCCGTCGCCGATCACCACATACACGTGCGCCGGGCTTTTCTTGAGCCGCAGCGTCAGCGCCATACCCGTGGCAATCGAAAGCCCCTGCCCCAGCGAACCTGTCACCGCTTCCATTCCCGGAGTCATCATGTCCGGGTGCCCCTGCAATTTGCCGCCCAGGGTCTTCAGCTTCCCCATCTCTTCCCGCGGAATCACGCCCAGTTCCACCAGTGCTGCGTATTGCACCAGAACGGAGTGCCCCTTGCTCACCAAAAAGCGATCCCGGTTTGGATCGTGGAGAGCTTTGGGATCGAAGTGCATCTTCCCGAAGTACAAAGCCGCCACAATCTCGGCCAGCGAGCACGAACCACCCAGGTGTCCTGCCTTGCCGACACCAATCATCTTCACGATGTCAGCTCTCAGGTCCCATGCGACCTTCTTGATTCTCTGAATCTCCTCAGGCCTTGCCATCCATCTTCCTCCGGCCAAGATTCCGCTCTCAGCCGTTCCTTTTGTTCAACTTCCGGACCTTGCGATTTATGCCATCGATCCCGTGTTCGATCGACTCTGATTGACGGACAAGTGTAGTTCTGCGAATCGGCCCCTTGGCGTGATCAAGGTCACACGCGAATCGATTTTTCTATTGGGCCGCGAGAAGCCTGCGCGCAACAAAGCATTGCTTTTTGAGCGAGACGCGCAGAATGGAATCGCACGCCCGCCGAGTCGGGATGCTATAAAGTGATGTGCCCGGCGACGATTCGGACAAAGCGGCGCAAATCCAGGCGGGCCTGCGCCGTCGCTGGCTGTACCTGATGCCGGTGGTCTTCGTGACCTATAGCCTTGCCTACCTGGGGCGGTCGAATTTTGGATTCGGCGCGGCGGCGGGTCTGGCGAAGTCGCTCGACATCACCGAGTCTCGCGCGGCTTTTCTCGGCTCGGTTTTCTTTCTCGGCTATTTTCTCTTCCAGGTGCCAGCGGCGACTTACGCGGTGCGCAGAAGCGCGACCCGGCTGGTCTTTTTCGCGCTGATCAGCTGGGGGATTTTTTCGGGACTGACCGGGATTATTCACAACTACTGGCTTCTGGTGGTGGACCGACTGCTGCTGGGGGTTGCGGAGAGCCTGATCTTTCCTTCGATGATCATTCTGCTAACCAACTGGTTCACACGCTCGGAGCGCTCGAGGGCTAATGCGATCCTGATTCTGGGAAATCCGGTTACAGTCACGTGGATGGCAGCCGCAACGGGATACCTGATTCGGGCAGTCGGTTGGCAAATGACTTTCATCCTCGAAGGCATTCCTTCGGTGCTGTGGGCCTTCGTCTGGATTCTCGTGGCGCGCGACAAGCCGCGGCAGACTCACTGGCTTCCGGAGGAATGCAGCACACATCTGGCCGAGGCGCTGGCGCGAGAGCAGGCTTCCCTGCCCCAGACCGCAGATTTCCGCGAGGCGCTGCGCGTACCGGGCGTACTCGCCTTGTGCCTCCAGTACTTCTGCTGGAGTTTCGGAGTGTACGGGCTCGTGCTCTGGATTCCAGCGATGATTCGCTCCGGTTCGTCCCGCGGCATCGAGCAAATTGGGCTTCTGAGCGCGGCGCCATTCCTTCTTGCCGTGGTGCTGATGCTCGTGGTCGCGACTTTCTCCGATCGCGTGCAGAATCGCAAGCTGTTCGTGTGGCCGTGCCTCATGCTTTCGGGCGTAGCGCTGTTTTGCAGCTTCGCAACCGCAGGACATAGTTTCTGGCTTGCGTATTTCTGTCTGATCGTTGCCGGCGGAGCGATGTACGCGCCCTACGGCCCGTTCTTCGCGATTATGCCGGAGATGCTGCCGGCCAACGTTGCCGGCGAAGTGGTGGCTCTCGTCAATAGTTGCGGGGCGCTGGGCGGTTTCGCAGGCACGTGGCTGGTGGGAGCCATGCAAGCGCTCACCGGAAGCGCGCGAGCCGGATACTTCTCGATGGCCGTGGCGCTGATGCTGTCCGGGGCGATCACGCTAACCCTGCGGACGCAAGGGGCGCGGCTCAAAGTGCATCACGCGTGAGTTGGCCGTCGATGAGCCGCATGATTCTAAGCGGATTCCCGTTCTTCAGCTCGTCGGGCAGCGATGCCAGCGGAAAATCCTGGTAGCAGACGGGTCGCACGAAGCGATAGATCGAATAGGTGCCGACAGAAGTGGCGCGGCTGTCGCTGGTGGCCGGGTACGGGCCGCCGTGGACCATTGCGTGGCAGACTTCGACGCCGGTGGGAAAGCCGTTGACGATGAGCCTTCCAGCCTTGCGCTCGAGAATGGCGATGAGGTCGGCGAAGGCGGCCAAATCGGCCTCTGAACCGTGCAGCGTTGCGGTGAGCTGGCCTTCGATGGCGCCGGCAAGTTCCATGAGCTGCTCACGGCTGTTGTAGTGGATTACGAGAGCGCTGGGGCCAAAGACTTCGGTGGCCAGTTCTGGATTGCTGAGCAGTTCTTTGGCGTCGATTTGCATGAGGACCGGCGCGGCATACGTGTTACCCGCCTCATTGGAAGCGGCTTGCGCTACCGTGTTCACGTGGCTGTGCGCCTGGCGGCTCGCAATTCCAGAGCGATAGCTCTTTGAGATCCCTTCAGTCAGCATGGGCAATGGGGAGGCTTTTTCGACCTGCGCTTTGAGCTCGGCGACGAGTGCATCGGCGTCGGCGTTGCGCGGCAGATAGACGAGGCCAGGTTTGGTGCAGAATTGGCCGACGCCAAGAGTAAACGAGCCGAAGAGGCCGGCGGCGATCTGCGTAGTGCGAGTATGCAGGGCTTCTGGCAGCACAAAGAGGGGATTCACGCTGCTCATCTCCATGAAGCATGGGATGGGCTCGGGACGCGCGGCCGCGCGTTGCATGAGCGCTTTGCCGGCGGAAAGCGAACCAGTGAATCCAACGGCTTTCACTTTGGGGTGGTCGACGAGCGCCGCGCCAATCTCAGAGCCTGCGCCGAAGAGGAGCGCGAAGACGCCCGGCGGCAGGCCGCACTCGCGGACGCTGCGGGCGATGACCTGGCCGACCATCTCGCTGGTGCCCGGATGGGCGTGGTGCGCTTTTACGATGACGGGATTGCCGGCAGCGAAGGCGGCAGCGGTATCGCCTCCGGCGACTGAGAACGCAAGAGGAAAGTTGCTGGCGCCGAAGACAGCGACGGGGCCGAGTGGCTTCATCATGGAGCGAATGTCGGAGCGCGGCAATGGAGCGCGGTTGGGCTGAGCGGGATCGATGCGCGCATTCACCCACGAGCCCTCTTCGACAACCTGCGCAAACAAGCGAAGCTGGTTGATGGTGCGCGCGGACTCGCCTTTGAGACGCGCTTCAGGCAGGGCTGTTTCGCGGTTGGCGCGGTTCACCAGCTCCGGCACGATGGCTTCGATGCCATCGGCGATGTGGCGCAGAAAGCGGCCCCGCTCGCGGCCGGAAAGTTTGCTGTAGGCGACAAACGCTTCCTCGGCCAGATCGGCGGCGTGATTCAGGTCGGCGAGCGAAGCGCAATGGTAGACGGGCTCGAGGCGTGCGCCCGTGGCAGGATAGACGCCATGAAAGGCGGCGCCGCCGGATTCGCAACTCTGGCCATCGACGATCGAGTAGCCGCGCAGATTCAGTTCTGTTTTTTGATCCAACATGATTCACCTTCTTTTTCGCTTCTAGCTCCTAGCTTCTAGCCTCAAGCTCGATCGTGCCGAGGTGAAGCGCCTCTTGCTGCCAGGGAAATATCGAAGGCTCTATTTTCATTTTTCGCCGATGTCTTCGTTCCAAATGTCAGGATGCCTCGAAATGAAGGTCTCCATCAACTCGCGGCACTCGCGATTATCGAGATCGACAACTTCGACGCCGTTCTCACGCAGCCAGTCGAGACCACCGGCAAATGTGCGGCTGTCACCGACCACGAGCGTGCCGATGCGGAACTGGCGAACAAGCCCGCTGCAGTACCAGCAAGGGGCGAGCGTGGTGACCATCACCAAGTTGAGGTAGCTGCGCTGGCGGCCGGCGCGGCGAAAAGCGTCGGTCTCGCCGTGAATGCTTGGATCGTCCTGCTGGACGCGGCGGTTGCGACCGCGGCTCAACAATTCGCCCTCGCGAGTAAATAATGCCGCGCCGACAGGAACGCCACCCTCGGCGAGGCCTATTCGCGCCTCTTCGATGGCCACCGCCAGCATCTTTTCGTGCAAGGTCACAAGTCCAATCTAAACCAGCGAGTCAGCAGGTCAGCGAGTCGGCAGGTCAACCAGCCAGGCACGATTTGGCAGGACGCGTTGTTTTGAGACCAAGCGGCCTTTCTACAGGCCGACGCGTCAACTGACGGTGAGCACTAACTTGCCGAAATGGCTGGCTTCTTCCATACGCTCCAGAGCCTCGCGCGCCTGGCGCCAATCGAACTCCTCACCAACAGGGCGCAACTCGGCCAGCGCGATGGCTCGATTCATCTCAACAAAATCCCTTCGGGAGCCCACGTAGATGCCGTGAATGCGCGCGATCTTGTGGAGGATGAGCGGAATCGGGAACGGGTCAGCGGATTGAGTGAGCACGCCCACCTGGGCCACCGTTCCGCCGGGCCGAATGGCCCTGAGCGAGCGCGGCAACGTGCCCGCGCCGCCTACCTCTACCACAAGGTCCACACCTTCGCCGCCGGTCTGGTCGAGCGCCCAGCGGTCCCAATCCGGGTTGTCGCGATAGTTGAGCCCGGCATCCAGACCCATGGCGCTAGCCCGCTCGAGCTTTTCGTAGCTGGAGCTGATGCCAAGCACGCGCGCACCCTTCAACCGCGCAAACTGCAAGGCAAAGATCGACACGCCGCCCGTGCCCTGGATGAGGACCGTCGAGCCCGGCTTGAGCTCACCGGTGGCCAGCGCATTCCATGCAGTGACGGCAGCGCAGGGCAGAGTGGCGGCTTCCTGAAAACTGAGATGATCGGGGATCGCAACCAGTCCGGGCTCTTTGAGCACGATGAAGTCGGTCAACATGCCGTCCACGTCGCCGCCCAAAGCACCACGGGCCCTGTTGGCGGTCAGCGGCCCGTCAAGCCAGTTCTGCATGAAGATGCCGGCCACGCGGTCGCCGGGCTTCCACAGTGTGACACCGGCGCCCACGGCCACGACTTCGCCGGCGCCGTCGGAGCAGGGGATGCGAGGGAGCTTTAATTTGGGGTTGTAGACGCCCTTCATGACCATCAGATCGCGATAGTTGAGAGAAACTGCCCGCACCCCCACCAGAACCTCGCCGGGGCCAGGCGCGGGTGTAGGCAGCTCGACAAACTCCAAAGAATCAACGCCAAACGAGGAAACTTGCCAGGCGCGCATGGTAGGCCTCTCTCTCTTTCGGGTTCCACCCACGTCATTCTGCGGGACGCAATGACGCGAAGCGCCCATAGAATGAAGATATGGCCCGTGGATGGGAAAGTAAATCGGTGGAGGAGCAGATGGCAAACGCCTTGGAGAGCCCCGGAACGAAACCCGGCAACGGCCTGACGAACGATGAGAACCGGCGGGCGGCCGAGTTGCTCCGCGCCGCGCGCGAACGGCAACGCCAGGTGCTGAGTTTGCAACGCGAGAATATTCTCTCGCAAAGGACGTCGAATCCCGGACGCCGCACCGCGCTTGAGGCGGCATTGGCTCATATCGAGGCGCAGCTCCAGTCGCTCGGATAGGCGGCCCGTCATCTCGGATCATTGGCGATGGAAAAGCTGCTTTCGCTACTGATCGCGGTGGATGAGGAGCGTGTTGGCCTGATTCACCGAAGTGAGCGAGACGCGAGCGATATTGACGTGCGCGGGCCGCGTGACCGCCCACAGAATCACGTCGGCAACATCATAACCGGTGAGCGGCGTGATGCCTTTGTAGACTTTGGCGGCGCGGCCAGCGTCGCCGTGGAAGCGGACCAAGCTGAAATCGGTTTCGACCAGGCCGGGATCGACGCTGGTGACGCGGATGGGCGTGCCCAGCAAGTCCTCGCGCAATCCGTCATTGATGGCGCGCGCGGCGGCTTTGGTGCCGCAATAGACTGCGCCGTTGGGATAGACAATCTCCCCAGCCATGGAGCCAAGATTGACCACGTGGCCATGGCCGCGCACCACCATTCCGGGAACCACGGCACGCGCCACATAGAGCATCCCCTTGATGTTGGTGTCGATCATTTCTTCCCAGTCTTCGACCTTGCCGGTGTAGAGCTTTTCCATGCCGCGGCTGAGGCCGGCATTGTTCACCAGGATTTCGATCTCCGCCCACTCCGGCGGGAGATCGTCGATGGCACGCTGCACGGCGTGGCGGCTGCGCACGTCGAGGTCCATGGAGTGCACGGCTTCGGCGCCCCGAGCGAGGGCCTTCGACGCAACTTCAGCCAGCTTGCCGGCACGACGGGCGGCCAATAGTAATCGCGCGCCCTCCGCCGCAAAAGCCATTGCGGTCGCCGCGCCAATGCCGGCGCTGGCCCCGGTGATGAAGACAATCTTTCCTTTCAGCTTCATTTGCTCCACATCCTACGAGCGCGGTTCGTTGCCCCGCTGTGACATACGGTACAAGCCCACGGCCCAATCCTCCTGGCTGAGGCCTGCAGCCTTGGCGCGGGCGAAGACTTCGGCGAGTGAATCGGCGAGACTGAGGCGGGTGCCGACGGCTGCCGCGGCTTCGCGCAGCAGGCGCAAGTCTTTCTCGCCTAGCTCGATGGTCGCGCCCGGATGCTGCGGCGGATGCAACATCACTTTGGCGTAGGCCGCGTAAAACGGCGACTGGAAGAGCGCGCTGTTGACGGTCTCGAGAAAGATTGCAGGATCGATTCCCTGCCCTTCCGCGTAGACGAAGGCTTCGCTGAGGGAGTGGATCATGGCGCTGATGAGGAAATTGCCTCCAAGTTTGACAGCGTGCGCCTGCCGCGGTTCCGAGCCAACGACTGAAATCCCGCGCGAGAACGATTCCAGCAGCGGACGCGCTTTGGCGACGGCGTGGTTCACGCCGGCAATGGCGATCCACAAGCGGCCTTCCTCGGCAATGTTGGGGCGGCCGAAGACCGGTGCGGCGACGAATTCGTGACCGCGCCGAGCGTGTTCTGCGGTCAACCGCTCGCTCAATGCGACGCTGATGGTACTGCAGGAGATGTGGAGCGCGCCCGGCGAAAGCGCGTCCATGAGGCCGTTGGCGCCAAAGATCACCTCTACATTGGCGGCATCGTCAAAGAGCATGGTGATGACGGCGTCTGCGCCCAATTCAGCCTCAGCTGGAGTGGCTGCGGCGATTGCGCCTTCGCGGATCAGCGGTTCAGCGCGCCCTTCGGTGCGGTTCCACACGCGTAACTCATGGCCGGCCGCCAAAAGGTGGCGAGCCATCGGTGCGCCCATCTTGCCCAAACCAAGGAATCCGATTTTCATGACAGTTGCCTTCTCCAGCAAATGCGTAATGATCAATCTTCAATTTCCAAATGATTGAGATGCGTCTCTTGCGCGACGGTCTTGCGGGTCGCGGCTAATTCGGTGTGCCCGTTGTCTCCGTCGCGGCGAAGGTGCACTCCTGGCATTGGCAGACGCGGCGCAGATATTCCCAAGAGTAGATTCCGCCGGAGTGGCCGTCGAGCCAGTTGAACTGGATGGCATAGCGGCCTACGGCATGCGCGCTGGCCGGCTTGGGCGGAGGCGCGTACATGGGCAGAACGGCAGCGGGCTTCGGTTTGGGCTGGCCCGGCTTGCGGCCTTCCTGCGCGCGCTCGTCGACACAGGTAGCGCAGGGGCAGGCGTCGCGCAGCCAAGCAAAGCTCCACGCGCTCTTGTGGCCGTCGGCCCAGTCGATCTCGAGGCCTTTGCCCTCGGTCATGAGCACGCGCACCTTTTCCGGCGTGATGGCGATGCGCGATAGCGGCCGGTTGGCCTGGTTGTCCCGTGCCTGTTCGTCTTTTGAGGCGATGCGGATGCCCTCGTGGCTCATAGATACAGTTTACAGGGGTCAGGTTTCAGGGATCAGGACAAGTAGTCAGCGGCGATTAGTGACGGGCCGAGCCGGGGCGTTCATAGCGCAGCGCGAGGGTGAGGATGGCGACGACGAGCACAAGGCTCAGGCTGTTGGCGGCGATCACCGAAGGGGAGCGAATGCCGATGCCATAGAGGAGCCACAGGCCGATTCCCAGGCCGAAGACCGCGAACATGGCAAGCGAAAGATCATGAGCGCTCTTCGAGCGCCAGATCCTATGAAGCTGCGGAACAAGCGAGAGAGTTGTGCAGAAACCCGCCAGCGAGCCAATGAGTTCCGTCATCCAGCGTTCGGGCATCCCAGGTGTGAGTCCTTCCGGCGCGAAAGTCGGCACTGCGCCATCCTTAAAATACGCGCGACGCGCGGCCCAGTATGTGCTGAGGCTCACTTCCGGTGCCAAGCAGGGCCGGGAGTGCGGCAATTGCTGACGGTTTCCGCAGCGGCCGGTTTACTGATGCCAGAAGAACCACGCGGCCATCCCGAGGCCGATGACCACGACGAGCCCGCGAAGCACAGGCTGCGGTACGCGTTTGGCCAGCCTGGCCGAAGCGTAGCCGCCGACGGCGGCAGCGAACATGGCCGCCAGGCAATAGCGCCAAACGACCTGGCCATCGACGATGAAGATGACGAAGGCGATGCCGTCAGCCAGCAGGTTGGCCACTACCTTGAGCGCATTGATGGCGTGGATGTCTTCATAGCCGAAAAGCGCCAGAAGGGTCATGAAGAGAAAACCTGCGCCGGCGCCGAAGTAGCCAACATAAAAACTGACCACGATTGCGGCAAGAAACAGCGGCATGCGGCGTGGCGCGCGCGCCTGTCCGGCAGCGGCGCGTTCGTGGCGGGCGAGCTTCAGATGTTCGAGCCAGCGCGAGACGGGCCCGCTGACGGCGAAGATCGATGCGGCGCCAAAGAGCAGCCAGGGGACCAGATGGAGGAACGTCGTCTGCGGGGTGTTGAGTAGGACTACGGCGCCGGCGGTGCCGCCCAGCAGGCCGGCGAACCCCATGAGCATCGCAGAGCGCAGGTCCTTTCGCACATCGTCGCGGTAGGCGGCGACGGAGGTCAACTGGCCCGGCCAGATGGCGACGGTATTCGTGGCGTTGGCCTGGACGGGCAGGATCTTCATGCTCAGCAGAGCCGGAAACGACAGGAACGAGCCACCGCCTGCCACCGCATTCAGCACGCCGGCAAGAAAAGTGGCGACGACAAGCCAGACCCAACGCCAGTTGATCGTCGCCGCCAATCCCAGAAAGTGCATGAAGCGGATTGTATTCGAGCAGGCCGGACGCGCAGTCTGCTGCGCAATCGAAATCCTCACCTCCGCATCCGCTCATCGAGCCAAAGAAATCTCTTCCGCGCCGGATTGCGCCATCGTATCCTCTCCTCATGCCCGCTCTTCCCTTTCGCCAGACTCTGGCAGCGGGTTTGCTCGTTGTCGCGCCCTTGATTCTCTCCGTTGCGCTGCCCGGTGCGCTCTCTGCGCAAACCATCCTCACCGTCTCGCCGCAGCAGTGCGTGTGGCGCGCGGGGCAAAGCGCCCCCTGGTCCGCCCCCGGTCTCGATGAATCGGCGTGGAAGCCCGACTTTGACTGGAAGCTGAACCCGCGCGAGCCCTACGTTTGGGTGCGCTGCCAGTTGGATGCCGAAACGCTGCGCGGGCTGGAGCATCCGGCGCTCCAGGTGCGGCTGGCCGCAGCCTACGAGGTGAGCCTGAATGACGCTGTGATTGGCCGCAACGGAAGCATAGAGAGCGGAGGGTTCACCCTCGCTGTCCTTCCCGATGGCCGGCAGCGCGTTCTGCTGGGCGATGTCAGCGGAAAAGGCGCGGCCGCCGCCATGGCCGCCACGCTGTTGCTCGGCGCAGCCACCGCGCGCGACTCGGATTCCCCCGCCGGTTTGCTTTCACACCTCAACCGCGTGCTTCGCGAAAACAACCTCAGCGGCTTTGCCACCTGCCTCTGCGCTGATGTGGCTCCGGATGGGGCCGTGACCGTCGCCAACGCAGGCCACTTGCCTCCATATCGCGAGGGCCGTGAGATCGTGCTCGATTCCGGTTTGCCTCTCGGCGTCGCGTCCGATGTAGAGTATGCCGAAATCACGCTTCGGCTCGACCCCGGCGCGACTCTAACTCTCATTTCCGATGGCGTCGTCGAAGCGCGCAACAAATCCGGGGAACTCTTCGGCTTCGACCGCACACTCCAAATCAGCTCTCAATCGGCCGAATCCATCGCCCATGCTGCACTGAATTTCGGCCAAGAAGACGACATCACAGTGCTGACGCTGAAGCTGGTTTCGGCCGCCTCCGAGGGCATTCGAATCGGAGAAACAGCGCCCTTTCCGGCCCCGTCCTGAACAAGCCAGCCCTCATGGTTTCCAGTATTTGATTGATAAATAACAACTTAGTTGATTTTTCATGATATTAGCGCTATGCACTCATATTTTATGAATCATTTGTGCTATAGTTTCATCAGATTGATTGAGCGGCGGGGGTTCTGCCCGGCTGCAATCGAATTCTCGAATCCATCAGGAGGAAGAAAATCATGGCAATCACACGTTGGGATCCGTTCCGTGAAGTTGTGTCGCTGCAGAATCGCATGAACTCGCTGTTCCGCGATCTGAACGAAGGGGAAGGGCCGATGACGACGGCCAGCTTTGTGCCGGCGGTCGACGTTTATGAAGACGAAAAGAAGGTCGTCCTGAAGCTGGAAGTGCCGGGCATCGAGGAGAAGGACCTGGACGTGAGCGTGGAAAACAACACGCTGACGGTCAAGGGCGAGCGGAAGTTCGAGAAAGAGGAGAAGGAAGAGAACTTCCATCGCATTGAGCGGCGTTATGGCAGCTTCTATCGCGCGTTCACGCTGCCGACAACCGTGGACACGGAAAGCATAGCGGCCAGCTACAACGCCGGCGTGCTGAAGCTGGAGCTGAAGAAGAAGCCCGAGGCCCAGCCCAAGCAGATCAAGGTGAACGTGAGCCGAGCGCTGGCGGCGTAAAAGCCAGGGCTCAGGGATCAGGTTTCAGGGATCAGTCGCCCCTCCAGTCGCGCCACGTACTATGCTTGCCAGAGAGCGAGTTTAGTGTCGCGGCGCTGGTCAAGGGACATCGGCTGATCCCGTTTTTCTGGGCCCTGACAACTGAAGGCTGACCCCCCGCACCGCAAAATCATTCACTGAGGCATCAAACCATGGCCATTCGATGGGAAAAATTGACGGTCAAGACGCAGCAGGCGATCCAGGAGGCGCAGTCGCGCGCCGCCGAGCTCAGCAACCCTGAACTGCAGCCAGTGCACCTGTTGCTGGCGCTCATTGAGGACCACGAGGGCGTGGTCCCGGCCGTGCTGGAGAAGATCGGTGTGCCCACGGAGCATTTGGAAAGCGACCTGCGCGGAATTGAGCAGAAACTGCCTCGGGTGGCCGGTGTGGCGGCACAGCCCAGCATGAGCCAGGGGATGAACAAGGTGCTTGAGCAGGCTTTTCGCGAGGCCGCAAACTTCAAGGACGAGTATGTTTCAACGGAGCACCTACTGCTTGGCGTGGCGCATTTGAAAGGCGACGCCGCGCGAGATGCGCTGGTGGCCGCCGGGGCCACGCACGAGGCGATTCTGCAGGCGCTGACCGCAGTACGCGGCTCGCAGCGCGTGACCGATCAGAATCCGGAGGAGAAATTCCAGGCGCTGGAAAAGTACGCCAAGGACCTGACGGAGCTCGCGCGCCGCGGAAAGCTCGACCCGGTGATCGGCCGCGACGAGGAGATTCGGCGCGTCATCCAGGTGCTCAGCCGTCGCACGAAAAACAATCCCGTTCTGATTGGCGAGCCCGGCGTGGGCAAAACAGCCATTGTGGAGGGGCTCGCACGGCGCATCGTTTCGGGCGACGTGCCGGAGAGCCTGCGCGACAAGCGCGTCATCGCGCTCGATCTGGGCTCAATGCTCGCGGGCGCCAAGTATCGCGGCGAATTCGAAGACCGGCTCAAGGCTGTGCTGAAGGAAATTGAGGAATCGAACGGCCAGATCGTGCTGTTCATCGACGAGCTGCACACGCTGGTGGGCGCGGGCGCGGCCGAGGGGGCCATCGACGCAAGCAACATGCTGAAGCCGGCGCTGGCGCGCGGCGAGCTGCGGGCGATCGGCGCAACCACGCTGAACGAATACCGCAAGTATATCGAGAAGGACAAGGCGCTCGAACGCCGGTTCCAGATCGTGTATGTGGGCGAGCCAAACGTCGAGGACACGATTGCGATTCTGCGCGGGCTGAAGGAGCGCTACGAGTCGCACCACAACGTACGCATCAAGGATGCGGCGATTGTGGCCGCGGCTACGCTCTCGCACCGCTACATCAGCGACCGCTTTTTGCCTGACAAGGCAATCGATCTTGTGGACGAGGCTGCCGCGTCGCTGGCGATCCAGATCGGCTCTGTGCCGACCGAGATTGACCAGCTTGAGCGCCAGGCCACGTCGCTCGAGATTGAGCGCGCCGCGCTGAAGCGCGAGACCGACGCTGCAAGCAAAGAGCGTCTGAAAGCGGTGGAGCGCGAAGTGGCGCAACTGCGCGAGCAGATCACTGCATTGCGGGCGCGCTGGACGAAGGAACGCGAGGCCATCAACCGCATTGGCGATTTGAAGAAGAAGATCGAGGCGCTTCGCTTCGAGGCCGAGGAGCAGACCCGCAAGGGCCAGCTTGATCGCGCCGCGCAAATTCAATACGGTGAGTTGCCGAAGCTGGAAGCGGAACTGAAGAAGCTCGACGCTGCGCAGGACGGCAAAACCGGCGCCCCGCGCATGTTAAAAGAAGAAGTCGACGAAGAAGATATTGCCAAGATCGTCAGCAAGTGGACGGGCATTCCAGTCTCGCGCATGCTGGAGGGCGAGGTGAGGAAGCTTGTCCAGATGGAAGACCGGCTGCGTGAGCGCGTGGTGGGCCAGGACGATGCGCTGAGCGTCGTGGCCAACGCAATTCGCCGTTCGCGCGCGGGCCTGAGCGATCCCAAACGGCCCATCGGTTCGTTCATTTTCCTTGGACCGACGGGAGTAGGGAAGACGGAGACGGCGCGCGCTCTGGCGGAGTTCCTGTTTGACGACGAACAGGCGCTGGTGCGGATCGACATGAGCGAGTACATGGAGAAGCACGCCGTGGCTCGCCTGATCGGCGCGCCGCCGGGATACGTGGGCTACGACGAAGGCGGCCAGTTGACCGAGGCGATCCATCGGCGGCCCTACGCGGTAATTCTGTTTGACGAAATCGAAAAGGCGCACCCGGATGTCTTCAATATTCTGCTGCAGGTGATGGACGACGGCCGGTTGACCGACGCCAAAGGCCGGACAGTTGACTTCAAGAACACGGTGCTGATCATGACGTCAAACCTGGGCGCGGCGATGCTCGCCAGTGAAAAGCTGAAGACCGAGCACGACTTCGACATGGCTCGCGAGAGCGTGATGCGCGTGCTGCGGGAGCACTTCCGGCCGGAGTTTTTGAATCGCGTGGACGACATTGTGATCTTCCGCTCGCTGGGCAACGCGCAATTGAGCAAGATTCTGGATCTGCGCCTGAACGAAGTGCGCAAACTGCTCGAAGATCGGGCTATCTCGATCGAGCTGACCGAGCCGGCGCGGCAGTTGATTCTCGCTGCAGGTTCGGATGCGGCGTATGGAGCGCGGCCGCTCAAGCGTGCGCTGCAGCGCATGATTCAGGATCCGCTGGCCAGCAAGATCCTCGATGGCGAAGTGCTCCACGGCGCGCACGTACGCATCGACGTGGACCGCAAGTCGAACCAATTGGTGTTCGAGCCGATGGGGCGGGAGGCGATGGCGTAGGGCTGGATTGACCTCCAAAAGCGAAACCTGGGCCAGCCGGCGGCAGGCGAGACTATTTTCAAACCCTGTTAATCACCTTCGGGGTATGTAGCGACATCCCAACTGTGTGCGCTGCTGGTAGCAGTTCGGTGATTACGCGAGGGTGCGGTTGCAGCGTTGGTTGCTTCGGCCGCACTTGGATGTCGGGACCAGGCGGCTTGCTTCCTGGTTTCCGTCGTGCACTCTTCTGATAGGCCTTCCGCTTCTTTTTTAGCCTCAACTGTACCTTAGTCAATTTCACTTTTGCCAAGCGTATTCCTCCATCCTAATGGACCTTCATTCAGAGCAGGAATCGATCGTACTTTAGGTGTGTGGTCGGGCGAACTACGAACGCGCTGCCTACTGCCTCAACTCTACCAGCGTTGCTCCCTGGCCGCCTTCGTTTTGCGGAGCTTCTTCGATTCCCGCGACGTGGGGATGAGATTTGAGGAATTCACGGACGCCGCGGCGCAAAATTCCGGCGCCGTGGCCGTGAATGACGCGCACGCGCAGCAGACCGGCGAGAAACGCGCGATCGAGGTATTTTTCGAGTTCGCCGGTCGCCTCATCGACCGTGCGGCCAATGAGATTGATCTCCGCGTGCAGTTCGTCGGAGTTCGCGCTGGTCACTGTAACGTGCACGCCCTTCTGTTTCCTAGCCGCGGCAAGAGGATCCGCTTTCCCTTGCCCGGACTCATTTCCAAGACCTGAAGCCTCGGAGAGCTCGTCCCGCTTGACGCGCATTTTGATCGGTCCGAGCGCAACCTCGAAGAGGTCTTTGTCGACTTCGCGCTGCACCACAGCGATCTTGTTCATCGATTTGATGCGCACCTGGTCGCCGGGAGCGATGTGGCGCAGCAGATGCGGCTGCGCATTGGCGTCGCCCTGGTCGGCCCCGGTGCGGTGCGCAACAACAGCCTGGTTGAAGCTCTCCTGAAACTCGCGCCGCAGTCGGGTGATGCGCCGCTCGGATTCTTTCGAGAGCTTTTGTTGGGCGGCGCGATCTTCGACAGCACGCACGTTTTCCCGCATCTGGAACTCGAAATCCTTGAGCAGCGAGGCCAGCTTTGCTTCAAGCTCGCGGACACGGTTACGCACCTCAACATCGCCCTCGCGTTCCAGTCTTTTCCTTTCCTGATTGAGCGTGTATTGCTGCTCGCGCGCTGCTTTGCGCTCGACTTCGAGTTGCGCCAGTTCGTTGTGCAGTTTATCGAGGAAGCGCGCGATGTCGGCCTGCTGCGAGCCCAGGCGTTCCCGCGCAGCCGCGATGATTTCGGCGTTCAGGCCCAAGCGCTCCGCAGTCTGAATTCCGGCTGATGCGCCGGGCACGCCGAGATGAAACCGATAGTTGGGAACCAGCGTCAGTTCGTCCACGCCAGCTGCGGCATTGCGCACACCTGGCGTGTTGGCCGCGTAGACCTTGAGTGAGGTGTGATGCGTCGAGATCAATGTCCAGGCGCCGGCCATGAGAAAATGGTGCGCGACGGCCACGGCCAGTGCCGCGCCTTCTTCAGGATCTGTGGAGGAACCAAGCTCATCGAGGAGCACGAGCGAGCGCGCATCGGCGAGGCGAGAGAGAAGGTCGAGATTGGTGATGTGAGCGGAGAAGGTGGAGAGCGCCGCCTCGATCGATTGCGCGTCGCCAATGTCGGCCAGGAACGCGGTGAACACCGGAAAGCTGACGCGCGCGGCGGGCACTGGAACTCCGGCCTGTGCCATCATCGCGAGGAGTGCCGTGGTCTTTAACGCCACCGTTTTGCCGCCGGTATTGGGCCCGCTGATGATGAGCTGACGCTCCTCCGCCGTCAGTTCCAAGATCAGAGGAACGGTCTTTCCGCCGGTTGCTCTCAGGCGCTTTTCGAGCAGCGGGTGGCGCGCGCCCTCGAGGACCAGCCGCTCAGGATTGAAGGTGGGCACGACGCAATCGAACTCGCGCCCAAAGCGTGCCCGCGCCAGCAGGCTATCGACCAGAGCCAGTACCTTTGCGCCCTCGACCAAGCTCAGCGCGTAGCCTGCGACCTGACGCGTGAGTGCGACGAAGATGCGGTGAATCTCCGCTTGCTCTTCTTCGATGAGCCGCACAAGCTCGTTGTTCTGCTCAATGGTTTCGAGCGGCTCGACATAGACCGTCTGGCCCGAGGAGCTCGCGCCGTGAATTACTCCAGTGACACGCCGCTTGAGCTCTGCGCGTACGGGAATTACAAAGCGCTCACCGTGAATGGTGATGACGTCGTCCTGTATCGCGTTTTCCGCGGAGAGCTTGCGCAGCGCCGCCCGGAGGCTTTCCTCAATAAGCTTCTGCTGGCGCTCCTGCTCGCGGCGGATGCGATTCAGCTCGGGCGAGGCGTCGTCGGCGAGCGAGCCGTCGGGCTGAATTTTGCGTTCGATGGATTCGGCGAGCGGCCGCAAATTCGTGGTGAGGGCCGCTGAAAGTTCGGAAAGTCCGGGCAATTTGCCGACAAGCCGCATCGGCGGCTCGCGCAGAAGAGCTTGCCATGCAGCGGCGTCGTTGGCAAGCCGCGCGATGCCCTGCAGTTCGGCTGCATCGAGCGCCGCGCCGGCAATCTGGGCCTTGGCCGCTAGTTGCGTGGGATCGAAGAGCCCGCCGAGCGGAACGGAGACTTGCTCTTCGAGAATCAACCGTACTTCGGCGGCCAATTGGTGTTGGCGGCCGATCCACTCTTCATCGCTTGAGGGATGTAATGCGAGGATCGATTCGCGACCGACCGGGGATGCGGCGAAGCCCGCGACCAGTGCGAGAAGCGGCTGCCACTCAAGCGCAGCCAGATCGGCGTGCTCGACCGGCGACGGAATGGGATCGAGGAGCGGCATTGTCAGGAACCATGGTAGCGTTTCGGAGCATGATTGCGGTGCAGCCCATTACCGATCAGTGCCGATCAGTTCGTGTTTGTATTGCGTGTCGTAGAAGGAGTCGACGTCGATCCGGAAGAACTCGCCGCTGCATTGCTCTTTTTGCCGGGGGATTTGGATTTGGCTTTGGTCTCCGACTTCGACTCGCCCGAAGTCGCTTCGGCCGACGAACTACCCTTCGACGCGTAGTCCGTCACGTACCATCCCGAGCCCTTGAACTTTAGTCCCGGCGCGGTTAGCAGACGTTCCAGAGCACCGCCGCACTTGGGACAAACCCTCTCCGGCTTGGCGTTGAAGCGTTGGATTTTCTCAAATCGATGGCCGCACTGAGTGCAGCGATACGGATAAAGCGGCAAAGTTTTTGTCCCCTCGGCGAGGAATCGTTCACGTCTACACTATTCTAGCGGGAGGGCGGCGACTGCAAGGAAAGTCGCCGCCCCTGGGCGGATGCCGGAGGTAACGGGTCGACCCGCTCTCAATGCACCAGGATGGGGACAGAGGCGCTTACGTTTTCCCAAGCGAGCGTCAGCGTGCCTTTGCCGCCGCCATTGTCGGTGATCGTATACGTCAAATCCTCGACGAGCGACGGGGGAGCGGACGTCGTCATCTTCGTCTTGCCGAGATCCTGCGTGCTGTCGTAGGCAAGCCCCCACTCGCCGTTTTTCTTGTTCACGATCAAGACCCAATTCGCGGGGTCGGAGATGTCGACGAACAGCGTGTAGGTTCCGGCGGGAACGCTGAGATCGCCGATGGTCAGGTCGGCGTCGGTTTTCAGGGTGGTGGCGGCGTTCGCGCCCGCGCGCCAAACCGGGTAATGCGGATCGTGACTGATGAGGCCGTCTGAGGTGAAGATGTGGCCCTGGCGGCCTTTCACTCGGGGTGAGTTGTAGCTAATCGTGATGGTTTTGCGAGCGATGGTGGCTGTTGCCGTGGCAGGCGGGCTGGCGGGCGGCTTTTGTTGAGCGAAGAGAACGGTTGCGGCGAACAACAAGCCGGTACAGATCAGAGCGCGCTTCATTGTGATGTTTTCCTCCAGGGAGAGCCTTGTTGTTTATGTGTAGGCCCCGACGCGATGATTGTCGCACCGCACGGGTATGTTGCGAAAGCGGCCTGTGTGAAAACCCTGTTATGATGCGCCAAAGGAAGATGCATGGCGGGCGGTGAAAGCAACAAATTGACGGGGGCGCGCTTCCGCGCGGCGCTCGAGGCAGAGAAGCCGTTGCAGGTGGTGGGCGCCATCAATGCGTACGCAGCGAAGCTTGCCGAGGCCACGGGGTTTCGCGCGATTTACCTCTCGGGCGGCGGTGTGGCGGCCAATTCGCTCGGCGTTCCGGACCTGGGGATCAGCACGATGGAAGATGTGCTGACGGACGTTCGGCGTATCACCGACGCTTGCCCGCTGCCATTGCTGGTCGACATCGATACCGGTTGGGGCGGAGCGTTCAACATCGCGCGGACGATTCGCCAGATGATCAAGGCGGGCGCTGCGGCCGTGCACATCGAGGACCAGGTGAGCGCCAAGCGCTGCGGCCATCGGCCAGGCAAGGAGCTTGTGCCGGCCGAAGAGATGGTCGATCGGATCAAAGCCGCGGTGGATGCGCGAACCGATGCGGAGTTGGTGATCATGGCGCGGACAGATGCGTTGGCAGGCGAGGGGTTGGCACGGGCGATTGAGCGAGCGCAGGCCTACGTGGCAGCCGGGGCCGACATGATCTTTGCCGAGGCGGTGACGGAAGCCTCGATGTACACCACATTTCGGAAGGCTGTGGGCGTGCCGATTCTCGCCAACATCACCGAGTTCGGCAAAACTCCGCTCTTTACACGCGAGGAGCTGGCAGCGGCGGGGGTTGACATGATTCTTTATTGCTGCGCGGCGTATCGGGCGATGAATGCCGCGGCGCTGAAGGTTTACGAGGCGATTCGCACCGAGGGAACGCAGAAAAATGTACTGCCGCTGATGCAGACTCGCGACGAGCTCTACCGCTATCTTGGCTATCACGCATACGAGCAGAAGCTGGATGAGCTTTTTGTTAAGGGCAGGAAGACAGAGTAGACATTCCCTATTTTGATTCGTTAGGTTAGTGCTCTTCGGGGGTCGAACCATGAGCGTTCAAGAGTCGAGCCACGGGCTAGGCGCCTTCAGGCCAAAGAAGTCGGTGGCGCTGTCCGGCACTGTTGCGGGCGAGACGGCTGTTTGCACGGTGGGCCAGAGCGGCAATGACCTGCACTATCGCGGATACGACATTGCCGACTTGGCCGAGCGCTGTGAATTTGCCGAAGTGGCTCACTTGCTGATCCACGGAAAGCTGCCTAATGCTGCGGAGCTGGCGGCATACAAGACACGCCTGCTCGGCTTGCGCAGCTTGCCGGCTGAAGTGAAGGAGGCGCTCGAATTGGTGCCCGCGCACTCACATCCAATGGACGTGCTGCGCACCGGCGTTTCCGTGCTGGGTTGTGTGCGGCCTGAAGCCGAGGACCATAGCACCGCCGGGGCGCGCGAGCTTGGCGATGCGCTGCTGGCTTCGCTGCCGTCGATGCTTCTCTACTGGCACCACTTTGCACGCAGCGGCAAGAGGATCGCAGTGGACGCCGACAGCGAGCCGCTGGCAGCGCATTTTCTGCATCTGTTGCACGGAAGGCCGGCGAGCGCGAAGTGGATCCACGCCATGCAGGTTTCGCTGATCCTTTATGCGGAGCATGAGTTTAACGCGTCTACATTCACCGCGCGCGTGATCGCCGGAACCGGCTCCGATCTTTACTCGTGCATTGTTGGCGCCATCGGCGCGCTGAAGGGGCCCAAACACGGCGGCGCCAACGAGGTCGCGCTGGAGATTCAGCAGCGCTACAGGACAGCGGATGAGGCCGAGGCCGACATTCGCCGCCGCATCGATCAGCGCGAGGTCATTATTGGATTCGGTCATCCTGTGTATACGGTCAGCGACCCGCGCAGTCACTTCATCAAGGAGCAGGCGCGCAAATTGGCGGTAGACGCCGATGGCCAGCGCCTTTTCTCTGTCGCCGAGCGGATTGAGAGCACGATGCACGACGCCAAGCGGATGTTTCCCAATCTCGATTGGTATTCGGCAGTCGCCTACCATTTGATGGGCATCCCGGTCGACCTGTTTACGCCGTTGTTTGTGATGGCGCGGACGGCCGGCTGGTGCGCGCACGTGATCGAGCAGCGGCAGGATGGAAAGATCATCAGGCCGTCGGCCATCTATACTGGGCCGGAGAATCTGAAGTTTGTGCCGATTGAGGCACGGGAATAGGAACGAAGGAGCCCGCGTGTCGTCGCACATCAGCAATGAACGCCCAGCGCCCGACAAAGTCCTCACCGACATCGCCGACTATGCGTTGAATTTCAAGATCGAGAGCGATCTGGCGTATACGACCGCGCGTTTTTGTTTGATGGACACGCTGGGTTGCGGGCTCGAAGCGCTTGAATATCCGGCATGCACAAAACTGCTGGGACCGATCGTGCCAGGAACGGTTGTGCCGAACGGGGCACGCGTTCCAGGCACCGGATTTCAGCTCGATCCCGTGCAGGCTGCGTTCAACATTGGTGCGATGATTCGCTGGCTCGACTTCAACGACACGTGGCTGGCAGCGGAGTGGGGCCACCCGAGCGACAACCTAGGCGGCATTTTAGCAACGGCTGATTGCCTGTCGCGCGAGGCCATTGCTGAGGGCCGGCCGCTGCTCACCATGCGCGATGTGCTGGCGGCGATGATCAAGGCGCACGAGATTCAGGGATGCATTGCGCTCGAAAACTCGTTCAACAAAGTCGGGCTCGATCATGTAGTGCTGGTCAAAGTGGCATCAACGGCTGTGGTGAGCCAACTGCTTGGGCTCGGCCGCGAGCAGACAATTAACGCGCTGTCGCTGGCCTGGATCGATGGCCAGAGCCTGCGCACCTATCGGCACGCGCCGAACACCGGTTCGCGCAAAAGCTGGGCCGCGGGCGATGCGACGAGCCGCGCGGTGCGATTGGCGCTGATGGCGCGCGCCGGCGAGATGGGTTATCCGTCGGCGCTCACCGCGAAGACATGGGGATTTTACGACGTTTCGTTTCGCGGCCAGGAGTTCAAGTTCCAGAGGCCGTATGGAACTTACGTGATGGAGAACGTGCTTTTCAAAATCAGCTTCCCTGCCGAGTTCCACGCGCAGACCGCGGTGGAAGCGGCGATGAAGCTGCGCGCGCGGCTCGATGTGATGGGCAAAACGGCTGAGGACATTTGCAAGATCACGATCCGCACGCATGAGGCCTGCCTGCGGATCATCGATAAGAAGGGACCGCTCTCGAATCCAGCCGATCGCGACCATTGCGTGCAGTACATGGTTGCGGTTCCGCTGCTCTTCGGCAGGTTGACGGCTGCAGACTACGAGGACTCCGTAGCTTCCGATCCGCGGATCGACGGGCTTCGCGCGAAGATCGAGTGCGTTGAAGAGCCGCGGTTCACGGCCGATTATCACGATCCGGAAAAGCGGTCGATTGCGAGCACACTTCGCATGGAGCTGAATGACGGAACGGTTTTGGAAGAGACCGTCGAGTATCCGATCGGCCATCGAAGACGCCGCGAGGAAGGAATGCCGTTGCTGATGGAGAAGTTCAAGACGAATCTGCGGCGACGCTTTGACGATGCGCAGCAGAAACGGATTCTTGACGTCTCGCTCGACGGTGAACGGCTGGAAAAAATGGCCGTGAATGAGTACGTCGATCTTTACGTGCCGCAAGATTGATGGAAAAAACGCGCTTGTTTGTTTCTTCCGAAATGCGCGAAAAAGAACCCGCGGAAAAATCAAAACAATCAAAAACGAAACTGTGGACTGTGAAACTGTGAAACTGTGGCTGCAAGTTGTTGATTCGGCGGGCTCCACAGTTTCACAGTTTCACAGTTTCACAAAACGGCATGGGGGGGTGGGGTCTGCGAAAGGGTGGGGGGGTGGGTGCCGGAGGCATGGGGGTGGGGTGAAGGCAGGGACTCCGAGACGTAGGGAGCAAGGGAGCGAGGGAGCGGGTGAAGAAGTGAATGAGTGAAGAAGTGAGCGAGTGAAGAAGTGAGCGAGTGAAAGAGTGAACGAGTGAAGAAGTGAATAAGTGAAGAGGTAAGCGGGGACCAAGGGAACGAGAGGAGCAAAGATCGAAAGGATAGTGGCCAGCGAAAAGTGGGCAGTGAACAGAGATGGCATCGAGTCGCGCGGGGCGGGAGGGGTCATGAAGAACCGCTCGGAATTTGGCAGAGATTTGCATAGCGCACCTCAGGGTGGTCAATGATTCGATTGTGCGCCAATTGAGCGTAATTATCTGCAAATGGAAGTGGTGAGAATGCAAGGGTTTAGGGGTCACACCTCTTGACAAGAAACGTTCGGTGGGCCGGGAAGGAGGATCAGGGAAGGCGGCGGAGACCGGGGACCCGCCCAGCCGACAATCATCACGGCACAAATCCGATTTCTGCACTATAGTGTTCCCAAAGCAACACCCAGCCAACAGGGGTGCTCCCATGCGGGTTCGTGTTCGTCCGCCTTTTTTTGCCATTTTCCTTATTGTTACAAGCTGCCCCGGCACGCTACCTGCGCAGCGCACCGCAAACGCCAACGCCGTTTACCAGCAATTGCGCGGGCTGCTGCCGGGAGGCGAGGTCATTACCGTCAAGAACCTCGAACTGAAGCGCGATGCGGCTACCTTCACCTTTCACAACGGCAGCTTTGCTTTCTACGGTCAGGTGAACGGCAAGGTGACGGGAGCGGTCTTCAGAGGCGAAGGCCACCTGCACATTACTCCGCCGACCGCCGAGGAGCGGCACAACCTCTCCATCCTGAACCAAACCGAGGAATTTGACGAAGATTTCGACCAGGTGGTGCTGCGCTTTACTGACTCGACCGCCGACGAGCTGCACAAGGCCGCGACGGGCGCAGGCCAGCCGGATAACGACTACATCAAGGCTGCTCAGGAGATGCAAAGCTTCATGCGGCGTCACTCCGAAGGGTCTGTGGCGGAAGACTCGATTATGTCCTACTACGAGAAGTTCTACGGAAACCTCGATCTGCGCCTGCTTCAGGACGTTTTGAGCCCGGCTCCGGGCGGGTACTTCATGGCCGCGATTCACGGTCACGTGAATCCTCACCTCTTTTTCATCTTTGACCCGCAAGGCGTCGATGAGGTTGCTCCTGAAGAGGTAGCGCTCGTCAACTGGAGCAGCATGCAAGACACGGCGACCTATCTTCTCGCGTTCCATCGCGCACCTGAGTACGCCGACGGGACCGCCAGCGGCAACGAACACAACGCGGCCTACACAATTCTGGGCGAGGACCTCGATGTCGGCATTGAGAAGAGCGGTTTCCTCACCAACACGGCAACCGTGAAGGTGCGCGCGGAACAGGACGGCGTAGCGGTCATCCCGCTGGATCTGTATCCGACATTGCGCGTGAGCCAGGTTGAATCCGGCAAGGGTGAACCGCTCGACTGGGTCCAGGAAAAGAAGGAGGATGATCCGGAACTTGGAGTTATACTGCCGGCCCCGCTCAAAAAAGGCGAAACTACTGCGTTCAAGGTGGCATATGGCGGAAAAGAAGTTGTGCTGAGCGAAGGGAACGGGAATTACTACCCCATCGCGCGCGAAGATTGGTATCCCAACTCCGGTCAGGGCTTCGGCGACTACGCCAACTACCACATGCTCTTTCACGTGCCGAAGGATTTGCAGCTCATTGCCACGGGGACCAAGATGAACGAGAGCACCGAGGGCAAAGTCACTACCACTGAGTGGAAGACCGAGACGCCGCTTCCAGTGGTTGGATTCAGTCTGGGCGATTTTGAGACCAAGGAGGCAAAGATCGGCAATCCCCTTTCGGGTCAGCTCACTGTCGACGCCCTTGCCAATAACGAACGGCCAGATGTCGTCGTTTCCCTCGTTCAGGAAATAGAAGCCTATCACCTTAGCATCGGATCGCTCGCCACGACACCGATGCTGGCCAATGAGCTGAGCCAGGGCGAAGTTGCCGCGCAGATTTACACCGACTACTTCGGTGCGCTTCCTTTTTCACACATAGATCTCACTCAACAGTGGGCCTGCAATTACGGCCAGAGCTGGCCCATGTTGGTGTACCTGCCCATCTGCGGATTCTTCGACCAGACGGAGCAGTATCTCCTTGGCCTACGACCTGAGGATATGTATTGGAAGATGGTAACGCCGCACGAAGTAGCGCACCAGTGGTGGGGTCATACGGTGGGATTCCGCGGCTACCGCGACCAGTGGATGAGCGAGGGCTTCGCGGATGAGTCAGCATCGATCTTCCTGCAGATCACGCGACCCAAGCCCGATGATTTTCTCCACTTCTGGCAAGTGGAACGAAGAATGCTCACCGAGAAGAATGCCTTCGGCTTCCGGCCTATCGACGTGGGCCCTGTGACCATGGGCATTCGTCTGGTTTCGCCCAATGTTGGCTGGGACGTCTACCGGAATCTCGTCTACCCCAAAGGCGCGTTTATTCTTCACATGATCCGCATGATGATGTGGACGCCGAAAGACGGGGATGCGCGGTTCAAGGCCACGATGCACGATTTTGTGAACACCTACCGGCTGCAGGCGGCTACCACCGAGGACTTCAAGGCGATCGTGGAAAAACACATGAGCCCCGGCATGGACCTGGAAGGCAACCATCGCATGGACTGGTTTTTCCGCGAGTACGTGTACGGGACCGATCTGCCTGCCTACCACTTTGAAGGGCAGGCGACGCCGAATGGCGACGGATGGAACGTGCACTTTAGGCTGACGCAGTCAGCGGTGGGCGCAAACTTTGTGAACACTGTGCCGATCTACCTGGAATTGGCTGACGGAAAAGTGGTGCGCTTAGGTTCAGTCGTCATTCACGGCTCGAAGACCATTGAGCAGACTGTGCCACTGCCCAAGTTGCCTGCAGCGATCAAGAAAGTGTCGATCAACTACTACTACGACGTCCTCTGTACGGAGAAGTAGGGCGGTTGATCCGGCATTGTTTGCGCAAAGAAACAGAACGCGGACCCTCGGGTCCGCGTTCGTTGTTGATTAGGATTCGATCAATCCTTACGCTTTGGCGAGCACTGGTTTGCCGAGCCGCTCGGCCATGATTTCGTGGGCGTGGGCGAAGAATTCGTCCTTCGTGATTTTGCCTGCGTCCAGGTCGGCGAGGATGGCCTTCTGCGCCTGGTACTCACGGTTGACGACGCCGGCTTTCGATTGCAGCATGCGCCATGCCTTGCGGCGCTCTACGCAGAACATGACCAGTTGGCGACTGACCGCGTAATAGATGGTTTTGCCGTCCTGGTCGAAAGTGATGTACACGCCGAAGTCGGGAATGAAGCTGCGGTGCTCGGGCAAGAGGTAGTAGCGGTAGACGACGTCCTGCTGCGTGATGCGGACCAGCATGTTGTCGAGGGGCACCATCTTGGCGGCTTGCTCGGGCTTGATTTTCTTCAGATGATTCCGGAAGCGCGCCTCGGTGACGCACCAGTGGGCGACCGTGTAGCGGTAGGGCTCGTTGGTGACCTTGGACTTGGTTTCGTACCAGTCGAGATCGATGGAGGGATTGCCCTTGATGTCGAGCGCCTCCGGATAGGTTTCGCCGAGGCGCGGGTTGAAGACGAACTCCGGCGCGCCGCGCGAGTCGCGCACGCGCTGCGCCTGGAAGAGCGCCATGTCGTCGGCCACGCCGTGCTCCGGCTGGCAGGTGGTGAAGCATTGCAGGAACATGGTGCCGCGATACTCGAGGCCGTCGAGGATGGCGCGGTAGAGCTTGGGCGCGTTGGCCATGGAGACCTGCGCGACGAACGGCGAGCCGTGGCCGGCGAGGAAGGTCTCGGCGACGGTCTTCTTCTCAGTGTTCTTGCCCTGCGTGGCGGAGCCGAAGGTGTTCATATCGCCGCCGCCGAGCATGGGCGTCGAATCGGAGTTCTGGCCGCCGGTATTTGAGTAAACCTGCGTGTCGAGCATGAGCACCTTGACGTTGGGCCGGTTCTGCAGCATCACCTTGGAAGTGTTCTGGTAGCCGATGTCGCCGATGCCGCCGTCGCCGCCGACGACCCAGACCTTGGGTAGCTCGACGATTTCCTGATCGGTCATGAGCGCATCAGTAAAGTGCGTGAAGTGGTAATACTCTTCGGCGCTGAGCCAATTTGAATCGCGCGTGAGGAGAATGTCTGCGAGGCGCTCGGGAAGAACGGAGCGGCGCGCGTGATCGACGATGAAGCTTTCGCCCATAAGCCAGCCCACGGTGACGCCGTCCTGGAAGAGCGAGTTCATCCAGGGATAGGGATGCGGATTGTTGGGCGCGGTGGAACCGTAGACGGTGTTGCAGCCGGTGTGCGCAGCCATGGCCATGACGCTCATGCCGTTGGCGAGACGCCCGTCAATGGGCTGCAGGTTCTTGTGGTTGAAGGCCTCGGTCAAGAGCACCGCGGCGATGGCCTCGACAAGCTGCGCGTCGGTGATGACGCCGTGCTCGGCTTCGTAGGCCGCGATGCGCGCCTTGGTGTCGGATTCTTCTTCGCCGCCAAGACCCATGACGAGATGCGCGATGGCCTGGCGCAGGCGCGCGTAATCCTCAGGGCAGCTCTCCTTAATTTCCGCGAGGCGGGCCGCGCCGTTCTTTTCGAGGTCGGAGGCTTTGGAAATAAAGCGATCGCTCTTGGCGTGGTAGACCGGGCGCATGTACGCCTCAGTGACGGCGGCAATGGAGCGCAGCACGCTCTTTTCGCCGCAGCCGGCGCAAGCGCCGTCACCGGCAACGAGCGCGTCGTAGTTGGTCCGCACCATGAGCATGTTGCGCAACGTGGCGGTCTTTGAGTCGGCAGGATTTGCGCCGTTATAGAGGCCCAGATATTTCTGCGATGTGTCGGGCAGGAGGTCGAGGAATGCCGTGCCGGTTTCGTGCTCGGCGTTGACCTCTTCGGTTTCCTGCACCATCTTGAGCGCCATGTGATCGCCGCAGGCGGTGACGCAAGCCGCGCAGCCTTTGCACAGGTCGCTGACGAAGATGGAGAAGATGCCGCCTGAGCCGGGCGCCTTGCGCTCAGGAGACGAGAAGATGGCGTTGGTTTTCTGGTAGGCCATCGGAACCTTGTCGACGATCGAGAAGAATTGCGCTTTGGCTTCGGGCGAGAAGCCGTCGACGGACTCGGTGACCTCGCGAATGATGGTGGGAAGCGGCGTGCCGATCTTCATGTCGGTCAACATGCGCTGGCGCGTGAGCTTTTCGATTTCGGGCAGCTTGTCGATCATTTTTCTGCGCTCTGCGGGATCGACAACGTAGCGCGTGACCGCGGTGCCGAGAATCGTGCTCAGGTCCTGCGAGCAGTTGGGGAGGGCTGTATCCGGGCAGACCGAGATGCACTCCATGCACTGCGTGCAATTTTCCGCGATGTAGAGCGGCGTCTCGCGGCGCGCGACGTATTTGGAGGCTGTGTCGCCAGTGGCAGCGGCAATGACGCCCATGGCAGAGAGCGGCGTGGCCGGCTGGTTGTAGCCGTAGTGCGAACGGAACTCCGCGTCGAAAACATTAATCGAAGAGATTGGCGTGCGGGGCCCCTGTCCAGCGGGAGGCGGTGTGCTGCGGCGCATTCCGGGCACGGCGCCTGCGGCCACTTCAACAAAGGCCGGCGCCTGGGCCAGAATCGGGAGCAGAGCCTGGCCGCGCAGGCTGGAGTGGTCGGCCGCTGTGATTGCGCCGATCGCGATCTCCTTGACGCGCTCGAAGCCCTGGATCATGACTTCCATGTTGGACTGAACGACCGCATCGCCCAGCTTGCCGAACTTCTTGACATATTGGTTGTGCACGACCTCGCGGAACTGCTCCTGGGTGATGCCGAACTCCTGCAGCATGGGGCTGACCGCGAAAAATGCACCGAGGAACGCGTTGCCCTGCATGCGCAGTTGCAGATCGGCGCGATCGGTGGCTTTGCGCGCGATTTCGAAACCGGGCAGCGTGAAAACGCGAATCTTTTTCTGGATGATCTGCTGACGAGCCCAGATGGGCAGGTTCTCCCACGCGTGCTCGCCGTCCACGTCCGACTCCCAAACCAGGCTACCGCCCTCCTGCATGCCGTCGAGGGGATTGGTGTGCGTGAAGGCCTTGGGATCGCAACAGAGAACAACGGTTACGTGGCGCAGATCGCAGTTGACGCGAATGCGCTCCTTGGCCGCGACCATGAAGTAGCTGGCGGGCGCGCCCTTTTTCTCGGAGCCGTACTTGGGATTGGCGCTGACGTGGATGACTTCCTTGGGATTGCCAAGGTCATCCTTCAGGCCATCGCGCTCAAAGAGCAGATCGTTCAGGTCGCCGAGGATGGCGCCGAGGTTTTTGCCGGTGGTGATGGCGCCCCAGCCGCCGATGGAATGGAAGCGCACGGCGACAGCGCCGTCGGGCAGCAGTGAAGGCGTTTCATCGGCGACGACCGAGTAGGGGTGGTCGATGCCGAGAACGATGAAGTTGACGTCGTCGGCTGCTGTCTTGCCGTCCTTGCGCGCGCGGCCGGCGGTGGCGAACTCGAAGGCTCCAATGATGTGCTCGGGGCGGAAGTCGCGCGAGCCCAGGCCGTAGCTGCCGCCGATGAAGCGCGGGACTTCAGCGAGGGTGATTGAGGGAAGGCCTTCCGTTCCCTGCAATGCTTTTGAAAACGCGGTGCGAATGTCGCGGCCCAGCGGGTTGTCTCCGGAAAGAGCTTCGTCGGTGCGCTCGAGGATGATGACGTTTTTCTTGCCCTTGAGCGCGGCGACCAGAGCAGCCTCGGGGAAGGGGCGAATGACGTTGACGTGGACGGAGCCCACGCTGGAGCCGCGCGTCTGGCGCAGATAGTCGACCGCGGCCTCGATGTTTTCCGCGGCTGAGCCGAGCGAGACGAAAACCGTGTCGGCATCGGATGTCTTGTACTGCGTGACCAGCCCGTAATAGCGCCCGGTCAGCTCGCCGAAGTCCTTGTATGCGGCCTCAAGGAAGTCAAGAATCGGCTCGGCAAAGTTATTGCGCCGCGCGACGACGCCCTGCATATAGTGTTCCTGGTTCTGCACGGGACCGAGGAGGATGGGATTGGTGAGATCCATCATTTTGGGAACGCGGCGGCGGGTGGGTCCGAAGAGAACGCGCTGCGCCTCGGTGGGACAGTCGATGATGTCGTCGGGAGCGCCGAGATACTCGCGGATCAGCTCGGACTCGTGTTTATAAAAAGTGCGCTCGAGGTGGGTGGTGAGGAAGCCGTCCATGATGTTCATGCCGGGCGTGAGCGAAAGCTCGGTGACGCGACGGAGAATGAGGGCCTGGTCGGCGGCCTGCTGGGCGTCCTTGCCGAAGAGCATGATCCAGCCGGTGTCGAGGGCTCCATAAATGTCGTCGTGGCCGCAGTGGACGTTGAGGGCGTGCTTGGTGAGGGCGCGCGCGCCGACCTCGAGGACCATGGTCGAACCCTTACCGGGGGCGTGGTAGTACTGCTCGACGCCGTATACGACTCCCTGGCCGGAGGTAAAGTTGACGACGCGCTTGCCGCAGACGGAGTGGGCGATGGCTCCGCCCTGGGCCGCGTGCTCGCCTTCCGCTTCGATGGCGATGGTGTTGTGGCCGAAGACGTTCAAGTGGCCTTCGGCGTAAGCCTGCTGGAAGAGCTCGCCGCCTTCAGTGGAAGGCGTGATGGGGTAGAACACGCCGGCGTCGGCGATGCGGGTCTCAGTGTGGTAGCTGACGAGCTGGTTGCCGTTGGCGGTAACGCGGATGCCTGGGTAGCGAGCCTTCATAGATCCCTCACATTGAAGCCTGGTTCGACGTCTTCAGATTGCATAGCTTGCGCCTGAGCGCAGGTGGCGCGAGCCAAAAGCATCCACGCCTGTTTGATGATCGCCGCATCTGAAGCGGTGCGCGTGTGACTGGCAGTGCGTCAGACAGCCTGGTCAAAGACCCTTATCAATTGTCGAGCAAGTCGAGCGGGCGGAGCGGCAAAAGGAGGCCTAAGGGGAAGGTTACTCCTTTATAGAACGGCCCATGATCAGTATGCGCCCAGTATAGAGACGGTGTACCGCCATATGAGATTGAAGGCGATGGCTAGGCGGACAGGGAGCTGCGGGCGAATTCGTTAGCGAAAGCGGTTGCGCTACCATAATGACAAGATTCGAGCGGTTCTCCAGTTATTATCAGAATCTTGATTTCGTGCAAGGTGGCTTTTCCTTGAGGAAAAAGCCACTTAGCAGTCAGGGCTTCGCCTTGCGGCAACTGGAGAACCGCTGAGAGGTTCTCATGTTTGTTGTGGTCTGGCAGTTTGAGATTGCTGAGGATAAGGTGGCCGGCTTTGAGGCTGCCTACGGGGCCGAGGGAGCCTGGGCGCAACTTTTCAGAACTTCACCCGAGTATCGGGGAACCGAGCTGATGCGCGACGCCTATGTTTCCGGGAACTATCTGACCATCGACCGGTGGACCAGCGAAGAGGCGTTTCGCGCCTTCCGCAAGGAGCACGATAGCGAGTACGAAGTATTGGACCGCAAGTGCGACGCGCTCACCAGCCGCGAGACGCGAGTGGGCGCCTACACGGTTTGAATTTCAAGGCGTCTATGAATCAAGAACGAGGACGTTCCGGCTGAACTCTGCTCCCGCCATATATTTGATTCCGCGGTCGAAGGTGACCAGCACACCGTTCTCCTTGATTGCCAGGCCGAGGAGATAGGCATCGGTCACCTGTTGATAACCGGTGATGCGGGACTCGAATGGTGCGGTCAGAGCAGCCCAACCCTCTGTCAGCGGCCAATAACGGTAGCCGGGGCGATTGGCGAGTTCCGCCAGAATGGAAGTCGCTTGTACGTGCGAGCGTGGACCCGGGAAAAAAGATGGATTGGTTGTGATCCGAACAAATCCGATTTCGGTGAGCGGACATACGCCCCAATTGTCCTTGCCCGATGATCTAAACCATTCCTGCGCCTTCTGGAAAGAGCCATGTCCAGGTTCAAGAAGGGCAATGAGAACATTCACGTCAAGCAAAGTTCTTCGGATCAAACTCTTCCTCCTCGAGTTTCTTCACCATTTCGGCCGTGATCGTTCTTCCGGTGGGAGGAAACATCGGCAAGCCGTTCGGACCGATACGAATGTCGGGTTTGGGCGCGGGCGCCGTCTCGGCTTTGCGGACAAGTTCGTTCATTGCTGCACTGAGGGTGATTCCTTTCGCGTTGGCATAGTACGAAGCGAATTCATGCACGTCATCATCGAGTGTGATTGTGGTCCTCATGCGTCTATTATGCATCAATTTTTGATTTGATGCAATTCTGCTATTTTGATGCGGTTCTATTGTATTGATGCATATCTCTCATTTTGATGCGTAATTGTGAAATTGATGCGCATTTCTTGAGTTGATTGTGCGCTCCAGCACATCTGTGAGCGGCGACGCGCATTTTCCCTCTTTCTTCGCCATTTTCTCCTTCTCTTCAGTGTCCCATCCTGCTACAATCCCATCGAAATCCAATTAAGCCCCTCGCCGTTTCCTGCCAGGAAAGCATGAGACTTGGCGGGCGAGCACTTTTTGAGGAGCCCTCCCAATGGCCATCGTCGACGACCGCGCCAAAGCGGTAGAACTTGCCCTAGCACAGATTGAGAAACAGTTCGGGAAGGGGTCGATTGTTCGGCTCGGATCCCGAGAGGCGCTGCTGCCGATTGCCGTGATTTCGACGGGATCGATCAGCTTTGACGCAGCGCTGGGAGTGGGAGGCATCCCGCGCGGCCGGGTCACGGAGGTGTTCGGGCCGGAGTCCTCGGGCAAAACCACCATCACGCTGCAGGTGATCGCCGAGGCACAGCGCGCCGGCGGGCTGGCAGCTTTTGTGGACGCCGAGCACGCGCTCGATCCCGGCTACGCGAAGAAGCTGGGCGTGGACGTGGACAATCTGCTGGTCTCGCAGCCCGACAGCGGGGAGCAGGCGCTGGAGATTACGGAAGCGCTGGTGCGTTCGGGCGCGATCGATGTGCTCGTCATCGACTCGGTGGCGGCGCTGGTTCCAAAGGCAGAGCTTGACGGCGAGATGGGCGACTCGCACATGGGCCTGCAGGCGCGGCTGATGTCGCAGGCGCTGCGCAAGCTGACCGGCACAGTTTCGAAGTCGCGCACCGCTCTCATTTTCATCAACCAGATTCGCGAAAAGATCGGCGTGATGTTCGGCAACCCGGAGACCACGACCGGCGGGCGCGCGCTGAAGTTCTATTCGTCGGTGCGCATCGATATCCGGCGCATCGCCGCGGTGAAGGAAGGCGACACGGTGGTGGGATCGCGGACAAAGGTGAAGATCGTGAAGAACAAAGTGGCCGCGCCGTTCCGCGAAGCCGAGTTCGACATTCTCTACGGCGAGGGCATCAGCAAGGAGGGCGATGTGCTGGACCTGGCCGTGACCCACAACGTCGTGGAGAAGAGCGGCGCGTGGTACAGCTTTGGCGGCGAGCGCATCGGGCAGGGGCGTGAGAACACCCGGGGCTTCCTGAAGGAGAACAAGGACATCTACGCGAAGATCGACGCCGAACTGCGCAAGCGGCTGAGCATTGGCGCAGCAAAAGCGGATGTGCCCGAGGCTCCGGCCGGCGGCGCGGCGGAGGCCAAGGAAGTGGTGCGCGGGCGGAAGGGCTGAAAGAGCGGCGGAGTAAGCCTTTTAGCAGGCTCAGGGGTAAGCCCCGGAAATCGTTGGCGGCTTTGCGGCAGTTGGGGATCAATCCCCGACCTACCAGCCGAGCCCTGATACAAAGCCCTCGGGGCGGGGTTCGTGCGATCCCACCGTGCCAGTGGTCAGTGATCAGTTATCAGTGGTCAGTTTTTCGCGGTCGACATTGGGTCGTGCGAGCCCACCCTAGGCGCAAGAACAAAAGCGCGCCGAGGGTGGGGCACCCATGCAATTTGCTTATCCAGCAAGAATGAAACCGCAGATCTCTCGACTCGGTCGCTGCGGCGACCTCGCTCAAGATGACAGTGGGAGGACCTGAGTTCAAGCGAACCCGTGTCTTTGGTGGGTTTGCGTGGTCTCCCGAGTTTCAAGGCCGAGACCTGGGGCACCCCGATTCTGGTGGTTTGCTTCCCTGAGGGACGGGCAACGCGCTACGTTTGTGATCATGGAAGGCCCGTAATGAATCAGGAATCATCAGCGGCGGCGGCATTGGGGCGCAAGACGAATTCGCGTCAAGGGGCGGCGAAGCAGATTGAGATGATCGGTGTACCGCTGGACCTGGGACAGCAGCGCCGCGGCGTGGATATGGGGCCGTCGGCGTTGCGTGTGGCGGGGCTGGAGGCCAAGCTGGAAGCGCTCGGCCATGCCGTTACCGATCGCGGCAACGTGCAGGTGGCGGTTGCGGAGACGATGCGGCGGGGCGACGCTCATGCGCGGTTTTTAAAAGAAATCGCCCAGTGCGACCAGGAAATTGCCGAACGCGTCGAGCAGGCACTGGCGCGCGGCGCGACGCCGATCGTGCTGGGCGGGGACCACTCAGTGGCCGCAGGCACGGTCGCAGGCGTGGCCCATCATTTTCGCGCGCTGGGACAGGCAGTGGGCCTGATCTGGATCGATGCCCACTCCGACATCAACACGCCGGAGACATCGACTTCAGGCAATGTGCATGGCATGCCGCTTGCGGCCTTGCTGGGAATGGGCCCGGCCGAATTGAGCAGTTTGCTCGGCTGGTCGCCGAAGGTGCTTCCACAGCACACGGTTCTGGTGGGCATCCGCGATGTGGACGAGGCCGAGCGGGAGAACGTCCGGCGCGCCGGGATTACGGCGTACACCATGCGGGACATCGACGAGCTGGGATTGCGCGCGGTGATGGAGAAAGCGATCAAGACAGCGGCGAACGGGACGGCCGGCTATCACGTGTCGATGGACATGGATTGGGTCGACCCTGAAGAGGCGCCGGGCGTGGGGACTCCTGTACCTGGCGGGGCAACCTATCGCGAAGCCCATCTGGCGATGGAGATTCTCGCCGATCACGGAGGGATGCTGAGCCTCGAAGTTGTCGAGGTGAATCCGATTCTGGATGAACATAACCGGACGGCGGAGCTGGCCGTGCAGCTGATTTGCTCTGCGTTCGGCAAGAAGATCTTCTAAGGAACCCCAAGCCAGTGGCCAGTGATCAGTGAACAGTGGTCAGTTTTTTGCGGTCGACATTGGGTCGTGCGATCCCAGCCTAGCCGGAAAAACAGAGACCCGGCGAGGTTGGGGCACCCGGGCAATTCACTCATCCAACAAGAAAGCAACCGCAGATTCTTCGACTCCGTTCGGCGCGCAATCGGCAACGATTACGCGCCGAACTGCGCTCAGAATAACAGCGGGGAAGATGGGGACCGAGCTAGGGGGTTGCGGGGGATTCGGCGAGCTCGGAGAGCAATTCGGCGTCGAGGGTGGGGTTGGGCTGGCCGTCGGAGGTGGCGATGAGTTCGCGGGGCACGAAGAGGATGGTGGGCAGGATGAGAGCGAAGACTGCGGTCATGGCAATGACGCAATAAAGGAAGCCGTGCGTGGGGCTGAGGCCGTAGATTTTTGTGCCGAGGACGTCGCTGGCGCGAGTGGCGAGATTGTTGACAGCGTCGGCGGCCATCATGAGGGTTCCCTGGAGGCCGGGCGGGCAGGAGCGGATGGCCAGATCGTAGAAGGCGCACTGGCCGAGGCCGCTCATCAAGCCCATGACGCCCGCGAGCAGGAGAGCCTGACGGCCGGAATGGATGAAGGCCAGCGGGATCATGGATGGAATGCCAACCATTGCGCCCCACCAGAGAAGCTTGCGCAGAGGGAAACGCGTGCAGAGGAAGCCGTAAAGCACAACGACGGGAATGTACGAGGCGTAGAAGATGCAGTTGAAGTCGGCGTAGACCGAGTCGGGCGCGTGAAGCTGGTTGGAGAGATAGAACTGCATGGGCGTGCTGAAGCCGGGCATGAAGTTCCAGATAAGGATGATGAGCACAGCGGGATAGACGGCGCGATGCTTTGCGAGGCGCTTGATGTCGCCGAGAAAAGTTGTGCCGCGCGCGTGCGGATTCGAGTAGGCGTGGCTGAAGACGGCGCGAGGCTTGAGAAATCCGTAGAGGCAGAGCGGGAGGGTGACCGCAGCGGCGAGGATGAAGGTCCGGCGGGGCGAAAGGTGTTCGGTGATGAAGCCGGAGGCGAAATAGGCCGCGATGAAAGAAATGTAGCGGAAGACCATCCAGAGGGCGCTGAGGCGGCCGGACATGAGCTCTTCCTGGCCGATGAGGCTGATGAGGCCGGAGTAGGCGGCCATGAGGAAGCGGAAGGAGATCATGGCGAGAAAAACGCCGATGAGAAGGCCCGAATACGAGAGGTGGGTGAGAGCGAGCCAGACGAAGACGAGAATGGCGAGCGGGCCGAAGAGACGGAAGTAGCCGCGATCGCGCCAGCCGAATGGATCCCAAAGGTCGCGGGTCATGCCAAAGGCGAATCCGACGTACATGGGGATTCCGGTGAGGAGGCGGAAGAGAGAGACCTGCGACGCCGTCGCATGCAGGTGGTTCTTGAGCATGAAGGCGGTGGGAATGTCGAGGAGGATGTCAGGCGTAACGGCGAAGATGATCAGCGTGAGCGAGCTGAAGTAGAGAAAGAGCTGCTGGTTTTTTGAAAGCTTGACCATGGAAGGGAAAACAGGGGTGGCGGTAGTTTAGCACGGATTTCAGAGATCAGAGAACAGAGATCAGAGATCAGAGAACAGAGATCAGAGGACAGAGCAGTTTATTCTTGCTGAAACCGAGGAGCCGGGCTTCAGGGCGGGAGGGAGCAAGAAGGCGAGGGAGCAAGAAGCGTGGGAACCGTTATACCGCTGGGAGACGCATCGCGACGGACGCGACGGTTTGCGTGGATGACGGCGCTGATCATCGCGGCGAATGCGTACGTGTTTCTGCTCGAGCTGGAGGGCGGCGAGGCGTTTGTGAGGCGGTGGGCGGTGATTCCCGTGCGGATTGAGCACGGCCACTACTGGATCACGATTGTTACCGCGATGTTCATGCACGCGGGCTGGCTGCACATTGTGGGGAACATGGTTTTCCTGTGGGCATTTGGTCCGGCGATTGAGGACGCGATGGGGCGGTTTCGGTACCTGGCGTTCTATCTGATGGGCGGCGTGGTGGCGATGGCGGCGCAGGTGGCGGGAAGCCCGGGGGCGACGGTTCCCTGCCTGGGCGCGAGCGGGGCGATTGCGGCGGTGATGGGCGCGTTCATTGTGACATATCCGCGAGACCGGATTCGAACGGTGGTGTGGATCTTAATCTTCATCCGGGTGACGTATATTCCGGCGGTGCTGCTGATCGGCTTCTGGTTTCTGATTCAACTGCTGAATGTGGTGGGGTCGGTGGCGACGGTCGAGACGGGCGGAGTGGCGTACCTGGCGCATGTGGGCGGATTTATTTTTGGAGTGGTGACGGCGCGGGTGTGGGTGAGAAAGACAGGGAGTAGGGAGTAGCTTGCGGAGCGTGGATGCGGGGGTTGGGGTAGACTCTCTTTCGGGAAGGTGAAGTATGCGGTCGCACGTCGCTGCAGTGCTGCTTATCGTTTGCTCGGTTGCTTTGGTCTCCGCGCAGAAGACTCGATTCGGACAAGGGCCTCCGAAAGCCAAGGACGGGGTCGATTATCCGATCAAAATTCATATCTCCGGAATTCATCTCAGGCAAGACTGCACTAAAGGTGCAACGGGGTACACGACCTGCGCTGACGTGATCTACGCCGATGCGCAGCTCGCCGGGCAAAAGATCGGGTTAATGGGGTTCCAAATCTGGCTTCCGGGACACCCGATTCTCCTGGTTACCGCGGATTACCAAGCTCGACTCCTGAAAGCGCCACATCCAGGAGGCCCGAACCCAATCGGCATGGAGTATGAGTTGCTGATGCCGGATCGCACGATCTGGCGCTCGACGGTGACCGGTTTTTCGGAGTAGCCCAGCCATCACGGGGCGATTGCCCTATGGCGCGCTGTCTGCCTTTATGATCGTCGGTATGCGGTTCGACATTGTGACCATCTTTCCGGGGTTCTTTGAGGGCGTGTTTGCGCACGGGATTGTGCGCCGGGCGCTGAAGGAGGGATTGGTGACGGTGGAGGCGCACGATCTGCGGGAGTATGCGCATGACCGGCACCGGACGGTGGACGACCGTCCGTTCGGCGGGGGCGAGGGGATGGTGCTGAAGCCGGAGCCGCTGGCGGAGGCGCTGGAGGCGCTGGGTGTCAAAAGCAGAGATCAGAGATCAGAGATCAGAGATCAGAAAGACGGGGATCAGAAGACGCGGGTGATTTTGCTGTCGGCGCAGGGGCGGCTTTTTAATCAGCAGGTGGCGCGGGAGCTGGCCGGCATGGAGCGCGTGGTGCTGGTGTGCGGGCGGTATGAGGGCGTGGATGAGCGCGTGAATGAGCTCTACTGCGACATGGAGCTTTCCATCGGCGATTATGTACTGAGCGGAGGAGAGCTGGCGGCGGCGGTGGTGGTGGATGCGACGATGCGGCTGATTCCAGGCGTGCTGGGGAACGAGGCTTCAGGCGAGTTTGAGAGCTTTGGCGCGGCGGATGCGGAGATCGATGTGGATGTGGAGGGGGTTCCGCGATCGCAGCACGGAGCGGGAGGGTTGCTGGACTATCCACAGTACACGCGGCCGGCGGAGTTTGGCGGGCTGCGCGCGCCGGAGGTGCTGATGAACGGCGATCATGCGGAGATCAGGCGCTGGCGGCGGGAACAGCAACTGCGCAAGACGCTGAAGAACCGGCCGGAGCTGCTGGAGCGGGCGGCGCTGAGCGCGGAGGACGTGCGGATGATCGAGGAGATGCGGCGCGAGGAGATGCGCGGCTGAGAGAAACGTGGCAGGGAGATGCGCCGTGGGGGAGGGGAGCACTCCTGATGCCGAAACTCCTGATGTGAGGGCCGAATTCGGCCTGATTCATCTTCCAGCGCCCGCGATGTTTTTGCGGAAGTTCGTCCGCCATGAGGGGCTTGCAAACGCTGGACAAGGATTCCAGCAGGAGAGTTAGACCATGAGAGTTGCGATTCGGGCCGCTTCTCTCGCGGCCTGCAAAGTTGGATTGTTATGCGGAGCGCTGCTCCTTGCCGGATGCGGCATTGTCACCAATCCCGTGCCCAGCATATCGAGCCTCTCTCCCGCTTCGCTGACGGTAGGAAGTGCGGCGCAGACGCTCACTATCAATGGCGCTAACTTCCTCGCCACTTCGGCGGTAACTTACAACGGCATTGCCCATGCCGTGACTTACATCAGCGCCAGCCATCTGACTATCACTCTAACTGCGTCCGATCTATATGCACTCGGCAGCTATCCGGTAGTAGTTGCCAATCCCGTACCCGGCGGCGGAGCTTCCTCTCAAGTTAGTTTACAGATTTACGGAGAAGCTCAGAATTCGACTGTCGTAGGCAGCGTAGTGCCTAGCTCTTCTTACGAACTTGACGCTTTCGACATTCAAGGGAATTACGCTTACATTCTAGGAGACAACGGCAATGAGGGTTCAGGATCCTCGGCTGCGCAATTCTATGTGGTGGATATCACGCATCCGGCAAGCATGGCCGTCGTCAGCGCGACGTCAATAACTGGATTTATCAACTACGGGCAGTCCGGGATAAGAGTGCAGGGGCAATACGTCTACCTCGTATCTTCTACAGGAACGGCGAGTACAAATCTATTGCAAATCTACGATGTATCGAATCCTTACGCTCCTGCGTTTACCGGCAGCGTTCAAATTCCACTGTATGGATTTGGTCTTTGGGTATCTGGGGAGTACGCCTATGTTATATCGTATGTAGGCGTGTCTTCCATAAGCACATTAGATGTCGTTGACGTTTCCAATCCTGAATCGCCGACGATTGTGGGATCGACCAATACGGGAACTGCCGGTCTGAATGTAGCCGACATCAAGGTAGTTGGAAAATACGCTTATGTGGCAGGGCAGAGCAACGGGCAATCCAAGATACTTGTATTTGACGTCTCCAATCCCGCATCGCCGTATTTGCTTAGCGGTTTACCGGTGGCGCACAGTCCGCAAGGCTTGGATGTCGAAGGAAGTTACTTGTATGAGACGTTTTACGATCAGTACTCGTTGAACATTTACGATATATCCAATCCGTCATCGCTTTCTCAGGTAGGCACGGCTTCATTGATCGGAACATGCAAGCCGCAAGACGTTACCGTGGAAGGAGCCACAGCGTATGTGGCATGTTATACAAATTCATCGGTAGGGGTAGTGGATGTGTCCAATCCAACTTCTCCAAGTGTGGATGGATACATATCTCTTCCGGCAACTTCTTATCCGCAATTCTTGGAGTCAAAGGGTCGATATGTGTATTCGATCTCAAACACCCTAGGTGGAATGTTATCAGTTATAGACACTGGTGGTGCGTAGCCAAAATTCCATCCGGGCGCATTGAGGTAAGAGTTTTGAACACGGAGGAATTATGAGGGTGATTTCGACTGTGGGAAGGGGCGGCTGGTGACCTTGATTCATCACGACAACACTGTCAGAAAGGCGGCGAAAGATCGGCGCTAATACCGATGGGATGCTGAGCTGAAGGTGCAGCTTTCCTGAGGGCGAGCCGGTTGGACTCGACCGATTGGGCTTTCAGACACAGCATCCCGACGGGTGGTGGCGGATTTATTTGGTGATGTTGACGACCAGGTTCATGTCGACGGGCGTGGGTTCGTTGTCGACGGTGCCAGGCTTGAAGTGGAACTCGCGAACTGCTTCGATGACGCGCGCGTCCCAGAACTTACTGTAGGACTTGGTGACCTGGATGTTTTCAGGCTGGCCCTTTGCGTTGACAGTGAGGGAGAGGCCGACTTGAACGTCGCTGGGAATAGCGTCGATCGAGTAGCCGACGGGGACGGTGAGGTAGGCGGAGTTGACAAGGGCCGGCTCAGTGACGCCGGTGCTTACGCGAATGGGGGTTGGGGCAGTGGCGTCGTCAACGGGCGTGCTGGCAAAAGCCGCTGCGGGGAGAGTCAGCGAGGAGAGCATCATGCTGGTCGCAAGTATACGGCGCATATAAAACCTCCATGGCGACAATAGCTACGCTTAGTATTCTCTCCCGAGAAATAGACAATTGTCAAGACAAATCGACAAACATTAAATTTGCAGCAACTTAAGTTGATTAGAACGATCTGAATGTTACAGATAATTCTCAGAATGGAGAAGTTTTCCACAGAGCGAGTGAGGCGTCGCCCGGCGTGGTGGGGATTCGCGCCGGGGGCCTTTCGAACAGGATGAGTGCGGCTTGAGGGAGCGCGCGGGGGGACGCGGGGCGGAGGTTTGGGCGGCTGAGATCGAGGTTGCCGCGAGAAGCAGAAGCCTCCCGCAGCGGCTAAAGCCGCGCTTGATGTGCAGATTTGCGGCACGGCTGAAGCCATGCCCTGACACTTCGTGCTTTCCTGATGGAATCTTTCTGCAAGCGGTGAGGGCCGAGACTTTCCAAGAAGAGCGTGCTCTTCGGCAGCCGGCCGGGGCGCTAGAAGGGCTTTACGGGCTCGGGCTGGACGGAGTTGATTTGGCCGATGGCGACGGCGGCGACGTAGAAGTTTTCGCCGCGTGTGGGCGAGCCGGCGAGGCGGCGGAGCATGGCGAGCTGGCCGACGTGGGTGAGCGCGTCGGCGACGGGGCCCTGCATGAGCCGCTCGATGGGCGCCTGAATGGGCGAGGATGAGGCGAGATAGGCGTCGAAGGCGGAGAGAGCGGCGAAGAAGCGCTGCTGCTCCTGGGGCCAGGCGAGGGGTTGGGTGTTGTGCCAGGCAGGGTTGCCCTGAGCCATGGAGAGCGCCCAGTGAAACAGGTCGCCCATGTGGGCGAGGATCTGCACGGGCCGGCGGCCTGCGCTGTCGAAGTTGGCGAAGGAGTCGGGGGCGTTTTCCAAGGCGCGAACGGTGCGATAAGCCAGTGTGGCAAGGGTGTGGCGAAGAAAATCTCGTTTTTCATCCATGGGGGAAATATAGCGCATGGAGCGGGCGCTGAAACACCTGCAAAATGAGGGGCCGGCGCGTGAGGCATATTGCGGCGATCTTTGATAAACTAAACATTCTGACTTCAATCGCTGACTTCAATCGCAGGAAACTAACATGTCAATCCATCCCGTAATGCAGCGCCTGGCTGACAAGCTGAAGCGCACCGATTTGCCGGCGTTTGTGCCCGGCGACCAGATTCGCGTTCAAGTGAAGATCAAGGAAGGCGACAAAGAGCGGCTGCAGGCCTTTGAGGGCCTGGTGATCGCCGTGAACCGCGGACCGCAGGCGACGTTTACCGTGCGCAAGATGAGCTTTGGGCAGGGGGTGGAGCGCATCTTCCCCTTCAACTCGAAGGTGGTGGACAAAGTGGAGCTGGTGCGCAGCTACAAGGTGCGGCGGGCGAAGCTGTTTTATCTGCGCGGGCTGCGCGGCAAGGCGGCGCGCCTGAAGGAAGTGGACCGCACGACCGGCAAAGTGCGGGCGTAGAGGCAGTGATCAGTGGACAGTGATCAGTGATCAGTAGGCCGCGTTCCGCGGCCAGAAAAGAGCCCCGGCTTCGGCCGGGGTTTTTGCTGCGCGGAAATCACCGTGGACGGTGGACGGTGAACCGTGGGCCGTTGACCGTCGGCGATGGGCCGATTTGGGTTGCGTCGATGCCCCGCGTGAGCCTTCACGGTGCTATTCGCTCGTTGTGGGATCGAAAACGGAGCGAACGCGTGCAATGGAGTTTGCCGGAAACCCTCCCTGCCGGGCGTGCTCGCGAATCGTATCCTCATCCGGGGCGATGTAGATGCAGTAAATCTTGTCGTCGGTGACATAGCTCTGGACCCACTGGATACGAGGCCCCATGGATTGCACCACTCCGCAGGATTTCTGGGCAATGGCGTGCAGTTGATCCGGTGTCAGCTTTCCGGCGCCGGGAATCTCTCTCTCGATCACGAACTTCGGCATTCCTGAAGACCTCCTATGTTGTTAGATAGGCTATCATCTGCCGGGGCGGTTTTGTCCCTATACTGTTCGCATGGCGATTGCAGTGACACCGGCGGCACCTTATTACGCGGTAATCTTTACTTCCCTGCGGACGGAGGGAGAAAACGGCTACTGGAAGATGGCCGAGGTGATGGAAGAGCTGGCCGCGACGCAGCCCGGATTCCTGGGGATTGAATCGGCGCGGGACGGGCTTGGAATCACGGTGTCATATTGGGAAAGCCTGGAATCGATTGCGGCGTGGAAGCAGAACTCGCGGCACCTTGTGGCGCAGCAACGCGGCCGCGACACGTGTTATGAGGAGTTCAAGGTGCGCGTGTGCCGCGTGGAGCGGGATTACGGGTTCGAGCGGGAATGAGCGGTTGACGTCCGGCTTTTCCACCCGATGATTCCGCGAGAATTCATATACTGTGTGCATGATCACGGCTCGGATGGTTCCGAGAGCTTCGGGGGCTCCGGTGTGCGGATGGGCGCTGGAGAACGCGGCGCGGCGAGGCGGAGCGCGGCGCATTGCCGGCCTCGATGAGGTGGGACGCGGGCCGATGTTCGGGCCGGTGGTTGCGGCTGCAGTGATTTTTCCTGAACGCTGCCGATTGCCGGGATTGACGGATTCAAAACTGCTCACGGAAAAACAGAGGAATGAATTTGACGCGATGATTCGCGCCAAGGCCGTGGTGTGGGCGATTGCGGCGGTGGATGTGGAGACGATCGACCGCATCAACATAAGGCGGGCTTCGCTGCAGGCGATGCGGATGGCGGTGGAGCAGTTGGCGGTTGCGCCGGATTCTCTGCTGCCCGACTATCTGCTGATTGACGGGTGCGACACGATCGACTGGCCGTGCGCGCAGCAGGCGGTGGTGGGCGGCGACACGAGGAGCGTTTCGATTGCGGCGGCGAGCGTGCTGGCGAAGGTGCATCGCGACCGGCTGCTGGTGGAGCTGGACGAGGTGTATCCGGGGTATGGGCTGGCGCGGCACAAGGGCTACTGCTCGCCGGAACATATGGAGGCGTTGCGGCGGCTGGGGCCGACGCCGCTGCACCGGAAGAGCTATCAGCCGGTGGCGCAGCGGATGCTGTTCGAGTAGGGCAGCGGGGTTAGCGGGTTAGCGGAGGTAGCGGAGGTAGCGGCACCCTACCCTAGAGCATTTTCGGAATACACGTAGACTTCCTGATTGCATTGAAAGGTGGCTTTTACTTCCACCCCACAGACGAAGACCTGTCTGCGGGGACCCCGGTTGAGGAAAAAGCCACTTGACTGTGTGCTTTCGGTCTATAGCAATCCCGAAAATGCTATAGCCGGAAAAACAAAGACCCGGTGCCCGGCCCAGAGGGCACCCCGCCGCCCAGGCGGGGCACCCGCGGGGTTGCGTCGCGGATCGTACAAATTGGTCAATAAGCATCGTGGTATCCCAGGTCTCATCCGCCGCGGCGGAGAGACCTGGGGCACCCATTTTTGTGCCGGAACAAGTGACCGGAGACCGAGGAGCGTCTAGACCTCGGCGGCGGCGCGGGCTTTGCGGCGCTGGAGCCAGGCGAGGATGGGGCGGGCGGCGAAGAGCACGGCGAGAATCACGGTGATGGTGATGGGGGTCAGCACGCCGGGCTTGACCTGCCACCAGTAGTGAATCACCCCACAAATTGCGGCGAAGTAAATGAGCTTGTGCAGGCGGTTCCAGTTCTTGCCGCCGAGTTTGCGGATGGCCCATGTGGTGGAGGTGAGCGCGAGGGGCAAAAGCAGAAGATAAGCGGCCACGCCCATGGTGATGAAGCGGCGGCGGGTGACGTCGGCCAGCATGGCATGCAGATCGAAGCCGGAGTAGAGCGCCACGTAAGTGAGCATATGCAGCGTGGCGTAGAAGAAGGCGAAGAGGCCGAGCAGGCGGCGGAATTTGATGAGACCGTTGAACTGCGCGGCGAGAGGCGGGACAAGACTCGCGCCTAAACGGCGGAAGGGCGTGATGGCGAGGGTAAGAATGAGGAGGCGCAGCGTGGTGAGGCCGGTGGAGAAGGCGATCCTGGCCGTGGGGTCGGGACCGAGGTTGTTGGTGACGGCGCCCCACACGAGGAGAGCGACGGGCGCGAGGCAGGCGAGCCAAACGAGGACCTTGAGGAAGATGAGAGTCGAGCGAGCCATAGTCGTTAATTCTGCGGAGCTAGCGGGGCTAGCGGAGTTAGCGGTTTGGCGGGTTGGCGAGTTAGCGAGTTAGCAAGTTAGCGGGTTGGCCTGCCGCTGCTAGCGGTTCGATTGCGAATTCTGAAGTTCAGCGAATCTCGTTTTCATTGAGTCAATTGCTCCGGTGAGAAAACTCGCGTGTTGTCGCGAAGGTTCATTGCATCAATCCGGCATCCCAACCGCAGGTCTTCCGACTTTGTCCGCCGCGGCGGACTCCGCTTAAGATGACACATTTATTTTTGCATCGAATTTGCGGGACACGACGCGAATTCCGCAAACACGCGCACAGTGCGGCTAGCTTAGCTTCAGTAATTTTTGCGCAGGTTCATGCCGGCGTACATGGAAGCGACCTGGTCGGTGTAGCCGTTGAACATGAGCGTGGTGCGGCGCTGCCCATAGAAGGGCAGGCCGATGCGGCGCTCGGTTTTCTGGCTCCAGCGGGGATGGTCGACGTCGGGGTTCACGTTGGAGTAGAAGCCGTATTCGTTGGGGGCCTGATCGTTCCAGGTGGTGGGCGGCTGCTTGTCGACGAAGCGCACAGTGACGATGGATTTGGCGGACTTGAAGCCGTACTTCCACGGGAGGACGACGCGAACGGGCGCGCCATCCTGGTTGGGGAGGGTTTCGCCGTAGAGGCCAAAGGTAAGCAGGGTGAGGGGGTTCATGGCTTCGTCCATGCGCAGGCCCTCGGAGTAAGGCCAGTAGATGGTGGCGTCCTCTTCGGCCCACTTCTCGACGTGGCGATCGTAATAAGAGAGGAACTGGACGTATTTGGCGCTGGGCAGCGGGTTGCACTGCTTGATGAATTCAGAGAGCGAGTAGCCGACCCAGGGAATGACCATGCTCCAGGCCTCGACGCAGCGATGGCGGTAGACGCGGTCTTCGAGCGGGTGCAACTTGAGCAGGTCGTCGATGCCGAATGTGAGAGGCTTGGCGACTTTGCCCTCGACTTTGACGGTCCAGGGGCGCGTGGGGAGGCCGCCGGCGTTTTTGGCGGGATCACCCTTGTCGACTCCGAATTCATAGAAATTGTTGTAGTGGGTGATGTCGTCGAGGCTGGTGAGCTGCTCGCCGGTGGTGGTGAGGGGGGAATAGACGGTCTGAAGCTTGGTTCCGGCGTGGACGGTGGCGCGGGGGAAGACGAGCTGGCCGAGGCGATCGGCGGCGAGCGCGGCGACGCCCGCCGCGGCCGCGCCTTTGAGGAAGCGGCGGCGGCTGAGGTAACGGAGGTAGGCGTCGCGTGAGGTGATCTCGGACGAGGGGATGTCCGGCGGTTTTCCGATGAGCATGTGTGACCTCGCGGTTTGGGGGAGGGCCGCTGCAATTATTAGACATGATGGAGGGGGAAGAGTTACAGGAAAGCAGGGACCAAGGGAACAAGGGAACGAGAAAACGGGGAGCAAGGGAGCGAAGGAGCGAGGGAGCAAGGAACAAGGGTCAGGGGTCCCGTGCTGAAGTGGGGTTAACCCGCATTTCTCACAGGTTCATTGCTGATTGCGGTGACGATAGACAGGAAAAGTGTTGGAAAGGCCGTCATTTCATGGCATAACTGCGTTGTCGAAGCGTAGTTGTAGCCGTGCGGAGG
>Ga0187876_1000193_pt1 | contig 62347 bp, 48 predicted proteins | sample June2016WEW_17_4_FD_133000 | JGI IMG/M metagenome (GOLD analysis project Ga0187876, IMG submission 133000) | Peatland microbial communities from SPRUCE experiment site at the Marcell Experimental Forest, Minnesota, USA - June2016WEW_17_40 | ecosystem: Environmental > Terrestrial > Soil >... | reverse complement strand
GTCTACCAGCTGGCGCTACTCCACCGGTTCGAGGCTGGCCAGGACCTCCGGATCGGCCTCAAACCGCTACTTCAGGCCGCTTGAGGGATTATGACCAGGCCTCAACTAGTCTCGTGTATCGTGGTCGCCGTTGCTAAATGGCAAGATACCTCGTGGCTGCAGGAACCACGCGCGCTTAGGTCTGCCTGTACTTCGCGGGCAGCACTCCAGCGCCATCTCGGCTGCGTTCGGCCTCGCCTGACCACCCGCACATGCGGCGCCTGCCTTGGAGGTCTGCCGGTGGACGTGGTCGCTCGGCTTTCATCTCGATCGTCATGCCCAGCACCCCATGCGCAAACGGGCCGAGATGATCCGAAATGACAAGTCGCGCCAAGTATATCACGGTGCTGCTGAGCATGCTAGGGGGTGCGAATGCTTCCCCATCGCCTATGGGCAATCGCGCCTGGGCGTTTGGCGCTACGGTACTGCGCGCTCGATCCATAGGCCCCAACGGTTAGCCACTGTCCGGCTGTTTGCGGTGCCGACGGCCTCTGCAGACCAACTAGCTTGTCCCCGCCAAGGTACCGGCCACGTCTGTATACAGCGCGTACCCCTGCCCCGCCGCCACGCTGTAGTCGCTCGGGCTGGTCACGGAGGGGCTGACCTCCTCGAAGTAGCTGGGCGCCCACGCGCCCCCGGTAAACCCATCCAGCTCGGCGTAGTTCCCGTGGGTCTGCCCCAGCAGCCCGCTCAGGATGCTGCTGGCCGTGGCCGGGTTGGCGCTGCCATAGGCATCGGGGAAGCCCACCAGGTTCCAGCCCCGGGCCAGACTCACCGACTGCGCCGCCGCCGGCAGGCCGCTGAGCGTGATCGTGCCGCTCTGGTCGCTGTACAGCGCGTAGCCCTGCCCCAGCGCCAGCGTGTAGTCGCTCCCGCCGGTCAGCGGCGTCGGCCTGACCTCCTGGAAGTAGCTGGGCGACCACTGGCCGTTGGTGAAGCCGTCGATCTCCGCGTAGCTGCCCCCCGTCTGCGCCAGCAAGCCGGCCAGCAGGGTGGACGCCGAAAGGGGCGTGGTAGGCGCCAGCGGCAGGGCGAGCAGGTTCCAGCCCCGCTGCACGGTGTAGGTCACGCTCACCGCCAGGCTGAGGCGGAAGGAGGGCAGCGTGGTAGCACCACTGGTAGCCACCGTCGCGCTGACCGGCCCGCCCGTCCCCAGCTGCCCGCTCTGGTCGCCGGCCCCGCTCACGTGGAATACCGACTTGGTGTCCAGCGTGAAGTAGGCGCTGCCGTCCTGGGTGAGTGGGGCACGCGTGAAGAGGTAGTTGTAGGCGCCGCTGGTGACCTCGCTAGAGCTGAGCACGCTGAGCGGGGCGGACTGGACGCCACTGTGGTTGGTCCAGTAGCCGGTGAGCAGCACCGTGCCGGAGAGCGGCCAGGTGCCGTCCTGGAGCAGCGCGCTGCCAATCACCTGGATGTCAAACGACGGCGGGCCGGACAGCTGGGGCACGGCCTGGCTGTAGGCAGCGCCGCCGGGCCCAGGCTGCGCTACGCTATTGACCACCGGCTCGAAGTAGTAGGTCGTGCCCGCGGTGAGCTTGCTCAAGGTGAAGCGGTGCACCGTGCTGGACGTGCCCGCGGGTCCAGTCCCGTCGCGGTCGTCGTAGGCCACGGAGGTGAGGGCGTCCGCGCTCGTGCCATAGATCAGCGAGGCTGCCCCCGGTACGGAGGTGGTGAAGGTGACCGCGAACTTGCTCGCGCCAAGGTCGGTCACCGTGACGCCGCGCGCCTGCGGTGGTGTGGGTGCACGCGAGGCCAAGATGCCCCCAAGGGTGCCCACGGCGAAGCAGGTTGCGCTGTCGAGGCAGTCGATACCGTATAGCCACTGCTCCATGCCGGAGTTCTGGTACTGCCAGCTGATACCGCCGTCGGTGGTGACTCTAATGCCCGAGCCCGCGCCAATACACACCAGGGCGCTGATGCATTTCACTGCCGCCATGTTTTCAAACCCGGTCATTTGTGTCCACGACGTAGCAAAGCCGTCCGAGGTCTCGCCGATGTATTGATCAGAGTCGTTGCTATCCATGCTCACCCACACACAGCTGGAGGTGCTGCCACAGCTGATGGAAGGAAACATGTTGCCGGCTAGGTTGGCCTTCGGAGACCACGTTTGGCCGCCGTCGGTAGTGCCTACGACTGCCCCAGGCGCCCCAGACTGCGCCGTCGCGTCGAAGCTCGCGGCATAGCACGTCGCGTGGCCGGGGCAGCTGATACTGCCGAAGGAGTATCGCGCGCTGGTCGTGACCACGCTCCAGCCGGCGCTGCCGCTCCACTTCAGCACGGTGCCGCTGCTACCTACGGCATAACAAGTCGAGGCATCCGGACAGCTGATGCCGGCAAGGTTGCTCGACGTGGCTGCGCTCTGCGCTGCCCACCCCGAGGCAGGCGTCCAGCGCGCGATCGCTCCTCCCGAGCCCACGGCGAAACAGAGCGACGCGGACGGGCAGTCGATACCGGTGAGGTTAGGCCACCCGGTGAGGCCAGTGGACTCCTGGATCCAGGTTGCGCCTCCATCGGTAGTTGCCAGAATGGTGTCGCCGGCCCAACCCTGCGTGGCGAAACACACGCCAGCGCTTGCGCAATGGACTGAATTCAGCCAGGCGTAGCTGCCGGTCACATCCGTGGTGCGCGGTGCCCAAGTCAACCAACCGTTGCTGGTCGTCACCAGAGCCCCAGCCAAGCCTACACCTACGCAGGCTCCGGCGCCCACGCAGGCAAGCGCGATGTAATCCAGACCAGGGGCGCCGGCGACTATTATGATCGACCAGTTGCCTGCGGCATAGTTCACGGACCACAGGTTATAGCCGGTGCTATCGTCATAGCTGGCTGCGTAGCACGAAGCGCTTGAACAGCCCAGAAGCCACAACAAGCCAGATGGCGAGTACGAGGAAGTCATGGTCCACTGGCCGTCGGCGTAGGTCAGCGCTAATAGCTGGTCAATCGTGCCAGTGTCAGAGCTCGGGTCGAGTACGTAGCCCGACACATAGCAGAGTCCGCTGCCTTGGCAAGTGATCCTAGAGAGGGTGCCGGTGGTGCCGGCGGAGACCGCAGCCCAAGCGCCGCCTGCCAAGGCCACGATTGTGCCCGAGTCTCCCACTGCGATGCAGGTTGTGACGGACGGACAGGTGATATCGCGAAGGTTGGCAGTGGTGTTCGACGTCTGCAGGGTCCAGGTAGCGCCGCCGTCGCTAATAGCATAGATAGTACCGCTGTCACCGACGGCATAGCAGATCGTTTGGTCCGGGCAGCTGATGCTCATCAGAGACTGCGCGGAGTTATTGAAGTGCTGCACCCACGTCGCTCCGCCGTCAGTCGTCACGTAGACTTCAGAGCTCCAGCCCACGGCATAGCATGTGGACGTGCCGGGGAGGCAACTGACGCTGGACAAATCATCGGCAGTGCTGGCACTGGCGAGCGCCCAATTCCCGGCGCCACTGATGCTACCGATCAGTACCGCGCCAGCCTGACCTACGGCCACACAGTGATCGGCCGACAGGCAGCTGACCGACTGGAGGTTACCGCCAGTGGGTGTTGGATTCTGCCAGTACCAGCCGGGGGCCACGCCCGGCATAGTGGCCGTGAAGCCGCTGGTTCCGCCCTGCGCCGTCACGATGAAGTGAGCGTTGGCCAGCGAGGGCGGTACCGGGATGGTAGCGTAGGCTGCGCCGCTGCTGTCGGCAGTGAAAGTCCCCGCGGCGATCTGCGCCTGACCCGCGGTCACCGGTACCAGCGCGAACGACACCTGCTCGCCGGCCGCGAAGCCCTGGGCCTGCAACTGCAGCTGTGTTCCCCACTGGCTGACGCCGGCGCTCGCTCCCGGAATCCGCAGCGCGGCCCTGTACACGCTGCCGCTGCCCTGCCCGGTCGCCGCCACGGTCACCCCGGCTCCCGCGTTCGTGGACTTATCGGGGCGTTGCACTACCGTACAGCCACTATTGGGTACGCTGAAGCTTCCCGCAACGTCGCCAACGCTGCTGGCCTGCACGCTGGCGAGAGCCACCGCCGCGGCGCAGTTGGAGCCTGACAGCGTCACCGATACCGCCTCTCCAGCTCGATAGCCGTAGCCCGAGAACGTCTCCATCTGGCCGATTGCCGCCTGGTCGGTGCTAAGCACGAGGCCCGGGTCGGCCGCGCTGGCAGTCGCCACGTCGCTCTCCCGGCCCTGTGCATCGTAGGCCGATACCGCGAAGTCGTAGCGCCCGGTAGAGAGCGAGAGCGAGACTGTGATGGCCGTGGAAGCCCCTGCATCCACGCTGGAAACGGACGCGCTATCTGCCCGATGGTAGTACACGTAGTACCCGCTGGCGCCCGTGCCTTGCCAGGACAATGAGGCATGGCCGCCGTTGGGCGAGAGCTGCGCCGTGAGATTCGAGGGTGCCGTGCCATGGGCCGCGAAGGGATAGGCACCCAGGTCGCCCTCGGGGTCGCGTGCGGGAGAGCCGGCATGCAGGGAGTAGTTGTCGCTCTGCGGCGCGACAAACAGCGGATCTGCCTGGATGTCGTCGCCGCCAGGCGTGGTGTTGTTCCCATACGGTGATGCAGCCTGCCAGATCAGATTGTGGTCTAGCGACACCGAGTTAGGAGCCGAGATGCCCGGAGTTGTGCTGTAGATGATAGTGCGGCTCACACTGCCCACAGCCCCATTCGAGACGTACGTGACCGCCTGGGCAGAGTCGACAATGGTGTTATGCTGCAGCGTGGCGCCGGCGCCGTTCACCAGAATCCCGGCCGTAGTGTTGTGCGCCACGAGATTGCCGCTAATCGTGGAGGTGTCGGAACACGGCGTCGTCCAACAATACCGCACTATGCTCATGGAGTTGTGTAGTAGGCGGTTGTTGGTTACCGTGGCTGGCCCATCGAGCCATACTCCTGCGTCCCAGTAGCCGGTGCCGGAGTCCTGGACAGTGAAGCCCTGGAGCGAGGCACCGGATTCCAGCCGCACGACTGGTCCGCTCGCGCCGTCCCCATCGATAGTCGTCGAGGCAGGGTCTGCGCCGACGAGCGAGACGTCCGGCGGCACTAGCAGATTGGGCTCCAGGTACGTGCCCGGCGCCACCTTCACCGTCATGCCGAAGCTGGCATGCGCCAGTGCGGCGGCAATCGTCGAGTAGTTGCCCGGCACGTTGATGGTGCCCGAACTCGTGGTACCTCCACTCAATGCTACGATCTCCGTCATGCCGTAGGGCACCGCCATGTTGCCCAACGAGAACAAGATAGCGCCGGTCGAGCCCAGTTGGCCGGCTACGGCGTAGGAGTCGCCCGCCTCCGCCGGATCGGTGGGAAATAGCCACATGGCGGCATTGCCGCTGCTGTCGGTTGCTGCATCATCGTAGCTGGAACCGCCGCAGCCGAACTGGTCGCCGATAGGCAGGTAGCAGTCGGTCGGGCTGCTCGTAGTGAGCGTAACGCCGCTCACGGGTGCGCCTGTCGCATCCTCCACGTGGACGGTCACTGGCTGGAACGGCAAATACAAGTCAAGCGAGAGCGATTGCGTCAGCGTTATCTCGCTGGTGTAGACGTAGTAGTTCTCGGCTGCCGCGCCCGTCGCCCCGTCCGAACCGTTCACGTATAGAAAGTACTGACTCGGACTCAGGTCAAAGCCATACGTACCTGCACTGTTAGTGGTCGTGCCGAACGAGTTGCCGCCTGCCCAGGGAAAGACCCCAATCCACTGGTCAGACAGCGCGTGGCCCTGTTCGTCGTACACCGTCCCGCTCAGGGTCGCTGGCCCCATGGTAATGGTGAAGGAAGCATCCGCCGAGACGACCACATTGGAGAGAGGGGTGACCGCAAGCGCACTGCCCGAGGGTGGCGCGGCCGAGAAAGCATAGCGACACCAGTCGCTCGCACAGCCTGCGTCCGTTGGGAAGAGCCAGAACGTGGCGTTTCCGGCAGCATCCGTGGGAACAGCGGATTCGTAGTAGGAGTAGCCATACCCGCCGTCGATGGCCCCGATGGTGAGGTTGCCGTTCGTGTCCCAATCCCCCAGGGTGACCGCCGCGTCCGCGACCGGCGCGCCGCCGCCGTCGGCCACGTGCACGGTTATGTGTTTGAAAGGCAACCGCACATCGAGTGAGGTGGTCTGGGTCAGGGGGAACGTGCCGGTATTGACGTAGTAGTCGGAGGCGGCGGCCTGCGTGGCGGCGCTGCTCCATTGGCTGGTCGAGAGGTAGTACAGGCCCGGAGTGGTCACGGTCGAGGTATAGCTGCCCGTGCTGCCGGTCAGGCTTTGACTGCAGTAGCCCATGGCCTGGGGGCACACATAGACCCATTGGCTCGCTATCGGGCTTCCCAGTGCATCGAGCAGGTGCCCGGTCAGCGAGACCGGCGTGGCCGGCTGCAGCGTGAGCGTAACCGAGGTGCCGGCGGAGAGGGTCATTGCCTGCGAGGCGGCCGAGGCCAGGGACCCGCCTGAAGGTGGGTTGGCGAGAATCCAGTACTGATTGCATTGGTCGGATGGATTGGTTGGGAACAGCCACAAGGTGGCATTGCCGCTGCCGTCCGTCACAGCGCCGTCGCTTGTCCCTTCCGCCACTGTTCCGGACAGCGTGCCAAACGAGACGCCCATACTATCGCTACACCAGCTGCTCGTGCTATCGACGGATGCATTCGGCACCGGACTGCCGTGGCTATCCTGCACGTGGACTGCTACCTGCTTGAAGGGCAAGCTCAGGTCCACCGAGGTCGTGGCCGTGAGAGGGAACGTGTTCGTCTGGAAGCTGTAGCACTGGGCCACGGCCGATCCCGCCGACTTGTTCGGGCACGAACCCTGCTGCGTGAATAGATCGTACTGCCCGGGTGCCGCGGTGAAGCTGTAGCTACCACCGGCATCGGTCGTGGCGGACGGTGCTACAGAGGCACCCGCCGCCTGGAGGTAGAGCTGTAGGCCGGACACGCCGTTGCCGCGCGCGTCCAGCACTCTGCCACTCAGCGTGACGGGCGTGGCCGGCACGAACGCAAACCCTACAATGGTGTTGCCCGACACCACCTGCCCGTCATCAGTCGCGGTCCCGAAGCCACTGCCCGCAGGCGGCTGGGCGGTTAGATTGTAGGTGCCGGCACTGAGCGACAACCCGTAGTTGCCGTCTACGTCGCTAATAGTCGATAGCACGGTGCTGCCGCCGTTCGTCTCGACGGCAGAGATGGTCACCCCGCTCAGCCCCGCGCCGGCCTGATCTGTAACATTGCCGAATACGCTGGAGTCGGTGGCCGGAGAGATCCGGTTCCCTGGTATCTGCACAATAGACGCACCAAAGGGGCGCGTTTTCGGCAACGCGACGGCGGACGCTTGGTTCAGCAGCGCACGGGCGGCAGCCGGATTCGCGCCGGGGCCGTGCACGCGCACGCCCTGCACCGCGGCAGCGGATACCGCGCCCTGGCCGCTGCTGTCTACCATCTGGCTGCTGTAGACGATCTGCGTTCCCACGCGCCTGGCGACCACCACGAGCTGATGCGCGGGCGTGGGCGTGTCGCTGGGCGCCGCTTGGCTGCTATCGGCTGTCGCGCCCGTTGCCTGAGGCGCAACGTATTTCGGGAGTACCGGCGGCGTGGGAGTCGGGGTGAGCGCCGAGGCGCTTGCCGTCGGGCGCCCGGGGACCCCTGGTCCTTCGAGGTCGGGTTGCAGACGCGACGCGTACGGTCCGGCCCCAACCTGATGAGAACGAGGGTCGCCCGGCATTGGCACCATGCTGTTGCCCGGCTGGGTGCCTATCGGACCGGTTTCGGGACCATACGGGCCTGCCGGCCGGCCGGGAATGGCAGTGTCAGGGGTAGCTGAATGCGCGGGCGCTGCTTGCCCTGTGCTACTCGGCGCACATTGCGCAATCAGACCGAGAACCATCAACGCTGAGATCAGCCACCGCTTCATGCCTGCCACTCCTCCCAAACCACACCTCAGACGGATCGCACGCGCACCGCAATGCTTGCGCAAGTACAGTCAGGACGGCACCGGGACGCAATGCGGAATGGATACGAGCTCACGTCGCCTGGAAGATAGCACTAATACTGCTGAGTCTGCAAGGGGGTGCAGTCACACCCCCCGCAGCCGAGAGGAGCTGGCCGGCGCGCGGCACATCAACCCCACGCGCCACACGTACGCGACGCTGGCGATCGGCCATCGGGCATCGGGCATCGCAAAAGCCTAGCCGCGATGAGCGAAGTCTTGGGCCGCGCGGACAAGCGCACCACCCTTACCATCTACCAGCACGTCGAGGAGCCGCAGCGCCGGCAGGTCGCAGACCGAATCGCGGGGCATTCTATCGCGCAGCGCCCTATAGAATGCCCCATCGCAACCGCCGCCAAACAAGCGGGGGCGTCACCTATGAGGTCAAGCAACCTGGTGCAATACAGCCAACAGCCACTACACGCGATCGAGCAGCTTTCGCGGAGGCCACGCGTCCGGCGATGGGCAAGGCCCCACCATGTACAGCGAATCCCAAGCGCCACCATCAGGCGGGTAGTCCAGCGTCATGTCCGCCGTTCCGAACACGCTGGCCCACACCGCTGCGAGCTGACGATCGCTCACTTGGCGATAACCTCGCTCGACTATGACGACTCGTACCCACAGTCGACTGCCATCAACCCGAAAGTAGGCATTGGGCGGCGGGCTGTTGGTCACCGGTACCTCGATATTAGGTGCGGCAAGTGCCGCTTCCAGGGCCGGACGGGCCGCACGCAGCACACGCTCCATCAGCCGAATGGGAGCGTCGGCCTCAAAGTTGGCGATATCTTCGGCAGTCGGCAGATGCCGGCCGCTTGGCGCCATCGCTTCCACGCGGTCGTATACCGAGTGGTCTCCAGCTCCCAACAGCCAGCAGACATCCCGTCGTCTGTCGTACCAGGTGACAGCTCGGATGCTGCGCCCACCCGAGAGGTCGGCATGCAGCTTGCGGAGCGGGCCACCTACTCCCTTCATCGTCTCGCCGCTCTGTGGATCCTCGGCGCGACGCTCGACGAAGACCTCAAGGATATGCTCGGCCACCTCGAGCGGCAGGGCAGCAAGGTCCTCCCAACAGCGGGCGGTAACCGCCAGGTCACTCACTGCGTGGGCTGGCTACGTGCACGCAGGCGAGCCAGCGCGGCCGTCACGGTCACCGAACCGTCGGGTGTTGCACCAGGTACGTCGTCTCGGAGCGCCTTAATAGCATCGAGGCGCGCGGAGGGGTCAGTGGACACTCGCAGGGCCAGTGCCGCTTGGAGTACCTTCGCATACTCGCGCCCCATTAGTTCCTCGCGCAGCGCCAGCGCCTCCTCCACAATGCGAGCCTTGTCCTTGTGCTCGACGGCGGCAGCGATGTCCAACGCCAAAGCCCGCTCAGGAGCGAGTTTGAGGTTGGTCTGCACCTTCTGGTCTGAGACAGTTCCCATGCGATCTCTCCCATGCTACATTGCTATCTAGCTATCCAGTATAGCCGATCGACGCACTGGTGAAAAGGGGGGGTCAAACAGGTTCACTCCAAACCAGGGCACACGGAAAGCGGCTTCTGACCACACGCCCTACGCATTGCCATGGTATCCAGGCACGCTCAGCCATCGCTTCTCACAGCTGGAGGATCTAGCTGGCGTGCGGCACATCAACCTACACTAGACGCGCCACACCTACGCGACGCTCGCCATCGGCCATGGCGAGAGCCAGGCCGATGGCGAGCGAGGTCTTGGGACACGCGGACAAGCACACGACCCTTACCCTCTACCAGCACGTCGAGGAGTCGCGGAGCCTGTAGGTCGCCAAAGGATTGGGTGACCAGGCTCGAACCGCGCGGTCTTCTGCCAGTCGCCTACCTGGCTAATCGCCGCAGGCAAAAGTGCGCTGATTCTCGTCCACACTTGAAGCAAGTCGACCTGGTCCGCATTCGGATCGTGCTGCGTCGCTGTCCTACTGCGGCGGCTCCGCGAGGACCAGAGGAGCCTGGGTTCCCGTCGGTTGTCGCAAGGCGCCGGCTGCCGGGAGCCCTTGTCTCGGCAGGCATGCACGCCGGAGCACCCCTCCGGCCTTGCTTACGCCTTCCAGCCGCTGCTGGCCGTATTCTACGAACTGAGGGACTACGTTGCGCTAGGTCAGGGACCGCTGCGCAGCGAGCGTTCCGCGCGCGAAACCGAAAGGCACGGTGGCCTAATACCCTGTTAACTGGCTGACTGACCTAGTCGATGTTGGGCTCGCCGAGACCACAGCTGGTCTGTGCCGCCGGGACACCAGCACCGCGGCATCCCCTTTCTCGGTGATATCAATCAGACACCACACAGCTCAAATACAAACAACATCGACGACAACGGCCGGCGGGAAGTGGCCGATACAAGCGCGGCCCTCCTCATCTTTCATTCCAGCAAAGAAGACAGATGGAATGACAAATGGCAGCAAAAGAGAGGCCTCCGAAGAAGCCCCGCTTACTCTGGTACGCCCGGGGGGACTCGAACCCTCAACCTTCAGATCCGGAATCTGACGCTCTATCCATTGAGCCACGGGCGCATGCGTACGCTAGATGAGTGTACGCCAGGATCGGGCAATCCGCAAGTGTGGCGGGCAAGCCGGTGCGCTTACCACGCCTGCGCCACCTCATGGAACAGCGTGACGAACTCTGGTCCGAACTGCCAGCCGAGTGCCTTCACGAACGCCCAACCGGCAATGCGGGCAGGGTCCAAGCCCAGGTCCGCGGCAAAGAATTCCACCTGTTGCCGCAGTGCCGTTATTGCACCCTCAGACCGGATGAGAAATCGGGCGCGGTTGTACAGCAGCTGGGCCAGGTCGTAAGCCGGTTCCCCAATAACCGGTTTTGGATCGATGAACAGCCAGGGTTCCCTCTGTGCCGCCAGGACATTGCCGGGATGAAAGTCGCCGTGCAGCAGCACGCTCCGCGGCTGACTGGCGGCGAGCTTTCGACCGCGCGCGACAGCCTCGTCCACGATTCGCCCCTCGTACGGTGCCCCGGCCATGACGCGCGGCAGGTCGTCCCACCAGCTGGCCATTCGGACCCTTCGGCACCGAACTCGAGTATGTGTTGCCGCAGGAAGGCGGGAATCAGAGGGGTCACTCGCGATCTCCTATAAACAGCGGTCCTCTAGCGGTTGGCCTCACCACGTTCTTGCCTGCCCTCCCAAAGGGCACCATCGCAATGCTGCTTGATTGTCGCAGGTCCGGGCCCGGGGTGCGCTATGGGATAATGCTTGCGAATGCGCTATCTGGTAGAGTATGATTCAGGCAGCGAACCGCATGCCAGGAAACACGGACTCATTCACCCAGGAGGCCGGGGATGCGTATTCGACGAACTTTCTTGCGTTGTGCCACTGGCTGCATTGCCGTCGTACTGCTGTGCTACCAGATCCCTGCCAGCGGGTCGTGGGCAGCCCAATCAGCCGTGCGAGGACCCAGCAAAGCCGCAGCGGCATTGTTGGCTCAGGCAGTCGATCTGGGTGCGGTGCAGCCAAGCACGCCGCTTACACTCATCCTCGACTTGACGAATCCCAGGATCGCTCAGGAGAGTGCCGACGTTGCTTCAATCTATACGCCTGGTGCGAAGCAGTTTGGCGAGTTCCTCACGCCGAGCCAGGTCGAGGCCCGCTATGGGCCTGCGCCGGCTGCTGTCGCCCGCCTCAAGTCGCTGCTGGCGGCGCTGGGTCTCAGCGCGAATTGGCAGTCTGGCAATGATTGGATAATCGTGAACGGCAACGCTCGGCACGTCGAGGCCGCGTTCGGGATCGCCGTGCACTGGTACCGATCCGCGTCCGGCAGTCTTTACTACGCCAGTAACGACAATCCTGTCCTGCCAGCCTCGCTGCGGCCGTATGTGAGCGCTGCCGGGCTGGTAGCGAGCAACCTCGAGCCCATCGCCCACGACGTGCCTAGCGGCGGCCTGGCGCCCGCCGACCTACTGCAAGCATATGACCTGACGCCCCTGCGCGCGATGGGCCTCGACGGCGCCGGCCAGACCATCGTGTTCTTCGAGATCGATGGGTACATACAGACCGATTTCAATGAATTCACCATGTTCAACGCCTTGCCCTTGCTGCAACCGAAGCTCAAAGCGGGGCCGATGCTCAAGCCCGACGGTGAGGCCGAGATGGACATGGAGGTGGTCCACGAAATCGCCCCGAAGGCCAAGATCCTCGTGTATGACTTCAATTGGGATGCTGCGGTGAAGCATAACGACTCAATGCAGACAATCTGGTCCCAGTGGCTCGCCCTGGAGACACGAATCGTCAAGGAGAACCCGGGCGCAATCGTGAGCGAGAGTATTGGCGGCTGTGAGGGCGAGGTCGGGGTGGCACTCGCGTATGCGTATAAGCAGCTCTATGACGAGGCCGATGCGCTGGGCGAAAGCGTATTCGTGTCGTCTGGAGATGATGCCGCGTACGATTGCCTTCAGGATGCAGACCGCGGCACCGCCCCATCGTCAGACTTCTTGACTGTTGATTTTCCGGCGTCGGTGCCCAGCCTGACCGCGGTCGGAGGTACGCGCCTGAGCGTTGCCACGGACAAGAGCTGGCTCAATGAGACGGTGTGGGAGGATCCGGCGGAAACGGTCGGCTCAGGCGGCGGCATCAGCGCGTTCTTCTCGCGGCCTTCTTGGCAAAAGGGGCCCGGCGTGCAGGATCCGCGCTTGAATCCGGCGAATATGCGGTCGGTTCCCGATGTTTCAGCCGATGCCGACCCTGATAGCGGCGTCGCCGTGTATGGTGTCGAGGGCTCCAGCTCAAAGCCCGCTTGGAGCCAGGGGGGTGGCACGAGCCAGGCGGCGCCGATTTGGGCGGGCATGACCGCGCTGATCGATGAGTACTTGAAGCACCAGGGACTGTCACACCCAGTTGGGTTCATGAACCCCGCGCTGTACACCATCGCGAGCGATCGCGCGCACTATCCCTTGCCCAGCTTCCACGACGTCACCATGGGGAACAACCTCTACTATTCCGCAACTCCGGGCTACGACATGGCCAGCGGTCTGGGTACGCCCGATGCCTATAACCTGGCGCGTAGTCTGGCAACGTATGAACGCGGAGGAGGCTGAGCGATGGAGTCGAGCGGGATGTCTCCAACTGCATTCAGGCATGCAAGCCATGATGAGCTACTGGCAAGCCATCCGCACAAGACGCGCAAGTGGTGGACCTGGGTGATTGTCGGCGTCATCGCCTGCGCCGCGATGGGCGCGCTGGCAGCGACCGCATACTGGTCCGCACCGTCCAAGCCGAGTAAGTGCGGCAGTCTCTGCCCCAAACCACCCCCTGGCATACCGCCGATCCGCCTTGCCGCCGATGCGCCGATGGTCTCGGGTACCCGCTATGTAAGCAAGGACTTTGGCTACTCGGTCGAGTATTCCACTGACTTTCCCCAACCGTCGAGCGACGCCAGCTCGATCACGTTTCAGGATAGTGGCCGCGGAACCACCGGCGACACGATTATTGTGAAAGGTGAGGCGGCAAACGGCCGCACCCCCCAGCAGGTTGTGGCAGCGCTGCAGCAGCGTGCGGCGTCGGGTGCGTCGCTCGTGTTCGCGATCAGTGGGGCTGAGCTGGGCTACACAGACGGCTACGGCGGCGTGTACGACCTGACGGTCTCGCCTGCCGCCGGGGAGCGCGACCACGTCCGGCTGCTCATCGAGGCAGCAACGCGCGACGGCGTGGCCGTGGAGCTGCTTTCGGAGAGCGACTACGTGCCGGACCAGAACCAATTCCCAGCCCCGGCACAGATGGATCCGGCAGCCGAGTACTGGTCCGATAGTTTGGGGAATACGGTCACCTGGCGCAACGAGCCGCCGTTCTAGACCTTGCTGTTCTGGGTGGCAGTGGCCAGACTGCCATCCGGCAGCGTGCGCAGCGTGAAGTCGCCGAACATGCTCGGCGACTCGCACTGCAGGATTTGCAGCATCTTCACGGCGAGCTTGCGGATCTCGGGCTCGGCGTGTTCGGAGCCTCGCTGCTCCAGGAAGTGGCGCAAGGCCCGTGCATTGGCCGTTACGAAGATCTTGGTCTCGGTGGCATTGGGCAGCACGCTACGTGCCGCTTGGCGGGCCGCTTTGCGCCGAGCAGTGCCCTTCAAGTCAGGTTGGAGCGTCTTCAACCGCTCGCTCAAGCCGTCTGCAAGCTTGATGTATACCTCCTTGGACCGCTCCACGGTGTCGAGCCAAAGCGCGTGCAGCTCCGGGTCGTCCACGATGACGTCAGGCTCCACAAAGTCGGTATCCGCTTCGTCGACATATCGCTGACTCAGCTGCGAGTACGACCAGCCGGCCCGGTGCCGGACTAGCTCGTGAGTGAGGGAGCGCGAGACGCCGGCGAGCAGAAAGGTCCACACGGCGTGCTCCAGCACACTGCCGTGCCGCTGTTCGAGAATGTTGCCCAGGTACTCGTCGTTCGTCTTGCGTCCCTGTTTAGATCCGAAGGACATGTAGCACAAGCGCCCACCCATCTCGGCCAGCAGCTCGCCGCCGATCTCGGTGTCAGTTTCCCAGGTGACGCCATGGTCGTCGAGAAAGCGCGCTACCACTTCCTGGTCGACACTCTGTCGGCCAACGACATACACTGTTGGTTCATGAAGTATGGACACGGTTGCGCTCTCCCTTATACTTGCCCACGATAGGACCTTCATGTTCTAGCGCCCAGGCGAATAGGCGCACAGGTCAGTCCCTCCATGGCGCGTATTCCACCTTGGCTTCACTTTGTCCCTATGTGCCGGGGATATCTACCTCGAGCAGTTGGTTCGCTCGATTGCAGGTCACCCACACATGCCCATGGCCGTCGCTGCTGATACCAAGCGGCTCGGCTGGAACGCCACCCGGCAGAGGATAGCCCGTCGGCAGATCTGCCCCGACACGGTAGAACAGCAGCCGTCCGTTCTGGGGATCGGTCATCAATACACCATGCCGATTGAGTACGAGCAGGTGCGGCGAATGCTGGGTATCGGGAATCACAATCGGCCACGTGTGCACGATGCGCCAATCGGCGCTGAACTGCACCACGCGGCTCCCGTCGCTATCGACAACATAGATGGAGCCGTCGGGCCCCACGCTAACCGCACTCGGCTGGCCAAACACCCGCAATCCGCCAACGAGGCCCGGCTGTATGTGATTCAAAGTCAAGTCACTGTTCAGCACGAATACACTGCTAGTCGGGGGATGCACCACGAGTACCTGGCCTTGAGGGCTGACCGCGATGCCGCGCGCGCCTGCCAACAGCACTGATGCAGGTGTCGAGCGAACGTACTTGCCGGCGGTCGTGTACTCATACACGCTTCCAGCATCGCTGTCGAGCACGAGCAGCATGCCGGCTCGCGTGAAGGCCAAGCTGAACGGATCCCGGAGCGGCCCATCGGGCCCTTGGGTGATAGAACCCGCCAGCCGTCCTGAGCGATCCACGATGGCGACCCGGTGATTGCCTGTGTCGGCAACATAGATGCGGCCATCGGGACCAACTACCGCCTCCTGCGGCTGCGATAGGTTCAGGGAGCTGCCGATGCCGCCAACCACGGCCAACGGCTCGATCGCGGGACCCGGCAGCACCGCTACCTGGGTAGGTATCGGCAAGGGTGCCGGCGTGCTGGTAGGTGGCACGATGGGCAGTGCAGCACCGGCGACCTGCAGGCCCGAGGGAAGCGTGGACTGGTACAAGCGTACGAGAACGAACCCAGAGACGACGAGCAGCAGGACAATAGCCACTCCGCTCCATACCAGCACCCAACGCGATGGGCGCCTCTGACCTAAGGGCATGCAGGCATCAGGTGACGTGTCCACTGCCCTTCCAATCGCACCGGCTGAGCGCTTCAGAGTCCAGAAAGCTGTACTTCAATGACGTCGTTCAGTCCGTTGCACGTCAGCAACACGTTCCCATGGGAGTCGATGGCTACCCCGAGGGGAACCGCCGCCGCGCCGCCCGGTACCGAATAGGCGAGTGGCTGAGCAGCCCCAGCCTTGAAAAGAAGCAGCTTTCCGTCGGCCGGGTCGGTAATGAGCACGTTACCATCGGCTAACGCGACGACATGCGGCGAGTGAAGGGTGTCTGGGGTCGGCACGGCCCAGCTCTGCAGCAACTGCCAAGCCGGCGAATACAGATCAATCTGTCCAACCTGGCTGTCATCTACGATGATGGAATGGGTGGGAGACGTGGCTATGGTCGACGGCTGGTCGAACAGTTCGGCTCCGTTAGGGCCGATGTTCTGCTGGATGCCGGTCAGCTGCAGACTTGAGCTAAACGTGTACACGGCCTCCGACGCGGGATCGGCGACCAGCACCCTGCCAAAGGGATCGACCGCGATGCCTCGCGCATGGGCCAAACTCGACGAGGCGTCGGTGGACCCGACGGCATTGCCCTGCGCGTCGTACTCGAAGACGGCCCCGGCATCGCTGTCCAACACCAGCAGATCACCATTCTGGGCCAAGGCCAGGCCAAAAGGCGCCTGAAGTGGTGCATTCGTGCCTTGTGTGATCACGCCTGTCTGCTTACCCTTGGCATTCAAGATGACCACCCGGTGGTTGCCGGTATCGGCGATGTAGATCCGGCCATCGGCGCCGAACAACGCATCCTGCGGCTGCGAAAGCCGCAACGCGGCTGAGCCGGAGCCCCCGAACGTTGCGGACGGCACCAGCAATGGTCCGGGCGGTGCAACGAGCGGCGGCACGGTCGGCACCCGGGTTGCTTGCGGGACAGGAGGAGAACTCGAGCCCGATGACCTGACGGATGCCACGCTGTACACCACGACCGCAATCAGCGCGACTGCCACCAGCCAGGACACGGGCCGGCTCCGTGCAGCCGCCAACCGAGCGGGCGCCTCGGGCTTCGCGGGAGCATCAGCATCGCCGGCTTCAGCCGCCTCAACCTTGAGCGCGGACGCACGGCCACCCAGGATCGACAGCAGCCCTTGCCAAATGACGGAGGAAGCTGGCTGATCGCGGAAGCGCTTACGTTCACTCGACGGATTCATGGCGTGATGCTAGCGCAAATGCATCGATCTCGGCAATACGTGGTATATATCCCGGCGCGGTACACTTCCGATTATGCCACTTCTCGAGTCCCGCATCGACGCCGCCTCCGAGGAATTCGCGCGCAACGCCGCGTACCATCGAGGGCTGCTAGACGATCTATATCGTCGCACCGCGGTGGCGCAACAGGGCGGCGACGCAGGGGCCGTGGAGCGCCACCGTGCGCGCGGCAAGTTGACGGCACGCGAACGCATCGATCGCCTTGTCGACGCCGGCGCTCCCTTCCTAGAGCTCAGCACGCTGGCAGCCGCCGGCCTCTACGACGATGAAGCGCCGTCGGCAGGCATCATCACGGGCATAGGCACCGTGTGCAGCCGATTGGTCATGATCGTCGCGAATGACGCAACGGTCAAAGGTGGCACCTACTTCCCACTGACGGTCAAGAAGCACCTGCGGGCGCAGGAAATCGCCGCCGAGAATCACCTCCCCTGCCTATACCTGGTCGACTCGGGCGGCGCATTTCTGCCGCTGCAAGCCGACGTGTTCCCAGACCGCGACCATTTCGGCCGGATCTTCTTCAACCAGGCAAGGATGTCCGCACTCGGCATCGCGCAGATTGCCGTGGTGATGGGCTCGTGCACGGCGGGCGGCGCCTACGTGCCCGCAATGAGCGATGAGACCATTATCGTGCGCGGCACGGGCACGATTTTCCTCGGCGGCCCGCCACTCGTGCGCGCAGCCACCGGCGAGGAGGTGAGCGCGGAGGATCTCGGCGGAGCCGACCTGCATACAGCCCAGTCGGGTGTCGCCGACCACCTGGCGGTGGACGATGAGCACGCGCTGGCGCTGGCGCGGTCGCTCGTGGCTCAGCTGCCCAAGCCCTCGCCGTCGCCGTGGGACCTGGCCGATCCGGTTGAGCCGCGCTATGACCCGCACGAGCTGTACGGCATCATTCCCAGTTCGCCGCGCCAGGCGTACGACGTGCGCGAGGTGATTGCCCGCATTGTCGACGGCAGCGAGTTCCAGGAGTTCAAGGCCCGGTATGGCGCCACGCTGGTCTGCGGCTTCGCCCGCATTGTCGGCCATCAAGTTGGCATTCTCGCGAACAACGGCGTGCTCTTCTCCGACAGCGCGCTCAAGGGCACCCACTTCGTCGAGCTATGCTGCGCCCGCGGTACTCCCCTCGTGTTCCTGCAAAACATCACTGGTTTCATTGTTGGCAGACAGTACGAGGCCGGCGGCATCGCCAAAGATGGAGCAAAGATGGTGATGGCGGTGGCAAATGCCGAAGTACCAAAGTTCGCCGTGGTCATTGGTGGTTCGTTTGGCGCGGGCAATTACGCCATGTGCGGACGCGCTTACGGTCCTCGTCAGCTCTGGATGTGGCCAAACGCCCGTGTCTCGGTGATGGGTGGCGAGCAAGCGGCAAACGTTCTGCTCACCGTACGCCTGGATGCGCTACGAGCCGCAGGAAAGACGTTGACGCTGGACGAGCAGGAAGCGCTCAAAGCGCCCACTTTGGCGAAATACGAAGCAGAGAGCAACGCCTACTACAGCACGGCACGCCTGTGGGACGACGGCATTATCGATCCGGCGGACACCCGAACCGTGCTTGGCCTGGGCCTCGCCGCAGCCGCCTGCGCGCCCGCGAAGCCCACGCACTTTGGCGTGTTCCGCATGTAAGGAGGCCTGGACGTGCAGGATGATTCAGTGGTGAAGGTTACCCTCGAGGGCCACGTGGCACGCGTCACGCTTGCCCGTCCGGCGAAGCACAACGCGTTCAACGCATTGATGATCGCGGAGCTGTGCGGCGTGTTTAGGGGGCTGGCCGGCGACGACGAGCTTCGGCTGGTAATCTTGCAGGGGGATGGCCCGTCGTTCTCTGCGGGCGGAGATGTAGCGTGGATGAAAGAATGGTCAGCCCACCGGCCCGAGGAGAACCTGGCCGACGCCCGGCGCATGGCCGCTATGCTGGCAGCCGTGGCGCACTGCCCCTGCCCGGTGCTGGCGCGCGTCCATGGAGCGGCTATGGGCGGCGGCGCAGGATTGGTGGCAACGTGCGACGTCGCCATCGCCGCGCACGACGCTCGATTCGGCTTTTCCGAAGCGCGACTGGGCTTGTCGCCGTCGGTCATAGCGCCCTATGTGGTCGCCAAGGTCGGGCCGAGCCAGGCGCGGGCGCTGTTCCTCACAGCCGAGCGGTTTTCCGCGGCGCGGGCCCTCGCCATCGGGTTGGTGCACGAGGTCGTCGCGCCATCGGCCCTCGACGAGGCGGTGGAGGCGACGGCGCGCAACATCCTGGCGAACGGGCCAAAGGCCACGCGCGCTGCCAAGGTGTTGCTGCAGACTATCGCAGGCAAGGACGCGTCTGAAGTGGAGGAGTTGACCACATCACTCATCGCCGAGCTGCGGGCCTCGGCCGAAGGCCAGGAAGGACTCAGGGCGTTTCTGGAGAAACGGCCACCGGCATGGGAAGCCGATGAACATTAGGCGCGTCTTGGTGGCAAATCGCGGCGAGATCGCCGTTAGGATCATCGAGAGTTGCCGGCTGGTTGGCATCGAGTCAATCGCAGTCTATGCGGATTCGGACCGGCAGGCGCTGCACGTGCGCCGCGCGGACCGGGCGCGCAGCATCGGTGGCCGCTCCGCCTCCGAAAGTTACTTGCAGGAGGGCAAGCTGATCGACGCGGCGATAGCCATGGGCGCCGACGCCGTACATCCCGGCTACGGTTTTCTGAGCGAACAGCCTACCTTCGCCGAGGACTGTGATCGCGCCGGCCTAATATTCATCGGCCCGACCGCGACTACTATGCGCACGCTCGGCAACAAAGTAGCGGCCAAGGCGCTTGCCGTCGATTTGGGCATTCCCGTCGTGCCGGGCTACGCGGGAGATTCCCAAGCACCCGATCAACTCGCGGCTGAAGCAGATCGGCTGGGCTACCCGCTGCTCATCAAAGCTGCCGCCGGAGGCGGTGGCCGTGGCATGCGCTTGGTGCGCAGTGCCTCCGACCTCCAGGCCGGCATTGCAGCCGCGCGGCGCGAGGCGGCTGGAGCATTTGGCGACGGCACGGTCTTTCTGGAGCGGTACCTCGCGCACCCCCGCCACGTGGAGGTGCAGCTGCTCGCGGATCTGCACGGCGCGGTGGCGATCCTCGGCGAGCGTGACTGTAGCGTGCAGCGCCGCCACCAGAAGGTTCTCGAAGAGGCGCCGTGCGCACGGCTTGCGCCGGCCACGCGCGAGGCGCTGTTTCAAGCGACGAAGCGACTCGCCGCGGCTGCCGGCTATCACGGTGCAGGAACCGTCGAGTTCCTGGTCGATGGGTCGGACATCTACTTCCTCGAGGTGAACACCAGGCTGCAGGTTGAGCATCCGGTCACCGAGATGGTGACCGGAGTCGACATTGTCGCCGCTCAGCTGCGCATAGCTGCGGGCGAGCCGCTGTCGGTGCTGCTCGGCCCAACCGCGGCGCGCGGGCATGCGGTTGAGGCTCGACTCTGCGCCGAGGATCCCCGTGCAGGGTATGTGCCGTCGACCGGCACGCTCACGGCGTGCAGGTTCCCGCATCTTCCCCACGTGCGCGTTGATGCAGGGGTGGAGCAAGGCGACGTCGTGACGCCGTATTTCGATTCACTGCTGGCGAAGGTGTGCGCCTGGGGTCAGTCCCGTGCGATCGCAATCCGTCGTCTTGCGCTGGCGCTCTCGCAGGTCGAGATCGAAGGTGTCGCCACGAATCGAACCTTCCTGCTAGCGATTCTGGGTCACGAAGCCTTCCTTGAAGATGTTCACACCACTACGTTTGTAGAGGACCACGCAGGCGATCTGCTGCCCACGTCCGCACGCCCGGGTGATCACCTGTGGCTGGTTGCAGCCGTGGCACTGGCCGGCTCGGGTACCGGCGACCCCTGGAAGCGGACATTGCTGGCGGGCGACGACCCGGGCGCGCAGGATGCCCGCGAGCCCAGGCGTGCGGAGGCAGCAGCGACCTCGCTTGCCACCACGTTTGGCCCATGGCGGCACAGCGCGTCGGCACGCACGATGCACCTGCGCTTCGAGACCGAAGTTCGCTCTGCTCTGCTTGTGCCACTACCGGGAGGCGGGTGGCGTGGTGCCGGTGCCGCGCAAGAGGTGTGGCCGGCCACCGAATCGCCGGGTAGCTTCAAGGTTATGTCGAGTGGTGCGACAAGGCTGGCGCGGGTGCGGCGCAACGAGCTAGGCGTGCAGGTCGTGGCGGAGGGAACTACGTTCCAATTCACGTTGAGCGAGCCGCCGCCGTCCGCCAAGCCACCTGCCCTCGAAGCCGCAACGCCAGCTGAGGTGCGCTCGCCGATGCCCGGCATGGTGGCGCGACTGTTTGTGGATGAAGGCGCTCGGGTAACGGCGAACCAACCGCTGCTGTCAATCGAGGCGATGAAGATGGAGCACTTGATTGTGGCTCCGGGTGCCGGATTGGTCCGGAGCCTGCCGCGCCTTCCCGGCGACGCGATCGCCGCGGGAGCACTACTGGCTACCTGGGAACCGCTGGAGCATGGCAGTGAACCCGCTTGAATCCGTGCCCACACGCGTCAGAATCGTCGAGGTCGGGCCTAGAGACGGCCTGCAGAACGTTGCGACGACGGTCGCTACGCCTGTAAAGCTGGAGTTCATCGCCGCGCTGGCCGCAGCCGGACTCCGCGAGATCGAGGCCACGTCTTTTGTAGCAGCACGCGCGATTCCGCAGCTCGCGGACGCGGACGAAGTCTTCGCACAGTTGCCGCGCAGTCCCGACGTCGTCTATAGCGCGCTTGTACCCAACGAGCGGGGCATGCGGCGCGCTATCTCAGCGGGTGCGCGTGCCGTAGCCGTGTTTACCGCCGCTTCCGAGACCTTCGTGCACCGCAACATGAACCTGTCGATCGAGGCATCGCTTACTGGCTTTGCGCCCGTCTTCGCGCTTGCGCGATCTGAAGGTATTCCGGTGCGAGGGTACGTATCGACGGCGTTCCACTGCCCATTCGAGGGCCCGATCGCTCCACAGCGGGTAGCTAGCGTCGTGGCGCGCCTGCTCGCCGCAGGTGCTACCGAGGTTTCGCTCGGTGACACCATCGGCGCCGCTACGCCGGGTGAAGTGCAGGCGCTGCTCGATCGCCTGCTTCGCTCGGTCCCGGCTGACCGGCTGGCAGTGCACTTCCATGACACCCGCGGCACGGCCTTAGCCAACGTGCTCGCCGCGCTGCAACTGGGCGTTAGCACTATCGACGCGTCGGCGGGCGGCCTCGGCGGGTGCCCCTTTGCACCCGGTGCCGCGGGCAATCTTGCAACGGAAGACCTCGTCTACATGCTGGACGGCATGCGCGTGACCACCGGGGTGTCGCTCGAACAAGTATGCCGCGCCACGGCCCGTATGAGCCGGGTGCTCGGCAACCGGCCCAGTAGCAAATTGTATCAAGCCTGGGCAGCCGCTCAGACCTCTTTGTTGCCCACCGTCTCCATTTGAGGTCGCGCTGTGTCTTTCACATCCCACGTCGAGCGACGATTGCCGGTGAGATCGCAATGCTCTACGGTTGCCCCACTGTTGTCGGTGACGCTAACTGCATTCCAGCCGTTTCGGGAGATCACGCAACGCGACAGGACCACGTAGCTGGTGTGACGTACTGAAACGCCGTGGTGGCCGTTCTCGACGATATCGCACTCCTCAAACCGGCCCCGGCCTTGCTCCGCGACTCCCACGCCGCCGAACCGCCCGCCATGGATCAAGCATTTACGAAAAAGAGGATTGGCGTGCGAGCTGATCCGTACCGGCATCGCGCCGCCACCGATCTCGCTGTCTTCGATCAGGCCGCGGGCATAGTCGTAGACAGTGATGGTCCGCTCCAAGCCGTTCTGCAGCCGGCAATGCCGGATGATGGGATTGGTGCCCTTGCCATGGATGGCTACACACGCCGGCGCGGTGGAAAGCACCTGGCAGTTATCGAGCAGCAGGCGCCCCATGGGAATGTTGACGCCGTAGAATCGGCTGCCGCCTGATGCCGGCTGCAGCTGAAAGGTGATCCCTCGAAGAATTGCCGCCTCGGCCTGCATCAGCACGCACGAGGTTTCGGCGGACTCGATCACGATGTCCTCGACCGCTCCAACTCCGACCAGCTCGACTGGACGCGTGATGACTAGGCTCTCGAGGTAGTGGCCGGGGTGCACTTCGATGCGAGCGCCGGTGAAGGCGGCCTGCAGCGCCGCCGCAATGCTGGTGTATTGGGCTGCGCCCGAAGGCGACACCGTAAGGCACTGGGTGGGGGGCTTGCCCGCCGGTGCTGCCGGGTTCGGGGCTACGGGCTGCCATCGAGGCAGGCGCACTTTCCCACCCTCCGGCACCACCATGATGCGCCCGCCGTCGCTTCCGGCCGCCGAGCCTGTAGCAGGGGAAGCCATCGCGGCCGCCGGAGTTGCAGCAGTGACAAATGGTACTGCCTGGTCGGCCTCCTCCGTCTGCGGCTCGGGGTGAAACGCACCGCCTGGCGCCTGCTGCGGGACTACGAGCGGCCCCGCACGCGCGCCCGTCGGTATGGGGGAGTTGTACCTGTGAGGGACAGCCTGCCGCTGCACCGTAGCCGTCACGGCGTCGCTGGCCACCTGTACGGAGCTTTCTACAGGGCCGAGCACGGCAATCCCACCGGGCGAGGTCATCGCGTCGCGGAGGGCACCCGCCATTTCTACAGCGTCGTGGAAGCGGTCCTGTACGGCAAACGCTGTCGCCGTCTCGATCACGCGCGACAAGGCCGGCGGCGTGCCAGGCACGAGCGGCTCCAATGGGGGGAAGAGGTTGCGGAGCGCGTGCTCCAGATCCAAACCGCTCCGCAGGGCCCGGCGGTACTCCACGTCGGGCTGGCGGCCCGACAGCAGGGAGTGCATCATGGCACCCAGCGCGTACAGGTCGCTACGACCCTCTGCCTTGCCCAGGACCTGCTCGAAGGGTACGTATCCCCAGGTGCCCACTGCGGTGCCACCTACCGCAATGATCTGGCGCGCCAGGCCAAAGTCGATAAGCACCGGCCGGCCATTCGTAGCGTGAATCATCACGTTCGCAGGCTTGAGGTCGCGGAAGACGAACGGTGGGGTCCGGCTGTGCAGGTACGCGAGCACATCGCACAGCTCAATGCCCCAGCCAACGACCTGCTGGCGCGGCACGCGCCCATCGAACTCCTCCTGAATGTCAGCCAGGGTCTTGCCCGGCACGTAGTCCATGGCAAGGTACATTGGACCCGACATGCGATGGGCTGTCCAGTAGCCGTGGATGGCTGGAATGCCTGGATGATCGAGCGTCAACAGCGTGCTGACTTCACGCTTGAACCAGTTTGTCGCATCGCGCTGCTCCTCGGCCGTGGGGAAATCCGTCGCGAGCAGCTCCTTGATCGCCAGCAGGTGGTTTGGCTCATCCGTGTCCTCCGCCAGGTAGACCCGGCCAAATGCGCCGGTACCGAGGACCCGGGCCAAGCGATACCGCCCGTTGAGGACGGTGCCGGGCTCGAGAACTTCCATGGGGCGCACGGCACGTCGGAGCAAAGGCGCCGGGGACACGGCATGAGCCGCATCCTGGGTTGGTGCGGGCCTATCGAGCATAGAGCCGCACTCAGGACAACGTCTCGTTGTGAGTGACAACGTCGTGCCACAGATGGGGCACACTCGCATGCCTCCGCCTCCACGCTGCCTCGGCTCCTGCATGCGCGTCCCAGCCGCCCAGTATTGAACACGACAGGCCCGGCGACCTATAGTGCAGCCACGGCGGAACATGCCGGCCGTAGGGACAGACCTCTGCGACTGTCCGCCCCGCGTCCGTAGCTTCCACCGCGGTTCCGGCTTAGAAGCGCGCAACTCCCAACGCCACAGTGCAACACCACCACATTACACGGGATTGCCTGTTCCGCGCAATGCGCGCCTACCGGCACGGCCCATTGGTCATAGGTACATGACTTACTCGCGGTGAGCCTTATACCGTCAGATGCTACTCTCGGATCGCGAGCATAAAGTGCCGCACTTCATGGTCTTGCGCCGAACCCAATCTCCGCGGACGTTGCGCCTCCGAAACGCTATTGCCCTTGGGATGCATGTGACCTCGCGGTCTGCGGCGGGGAAGGGCTCAGGCATGGCACTCTCCGATCTGGCCCAACTGATTGAGACGTCGGACGACACCGGTCGACCGGACCTACCACCACGCTCGGCAATCGAGGAGCTGGTTCGAGAATCGAGAACCGATCAGCTGCTGCTGCTTGTGGCCGCGCAGGATCTGAACCGAATCTACTACAGGGTGATGACATGGCATGATACCGGCCGGCATGGCCCCGCCCCACTCTCGCAGGAGGAGCTGTGCCGGTTGCAAGAGCGCGCCAACGGCGCGGCGGTGTGCGAATGCGTACCCATCTCCGGCCACCTTGCCGAGACCTATCGCACCTTCCTCATGTGGTACTGCCGTATGCTCGAGCGCACATAGATTGACAGCTTGCCACGAAGCATGCAATACTGTGCAACTAAGAGCACTGAGGGAAACAGTAGGGACCAGCCCAACGCCTCAAGAGAGCCCCGGGTTGCTGCGACGGGGTGGCATGGGTAGCCCGAGTCCTTCCCGAGCTGCCAGCTGAACAGCCAGCGTAAGAGCGAGACCGCTCCCATGTGGTTGTAGGCATGGCCGGGTTCGCTGCCCGTTACCCTGGCGTGAGTATGCACACGTACTCAGACGAGAGAGCAGTAGCCGAGGCGGCATTGGGTCTAGCGCGCGATTCCCGATGTTGATGCGGTAGGCGAGTCTGCTAACAAGGGTGGTACCGCGGGTTTGTCGCCCGTCCCTTTCAGGGGCGGGTGTTTTTTTGTCCGATTTTTCTGGAGAAGAGGAGTAATCTCATGGCGACGATCGTTGCTGACAGCGCCACTACTGCGACTCGGGTGCTTGATCGTTCCCTGGGAGCCGGTTGGCAGGAGCACCGTCGGGGACGCCACCGGTATGGGGAAACGCTCAGCGGAGCGGCCGTTACGGTCGAGTTCCTGAAGTTCTGCGGCGCTGACGTCATCTTCGGTATTCCTGGAGGCGCCAGCCTGCCGCTAAGCGACGCGCTGACTATCGCGCATCACGCTGGAGCATTCCGCTATGTTTTGACCGGGCACGAGCAAGGGGCCGGCTTCGAGGCCGAGGGCTATGCCGCGGCCTGTGGCCGCGTCGGCTTCTGCACTGCCACATCCGGTCCCGGTGCGACCAACCTGATCACGCCGCTGGCCGATGCCTTTCGCGATAGCCGGCCGCTCATCGCGCTGACCGGCAATACCGCGACCACAGCCGAGCCTGAGGCGTTCCAGGGCATAGACATCGTGGGCATCACCCGAGGGAAGGCTACCAAAGCCTCGTACCGCGCCAACCATCCCGACAGCGTGCAGGAACTGCTCGTACGCGCACTCCATGTCGCCGTCACCGGACGGCCCGGCTCGGTACTGGTCGATCTGCCCAAGGACGTGCAAACCAGGACGACCGTGATGCGCCCCTGGGAGGAGCTTCTGGCATGCCATGACTGGTCTCCGCCACGCGCGTCTGATGAGGAGATCGAGCGCCTTGCCGAGCGACTAGCCCACTCCGAGAAGCCACTGGTCGTGGCCGGCAACGGCGTAGTGCTATCGCATGCTGCCGGCGAGCTTCGAGAACTGTGTTGCCGCTGCGACGTCCCCGCCGTCACCACGGTGCATGGGCTGGGCGTCCTGCCTGCCGGTGCACCGCACAACCTGGGCATGGTAGGCATGCACGGTACCATGGTGGCGAATCTTGCCCCGTATCTGGCCGACGTTGTGGTCGTGCTCGGCGCGCGTTTCGACGATCGCGTGGTGGGCGCCCAGCCTGAGCGCTTCGCGCCAGATGCGTTCGTCGCCCATGTCGATGTCGACGAACGGCAGCTCAATCGGGTAAGGCGCGTCGATCTGCCAATTCATGGCGACGTGCGCGATACGTTGCAACGCCTGCTCAGGCAGTTGGACTCGGGCCCCGCTCCAAACCGGGCAAACTGGCACGCGGAGTTGGCCGCAATTCGGCACGCCATGCCAACGCCCACGTTCGACCGGTCCGATGCCGACACGCTATCGCACGAGTGGGCATACTCCACCATCAATCGTATTTTGCGCGAAATGAACGTGCCCCAGACCGTCGCCTTGTTCGACGTGGGCACGCATCAGATGAAAGGTGCGCAGTGGTTCGCCGCATCGCAACCCCGCTCGTTCATCACGTCGGGCGGCATGGGCACCATGGGCGCGGCGTTGCCCATGGCCGTTGGCGCACACTTTGCCCGGCCTGACGCGACGGTCCTGGCCGTGTGCGGCGACGGTGGCATGGTGATGTCGTCGCACGAGCTGGACACTATTGGCGGCTATGGATTGCCCATTAAGGTGCTCGCCTTCGACGATGCTTCGCTGGGGATGGTAGGCCATCAGCACGACCTCTTCTGCGCTGGCCGCAAGCTCACGAGTGATCGCCGCCGGGGCCGGGCCACCCGCCCCGTGGACGCGCGTGGCATGGCGCGGCATCTCGGCGAACGGCTGAACGACGTCGCCACCGCCGCCGAGCTGACTTCAGCCGTACTGGAGACCACCAGGGCTCTTGCACTCCATGAGTGGCCGCTCTTCGCCACGCAGGCAGCGGCCTTCGGGATACCCAGCGAGCGCGTGCACGATAAGCCGGCATTCGCGGCAGCGTTTCGCAGAGCCATGGCCACTGCGGGACCCTACTTCATTCAGGTAATGCTGCCTGCCGCGCACAATACCTACCCGATGATCGAGCCAGGCAAGACCCCGCAGGACATCATCTGGCGCGAGACCACCCCAGGCTCGGGCGTCAAGGTGTATGCGCGCGAACACTTCGACTACCAGAGTCGCACGTTACGTCAAATCGCTGCCAGCAGTGACCCTACAGTCTCAACATGATGCCGGTTGGCTCAAACCAAGGCTGCAACGCGATGTGCCTGCGCTAAGGCAAGGTGCTCCGCGATCGCCTCGCCTAGTCTCTTGATGCCTTCCTCGATCCGCTCGGGGCCGGCATGGGAGAAGTTGAGGCGCATGGTGTTCGTGCCCGAGCCGTCGGTGAAGAAGCCGACGCCGGGCACAAATGCCACTTTCTGTCCCACCGCTTCTCGCAAGAGCGCGGCCGCGTTCACGCTCTCTGGCAGTGTGACCCAGGTAAACAGGCCGCCTGCCGGCCTGGTCCACGCGCAGGACGGTGGGAAGTACCGTTCCATCGCCGCCAGCATCGTGTCGCGCCGCATTCGATAGACATCCCGGATCCGGACGATGTGCTGGTCGATATCATTGTGCCGCACGAAATCGTGCACGGCCTGTTGCGCAAGGTTATCGGTATGCAGATCGGTACCCTGCTTTGCCAGGACTAGGCGCCGGATCAGTGGCTGAGGTGCGACGATGTAGCCCAGGCGCAGCCCCGGCGCGAGAATCTTGCTGAACGTTCCCAGGTATGCGGCATCGGCGCCACCGGCCAGGGCGCGGAAGGCCGGAACGGGCGTGCCGTCGTAGCGCAAGTCACCGTACGGGTCGTCCTCGATCAATGGCACGCCAAAGCGATCGGAAACCTCGAGCAGCGCCTGCCGCCGCGCGAGGGACATGGTGACCCCAGACGGATTCTGGAACGTCGCCACCGTGTAGATCAGTTCAACCCGACCGGCGCGAGCTTCGAGCAGGCCCGAAGCTTCGCTCACGATCATGCCATCGTCATCCATCGGCACTGGCAGGTAGCCGGGCTCACGCAGCGCAAACGCCTGGAGGGCGCCCACGTAGCTGGGCGCTTCCACCAGTGCGGTGCTGCCGCGCTGCAACAGGACAATCCCCAGCAGGTCGAGTGCCTGCTGTGACCCGGAGGTAATGAGAATCTCATCGGGAGTTGCCCGCATGCCTCTGGCCGAGAGTCGCTCGGCCAGCCACTCGCGTAGCGGTAGGAAACCTTCGGTCGGGCCATACTGGAGTGCGTCAGCGCCATGATCGCGCAGCACACGATCAAACGACTCACGCACCGCGGCCACAGGGAACAACTCCGGCGCGGGCAAGCCGCCAGCGAAGCTGATGATGTCCGGTTGCGTAGTAATCGCCAGCAAGTCTCGAATAGCCGAGCCGCGCAGTCGCCGCTTGGATTGTTCGCAAACCTGCTCCCAGTTGATGCCCATCGTACCTACCCCTAACGTGTCTATCTGCTGCCGGGCCGATCTCGTCGAGCTGTCCAACGCTGTGGCTGCGCCTTTGGGCGCCGGTACCCCACAATCAGGCTGCGCCTCGATCTACCACTGTCGGCTTCGCTTCTGGTGCGTAGTGTAGCACGCTACCAACCGGACGAGCCATCGGTAGCGTGGCGCATGCTCAAGTGACGCCACGACCGCTAGCATCGACCACGATCACCAGTACCCTGGCCGGCGTGCTCCCGAGCAGGATCACCAGATGCAGGCGCTAGTGACCGCGCCGCGGGTCCGTCTCTCTGGCAGCGTGCCGCCGCTCGGTGATGGTACGAAGCTGGCCGCACGCCGCGGTGATGCGCGACCCGCGCGTATCGCGGATCGTCGTAGGTATGCTATAGCGCTCCAGCGTGTCTCGGAACGCACCGATCACTTCAGGAGGAGAGGGCCGGTATGGGAGGTCTTCGACATGGTTCCACGGAATGAGATTGACGTGACAGATCAGGCCATGCAAGAGCCTTGCCAGTGCCACTGCCTGGTCCACATAATCGTTGACCTCGTCGAGCATCGTGTATTCGAAGCTGATCCGCCGATGCGTGGCGGCGACGTACTGGTGGCACGCCGGGATCAAGTCGGCCAGGGGGTACCGCCGGTTGAGCGGCACCAGCATGCTCCGCAGGTCGTCGTCCGGCGCGTGCAGGGATACGGCCAGGCCGACCTGAGAACGCTCCTCGGCGAACCTGAGCATCGCCGGCACGACGCCGGAAGTTGAAAGCGTGATGTGCCGCGATCCCAGGCCAAAGCCGCTCTCGTCCGTCAAGATGCGCACCGACTGCCACACGGCGTCGTAATTGAGGAACGGCTCGCCCATCCCCATGTACACGATGTTTGTCACATGCTGACCGTGTTCGCGCAACCGCCGGGCGAAATAGAGCACCTGCTCGACCATTTCCGCGGCCGTGAGGTTGCGCGCCCAGCCCATGAGGCCCGTGGCGCAGAACGTGCAGCCGAGAGGGCAGCCTACCTGCGACGACAGGCAGACAGTGTGCCTGCGATGTCCACCCGCATCCTGGTAGCCCATCAACACGCTCTCGACCAGTGCCCCGTCATCCATTCGGAACAACGTCTTGGTCGTGCGGCTCGGCGCGTCCTGCACTTCGTTCTCGACCACCAGCTGCGTCAGCGAGGCTTGCGCCGCCAACTCGTCCCGCAGCGGGCCCGGCAACTCAGTTAGCTCGGCAAATGATTTGGCGAGGCGCCTGAACGTACCGCGATGCAGCTGCGCTGCCCGGTACCGAGGCAGGCCGCGATCGACGGCCCATACCTGCAACTCGTGCAGCGTCATGCCCGTAAGCGCCACTGCAGCAGGCCCTCCGGGAGCCGTGGCGCTCGACTTGGTCACCACACGGGGGACGGGCGAGACGCCCGCGCTCCCGGTGGCATGCTGGCCCGCATCTAACCTGGGGACGCGAGCATCCTGCTCGCCCTCGTAAGCTGCCGGACTCGACCCCGTGCCGGTCCAAGGGGGGGCCGAGACGCCATCTGAAGTGGGCATGCCTATGTTCCCGGAGGAACCCTGCGGCGGCGTGGACTGGCGGCCGGTAGTGGGCGCGTCTGGATCAAGTGGCATAAGTCGCCTTCTAGTGGGTCAAGCCCTAATTGATTGCCGTTCGCAAGCAGCGACTCAACCGGCCACAGCCGGCATCGTCCCTGCCATTCGGCCGCAGCCGGAGGTACCTCTCGATCAAGATCATTTGCGGCATGCCCCACAAGGTAGCACCGATCGCGTTGCTCAGGAGCGAGCCGCCCAGGCTCCGTTGATGCTGATGAGCATCACCGCGATGACTATGAGGCCGGGAAGCCCAGCCGCGGATGCTGCGATCGCCATCAGCGGAATGGCTATGCCGATGGAGCCAAGGATGACGCCGATCTCGGACGATGCGAGCCCACGCGTCTTCCCCTGGCGCTGCTTGAGCCGCCAGTCGATCTGCGCCTCGATGTCCCGCTGCATGCCCATCAAGATCTGCTGCGAGAGCTCCTGGCTCGAGACGCTGCCTCCCTGGTACTGCACCGGGGGCCCGTAGGGTGCCGCGGCGCGCGGCTCCTCCTCGTATCGTGGAGGCTGGCCACCATAGGTTATGTCGTTCATCGCAGTCTCATAGTACCAGAATTGCCCTCTGCGGCCTGGCAAAGGCGATGGCATGTATACTGCCCAATGGGAACAGAGGCAAAGCATCGCTAGCATTGGGGTCGAGCATATGACTGTTGCACAGGACGAAATCGACCTGATTGTCGGGGGCGACGATGCCTCACGGGTGGCCTCGCTGCTCGGCCCGAAGCTGCTGCCCGATTCCGGGGTGAGAATCTTGGCGTGGCTGCCCGGTGCCACGGCGGCACGCGTCGAGCCGGAGCATACCCTCCTGTCCTCTTGTCCCATGGAGAGGCTGCACGAAGCCGGTTTGTTCGAGGCCGTATTCCCTGGTGCACGAGAGCTCTTTCGTTACACGTTGGCGGTCACTCGCGGCACTGCGACAACCAAGGAGGCCGACCCCTACGCGTTCCCGCCGATGATCAGTGACCTGGATCTTCTGACCGTCGGCGAGGGCACAAACGAGCAGGCATATGAGGTGCTTGGCGCCCACCCCGCGACTGTCGGTGGTATTCCCGGCGTGCAATTCGCGGTGTGGGCGCCGCATGCGCGTTGGCTAAGTGTGATCGGCAGCTTCAATGATTGGCACATCAGGCGCCACCCCTGCCGGCGCCGCGGCGAGGGCGGAATCTGGGAGCTGTTCATCCCTGGGGTGCAGGTGGGCGACCAGTACAAGTTTCACATCGAGTCCCAGTTCGATGACTATGTGGTGGACAAATCCGACCCATTTGCATTCTACGCGGAGGTCCGGCCGCACACCGCCTCAATCGTAGTGGATGTACGCAACTTCACGTGGACCGACGAGGAATGGATGGCGCGCCGCGGCCAATCGCTTGGCCTGGATAAGCCGATGGCGATATACGAGGTGCACGCAGGTTCCTGGCGCCGAGCACCGGACGGTTCTCCGCTGGGCTATCGCGATCTAGCGCATGGGCTCGTGGAGTATGTCACGTCGATGGGCTACACGCACATCGAGCTGCTGCCCATCACCGAGCACCCCTTTGACGTGAGCTGGGGATACCAGACGACCGGCTACTTCGCGCCGACCAGCCGCTTTGGCAGGCCGCAAGACTTCGTGTACTTCGTGGACTACTGCCACCGGCACAACATCGGCGTGTTCCTCGACTGGGTGCCCTCGCACTTCGCCAAGGAGGGTCACGGCCTGGGTTACTTCGACGGCACCCACCTGTACGAGCACGCCGATCCCAGGCAAGGCGAGCACCTGGATTGGGGTACGTTCGTTTTCAACTACGGTCGCGGTGAAGTGCTCACGTTCCTGCTGTCGAGTGCCGCTTACTGGCTCGAGACCTATCACATCGACGGCCTACGCGTCGATGCCGTCGCCTCGATGCTCTATCTCGACTACTTGCGCCTCCCAGGCCAATGGGTAGCCAATCGCTACGGCGGCCGTGAGAACCTCGAAGCAGTCGAATTCCTGCGTCGCCTCAACGTGATGGTGCACGGCCGGTTCCCCGGCGCGGTGACTATGGCCGAAGAGTCCACGTCTTGGCCCATGGTGTCGCGCCCCGTGTATCTCGGCGGTCTGGGCTTTACGCTCAAGTGGAATATGGGATGGATGCACGACACGCTGGTGTACTTCAAGGCCGATCCTGTGTACAGGCGGCATTTGCACAACTCCATGACGTTCTCCATGCTCTATAACTACTCGGAGAACTTCCTGTTGCCGCTATCGCACGACGAAGTGGTGCATGCCAAGAGCCCGCTGGTCTACAAGGCGCCGGGCGACCAGTGGCAGCAGTTCGCTTCGTTGCGCTTGCTGCTCGGCTATATGTGGGCGCATCCAGGCAAGAAGCTGTTGTTCATGGGCAGTGAGTTTGGCCAGTCGTTCGAGTGGGACTACGCGAGCCAGCTGCGTTGGGACTTGCTGGACTACCCACTTCATCAGGGTGCACAGCGATGGACGCACGATCTCAACACGCTCTATAGAACCCATCCGGAGTTTTACGAGCTCGACTACGATCCTGCAGGTTTTGAATGGATCGACTGCAAGGACGTGGACAACAGCATCTTGATCATGATGCGCCTCGGCAAACCGCGACCACATCCCGACGCCTCGCCCGTGGGCGACGGAGTGGGTGCTCCCGGCGCTCGGGATGCCCGGCCCACTGGCCTCAGTGCGAACGAGATCGCCCGAGGCTGGCATCACCGGTTAGACGGAGATGGCTCGCGGCCGTTCAGCATCATTGCCTGCAATTTCACGCCAATAGTGCGTCATGGCTACGCCATCGGCATGCCACGGCCGGGCAAGTATCGCGAAGTGCTGAATAGCGACGACCGCAAGTACGGCGGCAGCGGCGTGATTAACGAAGGCGTGTTTGAGACACGTCCATGGCGCGTGCACGAACGCGAGCAGGCCATCCTCGTCACGCTGCCGCCGCTTGGGGTCGCAATCCTGGAGCAAGCGCCAGAGCAAGGCAGGGCTACGTAGCGTTTGGTGCAGGACGGAGATACCGGGGCGCGGGCATCTTGCCAGCCCCGTAATGCGCTGACGGCTCGCTATGTCCAATCGCGGGACCACCAGCGTCTGCTGCTCCCACGGCGCCGAACATCCCTCGTCGCGGAAAGCTACATCGCACTGCAGACTTTGCGGCGCCGGATTGACCCGGCGCCGCAAAGTCTAGTGAGGGCCACCCTCGAGTGACTCTGGCTTTCGCAGGCCACGTGTGGCGTTGTGGACGCTCACGCTTCGGCGTGAACGGGACGGCGGGTTACGGCGCGATGACCGCAAAGCGAATCGATACTGGCGCGAGCCACGTTCCATTCTTGAGCTTGGCCGTCACCGTGATCGTGACAATGGTTGACTTCTGGCCATGTATGCTGCCAAGTGGCGGCCGATAGAAGACGTTGAAGGGGTGGAGCGAGTGCCCGCGGCTGTCGGCAATATCATTGAAGACCTGCTTGGCGCCGTTGGGGTACGTCAGCGTGTAGTACACGGTCGCGCCGGGCCCTGACACACTTGATACCACTTCACAGTGCAGCTCCAGCTTGCCATTGATATTCGCAAACAGGGAGCACGGCTCTATTCGCCCGCCCGTGACGGTGCGGGGACTGTTGTGCACGACCAGACCGGGGAGGTAGACGGGGGGCGCCTCGGTCGCGGCGACCGTTGCCAGGGGCACAGGCGGCTGGGCGGCTACGACAACACTAGCTGGTGTGGACGTCGGCGTGTCCGTGGCTGGCGGAATCGGCGTGGCCGTATCCGTAGGCGTGGCAGTGCTGGTAAAGGTCGGAGGTGCGGGCTGCGGAATGAACACCGGCGGCGAAGTGGGCGCCGGAGTGTTCGTCGGCACCGGCGTGTTGGTAAGCGTCGGCGTCATCGTGGGCGTCCCCGTCGTGGTAGGTGTCCCCGTCTTGGTGGGTGTCCCCGTCTTGGTGGGCGTCGCCGTCTTGGTGGGCGTCGCCGTCTTGGTGGGCGTCGCCGTGCTGGTGGGCGTCGCCGTGCTGCCGGACGTCGCCGTGTTGACAAGTGTACTGGTGGGCGAAAGGCTACCGCCCAGTACGGTCAACGTCGCGGCGCTCGACGGGGCCTCCGGCGCGATGCCGTTGTTGAACACCGCGTGGTACTCATATGGGTTAGGAATGGCTGTAGCTGTGAAAGTGAGGGTGGCTGTAGTGCTCGTGAACGAGGAAGTAGTTGTGACCGTGCCTGCGGCAGCCGTGAAATCCGTGAGCGGATTGCAGATCTGGTTAGTGCACACCTCCCACCGCACGCCCGGAGTAGGATTGCCGTCCCCGGTCGCTGTAAACGACACGGTCTGCCCGACGTTGACCGTGACGTTTGTGGGATCGCTAGTGACCTCCGGCGGCGACGTTGTGACTGTGATGGCGGATGTTGCGTTGAGCAACTCGGCGGGGCTGCTTACGAGGGCAACCCGCTGGAGCGCTGTATGCAGTGCCACGGATCCCGGCATGGCAAGAGCAACCCCCCCAGGGGAACTGGACCCTGCGCGCGCCGGCCCGAACTGAGCCAACAGCACAGCGAGAATGAGCGCCACTACGAGAGTGCGTTTCATCTGTCGTGAACCTCCCAACCTCCACCACTAGACCCTTCATTTCTCGGCGCGCGCGGTAACCCCAGCTCATGCTCACTGCCGGGGAGGGTGAATGCAAAGCGCGGGGGAATACCGGGGCGTCCTATTTCCATTACTAGCACACACAACGATATTGCGCCACAGTGCCCTAGTGCCCCACCGCAGCGACGGCCACGCGCCTAGGGTACGCCATCAGCGCGCCACCTAAACTGACGTCACGGCGGGAACTACATCGAGCCGTACGCGTCTGGGGGCGCGGGCGTGCCTGCTCGAGGCTCCATCGCCAGGGCGCGGCAAGCTGGCCGCGCCGCGGCATCACCTCTGCGTCGGGTCTATCGCCATGGAGCCTACGACAATACCCATAGAGCGGACACGGGTGCGGCACGCTTCGATTACGGCTGAGTCAAGCAGGTGGCGGCCCGACTGTGTCGCTCGCAACCGCTACATGGCATAGCCGTCGTCGGGCTAGCGGCGTGTCTCGGCGAGGTGCCACAAGCCACCGATGCCAATGAGTACCCCGGCGAGCGCGGCCAGCCACAGTCCTTTTTCCGCGTAGACACCGGCGTGGAACGGCGGAGACATTGCCCCGAGCCACATCTCGACCGTACTCGCAGCGGCTCTGACGTCGGCAAGGTCATGGATTGCCACGAAGGCATTCGCTATGCAGGCGACGCTTCGGCAACCTGCCGCAGATCCTCCTCGGGCAGAGTGGCAGCCTCGTCGAGCCACACGTCGACGTGCCGGCACGTCCTGCAAACATAGGCGGTGAGATTCGGTTGGTTTCCGAAAAGCGAGGCAATCTTGGGCAAGAAACCGGTTGACAGCGGAGCCGTATCAAGACTTCGGCAGTTCGTACAGGGTCGCACTATTCACCTCTCGCCCATCTCGCTTTCCAGGGTCCCTCGATACCGCCAGGCAGTGTGATGGAAACGATACCATATCGACGGGCACGGCTGCAGCGGGAGTCACTGGCCAAACCCACTCTGCGTGTTTCCTCGATGTCGCCCGGGCACAGTCGCGGCGGCGCCGGACCACTGCCGCGCCAGGCCCGAGAAAAGGATGATGAACGATGAACATTCTGATCGTAAGCGGCCCAAACCTGAATCTCTTGGGCATGCGGGAACCCGATATCTATGGCAAAGCGACGCTCGACCAGATCCACCACCGGCTGCAGCACGAAGCAGACCAGCTTGGCTGCACGGTAACGTGCTTTCAGTCGAACCACGAAGGCGCGCTGATCGACTTCCTGCAGGAGCATAGGACCACGGCCTCCGGCGCCATCCTGAACCCGGGCGGGCTCACGCACACCAGCGTCAGCTTGCACGATGCGGTCAGGTCCATGCCATATCCCGTGATCGAAGTCCACCTGTCCAACATCCACGCGCGCGAGGAGTGGCGCCGCCACTCGGTGGTCGCGCCGGCCGCGCACGCCCAAGTGGCCGGGTTCGGCTGGCTCAGCTACGTTGTCGCCTTTCGCGGACTGATCGCGCTCCTGCGAAACGAGCAGCCCGAGCAGATCTGAGCTACTACTCGCCGTTCTTCGGGCCACGCCGGCCGATCAGCCGCAGCACACCCGCCCACATGGCCGCGCTCGCCAGGATGAACAGCACCGGCGCAATCGCAGACCTGCACATCTGCACGAGCAAGATCAGCCCAATCAGAGGTAGTGTGGGCTGCGGATTCGTATGCTCGAGCAGCATGATCAGCAGCAGCAGTGCGCCGATTGAACCAAAGAAGCTTCCAAGTGCCGACCCAAAGAAGATCGCCGCGGTCTTGAATTCCTCCACCGAGGCTGCGGCGCGACCCGCTAGCACGAGCCACGCGGCAATGAACAGCGTATTCGCGGCGCCGGTCACGACAAGCCACGCCGCTACCGCTACTTGATTGTGCAGATACGCGGACCAGGTCAAGCCGGTAACCGCGATCCAGAGAATGACAAACGGGAAGAACCCATATAGCCGGGCCTGCGGCAGCTTCACCAGCGAGCGAATTGCCTCGTAGCCGACCGCTCGTGCGCACAGAGCCACCACGATGCCCGCCACGAGCGCACTGGCCAGGTACACGCCTAGAGTGACAAAGGTCCAAAACCAGAAATCCGGCGGCAACGAATACTCGAGTCCATGCGACCAGACCGCACTGTCCAGCTCGAAGTGGCCAACAGCCCAGAAGAGCTGCAACAGCGCCAGGATGGCCAAGGCGCGTTTCGGCTCGAGGATGCGAGACTTCATGGGAGCCTCCTGCGGATGCGTACTGCAGCCCTTATCGAATCAGCTATACCGCTACCATAGCGCATTTAGTAGCTAAAGTGAAGCCATGGCGCGCTCCGCCAGGGCCATTCAGTGTTTGTTGCAGCACGGCGATACCGGGAGCTCGGGCATCTTGCCTGCCCTGCGCTACGTAGCCTCGGCGGCAACATTCAAGGCACCGACGCAATTCTCGTTCGGCAGCAGCGTAGCCGAGCAAGGCGCCGGCAGCAGAGAGCTACACCGCCGCCATCGCCGTTTGGGCGCATTCCCGCGAAGTAGCACCCGACCAACAGGAGCTGCGAGAGACCATGCCGGGACTAATCGACCGCAATAAGTAGGCACAAACGGCGCGCCCCTACACCGGCTGGGGTATACCGGCAGCTCGGCGGCTCAGCAAGGCCTCTTGGAGGCAGACGGTTGCACGCTGTGCTCATTCCGCGACAGAGTCGTCCCGAGATATCGGCACCGGTGTCTCGTACCTGCATTCGAGTAGCGCCGTCCCGCTTGCCGCCGCTTTGCACGCACTCTGGCCACGCTACATCAGGCTGAAGCGCCGCCGTGCAGCTCGACCCCCTGGTACAGCAGATTCATCGGCAGGTGGAAGCTTATGTTTTCCAGCACCAGCTCGTCATCCGGTCCAACTGGATGGAGCACCCACAAGCCTTCGGGACCACGGCGGAACAGGTCGGCATGCAATTCCTCGGCTGATAGGATTAGGTACTCTCGCAAGCTCGGAAGCTGCTGGTATTGATGAAACTTGTCTCCTCGATCGTCGCCCTCCGTGCCGGGTGAGGTTATCTCGACGACCAGAATCGCATCACGCTGAACCAGTACTGTCGGACCCGTGGCAGGGTGGCACGTGACAAAGAGATCGGGGTAGAAGTACGCCCGCTCATTTGGCGCAAGGCGCATATCGGCCGCATAGGGGATGCAGGGAGAGTCCTCGAGATGCTGCCCGATAAAGCGGCTGAGCCGCATGCCCAGGCGGACGTGCGATTCCCGTGCCCCAGCCATAGCCTCAAATGCGTGTGGTCCAGCGTGCCTCGGATAGCGATATCCGTCTCTGTACTCGTGTTTCTCAACCGCGGTTTCCTCGCGCGCAAAGTACTCAGCTACGGACATGTACTCGCGGCCCGTGCCTTGCGATTCAAGCGGGGCAAACATGCGTGCCTCTTCCTTGTAGTTCGCCACCGGTGGCTTCTGTGTGTGCAGCGCACAGCGCCTGTCGCCATAATAGCATGTTCTCATTGCGTTGGCGCTACGGACGCGCTGCTACGGGCCGCCGCCCGTATTGCCAATTGTCGTGGGGTCAAGCGCGGTGGTACGATGACAGCGGCTGAGTCGGTTTCCAATCGGGTAGACTTCTCAGACTCGGTAGCGAGCGCACGGTGGTGTGCTCTGGGTGTTTCGCTAGTGCAAAGGATCGAATGCTGTGAGAATCTGCAATCTGGTGCGGCTGATCATGGTTATGGCGCTATGCTGTCTTGCGCTCGGGCAGGCGGACTTCCCGAAAGCGCAGGCAACCTCTGCGGCAAAGGGTACGCTTGCCGACTCGGTAGCCAATTTCTCATCCACGCAGGGGCACGCCCACTGGCTCTACGGGTACTACACGTCTCCGGGCAAGAGTGCCTCGTTCACCAAGTTTCCCTATTTCGTGAACCGCAATTGGACCGAGAATCCTCAGTTCCCTTCAGCGCCCTGGACCTCGCTCTCGGCTGATGGCGGACATCCTAACGCCACGAATAGTGGGCTTGTGCACTGGGCAGTTCGACGGTGGATCAGCCAGGTATCGGGAGCTATTTCCATCTCCGGCGTGTACGTCAAAGAAACAGGTGCCCTCGGTGGCGACGGAACGACCGGCCACATTCTTGTTAACGGCAAACAGACATGGTCTCACAACGTAGCCGGCAGCGACGCTGCCGGCGTCCGGTACGCCATCGTTGCCCGTGTCTCGGTTGGGTCGGTAGTCGACTTCGCGATCGATCCGAATTCGAACGACCTCTATGATTCCACGAAGTTTACGGCAGTCATCGCCATCAAGTGACGCTTCTGTCGACCGATAGTCACGTCGCACAGGGCATTGAACCTGCATCCCTGCGGCTGAACCCCGGCCGTTGGGCACATTCAAGCAGAAGGGTACAGCCGTGATCCTCCCGAAGGACCGCGACCCACGCTTCATCACCATCCGCCGCGGGGGGACGCTCACAGACGCCGACCATCGGCTGCTGGCCCTGTGGGCCGCCACGTGTGCCGAACACGTTCTGCCCCTGTTCGAATCGGCGCAACCTGCGGACCTCCGGCCTCGCCAGGCGATCGCGCAGGCGCGGGCGTGGGTGCGTGGCGAGATCACGATGACGCAGGCTCGTACGGCGGCCGGCCATGCGATGGGGGCGGCCAGGGATCTGCGCGGCGCGGCGCGCCATGCCGCGTATGCTGCCGGCCAAGCCGCCGCGGTGGCGCACGTCGCCGCGCACGATCTCGGAGCGGCGGCCTACGCGATTAAGGCGGCGCGGGCCGCCGCTCCTGCAGGCGAGGGTGCGCGCGCCCAGCGGCTCGAGTGCCGCTGGCAGCGCGACCAGCTCCCCGACGCGATCCGCGAGCTGGTCCTGGATGACCAGCGGTTGCGAAACGGCATCTGCTGGTCGGTATTCGACTGCTGAGAGGCCCGAGTGCCTGGCCCTTGCGTTCATCGACGCATAACCATCCGCGCTACAAACCTAGCCAGAGGCGGTGGTACACAGTCCGGGTATAATCCGGGCAGCCGCATGCTCTCCAGGATAGGCAGCCGCTTCGTTGCTCGTCGTCGGCTCGATACCGGCCTATCTCGCGGCGAGCCCGTGGCATACGAGCGTCCCGAGGGTACTGAGACCGTTTTCGATGCGCGGCTGCCAGGTATGGCCGCAACTCCTGGGGCTGACGGGACTGGGTTTCGCTGCGATCTACCCGACGGTCATGGCGATCACCGTGCGAGAGTACCCGCGCCGCTTTGCCACGCTTGCTGGTGCCATGGCCGCCGCCGGCGGCGTTGGCGGTGCGGCATACCCCTGGCTGGGCGGTATCCCATCGTAGCCTCGGCTTATCCGGGCGCTTCTCTGCAGCGACTGGCTATCGCCGTTATGGTGATGCCCCCGCGCGGCTTCTGCACCACGGTTACTGTGCAGCGGTGCGGCTGCGCGGCATCATACACGGCGGAGGCAATCTGCGCTGCCAGTGCCTCGCAGAACACACCCTCCTCGCGCAAACTCCAAAAGTAGAGCTTGAGGCTTTTGGACTCGATGCAGAGGCAATCTGGAACATACTCGATCGTCACTGTCTCCCAGTCGGGCTGCCCAGTGACCGGGCATAGGCTGGTCACCTCGTCGCTGACAAGCGACACCAAGTTGACATGCTCGGGCGCCGGAAAAGTCTCGAGCTCCCTGCTCGGTCCCGTGGCGTGCTTGCCGAGGGCTTTGAATTCCATCAGGCGGCCTCGAGAGACTTGATGATGCGGAGCAGCTCTGCCACTGTCCAGGCCTGATGGATGGCTCCACGTGACGTGTGCGGCGCGTCGCCGTCGAACACCTCGCTCAAGCAGCCGACGCCTGCCTCGCGCAGGTGCGCATAGAACGGGGCCAGCAGTTCGACAACGCCCTTATCGCCTGCGCCAATCCTGCGCAAGGCGTCAACGTACGGACCGAGCAGCCACGGCCACACCGTGCCTTGATGGTAGGCGCGATCGCGCGAAGGCTGATCACCCAGCAGCCGGCCAACATAAGCCGGATGCGACGGACTGAGCGTCCGTAAACCGTAAGGCGTCAGCAGGTCGGCGGCGATCCGCTTCATGGCGCGGCGCGCTCGCTGGAGCGATACCAGGCGACAGCAGGACGCGAGCGCAACCAGCTGGTTTGGCCGGAGAGTGGCGTCGTCGCCGCCCGGGCCATCGATAACGTCAAACAAGTAGCCGCCTTCTTCGCACCAGAAGCGTTTGGCAAAGCTGGCCGTGGCGCACTTGGCGGCGTGAGCATACGGTGCCGGGTCGTCGTCGCAGCGTGGCGCCCACTCGGCCATGAGGTGCAGTGCTTCGATCCACAGCGCGTTGATCTCCACGGGCTTCCCTACCCGTGGCGTGTACACTTCGTCGCCATAGTGCGCATCCATCCAGGTAAGTTGAGTAGGCAGCCGGCCGGGAACGGCTTCGCCCGCATGCAGGAGCCCATCGGCATTATCAACATGGATGCCGTAGCGAGTGCCGTGTTGGTGCCAGATAATTATCTCGCGAAGGCGCGGATACAGTTCCACCAGCAACTCATTGCCAATCCCAGCGTCGAGGGTAGCTCGCATTGCCCGGAAGAACCACAGCGTCGCATCGGCGGTATTATACTCCGGCCGCTCCCCTGTGTCCGGGAACTGGTTGGGCAGCATGCCCATGTCAATGTAGGAGGCGAAGCAGCGCAAGAGCGATGCTGCGTCCTGGCCCCTGCCGGGTACCAGCAACAAACCCGGCAGACTAATCATCGCGTCCCGCCCGTAGTCCGTGAACCAGTGGTAGCCGGCGATGAGGCTCACCTGGGAATCCAGGCCGGTCTTCGCCGAGGCACGATGGACGACAAACTGATCAGCTGCATCCACCAGTGCATGGCTGAGCTCCGCCAGCCAGGCGGGCGTGCCACTTGGCAGAGCGAATGGCGAGCGCCGATGGGTGGCGCGCGATACTGCCAAGGCGGCTTGCGGGTCGGGCAAGCCTTCGGACGGATCCTCGGCGCTGGCAAGCAAGGTGAAGGTATCGCCAGGATCCAGCGTGACGTGGAACGTGCCCGGCTGGTACAGGTCTTCAATGTAGTCGTACCCCCGACTGCGCTCCTCGCGCAGCAAGAAGTTCCAGTACCAGTCGCCGCCGGGCACAAAGGTGGCACCGTTCGTCAAGAACCAGAGCGGAGGTGCCGAAGGGCTCGCCTGCAGCTTCACGGTGCCGGGCGAGATCTGCATCGCATAGTGCCAATTCGGATTGCCGCGCTGCACGGCGTGGTGATCGCGTGCTGCGCAGAGGGGCCTGATGGCGAGGTCGACAGGCCCCCTACCGACTACCAACCGGTACCGCACCATGGTGATGTTGTGGCCAGGCACCATCCATACCGAGCGCCGCAGCAGGTGATCGTCTACGTTGAACAGCCAGATCGGCATTCCTTCTTCGAGTATGAATGCTTCCAAATGCCGGTATCCGGCCGGGGAAATGGTTCCATCGCCAAATTCGGACGTCATCAGCTCGGTCGTTTCGCCGTCGATGTCGACAGCTTCGTTCAGACGCAGGAGCAGCGCAGTGCGCTCCACAGGCGGCTTGATGGCGGCCATGAGGAGCCCATGGTAGCGGCGCGTGTTCACGCAAGCAATGGTGCCGGAAGCATAGCCGCCCAGACCATTGGTGACCAGCCATTCACGTTCAAGACACGCTGTGATGTCGGCGCACTCTTCGCGGCTGTATTCGATCTGCATTGCTGCTCCTTGTCCCCTGCAATGCCATGCCCAAACCGGGCACACGCGTCTTATCTGGCCGGGTGCTACGATGCCAAGTGGAAGCTACTGTTGAATCCGCTTCCCACGTCGGTGGCCGCTCGAAGCTGCCTATCGATTCCAGCTGCCCGGCTCCGCAGTCTCTAGTGCAATATGAGGCATGCGGAGTGAGTGCGTCAACAGCACCGTCCAGTAAGGGGGTTACGTACATGTTTCTCATCCGTTCGAGCGGCAGCAATTCATCGACACGTCCCACCGGCGGACGTGGTATGAAGGGGTTGGCGCCGCAGGCTGAGCCGGTGGCGTTCGAGTTCGTGCCGTGGTACCTGCGCCTCAAGCGCGTCAAGCTGCAGTAGTCGCTCTCCCCTACTGCCCGCTCAGGAGCTGGACTGGCGCGGCACTGCTGGCGATCTGCCAGGTGGTCGTGTCGTCGGCGTGGCTACCCGACGTGAGGCCGGTCAGGTTGTAGGCCACCGTCCACCAGTCCTGCCCTGGGAGCGGGATGTAGTTGGTGGGCACTGTAACCTGAAACTCGAGCCAGACACAGTTGGCAAACGAGTTATTACCGTTGTTCGACACCTGGACGCCCTGATCGATCGGATTCTCATTCGTCAAAGGGCGCCACGCTAGCCGGCCGGAAGGCGGGTTGTCGGCGTCGTAGTCCGTGCCATCCCAGAATGGGGGCCGATTTGAGCCTGCGTCGCTGTAGTGCGTGCCTGGCGGCGACAGAATATCCAGGTAGTAGGGATACGACTTGAAGCTCTGCCCTGCTGGATAGAGATGACTATTGCCACCGGAATACTCCGTGCCGACGTAAGTGCCGCTAGAGACGTTGGCGTCCTTCGGATTGTCAGTTGGCTGCAGGATACTGAGGTAGTTGCTGGCGCTGGTTACGTCGCCGGCGTCGAAGAGCCGTACGGTGATGGTCTTTCCGGCAAACGCGGGACCGAGCTCCGCCAGGGGAATGTAGTCGGTGAGCGTACCGGATGACGCGGCGCTGAGTGTGATGATGCACATGCCGTCCCTGGCATTGACCTGGAAACGCATGTCAGACGTCACCACGGGGGTAGCGCCCGACGTAAAGGCAGTATCGAGGTTCGGATCGGGGCAGCCCTTATCAGGATCCAGGCCAGACGTATCGGCGGGCGTCCAGTCGCCCACATTGAAGATGTCGCCGTATTCGCTTGGGTCTGCCGACGAGTCGGTGTTTGAATGGGTGCCGTACTGCTCAGTCACAACAGCCCCATCGCAGAGGCCCAGGGCAAAGACGTTGCCGCCGGTACCGTAGGTGCCCGAGTCGGCCTGACCGTACGCGTCAAATGGATGGTCCGTGGCAGGATACGGGTCGCTGGCGGCATTGAGCGGCCAGTAGGCACTACCCACAACTGCCTGCACCGTGACTCGGATGTACACCGGGACCGGCCCGGGGTTGTAGGCCTCCGCCAGTGTCAACCACTCGAAGGCATGGGTACCGACCAACGTGCAGGTGCCGGTACAGGAAGGATTCACCTGTGTTGCCTGAAACTCGGCCCCGGCGTTTACAGGGTTCGCGCCAATAGTAATCGTCATTCCGGCGGTCGGCACGACGGTATTGTAGTTGCCGTTGGCGCCGAAATTGGGAGCGGGGATCAGTGGCAGAGTGTTGTCGCCTACCCTCAGCGAGGGCGCGTGTATTGTGAACTCCAGTGTAGTGGGATGGAACGCATCGTGGTACATGTTGTCACACTGGTCGGCCTGCGTCGTCCCTTCGCCGATAAGCGTCGGATCCGTAGTGCCGGCGACACCAGTACCCTGGCGCGCGCCATTGACCGTGGCCCAGTCGCTGGAGCCGCTCTGGCCCCAACCGGCAGTGCTGCCGGCGTAGCCAGAGAAGTGCGCTTCCTTCCCCTCGTATTGGTACGAATTGGTCAGCGCAACGAGGTTCCATTGCTGACTCGTGTCAGTTGAACCCCCGCTGGTCGCCTGAACGATGCTGGCACCGTGCGTCTTGGAGCTGCCGCTGATGTCTGTTGCGTAGCCGTGGCTGATGGTGCCGGCGTTCATCAGATTGAAGTTGCTGCCCATGACGCTCAGTCGCCATTCCTGTAGCTGGTTACCAGCGGAGGGGGATTCCTGATCAAGTTGTGTCGACAGGTTCGCATTTGGTTCTGTCCCACTCTCGGTGCCCGCTTGAGCCTGCTAGGCCGCATAGAGCACCCGCTGTTTGAGCAGGTCGAAGGTCGCTCGGCCGTACATGGTCCGTTTGATCGTCTTCAGCTTGTTCACGCTGCCCTCGACCTGGCCGTTGCTCCAGTCCAGCGAGACGGCTGCCTCGATGGCCTGCTGGTCGAGCCACATGCCGCGGGCGATCGACTGCAGTTCGGGAATGCCGCTCAGGTCGAGCCCATATAGCCGGCCGCCACGGGTCCCGCTTCGATCAACTCGCACCGCCGGCGCTTCTGCGTCGGCGTCAGCTTGCTGGGGCGACCGGGTGCCCGCCCGTAGCGCAGACTGGCCAGCCCATCCACCATGAACGCATGCAGCCAGCCGTACACCGTCGTCGCATCCAGGCCCAGCCGTTCCGCTACCAGCATCACCGGTCGGCTCGCGCCCACCTCCAGCAGCGTCTGCACCCGGCGAATCACCCGCACGTCCCCATCGCGAAACCCCTGCTGCAGTACCTGCTCCAACGCCTTGATGGTCACGCCAGCCAGCCGTACCTTGAACTCCACGGGATGCCTCCTGAAGCCGAGATGATGCAAAGTCGCGTGCTTCAGGGTAGAGCGTCCCGTCTTAACGGTTATCTCTCGATTTCTTTATCTGCCCGGCTATAGAATGAAGCCCCGAAATGGCGACCGATGCCACGGGGGAGTGGTCTGGAGGAGGTGCTGCATGATGAGTGATCCTTTGCGGGTCATTCGACCCGATTGAACCCACCTGCGCTGCTACTCCGCGACATACATAGCACCCCAATGACACAAGTATGGCGCCGGGGCGGGCACGCCACAAGACCCTGTTAGTAGGGACCTGAATGGTGGGCTGCCTGTCGCAGGCGTGACCGGCACGCCCTCGCGTTGAGGTATACTACTCGTGACGTGCGAGCCGCCCCGCGGTGGCGAGTAGTAAGCAGTTCCGGCTATTCTGTGCGAACTGGGATGGGTGTCACAGGAGGCGTAGCGTGCGGAACGACGACCGTCCGGCATACCAGGTTTCGTTGCGGGCGATCGGCCGCTACTTCGATCGCAACGTCTACCGGCATGTGCTGGTGTCGGAGGTCGAGGACGGTTTCATGGCACGCGCTTTTCCCGGCCTGCTTGGCAACCTCAAGGCAGAGGGTATCGCCTTGCCGATGAGTGACGTGATCGCCTTGATCAACAACCAGGAGCAGGCGCGCGGTGTGGCGGTTGACGACGTAAGGATGCCCCCTCTCTGCCCCACGGGATATGAGGACTTCTTCCGCGCGATCGGCTGGGATCTCGACCAAGCCGCGGCCAGCAACGTCTGCCTCGTGGAGCTGAGCGGCGGCATCTTGGTCTCGTTTACCTGCACGGGTCAAAAGGGCGAGATCGAGCGCTCGCAGGCATTCTACGATCCACCGCACATCGACGAGACAATCACTCGGGGCTATCAGCGCCGTAGCCAGTTGACCTGAGACTGGCGTGCCCCGCCTGATCCAGGCCGTCGCGCTGCCGGCCCAGCCAGATAGCCAATACCTGTTCTGCGCGTGATGGCATGCTATCGCCGTCACATCCTTGCGTTCTCCCCATCCGACTGGCGGGTTGGCAGCCATCCACGGTACCCTATCCTACGGTTCTCTGCGCCGAGAATCGGAGCGCTTGGCGGATCGGCTGCTGCCGAGCCGGCCGCTCGGTGGGAGCGCCGCCTGGGCTGGGGTCGCTGGCGTCGTGTGATGTGAGTTAGTAGGGAGATAGGATCGTATGCAAAGGTTGTGGTGTGGGCTTGCCGCGTTTTCGCTGGCAGCGCTGATCGTAGGTGGGGCAACGCAAGCCCGGGCAGCAACCGCGTCACCCGCACTTGCCGTCGCCTATGTGACACCCAACGGGCAGGTTGCGGTACTCGAGTCGGTCAATGGGGTTGGGAGCATTACGAACGCGGGGCTCGGCGCAGACCCAGTGTGGTCGCCCAATGGTGCAAACTTGTTGTTTGTCGTTACCGATGCACTCGCAAACAAGATGATCATCTATGTTGCCGATACGCACGGTGCGAACATCAAGGCTGTTGTGCCTTCGGCTTACCCGGGCGTGATTCCCTCGTGGTCGCCGGATAGCAATTATGTGGTGTATACGACCGTTGCGCCCGGCACCAAGCCGGGCATCTCGAGCACCCAGCTGCAGATTGACGCCGTGCGCCTCTCCGACAACACCACGCAAGTCCTGGGTCAATACGCCTATGCGGCGGGCTGTCCCGATTCGTGGACTGCCCTGCAAGACGCGTTCAGGCGAGCGCAGGGCGCCTACCTGGGCAACCCGACCACCCTCATTTGGGCACAGCCCAAGCTTGTGGTAGCCCAGTCCTCATGCACCGGTCATGGCCTGACGCTCCTCAACACCGGCAGCAAGACCGTCAAGACACTTAGCGCCTGGTCTGCAGGAACATTGTCACCCGACGGCAAGAGCATCGCCGCAGTAGTTGCAGGCGCAAAAGGGTCGCAGGGCCAGGTTGGCATTATCTCGGTTGCTTCGGGCAGTACCACAGTACTTGCGCCCAAGATTTCGCCTGCCTCGGTCGCTTGGTCGCCCACCGGAAAGACACTGTATGCGATCAGCGATCCAAGCAACCCACAGTCTGGCTTCGCCAGGCTCTACAGCATGGGCCCAGATGGAAAGGCCCTGGCTTCTGTTTTTGCCCTGCCGGCTGCGGGGATATTTCACCTGTCCGTGAACTCGCAGGCGACGCACATGGTGATGAGCGTCGTAGCCAGCGCGGCGGCAAACGCGAGTTCGCCCCCGAGTGCCATGGTTAGCGATGAACCGCTCAGCCCGGCCGGAGTACCTTCACCGTTCCTCTCGGGCACGCAGGCTTCGTGGCGACCATAAAAGCGGCCATAACCGCCAGGTAAAGTTGCAACACCATCGAGTTACCCACGAAATCACTCCGCAACCGGTTTTTCTCCTGATAGGATGTCGGAAGGAAATCAACCGGTAACACGGAGGCAACCATGGCGGACGCTCCAAGGCAACCACAAATCGTGGCAATAGGCGGCGGCGGCTTTTCCACCGACCCCGATGACTTGCTGCTCGAACGATACGTCCTGGCTGTTGCGAACAAAGAACGGCCGAGAATCCTGTTTCTTCCGACAGCCAGCGGCGATGCTGCAGACTATGTCAGTCGCTTCTACGAGGCGTTCGAGTCTCTGCCCTGCAGCCCGTCGCATCTATCACTCTTCAGTCTCTCCACCGCCGACCTGGAGTCGCTGATTCTCGGACAGGACATCATCTATGTGGGCGGCGGCAATACCAAGAGCATGCTCGCACTCTGGCGCGAATGGCAGTTGGACGGCATTCTGAGTGCAGCGTACCAGCAAGGCATCGTGCTGGCCGGGGTCAGTGCGGGCGCAATCTGTTGGTTCGAGCACGGGATCACAGACTCGATCCCAGGCACGTACACCGCAATTAGCTGCTTGGGATTCCTCAAAGGCAGCAACTGCCCGCACTTCGACAGCGAGCCCGATCGCAGGCCTCTCTATCGACAGATAGTGGCGTCCGGCGCCATTCCCCAGGGGTATGGCGTGGACGATGGTGTCGCCCTACATTTCGTGAACCATGCGCTCTACGGCATCGTTACCGCGCAGGCACACGGGAAGGCGTACCGTGTGGAGCGCGGCAACGGTGGCGTGCGGGAGACGCAGCTCGATCCCGTGCCGCTATCCGATTACCTGGAGATCTACTCCTAGACGACGTGGTGTTGGCGTTCGAAGCCCGCGATCGAGTCCTCGAATTGCAGCGTCCAGCCGATGCTGTCTAGGCCGCGCAGGAGACAGTTCTTCTGGAACGCGCCGACGCGGAACGCGTAGCGAGTGCCGTCTGGCGTGATGACCTCCTGGTCCGGCAGATTGACCGTCAGTCTGTAGCCTGGCATGGCCTCGGTCTTCATGAACAGCGCCTCGACGGCTGCCTCCGGCAACACAACCGGCAAGATGCCGTTGGAGAAGCAGTTGTTGTAGAAGATGTCGGCGTAGCTCGGCGCAACGATCGCGCGGAAGCCATAGTCATGCAGCGCCCAAGGAGCGTGCTCGCGCGATGACCCACAGCCAAAGTTGGCCCGCGCCAATAGAATCGTGGCTCCGGCATAGCGCGGAAGGTTCAGAACGAATGCGGGATCTGGCGTCGTGGTGCCGCCGCTATAGCGCCAGCCCGCGAACAGATCCGGTCCGTAGCCGCTTCGGGTAATCTTGCGCAAGAACTGCTTCGGAATAATCTGGTCTGTGTCCACGTTCACGCGATCTAGAGGCGCTACCAAGCCCTCAAAAACCGTGAATGAGTCCATCAATCTCTTCCCTTCACCGTCATGCCCATGTGCGAATATCGACGAAATGCCCGGCCACGGCCGCCGCCGCCGCCATGGTAGGGCTGACCAGGTGGGTACGCCCGCCCGTGCCCTGACGCCCTTCGAAATTGCGATTGCTCGTGGAGGCACACCGCTCGCCGGGCTCGAGCCGGTCATCGTTCATTGCCAGGCACATGCTGCATCCGGGATCGCGCCACTCGAAGCCCGCGTTCGTGAATACGCGATGCAACCCTTCACGCTCGGCCTGCGCCTTGACCAGCCCCGACCCGGGCACGACCATAGCACGCACCGTGGGGGCGACGTGCCGGCCCTCGACGGCGGCAGCCGCGGCTCGCAAATCCTCAATGCGCGCGTTGGTGCACGAGCCGATAAAGACCCGATCGATAGGAATTGCAGTGATAGGCGTTCCCGGCTGCAGTGCCATGTAGGTCAGCGCACGCTCCGCGGCGCGGCGAGCCTGAGGATCGCCGATCTCCGCTGGGTCGGGTACTACTCCGTCGACGCCGGTGACCATGCCGGGATTTGTGCCCCAGGTGACCTGTGGCACGACCGCCGAGGCGTCGACAATCACAACTTTGTCGTACTGAGCCCCCGCGTCGGTTGGCAAAGCACGCCACGCGGTAACGGCCTTGTCCCAGGCATCTCCTGCCGGCGAGTAGGACCGTCCCTTGAAGTAGGCGAAGGTTGTCTCATCCGGCGCGACCAGGCCCGCGCGCGCTCCGGCTTCGATTGCCATGTTGCACACGGTCATCCGGCCTTCGATCGAGAGTGCGCGGATCGCCTCGCCCGTGTACTCGATCACGTGTCCGTTGCCGCCGTTCGTGCCAAGCACGCCGATGATGGCGAGCGTGAGGTCCTTCGCCGTGCTGCCGGCAGGCAGGCCGCCTTCCACACGCAGCTCCATAGTCTGGGGCCGGTCTTGCTGCAAGCACTGGGTAGCCAGCACGTGTTCGACCTCGCTGGTCCCGATCCCGAAAGCCAGGGCCCCGAACGCGCCATGCGTCGCGGTGTGCGAGTCGCCGCAGACGATGGTCATCCCGGGAAGTGTGATCCCCTGCTCTGGTGCCGTCACGTGCACGATGCCCTGCCGGACGTCGTTCATGCCGAAAAGCGTGACGCCAAACTCGGCAGCGTTACGCTCCATCGTGGCCACTTGCAGCGCGCTGTCGGGCTCGCGGATTGGCAAGCCACGCCCGGTCGTGGGCACATTGTGGTCGAGCACCGCGAAGGTAGCGAGCGGGCGGCGCACGGCCCGCCCCGCCAGGCGCAGCCCGTCGAATGCCTGGGGTGAGGTGACCTCATGCACGAGGTGCCTATCAATGTACAGCAGGGTCCTCTCCCCCGGCGCTTCGCGCACCACGTGGGCGTCCCATATCTTGTCGAACATAGTCTTTGGCATTCGCAATCAAACCTTCCTGCAATCGATACCGATGCCGCGGTGCAGTCTACCTGCAGCAGCGGATAGGCGCTGCGGCGCAGAGGTCAGTCCCCACAGGCTGCGGACTTCACCTAGGCTGCTCTCTTGGCCGGTACGTTGCTTACTATGGTACGCCCAGGCCTCGATACCAGCAATAGATGGATTGTTATGCATGCTATAGCAAGTTGTTATAGTTAGAGGATGGAGCTGCACCACCTGCGCTACTTCCTGGCAATAGCCGATAGCCTGAGCTTTTCGCGCGCCGCGGAGCAGCTCGAGATCACCCAGCCAGCACTGTCGCGTCAGATACGCGACCTCGAGCGCGAGGCGGGCGCGCCGCTGTTCAACCGCGAAGGGCGACACAACAGCCTCACCGCCGCGGGCATCGCTCTCCTACCTGCGGCGCGCGCTGCCGTGGCCGAGGCCGAGCGCGGGCTGAGAAACGTGCGCGAGGTGCTCGGGGCGCAAGGTGGGACGCTGGTCGTCGGATCGTCGCCGCAGACGGCGGCCACGGTGCTCGCATCCCTCCTGAGACAGTTTCGCGCAGCCCACCCCGGCGTGGAGACGCGGTTAGTGGAGGGGGGCGCGCTCGAGCTCGTCAAGGGGCTGGAACAGGGTGACCTGGATCTCGCGGTCGTGCCGCTCGACGTACCGCACACGCTGACCGTGCGGCCTTTCCTGACGGCACATATTCTTGCCGTGGCGCCCCACGAAGACGCCTTGATGCGGAACAGCCGCATAGATCTGCGCGATCTCGTTGCGTCTTCGGGGCAGGATCCCATACCGCTGTTGCTCCTGAAGGAACGCTACCTTACACGTGTCCGGTTGGCCGCTGCCTGGCACGAGGCGGGTCTCGTGCCCTATGTGGTCATGGAGAGCTCCGTGGGCCAGACTCTTGCCGCGTACGCCGAAGCCGGCCTGGGCGTGGCATTGCTCCCTGAGACGGTCGATCTGCGGGGCTTTGACCTAGGCCGCGCGATCGTATGCGATGGCGCCGAGCCTATCTGCCTGAAGAACGGCATCGGCTGGAATCCGCTTCGCTACCTCTCGCCCGCAGCCCGCGAGTTCCTCCAGCTGGCTGCGCGATAGCTGCAGGCGTTGGCCTGGTGGCGCGAGCGTCCTCGGCCCGCCTCTATCGCGTGCGGCACGAGAGCGGACAGGATGTCCGCGCCCCCAAGTGGCCCGTACGCATTCTGGGGGCGCGAGGCGTCTCGGCTCGCCTGCATCCCGCGGGGTACAAGGCCGGGGGTTATTGGACGATTTGCACTAACGTCCCGATGTCGGCCCAGTTGTACAGCTCGAGCATCGTCGCGAACGGTACGTTCGTGCAGCCATGCGTGCCGGTATAGTTCCCACCTGGCGTGCCCGCGACGCTGTTGCTGCCGGGCCCGTAGTTCCAGCGCCAGGGCGCGTCGTGCAAGAAATAGCCGCCATCGGCGTTGTAGAGCAAGGCGTAGTTCACCTTGGAGGGCGCGTAGTAGAGCGGCGAGCTCTTGGGCCAGGGAGAGCGCATGGTGAAGTGCTGTTCCTTGGCCTCGACGTGATAGATGCCTGGAATCGTGGGTGTATCAGGCCCGCCGTTCGTCACCAGGGTGTAGGCGATCAGCTTGTCTCCCTGGTAGGCCCACATAGCTTCCTTGCCGATTGACACGAGAATGCGCTTGTCTTGCAGCACGAAGCTGGGCGTCTGTGTAAGCGTCACATTACCGGCTGGGTCGCGCGCCTCGATAACGAAGTGGTAGCTGCCCGCGGGCGCAAGGTGCTTGGCGCTGATGTGGCCGTCCCAGGCAACCCCGCTCACCGGGCCGGGGTCGACCATGCCCAATGAGCGCGTCGCGATTGGCTGCTTGGCTCCGTCCGCGAATACGGCAAACTGCACGTCCGCCGGCTTGCCAAGACCGATGTGAACAGTCTCGACCTGCACCGGGCCCGTGAAGGCATCGGCCGACATGCTTGGCGTGGTGAGGTATGGGACCTGCCGATCCAGGGTGAACCGCCAGGCCACTGGAGCCGAGGCGTTGCCGGCGGCATCCACGCTGCGCACGTAAATAGTCCAGGTCGCGTCAGACAGCTCCGGCAGCGCAAGGCCGGGTGCTTGGAAAGCCACCCACGGCGCGGGCGCCCCGCTTCCGACCGCAGCCGCGTATTCGAGCTGCGCGATTGGCGCGCCACCCGGCGTCACCGCGAGCGTTGCTCGTGGTATCGCTGCATTGCTGACGCTGCCATCCCGCGGCACTTCGACCAAGGGGACTGGCGCCGGCGGGGGCTGGCGTTGCAAACTGAATAGCCATTCGGCCGCCGGTGAGGTGTTGCCCGCGCGATCCACCGCGCGCAATTCCACCTGCCACTGCCCCTGCGGCAGATTTGGCAAGGCCAGCACCTGGCCGTCAACTCGCTGCCACGGCTGCTTGGCCCACCCGCCCGCATCACTCATCGCAAGAACCCGGTACTCGTGGTAAGCAATCGGGGCAAGGCTGCCGCCATCCACCCAGCGGAAGACTGGCAGCGTAGTATTGCTCCAGCCACCCACCCGGACATTCGTGTCTGCCAGCTCTGGGGCGGCTGGACCGAGCGCACTGACCCCAAATGTGGCGCCGCCGATCCACGCGCTCACCTGCCCCGAAGAGTTCCAGGTGCGCACCTGCCAGTGATAGAGCACACCATCGGCAAGGTTGGGTACGACGATTTGCAGTTGCGCCTGGTGATGTGCGGGCACCCGTGCCACGGGGCTTGCGGCCGTGGGCACCCCGGAGAATGGCCATCCCGCGGGGCGCAGCTCAGCTTCGGCGCGCAGCGGCGTAGTGCTGCTGTTGCTCTCTACGGCCACCCGCAGCGTCACCGTTCTAGCCGTGATCCAGGCGTCATTGGGCACCGATGAACCGCCGAGTGGACCGAACCAGGCCTGCAGCGGCGCGAGCGGCGCAACCACTGCCGGAGGGCTACCGGTAGGGCCTAGGCGGCTAGCGATTAGCGCGCCAAAGCCGGCGGCAATGCACAGCGCCAGTGCGGCAACTGTGCGCGTAAGCACCGCGTGCCAGTATTCGTGGCGCACCGCCACGGGCGCCAGAATACCCTCGGTCGAGCTAGAGATGCCATGCAGGATCACCATAAGGCAATAGTAGCAGGAGAAACATACCGCTGCCATGACATAGTTGGTAGCTGCAATGTTGGCTCGCTCCTCAACTCATCGACCGCTTGTACACTGATAGTACGAGGCATGAGAGAGGTAGAAGCGTAAGTAAGGAGGCAGAGATTAAGCCGGCAAGCCGCTTAGGATGTGGCGATTGACAGTATGTAAACTGACTCATTTGGCAGCTGGAACCCGCACAAACAGTGACAGTCTATACAGCACACTCTCACGCGGGAGGCACTGGTTCAGACTATGAATGGCTTGGCTAAAGTTGGCCTGTTCATCGATCTTGAGAACATTCGATATGAGCTTATCAAGCGAGGCCGCGAATTCGACCCGCAACGGCTGATACAGAAGGCCCGCAAGTACGGTCTGGTCAAGGTGGCGTATGCCTACGCCGATTTCTCCAAGCAGCCTGAGATGCTGCAAGGCAAGTTCGAGGCAGCCATGATCAAGCGCGTGGACGTGCCGTTGCGCCAGCGCGACGACGGCCGCCTGCAAAGCTCAGCCGACCTGCATATGGTGATGGACGTGTTCGAGACGGTCCTGTTCAATGACGACATCGAGACCTTTATCCTTGCCACGGGTGACAAGGATTTCACCCGCGTGAGTGCCATGCTGGTGAACCGCTTTGGCAAGCGCGTCATTATCTGCGGCGTCCCCGGCTCCATTAGCCAGGTGCTCGTCGACAGCGCCACGGCCATCGATCCCCTCGACCCCGAGGAGCATAGCTTCGGTGAGCTCGAGATTCGCGTGGCCGGATGGCTGGACTGGATGGCCGACCACTGGGATCATCCGATGTACATGGGCATCGTGCGCTACCTCTCGAGCAACGCCAGGCCTGTAGGACTCGCCGTGGGTGAAGAGGATATCCGCGGCGTCTTGAACGTGTTCGTGCGCAACCAGATCATCTTTCAAGAGCCCATGGAAATGCCCGATGGCCAGGTGCGTCAGGTCGTGCGCGTGAACCGGGAACACCCATTTGTGCAGGAGGCCGTCGCACGGCGGCGCCGGGCCAACCCGGGCGGTCACGAAGAGCAGGACGGGTTGGATGAAGACGACCGGCGCGACCTCGTGGAAGAGGCCTGAAGAAGCGGTAATCGCGGCGCTCGAGGCCCACGTTCACGCCTACTCATTGCAGCATCGCCTATTCTCGCCGGGTACGATGGTGGTCGTGGCAGTGTCTGGGGGGGCGGATTCGTTGTGTCTGCTGCACTGCCTCCATGCGCTGGCGACACAGTTATCCATCCGCCTGCATGTAGCGCACATGCACCACGGATTACGCGGCGAGGATGCGGACCGCGACGCAGAGTTCGTGGCCCACGAGGCGTCGGCGCTGCGGGTCGACTGCAGCATCGAACGCGTCGACGTCCGCGCGGCGCACGATCGAGTCCGCGGCTCGCTCGAGGCCGTGGCACGCCGGCTGCGCTACCAGGCGCTGCACGCGGTAGCCGCCAGAGTGGGTGCCAGGTGCGTTGCCGTGGCCCATACCCGGGACGATCAGGCCGAGACGCTGCTCATGAACCTGCTACGCGGCGCCGGCCTGGAGGGCTTGTCGGGCATGCGCCCACGCGAGCGCACGATCGTGCGGCCGCTGCTGGACACGGCCCGCGCCGAGGTCGAGGCATACAACGTCGCGTGCGGATGCGTTGCCCGCGTGGACGCCACCAACGACGATACGGCGTTCCGGCGTAATGCCATCCGGCATGAGGTCATCCCAATGCTGGAGCGGTTCAACCCGCGCGTGAAAGAGGCACTGTCCAGAACCGCGATGATCCTCGCGCACGATGCAGACTACCTTCGTGCTGAGGCTGCAGACACGCTCGCGCGGCTCCAGCTGCCTAATCGCCACGATCTGCCAAAGCAAACATCGGATCTTGATGTGCCCGCGCCTGGCCAGACGGTCACCGGAGGCGAAGAGGTCAGCCGCGGCGGACGCACAGGCACGGACGTCAGGCCAATCGATCAGGCAGACTCGGAGATCAGTCAATATGGCATGCCGGGTGGGGAAGCCGTCCCGCCTTGCTCGGGGATGGCGTTGCATCGCCGGGACCTTGCGCGCCTGCCCCAAGGCCTGCGTCTACATGTCATCCGGCATGCCATCGAGCAAGTAGCGGGCTCGACCGACGGCATCACGACGGAGCATCTTCTGGCTGTCGACGCGCTCGCCACCTCGACTCACGCGGGCCGGTGCTACCAGTTGCCAAACAAGCTGTGCGCCGAAGCCTGGGGCAACACTTTGAAGCTGGACATCGCTCGACCACCCAAGCCTCCCCTGGCCCAGGTCGAGCTGCCGGTACCCGGCACCGCCCTCTTCGGCTGCTGGGAGCTGCACGCCGAGATGACTCCTCGGGGCGGGGGCATGTTGCCCGCCTTCGCCGGACGCGCCGCTGCGGCGCGGGCGTCAGAAAGCACGGCCACCTCGCCCACCCTCGCCGGCGAGCCGCGGGCCGAGCACACGATCCACACCACAGGGCTGCAGATCATCGTGCCGCGCAGCGCCCTGCAGCTGCCGCTAGCGATTCGCCGCCGGCAGCCGGGAGATCGGATCGAGCGGGCAGGTGCCCGTGGCCATCGCAAGTTGCAGGATATCTTCGTCGATGCCAGGGTCCCGTTGAGCGAGCGCGATGCAATTCCCCTTGTCTGCGACACGTTGGGCATTTTCTGGGTCGTGGGGCATGCGCAGGATGCGCGGACAACCCAGCAAGGCAACATCGGCGAGCGCATTCGCATCTCTGCCTACCCGCGGTCAATCCGCCCAGAATCGGACGAGGCTGGATAGGTAGTTTGTACAGATCATGCTATACTCTGGCTAGCCTTGCAGTTTCTACTTATCTGCTCACCGATTCCTCCACCCACCAAGTCTGAGTCCGCGTTGAGCACGTTAAGCCGGAGGGCCGACAATGGATGCCAAGTGGCTCCGCAATGGCTTTGTCTATCTCGTCATCCTGGTACTCGTGCTCGCGATTGCGTTCGCCTTCACACGCTCGAATACGACTGAGAAACCGAGCAGCGTCAGCCAAATCGTGAGCCTCATCGCGCAGGATGTGAAAGGTTGCGCGAACCCAATCCACGGCAACCTGGACAGCGTAACGGTCGATGGCACCGCGGTTCGCCTGACACGTGCTCAGTCATGCTATGGCGCGAACGACAAACCGCCCGTCTATACTGCGCAGATGGGCCAGACCGACTCCTTCGAGACCATACTGAAGGACAAGGGCATCTCGATTACCTCAGTCACGTACAACGGCACAGCCCAAAGCCAATTCGGCAACTATCTGCAGATCATTTTGAGTTTCTTGCCACTGCTCATCTTCGGCGGCCTGATCTTCTTCATGATGCGTCAGGCTCAGAGCGGCAACAACCAGGCCATGAGCTTCGGCAAGAGCCGAGCCAGGATGTTTTCTGGGAACAGGCCTACCGTCACCTTCGCCGACGTGGCCGGTGTGGACGAGGCCAAGCAAGAGCTGGCCGAGGTAGTAGAGTTCCTGCGCTACCCTGAGAAATTCGCATCCTTGGGCGCACGGATTCCTCGCGGCGTGCTGCTCGTCGGGTCGCCGGGGACAGGCAAGACCTTGCTCTCACGGGCCGTGGCAGGTGAGGCGGGAGTGCCCTTCTTCAGCATCTCGGGATCGGAGTTCGTCGAGATGTTCGTGGGAGTCGGCGCGAGCCGGGTGCGCGACCTATTCGACCAGGCCAAACGTAGCGCCCCGTGCATCGTGTTTGTGGACGAGATCGACGCGGTTGGGCGCCAGCGTGGCGCCGGCTTGGGCGGGAGTCACGACGAGCGCGAGCAGACGCTCAACCAGATCCTGGTGGAGATGGATGGCTTCGACACGAATACCAACGTGATCGTGATCGCGGCCACCAACCGCCCAGATGTACTTGATCCCGCGCTGCTGCGCCCCGGGCGGTTCGACCGTCAGGTCATACTGGATCGACCCGACATCCGTGGCCGCAAGTGCATACTTGACGTGCATGCCAAGGGCAAGCCGCTGGACAAGTCGGTCAGTCTCGACATCCTGGCCAAACAGACGCCTGGATTCTCAGGGGCAGACCTGGCCAACCTGCTCAACGAGGCCGCGATCCTCGCCGCGCGCCGGAACAAGAAGGTCATCACCATGCTGGAGATGGAAGAAGCCATCGATCGCGTGGTGGCCGGGCCAGAGCGCAAGAGCAGGATCATTACCGAGCAGGAAAAGCGCGTCACGGCCTATCACGAAGTCGGCCACGCGCTGGTGGCCTTTAAGCTGCCCAATCTCGACCCGGTGCACAAGATCACCATCGTGGCTCGCGGCATGGCCGGCGGTTTTACCCAGCTGCTGCCCAGCGAGGACCGCTATCTCTACTCGCGTTCGCATTTCGAGGATACGCTGGCTTTCACCCTGGGCGGCCAGGCCGCGGAGATGATAATCTTCGGCGAAATGACTACCGGTGCGGAGAACGACATCGAGCGGTGTACGAAGCTGGCGCGGAAGATGGTCACCGAATACGGCATGAGCGACAAGCTTGGCCCGTTAGCCTACGGCCACAAGGAGGAGATGGTGTTCCTCGGGCGCGACCTCGGGGAGCAGCGCAACTACTCGGAAGTGGTCGCGGTGGAGATCGACTCCGAAGTGCGGCGCCTGGTGACCACGGCTTTTGCCAGAGCCAAAGAGATTCTCGAGAAGAATCACGAGAAGCTCACGCTTATTGCCGAACGCTTGGTGCAGGAAGAGACGATCGATCGGGCACAGTTCCAGGCCTTGATGACTCCCTCCAGCGTCGAGTCCGAGTTGCTCGCTGCCAACCGTCACCCCGTGGCCCCGCTGCGGGCGGCTACTGCCTGAGCGGCGAGCCCCCAGCTCTGGCCGGAGGGCAGTGACGGCGGCTGCGGCCGCTTGTGGGTGGGAGCAGATCAATGTCTCGGATACCTGTGATGGCCTGTTCGGACAGCGAGGCGCATCGCTTTGCCGCGCAGAGCATGCAGCGGGGCGGCGTGGTGGCATTCCCCACCGACACGGTCTATGGGCTTGGCACCGCGTTCGATAGTACCGAGGGAATTGCCCGGCTCTACGCTGTCAAAGGCAGACTCGCGGATAAAGCGATCCCCGTGCTGATTGGCGCTTTGGATCAGCTCGAGCTGCTTGCGCACGAACTTCCTGAAGACGCAATGGCTCTGGCGGCGCGCTACTGGCCCGGTGCCCTGACTCTGGTGCTGCAACGCCGCCATACCGTGCTGCCAGAATTAGCGCCGGGGCGCAGCAGCCTAGGCATCCGCATGACGAACCACCCTGTCGTGCAGAGCCTCATCGCCTTGACCGGCGTACCGCTGGCCTGCAGCAGTGCCAATCGCTCCGGCGAGCCCCCGGCACGGTCGGCCGAGGGGGTCGCCAGCCAGTTCTCAGAGGGCCTGGCTGCCATCCTCGACGGCGGACTCAGTAGTGGCGGCGTGCCCTCGACGGTGGTGGACTTCACAGCCCAGCCGCCGCGCATCCTGCGCGAGGGCGCAATCTCGCGCGCTGCGCTCGCGGCAATGTTGGCACACGGCTTGACATAGCGTTGCGCCAGACCGAAAAGCAGCGGTCAGGAGCCTGCCAGGGTGGCGCCCACCACCTCCCTGCCCACCCTCGCTCCAGCCGCGTGTCAAAGCCGCGTGTGCTACCCTCTATTTATGAGCCTGCTCGGCCCGGTCTGACCGATCGTTCCGGTCATGCCCCGCTGGCAGCCGGTGGTCGAAGCTGCTGGTGCTGCGAAAGTACGAGAGGAGGGCGCTGCCATGTGCGGGATTTTCGTCTATCAGGGGCCTCGCACCGATGCCGTCGGCGTGGTGCTTGAAGGGCTAAAGCGCCTCGAGTATCGCGGCTACGATTCGTGGGGATTAGCCGTTCCGTCTGCAGATGGCATTCGCATGGAACGACGCGTTGGCAAGATCGGGCATGTGTCCGTCAGCGACCCGCCAATCGCCGCGTTGAACCCGAGCCACGTGGCAGTCGGCCACACGCGCTGGGCCACTCACGGAGGCGTCACAGAGGCTAATGCCCACCCGCACACCTCGTGCGACGGCCAGGTCGGTGTGATTCACAACGGCATTGTGGAGAATGTCCAGGAGCTTCGGGAAGAGCTCGGGGCCCGTGGCCATCGGCTCGCCAGCGAAACCGACACCGAGGTGATTGCACACCTCGTGGAGGAACAGCTGCGCGAGCACGAGCTGCCAGAAGCAGTTCGTCTTGCCTTCAACCGCTTGCGCGGCAGGAATGCCATTATCGTGCTCAATGCAGCCGATGGCGCCGTGGTAGTCGCCAAGAGCGGATCGCCCATTGTGATAGGGCTGGCGGGCAACGGGGACGCGCCCGAGTACATGGTCTCAAGCGATATGCCGGCGCTGCTGTTCCACACCGATCGCGTGGTCTGGCTTGGCGACCATGAGATGGCCACGATCGACGGCAAGCTAGAATTCGCTTCGACGGCCACCGGCGAGCCTATTACCCGGTCGCCCGAGACCGTGCCCTGGGAGCCTGAGCTGAGCGAGCGGGGCCAGTTCCCGCACTTCATGATCAAGGAAATTCACGAGCAGCGCGGAGCGGTGCAGCGTGCAATCAATCAGCCGCAGGCGCTGCTGGACGAAGTTGCCGCCGTGCTGCGCATCGCGCAGGAGGTGTGTTTCGTCGGCTGCGGCACCGCCGGCGTGGTAGGGCGCATTGGCACCTACCTCTTTGCCGACATCGCCGGACGGGCCACGAGCGCCATTTTGGGCAGCGAATTCAAGAACTACCGGCACTCACTGCACGAGCGCACGCTGCTCATCGCCATCTCGCAGAGCGGCGAGACCGCCGATCTGCTGGAGGCAGTGGACGTGGCGCTTGCCAGGGGCAGTCGCGTCGTGGCCGTGGTCAACGTACCTGGATCCATGCTCACCAGAAAAGCCCACTACACCTTGCTGGTGCAGGCAGGCCCTGAGAAAGCCGTGGCCTCCACGAAGGCTACACTCGGCCAGATCGCGGTGCTGGCCCTGCTGGCGCACGCCTGTGCCGGTCAGGCCGCGCACGGGCATGCCCTGCTCACGAACATAGCCTCGCACATCGACTCCCTCACCACGCCCGGCTACCTGGCACGGGTACAGGCGCTGGCGAAACGGCTGGCAGATTCCAGCGACATCTACATGATTGGCCGCGCCGTCAACTATCCGGTGGCACTCGAGGGGGCGATCAAGGTGCAGGAGGTCAGCTACATCCATGCAGAGGGACTGGCTGGAGGCGAGTTGAAGCACTATGCCATCGCGCTAATCGGTCCCGGCACGCCGTGCGTGATCCTCTCGTCAGATGACGATGCCCGGGCCGAGATTCTCAGCAACGCGGCGCAGGTGAAGGCGCGGGGTGGCCTGATCATCGGAGTTGGCCCCGAGAACAATCCGCTCTTCGACGAGTATCTGCCAGTGCCGGACGGCGGCGGGCTATCACCGCTGCTCACCTTGGTGCCACTGCAGCTGTTGGCCTACTATCTCGCTTGCGCTCGCGGCTTCGACCCGGACATGCCACGCAACCTGGCGAAGAGTGTGACGGTCAAGTAAGAGCGTGAAGGGCATGTGCACAACCCGGCTGGTGACTTACGCTGCCTCAGCCATATGCTGGAGTGGTGGGGGGGGTTAGCGCATGGCTCGCGTACTGGTAGTCGTTGACGACCCAACGATTCGCTCGCTGGTGGGCATGGCGCCGGAAGAAGTTGGGTATGAGGTGGTGCAAGCCGCGAGTGGCAGCGCTGCCCTGACTGCTCTGGGACCGGGAACACTGCACCCGGACGTGATTCTGCTTGACATGCGCATGCCGGGCATGGACGGCTGGGAGTTCGCCAGCCGCTATCGCGCCCAAACGGGTCCGAAGGCGCCCATCGTGGTGGTGACCGCGGCGCAGGATGCGGCGTAGCGCGCGGCACAAATAGACGCGGATACATTCCTGTCCAAGCCGTTCGATCTTGGCGCGCTCTACGACTGTGTGGCGCGGTTCACCGTCACGCCGTGCCTGACGTAGGGATGCGCACAGTCACCGTCGTGCCTTCACCCTCGGTGCTGTCGATGTTCACGCTGCCGCCGTGTCGCGCGATCATGTGGCGCACACCCGCAAGTCCAATCCCAGTACCCGGGATAGACGAAGCGACGTTGCTGGCCCGGTAGTACTGCTCGAAGATGCGCGGCAGATCGTCAGCGGGAATGCCCACCCCCCGGTCGGCAACCTCGATGTTTAGCCACTGGCCATCAGAGCGGTTCGTCCGCGTCACC
>Ga0187876_1000192_pt1 | contig 62854 bp, 49 predicted proteins | sample June2016WEW_17_4_FD_133000 | JGI IMG/M metagenome (GOLD analysis project Ga0187876, IMG submission 133000) | Peatland microbial communities from SPRUCE experiment site at the Marcell Experimental Forest, Minnesota, USA - June2016WEW_17_40 | ecosystem: Environmental > Terrestrial > Soil >... | reverse complement strand
TCACTGAACCAAAAACCAAAGAAAGGAAGTCAGCCGCGGCGCGGCCTCCCCATTCTTCAGTGCCGCCCTCCCTCCGGTCGGGCGGACCCTATTTCATGCTCATCTTTCGATTGGAAAATGCTCTGACCGAGCGCCAGGCACCGTGATCGAAATAGAAACGCGCGGCGAAGCTGCCGGTTATACTTGCGCCGCCAGAAAAGGGCGGCCGGGAAAAGAGTTAGATGCGGCCGATAGACCACATTGCTCAACAGCTTTGCAGCCACGCGCGTGATACCATATGAGTTTCCACCAAGCTGAGGTTTTCGTGGCTAGAATCACCCGTAAAGAGTTAAAAAGCGACAAGTTTGCCCTCGAAGTCGGGCAGACGGTAAGCTTCTTCGAAGAGCACCAGAAAGAAATTCTCCGCTACGGCGCGGTTGCGCTGGGGGTGGCGGCGCTGGTGGCCGGCTGGCTGGTCTATCAAAGACACCAGCGGGCCGGACGCGAGGAAGCGCTGGCCAGTGCCATCCTGATGCAGGAAGCGCCCATCGGCGCAACACCCAATACCGTGGGTCTCAACTTCCCCACCCAAGCGGCCAAGGATCAGGCAACAACGAAGGCCTTTTCCACTCTGGCAACCAAGTACACCGGAACCACGGAAGGCGAGGTAGCGGAGTATTACCTGGGCTGCATCGAGGCGGACGAGGCGAAGATGGCGGAGGCGGAGAAGCTTTTTCAGGAAGTGGCGCAGCATGGTAATGCCAATTTCGCTTCCCTGGCCAAGCTTTCGCTGGCTCAACTTTACTTTGCCGATGGCCGCGACGCACAGGGCGAAGCCATCCTGCGCGACCTGATGGCCCACCCCACCGCGCTGGTATCGAAAGACCAAGCGACCTTCACGCTGGCGCGCTACCTGATGATCAAGCATCCAGCCGAGGCGCGCAGGTTGCTCGATCCGCTGAAGAGCGTCGGCGGCCCGATCGGACAACTGGCGCTGTCCTTGTACGGCCAACTGCCGCCGCAGTAAGTGGCCCAGGATGCTGGCGCGCCTGCGGTTCCCGGTCGCCCAAAGCCGGGGCCGGCAATATCCCGAGCCCGCCCACCCTTATCGCAACCCGTTCCAGCGCGACCGCGACCGGATCGTGCACTCGCGCGCTTTTCGCCGCCTCGAAGCCAAGATGCAGGTGTTCGCCCCCGGCATCTCCGATCATTTTCGCAACCGGCTGACGCACACCATCGAGGTATCGCAGATCGCGCGCACGGTGGCCCGGGTTCTGGAGCTGGACGAAGACCTCACCGAAGCGCTGGCGCTGGCGCACGACATAGGACACCCGCCATTCGCTCACGCCGGGGAGGACGAGCTGAACCGCCAGATGCAGCGCTATGGCGACGGCTTCGACCACAACCTGCACGCGCTGCGCATCGTGGAAAGCTTCGAGCAGCGCTACGCGCGTTTTCCGGGCCTCAACCTGACGTTTGAGGTGCGCGAGGGGATGGTCAAGCACTCGCGCGATTTCGGCCCCGGCGAGCAGCCGGAGCTGGATGCCTACCTGCCTGGATTGCGGCCCCTGCTGGAGGCCCAGTTGATCGATCTGGCCGACGAGATCGCCTACAATGCCGCCGACCTCGACGACGCGTTTTCGGCCGGCATGTTCACCACGGCCGAGATCGCTGAATGCGTGCCTGAATATGGCGCGATTCTGGAAGCCGTGGACACACAATTTCCCGGCGCCAGCGACCGAGAGCGGTTTCACGAAGCGCTGCGCCGGTTGATCGACAGCCTGGTCTCGGGCCTCGTGGAAGGAACCGCGGCCAACGCCGCCCGCTCCGCGGTGGCTGACGCCGAAGCGGTTCGCCGCCTGCCCCACCGCCTGGCGGCGTTCACCGCGGAAGCAGCGGCCGCCAGCCGCGATCTCAAGCAGTTTCTCTACGCCAGGGTGTACGCCGCGCCCGCATTGGCCCAGGACCGGCAGCGCTCCGTTTCGATGATCGCGGAATTGTTCGAATTCTTTGTCGCGGACCCGCGCCGGCTGCCCGACCCATACGCGGCGCTCGCCGAGACCGAGCCGCCGCACCGCGTGGTCTGCGACTACATTGCCGGCATGACCGACGCCTTCTGCCGCCGCACTTATGAGCAAGCCTTGGGCCCCGCTCCGGGCGCGGGTGCATGACCATGCCCGGACGCCCGATTGCCGGGATATAGAATAGGGCCATTATGCGAATAGGCATGATCTGCCTTCTCTGCGCCGGCGTGGGCGCCGCGGAGATCCATCACAACCCTGGCAGCACCACGCCGCTGCCGTACGACAAATACATTCACGTAGTCAGCCAGGTCGATTCGCCGGTTCAACCCGTCTACATCAAGGCCAAGGACGGGCTGTACATCGCTGCGGCGATTCGCAAACCCAAGGGCAGCGGCCGGTACCCCGCCATCATCATGTTCCACGGGGCGCCGGGCGGCCGCGGCATGGAACAGCTCATCGGATGGTCCAGGGGCGACACGGGCGGGCCGGTTTGGGAGCGCTTCCTTGAGGAGGGCTATGTGGTGGTGGTGGCGGACTATCGCGGCGGCAACATGAACCTGATGTCCGCACCTTCCACCAACGGCCTCGTTACCTCGATCGACGATGGGCTGTCGGTTATCGACTATGTCAAATCGCTGCCCTATGTCGATCCAGACCGGCTGAACCTTTACGGCGTCAGCCTCGGCGGCAACCTGGTGATGAACCTGGTGTCCCGTGTGCCGGTCCGTTCGGCCATCCTGGGCGCGCCCGCGGCAATCTGGTTTCTCGGCATCACCATGCCTCCCGGCGGGCCGGCGCACGGGCCAGACGCTTTCAAGGATGTGAAACCCGACCCCGAGATTTCCCGCAGGAACATCGAGCCGATCCGCACCCCGATCCTGATTCTGGCCGGAACCGCGGATGGCTTGTTGCCGGTAGCCATTCTATTGCACGATGCGCTGGCAGCCGCCGGCAAGCCGGTCCGCCTGGAAATCTACGAGCACGGATATCACGACTTCTGCCTCGGCCCGCAGGGTCAGAAGCGCCCCGACTTGGCACAAGGCGAAGTGCTGCTCGATTCCGCCCTGGACGCGTTGGAAAAATCCGTCGCTTTCGTGAAAAGCAATTCACAGTAGGCGCGGCGCGCCAGGAAAGTGTGACAAGATCGGTTGGCAGGCGAAAGCGCCTGCCCCACCCGCCACCTGGGACAGACGCTTTCGTCTGTCAACCCCGCCGGCGGCCTGATTTATCGCAGCACATTACAATAGAGATTAAATGAAGCTGCCGGCGACGCTGCGCGCCCTTGGGTACCGGAATTTTCAGCTTTTTTTCGGCGGGCAACTGATTTCCCTGATCGGCACCTGGATGCAGAACATTGCTCAGGCGTGGCTGGTGTACCGCCTGACGGGTTCCGCGGTGCTGCTGGGCGCGGTGAGTTTCGCGGGTCAGATTCCGATCTTTTTCCTGGCGCCGCTGGGTGGAATCCTGGCCGACCGCCGCAGCCGGCGGAACGTGGTAATCGGCACCCAAACCGCTGCCATGCTGCTGGCTTTCGCCCTGGCGGCGCTCACCCTCACCAAAGCGGTACATGTCTGGCATGTTTTCGTGCTGGCGGCGTTGCTGGGCGTGGTGAACTCTTTCGACATCCCGGCTCGCCAGGCGTTTCAGGTGGAAATGGTGGGCAAGGCCGACCTGATGAACGCCATCGCGCTCAATTCCTCGATGTTCAACGCGTCGCGCGTGATCGGCCCGGCCATCGCCGGAATCCTGGTGGCGGCCATCGGCGAAGGCTGGTGCTTTTTTGCCAACGCGGTGAGCTACATCGCAGTCATCACCGGATTGTTGTTGATGACGGTCAAGGGGCACGCGCGCGGCGGGCTCAGCGAATCCCCACTGGCGGATGTGGCGGAGGGATTCCGCTTCGTGGCGCGCAACACGCCGGTGCAAGCCATCCTGATGCTGCTGGGCGTGGTGAGCCTCACCGGGATGCCGTACGCGGTGCTGATGCCGATCTTCGCGGACCGCATTCTCCATGGAGGGCCGCGCGCGCTGGGCTGGCTGATGGGCTGTGCCGGAGTGGGGGCCTTGGGCGGAGCGCTGCGGCTGGCCAGCCGCACTGAGTTGAAAGGGCTGGGCCGATGGCTGCCCAGGGCGTCGTTTGCCTTCGGCGCGACGCTGATCGGATTTGCCTGCTCCCGGGTGTTCTGGCTTTCCGCCTGCATCCTGGTGCCGGTGGGATACAGCATGATGATCGAGATGGCTTCGTCAAACACGCTGTTGCAGAGCATGGTGCCCGACGAACTGCGCGGGCGGGTGATGGCGGTCTATTCGATGGTGTTCATGGGAATGGCGCCGTTCGGCGCGCTGCTGGCCGGCGTGGCGGCCGGCCGGGTCGGCGCCCCGTGGACGGTAACCGGCAGCGGCATCATCTGCATGATTGCGGCCGTGGTGTACTGGACCCAGCGGGCGCGCATCCGCGGTCCGGCACATCAGTTGATCGCGGCGCAACGGGCGGCGACCGCGGGCTCGGCGGTGGAAGAGACGGGCGGCGGATAAGCGGGGCTGAGGTTAAGCCAGGGGCAGGGCGAGCTGCGCTTCGCGCTTTTGGCGCACCAGGCGGCGGTAGCCCTCGACCAGGTTGCGGGTGAGAGCGGCCATTGCCCAGTTGGCTTCCACCTCGGCGCGGGCGCGGGCGCCCATCGCGGCGGCTTCCGCAGGGTTCGCGAACAGGTCGGTGACGCGCGCGGCGAAGGCCTCCGCTGAGTCGGCCAGGGCGCAAAATTGGCCATCTTCGGCCGCCAATCCTTCAGCGCCTACCACGGTGGAAACCACCGGGATGCCCGCGGCGTAAGCCTCCAGCAGCTTGACCCGCACGCCGGAGCCGCTCAGCACCGGGCAGACGAAGACGGCGAAACGTTCCAATGGTTCGCGAATGTCCGCTACCATGCCCAGCATTTCCAGGTGGGCAGCGTAATCGGCGTAAGTGTGGGCGGGCGGCGGATCGGACCCAACGATCACCAGGCGCGCGCGCGGTTGGCGGGCGACAATCAGCGGCAGCACTTCATGCACGAACCAGTCGAGCGCGGCGCGGTTGGGATCGTGGCGGAAGCTGCCGACAAACAGCATGGTGAACGGCTCGCGGCCCTCGGAGCGAAAGCTGTAGCGTGAGACGTCGATGCCGGCGCGAAGCCCGGTCGAGACCCGCGGGGCCAGGCGCGGCAGGAAGCCGAGCAGGTATTCGCGATTGGCCGCCGTACAGACTTGCACCTGGTCGAAGCGAGGCAGCGTGCGCAACTCGTAGCGCAGCGCTCGCAGGTATTCGCCGCGCGCCTTCAGCTCGGCGGTGAGGCCGGCCATGCGGCCCAGGCCGCGGCCGATGGATTGGAAATAAATATCGTGTTCGAACAGAACCACCGCGATGCGCCGGAAGTCGCAGTGATATTGCGCCAGCACGGTGTATTCGAGCTGCACCACGTCGATGCGTTGCAGGTAGATCTGGCGGTGAATCAGCCATTCCAGGTCTTCGTTGTGAAACTCGCGCACGGCGTACGGCTCCAGCGGGCCGCCGCTCTTGGGATGGCCGCTGGGGCGCACCAGCCATTCCGCCGAGGCGCAGAATTGGCGAAGCTCGAGGTTGTCCTTTTCCTGCCAGGCAAAGTCGAGCAAGCCGACGACGTGCACTTCGGCCAAGCCGGCCAGCTCGTGCAATGTTTGATACATGAAGACGCCGCCGCCATGCATCGGCGGGCAAATGGGATAGGGTGAAACGAAAAGCACGCGCAGCGGCTCCGGCGCGGCTGGAAGCATAGCAAATCGATCGCGAAAATAACCGCCCAAAGGACGGCGGAAGGCCTCCGTGTCGCTGACGGCGGCGAACGCGCGGGCCCGCCAGCGCGCGCGCACGGCCTGGGGCAACCGCAGAAAGGCGCGCCCCAACGCGGCGAAAGTGGGCCGGCCCGTCACCTCGCCGAAGATCACGCTCAGCAGCGCGCCCGCCCAGGTGAACGCGAAATGACCGGCCAGGCGCCGCCACTCGTGAATGTTTTTCCAGGCGAACAGCAGCCCGTTTCTTTTGACGACACCTTGGATGAAATCCTCGCCGAAGGTCTTGCCGATGGTGCCGCGGTGCTCATGGTGGACCACGCTGCGCGGCTGGTAGAGCACTTTCCAACCGCGCTTCCACGCCATGTAGCCAAGGTCGGTATCTTCGAAGTAGAAGGGCTCGAACAGCGCGTCGAAGCCTCCCAGCACAAGGAATTTGCGCCGGTCGAACGCGCACGATCCTCCGCCGCCGTAGAAGCAGGGAAACAGCTCCGTCACCGCCGGGTCGGTACGATGACCCACGCGCAACGCTCCATCCTGCCAGCACCCTTGCGTCAGGCCGGTTTCCTCGCGAACCTTTGCGGGGTCCTTGAAAAAGATTTGGCAGGAGACGGCGAAAGCTGCCGGATCGGCGAAGCCTTCGAGCAGAGGCCCGAGAAAATCGGGCTCCACGCGCATGTCGTTGTTGAGCAGGACCACGATATCGTTCACCGCCGCTTGGAAGCCTGCGTTCGAGCCGCCGCCGAAGCCGAGGTTCCGGTCGAGGGCCACCAGCCTGACTTGCGGAAAATGCGCCCGCACGTAGGCGGCGCTGTCATCGGTGGACCCGTTGTCGACGACGATGACTTCATTGGCCGGGTTGCCCTGCAGCGCGGTGATGACCGAGGGCAGATAGCGGGCGAGCAGGTCGCGGCCGTTCCAGTTCGGGATCACCACGCTGGCCGCCGCAGGGGCCGGCACCCGCTCGGACGCCGCCGGATCGCCCGGCGTTCCTCGCACGCCGCGCACCAGGAACGAAAGGGCGTCCGCAAGCCAAAGTGCGAGGAGACTCCCGGCCACCAGCAACGGCGAGAGGACCAGCAGCGGCAGCGCGCGCAACAGGCGTTTCAAGAAGAGCATGTCAACTGGCGCGGGATTCAGGGCCGAGGCCGACCTTCTTGCCCAGCTTGACCCAACGCGATGCCTGGTACAGCGCCAACTGGCCCGAGACGCGGGCCAGTTCCTCGCGCAATGCCGTCACTTCGCCCTCGAGGCGCTGCGCCCAGGCGGTGCGTTCCGCCAGGTCGGCCTCGGTTTCGTGCAGCATGTCGACAGCGCGTTTCTTTTCGGCGATCTCCTTTGCGAGCGCGGCATCGAGGCTGCGCGCCCACTCGATCTTTTGGGCGAGCTCCTGTTCGAGTTGGCGAATCTGCGCCTGGGCGTTTTCCTGCTCGCGAGCGAGCTCCTGCTGCAGTTCGTCCACTCGCGCGCGGCGCTCCCCGAGTTCGCGGTTGAGCGCATCGGCCCACAGATTGCTTTGCTCCAGCTCGCCCAACAGTTTCCGCTGCTGGCGGTCGAACTCGGCCAGATCCTGCTGGGCTTTTTCGAGCCACTGGTTTTTCTGGGCAAGCTCCGCATCGAGCAGTGCGATGTGGCGTTCGCGCTCGCGCAGCACGTTGGCGGTGCGGGGCACGTACACGAAGGTTGGGTTGCCGACCTGCGGGCGGTGGGCGCAGACGGCGACGAAGAAGTGTGACTCGTCGGGCAGCGGATCGCCGGCATCGACGCGTGTTTCCACCGTGTCGCCCGCCTGGTGCGGCTGGAAGGTGACCCCCTCGACGTGATTTTCGAGGAACAGCGTGACGTGCAGGAAGACGGATTCGAGCGCGCCGCGGAACTCCTCGAAATCGAATTCGTGCACGTGGAACGGGTTGGCGCCGTGGGCGCCGCGCGATTCGGTGTAGTAAAGCTTGTTGGGCGTGGAGACGATCAACTGGCCGCCGGGGGCGAGCACGCGGCGGGCTTCCAGCAGGAAGTCGCGCCAGCGCTCGAGGTGCTCGATCACCTCGAAGGCCACTACCAGGTCGAAGCACGCATCGGGATGCGGCAGTTGGTCGCAGGAAGCCTGCTCGAAGGCGAGGTTGGGCAGACGGTAGTGGGCGCGGGCGAACTCCGTGGCTTCGGCGGCCACATCGGCGCCGGTCACCGAATCGGCATGTGCGGCCAGTTCGGCCGATCCGTAGCCGGCGCCGCAACCGGCGTCGAGCGTCCGCTTGCCGTGCGCCAGGCGGGCCGCGAAGGCATAGCGCGCCAGGTGCTCGTTCAGCAGATCGACATCCACCTGGCCGGGAATCAGACGCTCGCCGGTGAACTCAGCCAAGGCTCGGCTCCACTTCCGGCGCCAGGCGCGCGTTGATTTCCACGCGGCACGGCAGATGAACGTAACCGTAAATCGGGCTCTCGGTGCGGCTCATCTGCAACGCGATGGCATTGTCGATCCAGTCGCACATCGTATAGCCGGTCAGCGGGCCATCGGCAATGGCGGGGGAAAAAGAGAACGCGGCGGGGTACAGCTCGGGCAGCTCGAGGTGGAAATCGACCGTCACGGTATCGCCGGGCTGGAGCGGCGGCACCGGGCTGCCTTCGCGCGCCGTGTTGGTGCCCGAGAAGTCCATGCCCAACTGGTTGCGTAGCATGAAGCCGATCATCGGCATCGGCACCGGTTCCTTGGCGCGCGCGCTGATGCGCACCACGATGCGCGAGCTGGGTTCGAGCAACTGAAGCGGCCGGCCCTGCTCATCGAGCACGGCGATGCCGAGGATCTCGGCCCGGCCGTCGCCAAAGCGGTGATCGATGTTGGGGATGGTTTCGACAATCTCGGGCGCGCGCACCGCGCCGGCCGACGCCTGCAACGGCGCGGCGGACGACCCCGAAAGCCGGTAGCTCGAGTCCTTTTCCGTCATGGCGGCGAGGTAACGGGAGACCACATCGGCCGGTTCGCCGATTTGGGCGATGCGGCCGCGGTCGAGCCACAGCGCCCGGTCGCCGATGGCTTTGACGTCGCTGACGGCGTGCGACACGAACAGAATGGTAACGCCGCGCGCCCGCAGCTCGTGCACCTTGCGCATGCAGCGCTGGCGGAAATAGATGTCGCCCACTGCCAGCGCTTCATCCACCAGCAGAATCTCCGGATCGACGTGGATGGCGACGGCGAAAGCCAACCGCACCACCATGCCGCTCGAGTAAGTCTTGACCGGCTGGCGAATGAACTCGCCGATCTCGGCGAACGATTCGATGTCGCGGTAGCGTTGATCGATCTGCCGCGTGGTGAGGCCGAGGATGGAGCCGTTCAAGTACACGTTGTCGCGCCCACTGAACTCCGGGTTGAAACCGGCGCCGAGCTCGAGCAGCGCCGAAACGAGCCCGTGAACCTGGACGGTGCCGCTGGTCGGTTCCAGGATGCCGGCGACGATTTGCAGCAGCGTGCTCTTGCCGGAGCCGTTCTCGCCGACGATGCAGAAGGTTTCGCCGCGGCGAATCTCAAAAGTGACGTCGTGCAGGGCCCAGAAATCGGTGTGCCGCTTGAGGCGGTTGAAGGACGCGAGTTCCTTCAGCCGATCGCCCGGCGCGCGGTACATGGCGTAGCTCTTGGAAACTGCTTGGAACTCGACGGCGTTCACGGCGGCCAAACGAAAGACCAGTGTAGCGGAAGTGCGCGTGGAAGAAAACGTGGGGATCAAGAGAACGGGGGCGACCGCCAGGGCTTCCCGGAAAAACCTCAGCTCGTGAGCCTCAACGACTGCGGCTAAAGCCGCGGCGCCACATCCAAGCAAAGCTTAACGGCGCGTCACGGCTCAGAAGCCCTCCGGCCAAAGAAACTGGAAGCCGCCCCTCGAAGGTGGACTGTGTCTATGCAGTTCCTCCTTGCCGTTGGAGTACCCCGTACCGGGGTAGCGGAGAACAGAACCAAGTTGTCTCCAATTGAACTATGCGCCTCCCGCGGCCGCGTGTCAAGAGCCTCGCGCACGGGGCCTCGCTCAGAGGCCGGGGAGGGCTGATAACGGTGCGTCGGGGTGGTATCACCGGGCGGCCTGGCTTTCTTTCGCCCCCGGTTTCCTTCCCCTACACCAGCTCGATCATGACACGCCGCCCGACCATCGCGGCCGCCCGTTGCAAGCTGCCGAGCGTAATGTCGTTCTTTGGATCGAGGATGCGGTCAACCTGGGAGCGGCTCGTCTTGAGCAGCGTCGCCATCTTGTTCTTGGAGATTTTCTTTTTCTTCATGGCCTCGGCGAGCTGCCACGCGACGACCTCTTTGACCGCCTGCGCTTGCGCCTCTTCGAAAATGCCTTCCTCCTTGAGGAAGTCATCGACGCTGGAACCCATATGCTTCTTGCTCATCGTTCCAACCTTCATCCAGTCCTTTTAACGCCTCCCTCACCGGCTCACTGCCCGCGGCCGTGCGGTAAAAAACCAGCTGGATTTTCCGCGGCTCCGGGTCACATGGCATCCTGCACCTTATATAGTACAATGTACCATGAAAGGTTCAAGCGCGGGGACGAAACGCGGGAATACACCCGAAAAGGGCGGCGCCTGGACGACCGTGACGTGACCGGGCGTTCGGCCTTTTTCCCTAACCTGCTAAAATAGGCATTACCCACTCCCCGGGAGGAACAGCCTACTTGAATTCTGCAATCCTCGCCCTGGAAGACGGAACGGTCTTCGAGGGCCGGAGTTTTGGTGCGCCCGCCGAGCGCGCCGGCGAGGTCGTATTCAACACCGCGCTCACCGGCTACCAGGAAGTATTCACCGATCCTTCTTACTCCGGCCAGATCGTCATCCTCACCAACCCGCAGATCGGCAACTATGGCACCAGCCGCGACGACAACGAGAGCCTGCACCCTTACATCGAGGGGCTGGCTGTGCGCGAGTTTTCGCCGCTGGCGAGCAATTGGCGCTCCGACACGCCGGCCGGAGAGTTCCTGGGCGCCAACGGTGTTCCCATCATTTCGGACCTGGACACGCGCGCCCTGGTGCGCCATCTGCGCAGCCGGGGGGTGATGCGCGGGGTTCTCTCGGCGGTGGAAGCGGATGCGGAGAAGCTGGTCCGGAAGGCCCGCTCGATTCCGACCATGGCCGGGCTCGATCTGGCCAGCCGCGTGAGCACGCCCGAGCCTTACGAATGGGCCGCGCCGGTGGAACCGTGCTCGCCATCACAGCGGGTGGCCAGGCCCGCAGAAGTCCGCCACCACGTGGTGGCATACGATTACGGCATCAAGCACAATATTCTGCGCCGCCTGGTGCAGGCGGGCTGCCGCGTCACGGTGGTTCCCGCCCTCACCTCCGCCGAAGATGTGCTCGCGCTCGCGCCCGATGGCGTCTTCCTGTCAAACGGCCCCGGCGACCCCGAACCGCTGGTCGCGCAAGTGGCCAACATTCGCAAGCTGATCGGCCGCAAGCCGGTGTTCGGCATCTGCCTGGGCCACCAGTTGCTGGGCCTGGCCTTTGGCGGCAAAACGTACAAGCTGAAATTCGGCCACCGCGGCGCCAACCACCCGGTGCGCAACGAGCTCACCAAGAAGGTGGAGATCACGTCGCACAATCACGGCTTTGCCGTCGACCCCGATTCGCTCAACGCGAACGACGTGGAAATCACCCACTGGAATTTGAACGACCACACGCTGGAGGGCTTCCGCCATCGCCGGCATCCGGCATTCTGCGTGCAATATCACCCGGAGGCGGCGCCCGGCCCGCACGATTCGCACTATCTGTTCGACGAATTCATCAAGCTGATGCGCGAGAGCCGGCCGGGAGCGGGGAAATAACGGATGCCGCGACGCACCGACCTCCATCGCATCCTCATCATCGGGTCCGGCCCGATCGTCATCGGCCAGGCCTGCGAGTTCGACTACTCGGGAACGCAGGCGGCCAAGGCGCTGCGCGCCGACGGTTTCCAAGTGGTGCTGGTCAATTCCAATCCGGCCACCATCATGACGGACCCGGAGCTGGCCGACAAGACCTACGTCGAACCGCTCACCGTGCCTTATCTCGAAGAGATCATCCGCCGCGAGCGCCCCGATGCGCTGCTCTCCACCGTGGGCGGGCAGACCGGCCTCAACCTTTCGGTGGAGCTGGCCGAGACCGGGGTGCTGGAAAAATACGGCGTGGAGCTGATCGGCGCCAAGATCGACGCCATCAAGAAGGCCGAGGATCGGCTCCTGTTCAAGGACGCGATGCGCAAGATCGGCCTGGAAACGCCGGAATCGCAGCTCGTCAACAGCCTGGAGCGCGGGCAGGAGTTCGCGGCGCGGATCGGCTTCCCGTGCATCCTGCGGCCCAGTTTCACGCTGGGCGGCACCGGCGGCGGCATCGCGTACAACAGGGAGGATCTGGACGAAATCCTGGAGCGCGGGCTGGCGTTGTCGCCGGTCCACGAGGTGCTGATCGAAGAGAGCGCGCTGGGCTGGAAGGAATTCGAGCTGGAGGTGATGCGCGACCTGGCCGACAACTGCATCATCGTCTGCTCGATCGAGAACTTCGACGCGATGGGCGTGCACACCGGCGATTCCGTCACGGTGGCTCCGGCGCAAACGCTCACCGACCGCGAGTATCAGATGATGCGCGACGCCGCCATCGCCTGCCTGCGCGAGATCGGCGTCGACACCGGCGGCTCGAACGTGCAGTTCGCCATCAACCCCGCCAACGGCCGGATGGTGATTATCGAAATGAACCCGCGGGTTTCGCGCAGCTCCGCGCTGGCGTCGAAGGCCACGGGGTTCCCCATCGCCAAGATCGCCGCCAAGCTGGCGGTGGGCTACCGGCTGGACGAAATCGCCAACGACATCACGCGCAAGACGCCGGCGTGTTTCGAACCCACCATCGACTACGTGGTCGCCAAGATTCCCAAGTGGGCGTTCGAGAAATTCCCCGGCGCCGATCCGACGCTCGGCACGCAGATGAAATCGGTGGGCGAGGTGATGGCCATCGGCCGCACCTTCAAACAGGCGCTGTGGAAGGGCATGCGCAGCCTGGAAACCGGCAAAGCCTTCGGCTCGGAGAAATTCGATCCGGCGCTGGTGGCGCAGAAACTGATCACCCCCACGCCCGACCGCCTGGGCTACATCCGCTTCGCCATGGCCAACGGCTACAGCGTGGAAGAGATCCAGGAGATGACGGCCATCGACCCCTGGTTCCTACGGCAGATGAAAGAGGTGGTGGATTTCGAAACCGAGCTGCGCGAAGCCACTCTTGCCGGCGCGCCAGCCGCATTGTTCCGCCGCGCCAAGCGGTACGGAATATCCGACACGCAGCTTTCGAAGACCTGGGGCGTAGATGAGCAGGCGGTGCGCACCCGGCGCAAAACGCTGGGCGTGGCCGCCGTTTTCAGCCGCGTGGACACGTGCGCCGCGGAGTTTGAGAGCTTCACGCCGTATCTCTATTCGAACTATGAAAGCGCGTGCGAGGCGGACCCTTCCAGCCGCAAGAAAGTGGTCATCCTGGGCAGCGGACCGAACCGCATCGGGCAGGGCATCGAATTCGACTACTGCTGCTGCCACGCCTCTTTCGCACTGCAGGAAATGGGCGTGGAGTCGATCATGGTGAACTGCAATCCGGAGACCGTCTCCACTGACTACGACACCAGCGACCGGTTGTATTTCGAACCGCTGACGCTCGAAAATGTTTTAAACATCTGCGACACCGAAAAACCCGACGGCGTGATCGTACAGTTTGGCGGCCAGACACCGCTGACGCTGGCATTGCCTCTCGAGCGGCTGGGGATTCCGATCATCGGCACCGATCCGAAGAACATCGACCTGGCGGAAGACCGCAAGCTCTTCGGCAAGCTGCTCGAGGACCTGGGCATTCCTTGCCCCGCCAATGGGACCGCGACCAGCGCCGAAGAAGCCTGCGCGGTGGCGCGACGTATCGGCTATCCGGTGCTGGTGCGGCCCAGCTATGTGCTGGGCGGCCGCGCCATGGTAATCGCTTACGACGAAGAGATGGTGCGGCAGTACATGCGCGAAGCCGTGACGTTTTCCCAGGACCGCCCGGTGCTGATCGATCGCTTCCTCGAAGACGCCACCGAAGTGGATGTGGATGCGCTCGCCGATTCCAGCGGCGGCGTTCTGATCGCCGGCATCATGGAGCACATCGAAGAGGCCGGCGTGCACTCCGGCGACAGCTCGTGCGTGCTGCCGCCGCAATCGCTGCCGGAGCAGGCCGTCCGCACCATCGAAGATTACACCGTGCGGCTGGCTAAGGCGCTCAACGTGATCGGCCTGATGAACGTGCAGTACGCGATTCAAGACGGCACGGTGTACGTGCTGGAGGTCAACCCGCGCGCATCACGCACGGTGCCCTACGTCAGCAAAGCCACCGGCGTGCCGCTGGCCAAAATCGCGGTGGGGTTGATGTGGGGCCGCAAGCTGGAAGATTACGCGCACCTCACGGGCGGAGTGACGTCGGGCACGCTGACCGTGCCGCAGGTGTTCGTCAAATCGCCGGTATTCCCGTTCAACAAGTTTCCCGGTGTGGACCCGGCGCTGGGGCCGGAGATGCGGTCGACCGGCGAAGTGATGGGCGTAGGGATCAATTTCGGCGAGGCGTTTCTGAAGGCGCAGATCAGCGCCGGCAGCCCGCTGCCGGAAAAAGGCACGGTGTTCATCAGCGTCAACGATCATCACAAGGCGGACGCCGTGGACGTAGCGCGGCGGTTCGCCGGCCAGGGATTCCAACTGGTGGCGACGCGCGGCACGGCAGCCGCGCTGCGTGCCGCCGGACTCACCTGCAAGACGATTTTCAAGGTGAACGAAGGCCGGCCGAACGCGGTCGACCTGCTGAAAGGCGGCAGCGTGCAACTGGCGATCTACACCACCACCGGCGCGCCCGCGTTCTTCGACGAGAAAGCCATCCGGCGCAACGCCGTGATGTCCCGCGTGCCGTGCATCACCACCATGAGCGGCGCCCGCGCCGCCGCCGATGCAGTAGCCGCCCGTTTTCGCGACCCCATCCGCGTCTGGAGCCTGCAGGAGATTCACGAAGCCAAAAAGACCGTCGCCTAGGTGGCGTCGCTATCTTAAGGTCTGTCAGGAAATAACCAGCCCAATCGCCGGCAACCGCTCCCTCACGGTCGCGGCTCTGACCGCTCATCGGAGCCGCGACCGCGGGGAGCGGTGGGTAGCGTGATTACCTGACGAAAGCTTAGGTGACTACGCTCTGATCTCTTGGCCGCCCATGATGAGTCAATTAAACGGCGCTGTGGGGCAGGTTGGTAACCTGCACGCCGATTGTCAGTCGGTGCACCGGGCAACACCCGGCCTGGCCATCCCGTGCTTGATTGGGCCGCCCAGCGCAGCCTCACGCACTGAAACCGTCAGTGGCCTCTACTCCTAAGAGTCCTGAAACTCCGAATTATTGTAAACTCAATGCATGGGTTCATTTCATCGGAGAGGCGGCTACTCGATCTTCATTCCCGAGATCGATGCCGAGCACAGGACGTTGTTCCGGCTGGCTGACGAATTGGCAACGGCCCTGGACGCGCACAAACGCCTGGCGCACAGCGAGCTTCTGCAGTCGCTCACCACTCACATACAGCATCACTTCGCGCATGAAGAGCGCTTGATGCGGGCGAGCGCCTACAGCGCGCTGGTGTGGCATAAGCAGCAGCACGATGGGTCGCGCCGCCAGGTGAAGCGGTTTGTCAAACGCATCGAGCAAGGCGACCGCGAGGCTGGGGCCGAACTGCTCCAGTACCTGGGGGGTTGGCTCGAAAATCACGTGTTGGTGACCGACCGGATGATGGCCGCCCATCTGCGTAACTTCGAGCGCCGTCGCGCGGCGTAGCCCTTGTGGCGCAGGCCCCCGGCCTGCAGGCGCTGGGTTCAGCCCGGGGTTGGCAGGTCGGGGGACCCGCCTCACTCCAGCCGCGTCGCGACAAAGAAGGTGCGCCCTTCGCCCAATTGTCCGGTCATACCCAAGTCGCCGGCATCGTAGCATAACGGCTCGCCGAAGCCGGCCAGTGCGAGGGCGCGCGAAATCTCCGCGGGTGAATAGCAACGCTCCTCGATGGTCACATCCGAGCGCCGCCAGGCGCTTTCGAGCAGCCGGAGCATGGTGACGGTGATGCGGGCGATGCGCGAGCGGGGGTCGAAAGCGGCTCCCGTGATGGTGAGCAGGTGATCGTCACGCACCAGCGCAAAAGACTCGCCCCAGCGCGTGCTGTAAGCCTCCTCGAGAAGCATGTCGAACGCCAGCAGGCCGCCCGGGCGGAGGGCGGCGGCGATGTTCCGGAACGCGGCTTCGAGGGCCGCGGGCTCGAGCAGGTGGTTGAGCGAGTCGAAAGTGGAGACGGCGGCATCGCAGGCGCCGGGCAGGTGGAAGCTCGCGGCATCGGCAACGAAGAATTCCGCCGCGGGCGCGTTGGCGCGAGCGTAGGCCAGCATTTCCCGGGAGATGTCGAGGCCGGTGACGCGGTGGCCGCGCGCGGTCAGCAGAGCCGCCAGGCTTCCGGTGCCGCAGCAGACGTCCAGAATGTGCGCGGCGGGCTGCAGGCGGTGCAGCCAAATGCGCTCCAGGATGGGGAACGCAGCGCTGTGAAATTCCTCGCTCCAGTAACGGTTATAAAACCAGGCGAAATCGTCGTAGCAGGCCATGAGCCCCGAACCCCTTCCAGCATGGCATACTGAAAGTTCAATGCGAATAACACTGTGGATTGCCCTGTCTGCGGCCAGCGCGGTGGCGTTGGCCGGATGCTCCTCGTCGAGCGAGACCAAGAAAGAACAGCCGAGCGCACAGGCGCCAGCGCAGCAGCTGCAAACGGAGGCCCCCGCGCCGCAAAAACAGGAAGCGCCGGCCTCGTTTCAGGTGCGCGCGCCCGCCGTTTTCCACGCCACCTTCGACACCACCAAGGGCCCGGTGGTGATCGAGGTCCGTCGCGATTGGGCGCCCATCGGCGCCGATCATTTCTATGAGCTGGTGAAGACCGGCTACTTTGATGGCTGCCGCTTTTTCCGCGTAGTGCCGAACTTCATCGTGCAATTCGGCCTTGCCGCCGATCCCGCGGTGACGCGCAAGTGGAAGGAACCCGCACTGGCTGACGATCCGGTGCTGCACCACAACGTGCGCGGCACGCTGGTCTACGCCACGGCGGGGCCGAACACGCGCACCACGCAGTTGTTCATCAACCTGGTGGACAACACGCAGTCGCTCGACGGTCAGGGCTTCGCGCCATTCGGCACGGTGATTTCGGGAATGGACGCGGTAGATGCCATTTACCCCGGTTACCGCGAAGCACCCGAACAGGGCGCCATCGAAAGCCAGGGCAACGCGTATCTGCAGGGGCAGTTCCCCAGGCTGGATTTCATCCGCAAGGCCACCATTCAGTGATATAGTAGTCGGTGCCCCGATTGGAAGGGGACCAAGAAGTTACTAATACAGGGTCAAATTAGAACGACGCGGCCCGGCGGAGGCAAACGCTTCCGCCGGGTTTGTCGTTTGTGAGGCGGTGCGGCGGGATCAACCGCCCGTGACCTTCTTCCGGTACCCCACCTTCTCCAGAGTTTCCTTGGCCACCTCGGCCGTATTGGCGTGAATCGTCACCGTATCTTCCACGCTCTGCGCGTAGCCGCCGGCCAGCACGATGACGACCGGAACCCCTTCCTGTAGCGCCGACCAGATCACCAGCCGGTCGCGTTCCCGCAGGCCGTCGAGGGTCAGCGAGAGGCCGCCCAACTGGTCCCCGTAATACGGATCGGCCCCAGCGACGTAGACGATCAGCTCAGGCCGGAACATCTTCAGAGCCGGCCGGTACGCACTGCCCAGGCGGTTCAGGTACTCGCCGTCGCCCACGCCATCGTCCAGATCGATGTCCAGGTTGGAGGGCGGCTTATCGGCGGGATAGTTGCTGAACTGGTGAATCGAGAGCGTAAACACCGAAGCATCATCGGCGAAGATCGCCGCAGTGCCGTTGCCCTGATGCACATCGCAATCCACCACCATGGCGCGTTCGATCAGTCCATCGCGCTGCGCGCGCCGCACGGCGACGGCGATATCGTTGATGGCGCAGAAGCCTTCGCCGTGATCCGGATAGGCGTGATGAAAGCCGCCGCCCACGTTGTAGCCGATGCCGTCTTCCAAAGCCAGGCGCGCCGCGAGCATGGAGCCTCCGGCCGCCAGCCAGAAACCCTCCACCAGGTAGCGGGAATAGGGAACTTCCAATTGCAGAATCTCCTGGTAGCTGAGGGTGCCGTTCGAGAGCTTGTCGATCCAGGCGCGGTCGTGCACCAGGAGCAGGTCCTCGACGGTGGCCGGCGCAGGAGCGATGAAATCCTCTTTCAAAGCAAACCGCGTCCAGAGCATGCGGTCGTGCAGCCATTTGAATTTTTTCGAAGGGAAGACGTGTTCGCCGAAGTGAAAGTCGTAGTGTTCGTGATAGACCAGACGGAACGGCAGCATGGCCGCCCCCCTATCGGGTACCCTCCGATTGCAGAGCCGTCACCACGGCCACGTTGAAGACATCTTCCGCCGAACAGCCGCGCGAAAGGTCGTTGGCCGGCTTCGCCAGCCCTTGTAGAAACGGCCCGATGGCCATCGCCCCGCCGAGCCGCTCCACCAGCTTGTACCCGATATTGGCCGCCGCCAGGTTGGGAAACACCAGCGTGTTGGCGCGTCCGGCCACCGCCGAGCCGGGCGCCTTGGAGCGGCCGACGGCTTCGGAGACCGCGGCATCGGCCTGCAGCTCGCCATCCACGTTGAGGTCCGGCGCGCGCGCCTTGGTGATGTGTAGCGCCTCAACGACTTTGTCGACTTCCTCGCCCTTCCCGCTTCCCTTGGTGGAAAAGCTCAGCAACGCCACCCTCGGCTCCGTGTTCAGCAGCACCCGCGTAGTCTCCGCCGTGGCGATGGCGATGTCGGCCATTTGCCCCGCGTCCGGATCGATCACCACCGCGCAATCGGCGAACGCCATCAGCCCATTGTGGCCGAGCGAGCGATCCTGCAGCGCCATGATGAAGACGCTTGAAACCAGCCGCGCCAGCGCATGCGGTCCCACGGCATGCAGCGCCGCCCGCACGGTTTCGGCAGTGCTATTCGCTGCGCCGCCCACGCTGCCATCGGCGTCTCCGGCCGCGACCATCAGCGATGCGAAGTAGAGCGGGCGCCGCGCGATTTCCGCGGCTTCCACCTGGGTGATGCCCTTGGCGCGCCGCCGCTCATAATAGATGGCGGCGTAGCGCGCCGCCGCCGGCGAGGCTGCCGGGTCCACGAACTCGACTCCTTCGGGCGCATGGCCGGGCTTGACGCCGACGAGCACGGGCCGCACCACACCTTCGCGCACCAGCCGTGCCGCTGCCTCCAACACTCGCGGGTCAGCGCCCTCGGGGAACACGATCGTCTTTTTCAGTTTGCGGGCTCGCTCGATGAGCCCCGCCATGAACACCCGCGCAGATTCAGGCATCGTCGCCAAGTATTAGAGTCTAACAGGTGGCGAAGCGACGGAGGCCGGCCGCCAGCATCGCAACCATCGGATGCGCCGTTTCACCTGCGATGATGGTACCGGGCATGGCGTTCATTCTTCTGTTGCCGGCGACCTTCGCGGCGCTTTGGTGGGCGGCGGCCGCGGACGACGGCTGGCGGGACCGCTTTCTGCGCGCGGCGGTGGCATTCGGCTTGATGGTCGTGCTGGCGACGGAGCTGCTCAGCACGTTCGGCCTGTTGCGGCGGGGGCCGATGATTGCTGCGTGGAGCGCGGTGTTGCTGGCAGCGCTCGCGCGGGGCTGGCGCAGCCGGCGCCCTGCGCCCTGGCGGGGCATGAAGCCACCCGCTGACGCGGTGGTACTACTGGCGGTGGCCGGTTGCCTGGCGATCGTCATCGCCACTGGTGTCACCGCAGCGTTCAGCCCGCCCAACAGCACGGACGCCATGGCGTACCACTTGCCGCGCGTCGTCTATTGGGCCGAACAAGGCAGCCTGCGCTTCTTCCCCACGCCGTATCTCACCCAAATCATGCTGCAGCCGATGGCCGAATACTGGATGCTCGATGGGTATCTGCTTTCGGGCGGCGACTGGTTCGTCAACTTCAGCCAGTGGTTCGCCGCGCTGGCTTGCATGATCGGCGTTTCGGCGGTGGCGCGTTTATTCGGCGCGCGGGCCCGCGGCCAGGCCATCGCAGCGGTGTTCAGCGCCACGCTGCCGGCGGGAATTCTGGCAGCCTCCGGCGCGAAGAACGATTACGTGATGGCGATGTGGGCCGTGGCCGCGATTTACTTCGCGCTCCGGTGGAGGGAAAAACTCGGGGGGCTGACAGGCGAAAGCGCCTGTCCTACTAGGCCGCCAGCGCCCGCGCAGGCAAGTGGGGCAGGCGCTTCCGCCTGCCAACCGGCCGCGCTCCAGGCCGGGCCTTGCCCGGCTGCACCGATTGACAATCGGTGCGCGGGTTATCAACCCGCCCCACAACTGTTTCATATCGAGGCACTGTTTCTCGGAATTGCCGTCGGCCTGGCGCTATTCACCAAGGCGACGGCGTACCTGTTCCTGCCCTGGCCTATCGCCGCTCTGTTGCTGCCCGCAGTGTGGCGGGCGCGCCGGCGGGCCGCGCCCCTCGCGATCGTGGCGATGGCTTGCGCGCTGGCCGTGAATCTGCCGCATTACTGGCGCAACTGGGAATTCAGCGGCTCAGCGCTGGGATTTGACTCGGCGCAGGGCAACGGGCTTTTCCGCTGGCGCAATGAAACCTTCGGGTGGAAGCAGACGGTTTCCAACATGCTGCGGCACGCTTCGGAACAGCTCGGCGCACGTAGCAATGGCTGGAACCAGGGCGTCTACAATTTTGTACTGGCGGCGCACCGCGACCTGGGTATCGATGTCAACGATCCGGCGACCACCACGCGCTGGAGCGTGTTCGAGCCTCCGCGCAACGCCAACCACGAAACCAACGCACCCAACAAATGGCACCTCTTGCTACTGGCGATCGTGGCCTGCGTTCTTGCGTGGCGTGCTTGCAGAGGGCGCGACAGGCGCCGCGCCGTTTACGAGCTATCACTGGTGTGCGGCTTCATCGCGTTTTGCGCTTATCTCAAGTGGGCGCCGTTCGTGGCGCGGTATCAATTGCCGCTGTTCGTCATGGGCGCGCCACTGGCCGGCGTGGTGGAGGAGTTCGGCTGGCGGTGGCTGCGGCCGTGGATTCAGCTAGCGGTCTGCCTGTTCCTGCTGAGCGGTGCGCGCCTTCCCGCGATCGAAAACTGGGTGCGTCCGTTGCGCGGTCCCAGGAGCGTGCTGCACGTTCCGCGCGACGATCAGTATTTTGCCGATATGACGCATTGGAACAACCGTGCCAGCTACTTCGCGGCGGCCAGCGCCCTCGAAGGCTCCGGATGCAGGACGATTGGCATCGACATCCACAACCTGCAACTGGAGTATCCGTTGCAGGCACTGGTGCGCGAGGCGCGCCCCGATGCGCAGTTCGTGCACACCGGCGTCGGGAATGTCTCGCGCCGTTACGCACCCCCGGTTGCCGCGGCTCCATGCGCTATTGCATGCCTGGATTGCCAGGGCGACGATGCGCGCCTGAATCTCTACCGAGCTTTTCCGACGCGCGTGACCGCCGGCAAATTTGTGGTGCTGCTGCCAGCGCCGGCACACCCTTGACGCTGCCTGCCAGGGCTGGTAGGACAGACCATCACCTTTCGTGGTCTGTCCTGCTGCGAACCACCGAGGCTTGACAGACGACAAATACCGATCGTCTGTCCTACCTTTGCGCAGCCAGGCGTCCGACCGCGCGCGGCTATATAGTGGTGCTTCGTAAACATCGGGCCCTGGAGTCCCGGCAAAATGTTCAGGCTTTCTTTCTCTTTCCTGGCGGCTGTGGCGACGCTGGGAGCGCAGCAGTACACGCTCGGCGTCGGCGTTTATCCAGGCGATCCGCAGCAGAACTTTGCCCCCTCGTTTCGCGTGGACGGCGCGACGTATCGGAACCTGGCATTGCACCGCGCAGCGTACCAGTCGAGCAGTTACGACTACAACCTGACGGCGCAACTGGCGACCGACGGCATCATCGAGACGAAACTGCCGCGTTGGGTGGTGGTCTCCACCAGCGAGCACGGCGTGCTGGCGAAGAACGAGCGCGAGACGGTGCTCGATCACAACTGGACCACCAGCGCCGATCTGCGAGGCACCGACGTCTGGGTGGACATAGGCTTCCTGGGCGGAAGCGCGGCTCCTGAGGTGGACCGGGTGGATGTGGACGCGTCCGCGCCTTCGCGTGACAACCAGGAATGGAGCTTGATCCTCTCCGGCTCCGAGGATGGCCAGACATGGCGGGAGCTGCGGCGCGACGAGGGAAGGCTGCGGACCACCGGGGAGTTCAAGCCGTCGCTGGCGCTGCCCGCTCCGGTTCGCAGCCGGTATTACCGCATCGAGCTGCGCTGCGGCCGCAGCCTGTACTGGCGCGTGGGCGAGGTCTCATTCTTCCGCGGCGGGCGGCGACTCGAACTCGGCGGGCCGTACGATTTTTCGAGCGCGTGGATGAGCGCAACGAGCGGCGAGGAGTGGGTCTACGTCGATCTGGGGGCGCAGTGCACGTTCGATCGCGTGAAGCTGTACTGGATCCGGCGCGCGGCAGAAGGCTCGGTGGAAGCGTCCGACGATGCGGTGCATTGGCGCACGCTGGCGCCGCTGCCGAGTGCAGCCGGCGCTATCGATGTGATCCGGCTGCCAGAGCCGGCCGAGGCTCGGTACGTGCGCCTGCTGATGACCAAGCCGGCGTCGCCCGAGGGCTACATCCTCAGCGAAATGGAAGTGTGGGGGCGCGGAGGGCCGATGCCGGTGGCGCATCCGGCCGCAGCCATCGAGACCGGCGGGCGGCTGAACCTTTCGGGCGGCCGCTGGCGGGTGGAACGGGAATCGCTGGTGAAGGCGGATGGCGCGGCGATTTCTCGGCCCGGGTTTTCAGACCACGACTGGCTGATTGCGACGGTTCCCGGCACGGTGCTGACCAGCTTCTTGAACGCGGGCGCGGTTCCCGATCCGAATTACGGCGACAACCAAAATCTGATTTCGGATTCGTTTTTCTGCGCCGATTTCTGGTATCGCGATGAGTTTATGGCGCCTGCTACGTTCGGCGGAAGGCGCGTTTGGCTGAACTTCGACGGCATCAATTGGAAGGCGGACGTTTATTTGAACGGCGAGAAACTGGGGCGCATCGAAGGCGCCTTCATGCGCGGCCGTTTCGACGTCACCGGCAAGCTGCGCCCCGGCCAGATGAACGCACTGGCGGTGCGCATCGAGAAAAACCGCACGCCGGGATCGACCAAAGAGAAGACGGTCACGGGCTTTGGCAGCAATGGCGGCGCGCTGGGCGCGGACAACCCGACGTTTCACTCTTCGATCGGCTGGGACTGGATGCCGGCCGTGCCCGGGCGCGACACGGGCATCTGGAATAGCCTGTACCTCACTGGCAGCGGGCCGGTGACGATCGAAGATCCGCTGGTTTCGACCAGCCTGCCGCTGCCCGACACCTCGCGCGCGGACGTCGGCATCGAACTAACGTTGCGCAACCACGAGCCGCGGCCGGTGACGGGCAAGCTACGCGTGCGTTTCGGCGAGGCCGCGTTCGAAATGCCCGTCACCATGGGCGCCTCTGCGGCGAAGACGGTGAAGCTGGACGCCGCCGCGCACCCGGAACTGCGGCTGCGGAATCCGAAATTGTGGTGGCCGAACGGCTATGGCGACCCGAACCTCTACGCGGTGGAATTGCAATTCGAAACCGCCGATGGGCAAGCGTCCGATACCAAGCGGTTCCAGGCCGGGGTGCGCCAGTTCACGTATAGCGAAGAAGGCGGCGCGCTGCGGATCTGGATCAACGGCAGAAGGCTTATCCCGCGGGGCGGCAACTGGGGCTTCAGCGAGGACCTGCTTCGCTATCGGGCCCGCGAGTACGACGCGGCGGTGCGCTATCACCGCGACATGAATTTCACCATGATCCGCAACTGGGTGGGACAAACCGGCGACGACGCTTTCTACGAGGCTTGCGACCGCTACGGAATCGTGGTTTGGCAGGAGTTCTGGCTGGCGAACCCGTGGGACGGTCCCGATCCGGACAATCCGGCGATGTTCCTGCGCAACGTCCGCGACACCGTTCTGCGGATTCGCAACCACCCTTCGATCGGACTTTACTGCGGCCGCAATGAGGGCTTCCCGCCGGCCGTGCTGGACGATGGCATTCGGCGAACGCTCGCCGAGTTGGCTCCCGGCAGCCATTACATTTCTAGTTCGGCGGATGGCGTGGTGGGCGGCGGCGGGCCTTATCGGGTGATGCCGTTGAAAGCATATTTCGGCACCCTGGCCAAGCCGAAGCTGCACAGCGAAATGGGCTCACCCAACATCGTAACTATGGATAGCCTGCGCGCCATGATGCCCGCGGACGCTCTCTGGCCGCCCAACCGCACCTGGGGCGAGCACGATTTCGGTCCCAAGGAAACAGGGGCTGCCGGCTCGTTCCTAAGCCGTATCGACCAAGGCTACGGCGGCGCGAAGAATGTGGAGGAGTTCGTCGAGTTGGCACAGTTTGTCGATTACGAAACTTATCGCGCCATGTTCGAGTCGCAAAGCCGGTACCGGATGGGCCTGCTGATCTGGATGAGCCATTCGGCATGGCCGTCGCTGCTGTGGCAGACGTACGACTATTACTTCGATCCCGACGCAGGCTATTTCGGCAGTAAGAAGGGCGCCGAGCCGCTGCACATCCAATGGAACGCGGCGGACGAGACTATCGAAGTGGTGAATTACTCGGGCGGCGATGCGCGCGGGCTGACGGCTCGGGTGGAAGTGCTGAACCTGGATGGCTCCCTGCGCTGGGAAAAGACTGCGCCGGTGGATAGCGCCGAGGACAGCACGGTCACGTGCATCAAGATGGAATACCCTGCCGGGCTGACGGCCGTCCATTTCCTGCGGCTGAAACTGACGCGTGGCGGCAAGACGGTTTCGGAGAATTTCTACTGGCGCGGGATCGAGGACGGCGATTATCGGGCGCTGCGCGCGCTGGCCAGGGCCGATGTCGGAGCCGCCACGCGCGCAGAGTTGCACGACGGGCACTGGCGGCTCACCACGGAACTGCATAACGTTTCCGCCACGCCCGCGCTGATGGTGCGGGTGAAGGCAGTGCGCGAAAAGACCGGCGACCGCATTCTGCCCGCGCTGTACAGCGACAACTACATCGCGCTGATGCCCGGCGAGAGGCGGACGATCGTCACCGACTTAGCCGATGCCGATACGCGCGGCGAGCGACCGAGCGTGGTAGTGGAAGGCTTCAACGTCGCGCCGCGGTGAGGCCCGCAGGCGGGCGACATAGCGTTTCCCTGAGCCACGCTGCCCGGCTTATCCTGGAACGTGACGCAAGCGAAACGTCCTCGAGCCACACAGCCCAGGCACAAGGGCATCATTCGCCGTCTGCTTCGGTGGTGCCTGCTGGCCGGGCTTTTGGGATGGACGCTGCTGGCTCTCAGCCTGTTGTCGGTTCGTTGGATAAACCCGCCGTTCACCGCCGTACAGATCGAGCGGCGGGTGGAGGCCTGGATCCACAAGAAGCCGTACCACAAGCACTGCGCATTCGTCCGCCTCGACCGGATTGCGCCGGACTTCCAGCACGCGGTAATTGCCGCGGAGGATGCAAGGTTCTACCAGCACCACGGTTTCGACTGGCACGAGATGCGGACTGCGATGGAGGACGACCTGGAGAAAGGGCGCGGCCGCGGCGCTTCCACCATCACGCAGCAGCTTGTGAAAAACCTGTTCTTCGGGACGGGCCGTTCTTACTTGCGCAAGGGCGCGGAGTTCACGCTGGTTCCGGTGGCCGAGATCGTTCTGGGCAAGCGGCGCATCCTTGAGCTGTACCTGAATGTGGTCGAGTGGGGACCGGGCATTTACGGGGCTGAAGCCGCATCGCGCTACTACTACGCGATCCCGGCGCGGAACCTCGGCCGGGAGCAGGCCGCGCGGCTGGCTGCGATTCTTCCGGCCCCCCTGAGGCGCCGGCCGGAGCGGATGAACGAGTACAGCGCGCTGATCCTCGAGCGGATGCGTCAGATGGGCTGGTGATCCGTGCCAGTGCGCGCCCGCGGTAGAATGGGCGGCATGTCCCGCGTCCAGACCCCGCTTACCGATTCCGTGCTGACTTACATCCGCGATGTCACTCTGCGCGAACCGGAGGCGCTGCGCAAGCTGCGCGAATCGACCGAAAGTCACCCGCGCGCCTCGTGGCAAGTAGCGCCCGAACAGGGACAGTTCCTGCACTTGCTGGCGCGCTTGACCGGAGCGCGAAAAGCGCTCGAAGTCGGCATCTTCATGGGCTACAGCTCAAGCTGGATTGCGCTTGGCCTGGCGGCAGGCGGGAAGCTTATCGCTTGCGATGCCAGCGAAGAGTACGCCGCCATAGCCAGACGGACCTGGCGCGAAGCCGGCGTGGCGGACCGCATCGAGCTGCGGCTTGCCCCGGCGCTCGATTCGCTGGACGCGCTCGTAGCGGAAGGCCAAGCCGGCAGTTTCGATTTCATTTTCATCGACGCCGACAAGGGAGGCTACATCCACTACTATGAGCGCGCGCTGCGCCTTGTGCGGCAGGGCGGGCTGATCGCCGCCGACAACGTCTTGTTCCACGGCACGGTGGCCGACCCGGCAAACCGCGATTCCGACACGGAGGCCGTGCGCGAATTCAACAGTCACCTGCAATCCGACCGGCGCATCGCGCTCAGCATGGCCACCATGGGCGATGGCCTGGCGCTGGCAGTGAAGCTGTGACGGCGCGGCACCAACGCTCGAAGGGTGAAAGGTGCAAGAATGATGGGGAAAGGAATGGCGCCATGAAGCGTGTTTTGATTCTGATGGCAGCATTCGCGGTGGCAGCGGTGGCAGCGGATATCGCCGGCACCTGGAAAGCGACGGCGGAGGGCCCTAACGGAACGATGGAACGGACCTTCGTTTTCAAAGTGGACGGAAACAAGCTCACAGGAGAGACCACCAGCACGATGTTGGGCAAGTCCATCATCACGGACGGGAAAGTGGATGGAGACAACCTGTCGTTCACCATCACCGCCGACTTTCAGGGAGCGGAAATGAAGCTGAGTTACAAAGGAAAGGTCAGCGGCGCCGACCTGCACCTGACTTCCGAACGAGCCGGCGATGGAGGCGGGCAGTCCATTGAATGGACCGGCAAGAAGGTTCAATGAACCTTCGGGCCGGGCGCCGCTAGTCCGCGGTCACGACTGCAACCGGAATGCCGGTACCTAACAAGAGTCAGCCCCAGGGTGCTTCGAGCGAGGTTGTTCGCGATATCAACCGGCGCATTGTCCTCAACCTGATCCGCAAGCGCCAGCCCATTTCGCGTGCCGACCTGGCGCGGGTTTCCGGGATGCAGCGCAGCACAATATCGCTGATCGTCGAACAACTGATCCGGGAGAACTGGGTGCTGACGGGACCCACGGGACGGCTGCCCAGGGGCCGGCGGCCCACCTTCCTGCGCCTCAACGATGCGCGCGTGATTATCGGCGTGGACATCCGCCCGACTCAGATCACGGCCGCGGTGGCGGACGCCAACGGGAGGTTCATCTCGCAGGAGGCGATCGTCACCACGCCGGACCCGGAGTTCACGCTGGGCCGTTTGACCGAAGTCATCCGGCGCATCGTGGCGTCGTGCCGGGGCAGGAAAATCGAAGGGATCGGCGTCAGCGTGCCGGGGCGTTACATACCCGGATCGAACCGGCTTGTCTTCGCGCCCAATCTCGGATGGCGCGACGTGGATATTCGCACTCCGTTGATGAAGGCGACGGGCCTGGAGGTGGAAATCGAGAACGCCGCCACGGCCTGCGCGCTGGCCGCCGTGTGGTTCGACCATATGGAACAGGCTCGCAACCTGGTGGTGGTTACGGTTTCCGAAGGTGTCGGCACGGGAATTCTGCTCAATGGCCAGATCGTGCGAGGCGTGAATGGGATGGCTGGCGAGTTTGGCCATGTGCCGCTCGATCCGCAGGGCCCGCTCTGCGAGTGCGGCCGCCGCGGCTGCTGGGAGGTGTTTGCCTCCAATCGCGCGGCGCTGCGGTACTACAGCGAATCCGGCTCGGCGCCCGCGGGGCTGAGCTTCCTCGACCTGCTGAGCCGTGCGGACCAGGGAGACCAGCGGGCCGAGGATGCGTTGAAGACCATGGCCCACTACCTGGGCCGCGGCATGCGAATGTTGGTAGCCGGTTTTGCGCCCGAACGGATCGTGGTGGTCGGTGACCTCACCCGGTCCTGGAAGCGCTTTGAAGCGGTGATTAAACCGGAAGTCCTGGAGCAGGTGTTGCCCGGCGGTGTAGCCCCGCAGTTGATTCCGGCGCCGGAAGGTGGTGTGGCGCGCCTGCGCGGCACGGTGGCTCTGGTTCTGGAGAAAGATTTCGGCGTATGCTCATGAGTGGTTGCCGGCCGCACCCGCGCCTTGCATTTTAGGCCCGGTCATCTGATTATAGTTTGAGGCTAGAACGAATTCGCGTTTGACCGGCCTGGACACGGCGCTCCTTCGCGAATCGGCGGGTGGTTCCGCCAGGGCCTGGTGGGCCGGGCATGTCCGGCCCGGCTTTGCCACCGCCAAAACAAACGAGACCACATTTATGACGAGACCGAATCAGAAGAAAAGCCAAAGCGTGCCGCTTTTCCGGAAGCGCGATGTGCCGGTGAAGAAGCGCGTGCGCGACCTGTTGTCGCGAATGACCTTGGAAGAGAAGGCCGCGCAGATGATGTGCGTCTGGCAGGAAAAGGCCGAGAAGCTGGTGGACGCCGCCGGCAATTTCGATTTCGCCAAGGCCAAGCAGGCTTTCCGGCGCGGGCACGGCATCGGCCAAGTCGGCCGGCCGAGCGACGCGGGCGGAGGCAAGGACGCGCGCGGGATGGCCGAGCTGACCAACGCCATCCAGAAGTTCTTCGTCGAGAACAGCCGTCTCGGCATCCCGGTGATCTTCCACGAAGAGTGCCTCCACGGCCACGCCGCCATCGGCGGCACCAGCTTCCCGCAACCGATCGCGTTGGGGGCCAGCTTCGATCCGGAGCTGGTCGAGTCGCTGTTCAGCGTCACGGCACTGGAAGCGCGGCTGCGCGGAACCCACCAGGCGCTGACGCCAGTGGTGGATGTGGCGCGGGACCCGCGCTGGGGGCGCGTGGAAGAGACTTACGGCGAAGACCCTTTCCTGGCATCGCGGATGGGCATTGCGGCGGTGCGCGGATTTCAGGGCGACGCCTCCTTCGAGGACAAAGCGCACGTCATCGCCACGCTGAAACACATGACCGGCCACGGCCAGCCGGAATCCGGCATGAACTGCGCTCCGGCGGACATCTCCGAGCGCGTCATCCGGGGCACCTTCCTGTTCCCCTTCGAGCAGGCGTTGCACAAAGCCGGGGCCATCAGCGTGATGGCATCCTACAACGAGGTCGATGGCGTGCCGAGCCACGCCAACCGCTGGCTGCTGCGCGACATTCTGCGCAAAGAATGGGGCTTCACGGGCTACGTGGTGTCCGATTACTACGCGATCTGGGAGCTCAGTTACCGCCCTGATACGCACGGCCATTTCGTCGCCAAAGATAAGAAGGAAGCCTGCGCGCTGGCGGTGCGGGCCGGCGTGAACATAGAGCTGCCGGAGCCGGATTGTTACCTGCACCTGGTCGAACTCGTGAACAAAGGCGTGCTGCGGGAATCGGAACTCGACGAGCTGGTGGCGCCCATGCTGCACTGGAAGTTCCGCATGGGCCTGTTCGACGATCCGTATGTAGACCCGGATGAGGCAGACCGCGTAGTTGGTTGCGACGCGCACCGCGCGCTGGCTTTCGACGCCGCGCGCCGATCGATCACGCTGCTCCAGAACGAAGGCGGCGTGGCGCCGCTCGATCTGCGCTCGCTCAAAACCATCGCGGTGATCGGCCCCAATGCCCATCGCAGCCTGCTGGGAGGTTACAGCGGCAAACCGAAGTCCGAGGTCACTGTGCTCGATGGCATTCGCGCCAAAACCGGCAACCAGGTGAAGGTGCTCTATAGCGAGGGTTGCAAGATCACCCAGCCCGGCTCCTGGAATCAGGACGAAGTGATGGCCAGCGACCCGGCGGAGGACCGCAAGTTGATCGCGGAAGCCGTCGAGGTCGCCCGGAAGGCCGATGTTGTAGTGTTGGCGATCGGCGGTAACGAGCAGACCTCGCGCGAGGCTTGGAACCTGAAGCATATGGGTGACCGCGCCAGCCTCGACCTGATCGGCAGGCAGCAGGAACTGGTGGACGCCATCGCCGCTACGGGCAAGCCGATCATTGTGTTTCTGTTCCATGGCCGGCCGAACTCGATCCAGCGCGTGGCGCAAAAAGCGGCGGCCGTTTTCGAATGCTGGTACCTCGGCCAGGAAACCGGGCGCGCCGTGGCGGACGTTCTGTTCGGCGATTACAACCCCGGCGGCAAGCTGCCGATCACCGTGCCGCGCTCGGCCGGCCATCTGCCCGCGTTCTACAATTACAAGCCATCGGCCCGCCGCGGCTACCTGTTCGACGACGTCACGCCGCTTTACCCCTTCGGCTTTGGCTTGAGCTACACCACCTTCAGCATCGGCAACGTTCGACTGTCGAAGCGGCGGATGGCGTCCACTGGCTCGGCCGAAGTGCTGGCCGAAGTCACCAACACCGGCACGCGGGCAGGAAGCGAAGTGGTGCAGATGTATATCCGCGATTTGGTCAGCTCGGTCACCCGACCGGTGAAGGAATTGAAAGGCTTCCGCCGAATCGCCCTGGAACCGGGCGAAACCGCGACGGTCCGGTTCGAGATTACGTCCGAGTTACTCGCGTTCTGGGACGTGAATATGAAGTACCGGGTGGAACCCGGAGACTTCGAAATCATGGTCGGCAATTCATCGCGGGATGCCGATCTGCAGAAGCTGGTTCTGCAGGTGACTAAGTAGTTCCACCCTAACAGTCGACGGCGACGACTGCATAAGCGGTGGAGAGAAACGAGGCACTTATGACGCAAAGGCTTTCGTTTGGGGAAAAGGTGGGTTACGGCCTTGGGGACATGGGCGCGAACTTATTCTTCCAGACGATGATCGCGCTGCAGCTTAGCTTTTATGCCGATACGTTCGGCCTGACGGCGGCCCAGGCGGGAACGCTCTTTCTGGTGATTGGCCTGATCTCCGCCGCGCTCAATCCGGTGATGGGCTTCATCGCGGATAGGACTGTCACGCGGTGGGGCAAATTCCGTCCCTGGCTTCTGTGGACGGCCGTGCCGTTTGGCGTCATTGGGGTCCTGACCTTTACCACTCCGAACATCAGCATGGGCGGCAAGATCATCTACGCCTACACGACCTATTTCATGCTGAGACTGATCTATACGATCAACAACGTTCCCTACGCGTCGCTGATGGGTGTAATTACAAACGACCCGGACGAGCGGACCAGCATCTCCACCTACCGGCAGATCTTCGCCAATAGCGCGGCCTTGATCGTGCAGAGCTTGGCCATCCCCCTGCGCGACTACTTCGGGAAAGGCGACAACGCGAAGGGCTACCAGATGACGATGGGGCTCTTCTCCGTGTTATGCGTGTTCTTCTTCATCATCGCCTTTGCCACGACCAAAGAGAGAATTCAGCCCAACCCCGAGCAGAAGACTTCCGTGGGGATGGACCTGGGGGATCTTTTCCGGAACGGACCGCTGATCGCGCTGTTTCTGGTGACCATCTTCTACTTCATGGCGATCTCGATACGCGGCAGCGTGATGTTGCCCTATTTCAAGTATTGTGCCGGGCACGAAAGGCTGTTTAGCTGGTTCAACGGTTTTGGGCTGACTTCGCTGCTGATCGGCGTCGCTGTCTCCAATTCATTGGCGGTGCGAATCGGCAAACGGAACCTGTTCATCCTGAGCATGGTGCTGAGCGGCGGCTTTACCGTGGCGCTGCTGTTCCTTCCGGCGACTGCGACCGTTCTCATCTTTGGCTCGGAAATCCTCCGCCAGTTCGCCTTTGGCTGGTCGTGTCCGCTGCTGTGGGCTATGATCGGCGATGTCGCCGATTACGGCGAGTGGAAGACGGGACGCCGCGCGACCGGGACCGTGACTTCGGCGGTTGTGTTTGCGCTGTGGGTTGGACTGGCATTGGGTGGGGCAATGGCCGGCTGGCTATTTTCGTCCTATGGCTACGTGGCCAACCAGGCCCAGACCGCGCACTCCTTGCTGGGCATACGGCTGACCGCGAGCGTGTACGCCGGACTGGCCTTCGCCGCCACCGTCGTCTGCCTCTTCTTCTACGGGATCACGAAGGAATTCAACCGGAAAATTGCGGACGATCTGATAGCGCGCCGCAAGACATATTCAACCCAGGCAGTGCCGGGAGTGTGACCGCCCGCGCAAAGAGGAGAAATCGGAAATCATGTCTTCGCAGTCGATTGTCCTGGCGGCCCTGGTGGCGGGCTGGCTATGCCTGCCGCTCCCCGCGCAGACCACGCTGAACGCCGCCTACCGGGACGATTTCAGGATTGGCGCGGCGCTCAGCCAGGCGATTTACACCGGAGGCGATGCAGCCGGAGCGGCCCTCGTCGAAGCGCAGTTCAATTCCATCACGCCGGAGAACGATCTGAAGTGGGAGCATATTCATCCCACGCCGCAGGGTTTCAACTTCGAGCCGGCCGACCGATACGTCGAGTTTGGCGAGAAGAACCATATGTGGATCGTCGGGCACTGTCTGGTCTGGCACAATCAGATGCCGCACTGGGTGTTTGAGGACGACAAGGGCAAGCCGGTGGGCCGCGAGGAATTGCTCCGCCGCATGCACGACCACATCTTCGCGGTTGTGGGCCGCTATAAGGGCCGCATCAATGGTTGGGACGTAGTCAACGAAGCGCTGAACGAGGACGGCACGTTGCGCCAGTCTCCCTGGCTGCGCATCATCGGCGACGACTACATCGCCAAGGCATTCGAATACGCGCACGCGGCCGATCCCAAGGCTGAGCTGTACTATAACGAGTACTCGCTCGAAAACGAGGCCAAGCGTAAAGGCGGCGTTGAGCTGATCCGCAAACTGCTGGCCGAGGGCGTCCCGGTCACGGCGGTTGGCTTGCAAGGGCATTACCGCATGGACTGGCCGGACGTCGAAAACGTCGATGCGACCATCGCCGCCTTCCATGCGCTCGGCGTCAAGGTGAATATCACCGAGCTCGACGTGGATGTCTTGCCGCGCGTGCGCCGCGACCAGAGCGCCGACGTCTCCGCCAGAGCCGCAGGGGGCGCCAATTCCAACCCGTACGTAAGCGGCTTGCCGGCCGCGATGCAGCAAGCGCTGGCTGATCGATACGCGGCCTTGTTTCGTGTCTTCCTGAAACACCGCGATGCCATCACGCGGGTGACCTTCTGGGGCGTCACCGACCGCACATCCTGGTTGAACAACTTTCCGGCGGCGGGCAGAACCAACTATCCCCTGTTGTTCGATCGCGAGGGAAAACCCAAGCCAGCGTTTGATGCCGTTGTGGCCGCACCGCACGCCGCCCGCTGAGCCGCGTAGGCGGCCGCGTCGGTGCTGAAGGGACACCCGGTGTGCCTCCGCCGGGAGCCTGTGGTATCCTGCCTCTCGGATCAAGAGTGTCTGACTAAGGAGGTAGTTTATGTGGAACAAGCTTCTCGGAACACGCAACAGTCCTCCGCTGGCGATCGTCCGGCTGGTTCTTGGCTTGGTGATGTTCGCGCACGGGGCACAGAAGATGCTGGGCTGGTTTGGCGGATATGGCATCAGCGGAACGATGGGCTTTTTCACGCACATGGGAATCCCGGTGCCGTTTGGCTACCTGGCAATAGCCGCCGAGTTCTTCGGCGGGCTGGGGCTGATTCTCGGGTTTCTCAGCCGCATCGCGGCGTTTGGCGTGCTGTGCAACATGGTAGTGGCGGTGCTCACCGTGCACATCCACAACGGGTTCTTCATGAACTGGGCCGGCACGAAAAAGGGTGAGGGCTTCGAATATCATCTGCTGGCGATTGCCATGGCCCTGGCGGTAATCATCGGCGGCGGCGGCACAGCATCCATCGACCGCGCGCTGAGCGGGAGTGATTCAGCGGCGGGCTGACCAGTGCAGTGCGGCTGAGATCCTGGCGATCACGGCGAAAAGATCGGAGACGCCAAGAAAGCGAAACGCGGCCGCACCTTACCGCGCCGCCATACGGATATCGTCGAGACGGGCGATGATCTTCAACGCCGCGCGTTCCCAGCTCCAGTTCTGGCGAACTTCACGGGAAGCCCGTTCTCCCTTGGCTCTTGCTTCTTCGGGGTTATCGAACACGTGGCGCATCAGCCTCCGCAACTGCGTGTGCGATGGCTCGGCCCATCGAAATCCGGCGTAGTATGGGCATTTCGCGCGCGCCGGCACCAGGGCTTCGACGGGCAGCGGATAGGCATTATCGGCTGTCATGAAGTCGCAGTGCGCGCTCCAGTCCGTGGCAATTACCGGCAGCCCGCAAGCCATGGCCTCGATGATCGGCAGGCCCCAGCCTTCCCCGCGCGTCGGCAGCACAAAGCAGTCGGCGGAGCGGTACAAGACTCCTAACTGATGGGTTGGGACCACCTGGTTCAACGACAAGTGGATTCGTCCGCCCCGCGGATCGAGATGCAGGTCCGCAACCTCGCGATGGACATCCACATCCGGGTCCGCGTTCATCACCTTGGCGAGGAGGATGACCGGTTCATCCGCGCGAAACTCCTGATTGAAGGCGCGTAGTAATGACTGCGGCGCTTTGCGCTCGCCCCACTCGAAGATAGAGAGGAACGTATAAACGCCGAGCAGCGGCTTGCCGGCGATGGCGGGGCTGAAATGGTCGGGATCGACGCCGAGTGGAACCACGTGAATCGGCCGGGTGACGCCGCTGTCGCGGAATGTGCCGGCATTAAACCGCGACGGCACCCAGACCTCGTCCATCAGGTTGGCCTGCCTCACCCATTCGCGCGGGAGGCCGTCGGTTTCCAGCATGGTGAATCCGATTTTGTAGGTTCCGGAGTTGGCCTCGAACCTGTCGCCCTGCGCATAGACCACCTGCGGCGCTCCCGCGTCCAGCTCTCTGGCATGAATCATGTTCGCGAGGTACGATTCCCCGCACTCCGCTTCCTGGGCCGGTATGACGGTGCCGGGACCGTAAACGTAACGGTAAGAGACACGCACACCAAGCCGGTCCAGCGCGGAGACAAGCTCGCGGGAGCTGCTTGCATAGGCCGTCGGCAGGTTAAAAGCCGAGTGCCATCCGATATCGCGGTTGTACCGGCTTTGGAGCAGTTTCGCCTCCCACTTCGCGCAAAAGACGCGCTGCCCGTTCTGAAAATAGGCTGCGTGCGCATCGCGGGTGGTGGAGACATTTTGATAGTGAACGATAGTCACGCCGCCGCAGCATAGATTTCGATATCCCTCGGCTGTGACGCGTTGGCAGTAATCTGAATCCTCGTAATAACAGAAGTACTCTTCATCGAGGAGCCCGACTTTGGCGAGGAGGTCGCGGCGGAGATAGGCGCAGGCGAAGACGACGCTCTCCACCTGGCGGTCGTCGCTGTACTGGTTGACGTCCTTTTCGCCGCCGCCGGTCTGCTGTCCGACCAACGTGTCCAATGGCATGTAACTGCCGGCATGTTGCAGCGTTCCATCGGGTCGTGTCAGGCGGCAGCCGACAACCCCTACATCCGGCGCGGAATGCGCAAGTGTCTGCAGCCGGCTGAGCCAGTCGCGTTGATGGATCTCCGTGTCGTTGTTCAGCAGGAGGATGTCATCGTCCGGCGGGCTGTGGCGGATGCCGATGTTGCATCCTTTGGCAAAACCGAGATTGGCGGGGTTGCGGACCAGCGTGATGGATTCCTGCGCCTGCAAAAACTCGACTGTGCCATCCGTGCTGCCATTATCGACCACTACGATCCGGTAATCCGGGTGATCGGTATGCGCGCGCAGGGTGTCCAGGCAGCGTATCGTATACTCCAGCGCGTTCCACGTCAGAATGACGATGGTCACAGGCGCCGGAACCGCGCTCATTGGCTCCCCACCTCCGTCTTAGCGAGCATGCTCTGCCGCAGTTGCCGCACGTCCTCTTGTAACGCAGCAACCTGAGCGAGGACATCCTTGTGCTGAACCGCCAGGAGCTCGAGCGCCGCCAACTCGCACTCAAATTGCTTGCCGGCTGAATCGGCAAACGCCTTCAGCGACCAGGTGTGCCACCAGAGCAACCGCTTCAATAAGAGGATAAGCGCTCGTCCCACCTTGCTGCGAACGGTGGTGACAGCGGGCGGAACTTCTCCAAGCGCCCGAATCGCCGCTGCCAGATCGGAATCGAGCCCGGCATCGAGCGCGTTGAGCCGGTTCACCAGTTCGGCCATTTCCGAGAGATCTGACGAACCGTCCTCCGGCATCTCGGTCGGCGAGACTGTTTCGGCCGCCAGCGCTTTGCCCCAGTTGCGGACGGGACCTGAATAGAACCGAACCGCACCTGCTTGGGGCCCCAGCAGCCGCTCGCGGCGCATCTTGGCCCGCACCTGAGCGAGCAGCGCGTCCGCCGGCACTGTTACCGGCTTGCTATCGTCTGCCATGGCAAGTTCCGAGCCTCCGCAAGCGATTGAGCATCCTATGGTTTGGCGAACGCCAAAGCCTGCTGGTAAGTGCGAAGATCCTCCCGCACCATCTCACGCACCAATTCGCGGAATCTAACATGGGGTTCCCAGCCGAGTATCTTTCTCGCCTTGGTAGCGTCTCCCACCAGCAAATCGACCTCGGCGGGCCGATAGAAGTTCTCGTCCACCACAACATACTGGCGATAATCGAGGTCCGCCTCCGCAAAGGCTAATTCGCAAAACTCCCGCACCGAGTGGGTCTCCCCGGTGGCGACCACATAGTCGCTTGGATTGGGCTGCTGCAACATACGCCACATGGCATCGACGTATTCACGGGCATGGCCCCAATCGCGCTTGGCCTCGAGATTCCCCAACCGCAGTTCCTTAGCCCGGCCGCAGGCGATGCGGGCCACGCCCGAAGTGATCTTACGTGTGACAAACTCAAAACCGCGGCGGGGAGACTCATGATTGAACATCATCCCGCTCACCGCGAATGCGCCGTATGCCTCGCGATAGTTTCGTGTCAGGTCGAACCCGCATACCTTGCTGATACCGTAACTGGACCGCGGGTGGAACCGGGTGCTTTCCGTCTGCGGCACCTCGTCCGCGTTGCCGAACATTTCGCTCGAACCGGCAAAGTAGAAGCGGCATTTCGGAGCCAGTTGGCGTAAGGCTGCCAGCAGATAATGGGTGCCGTTGATATTGGCGTTCAGAGTGGAGAACTCGTCGTCAAACGAGTAACTCACAAAACTCTGTGCGGCGAGATGATAAACCTCATCGGGTGCCACCTTGGCAACTACCTGGATCAAGCTGGCGAAGTTTTCGAGTGATCCCGCATGCAGGATGAGGCGGTCCCGCACCTGGGCCAGCCGCGCCAGGCGGTGCTCCGGATCTTCCAGCGCCACCCTTCGTACAATCCCGTGGACCTCATAGCCTTTGGAGATGAGGAGCTCGGAAAGGTAGGAACCATCCTGCCCGGTAATCCCCGTAATCAGCGCGCGCTGGGCCATTGCTACCCATCGTAACCCAACTGGCCTCGGTGATCGGTCCGCGACTCGCGCCGGATGCGCGGTTGCCAACTTCTGCTAACGCGATCCCGAGACAACCCGCGAAAAGAAATCGAGCGAACGGCGAGCTCCGTCCGGCCACGAGAACCGGCGCGCACGGATGCGGCCATCCGCGCCCAGGCGCGCGCGCAGCGACGGTGATGTGAGAATGTTCTCGATCGCGGCCTGTAATTCGGCCTGGCTGCGAGGGTCCACCAGGAGTGCCGCGCCGCCGGTGATCTCAGGCAGCGACGACACACCCGAGGTAATAACCGGAATGCCGGCCGCCATCGCTTGCGCCACCGGAAATCCGAATCCTTCGTAAAGCGACGGATAGACAAAAGCAGTGGCGCCCGCGAAAAGGGCCGGCAATTCGATTTCGGGCACGTATCCCAGGTAGCGCACATTGCGTGACGGGTTTTCCAGCCGCGCCAAGGTCGCCGGGCCCGACCAGCCGCGCGGACCCGCCACCACCAGATCGAATTCGCCGGCGACTGACGACGACAGGCCGGTGTAGGCGTCAAGCAGCAAGTCGACGTTTTTTCTTGGCTCGATGGTTCCTACATACAGTAAGTATGGGCGCGTCAGGCGGTGTTGGCGCCGCACCGCATCCACACTGTCCTGGCTGACGCAAGAGTATACTTCCGGAACCCCTGGGTAAATTACAGTTATTCTCTCTTCCGGAATTCGCAGCAGCCGCACCGCATCGTTGCGGGAGTTTTCCGAGATGGCGATCAGACCGTCGGCGCGTTGCCAGATTCTTTTCGCGAACTCGCGCTCAGCGGCGAGAGTGGCGGGTAGATGGGTTTCGGGGACCAGCCAGCAAGTGAGATCGTAGATGGTTGCCGTCAGCTTGGCCCGCCTGGGCGGATGGATCACCTTCGACGCGTGAAACACGCTGCTGTTGAGAAACAGCGGCTGCGTGAATGCCGCCGGGAGCCGATTGATCCAAAAGTAGAGGCCCAGGCGCAGCGCCGCAGCGCCACGGCCCGTCACGGCTTCTTCATGATCCAGACTGGAGGCCGCTCCCAGAAAGGGAAACAGCCGCACGTCCGCTCCCGGCTCCCTCTGCAAATGCTGGATCCAGTAGTACAGGTAGTTCTTCACCCCGGCACTTCTGAAAAGCAACGGTAAGGCGTCTATCGTGATCCGCATTGCTGACAAGACCGTCCGCCGCTGAACAAAAGAGCCGCCAAGCACTCAGTATAGTCGCTTGAGGGCCGGAACCAGGAGCTTGCTGAAAAAACCACTCGCTGACGGTCGTGGCTCCGAAAGGCTCCCGGATTCGGCGGCGCTTACGGCGCCGCGCAGCCACTTCCGGTTGATAACGCTTCTGCGGGACGGCCGGCTGACGGCCGCTGAACCTGCGCCCGCAGGCGAGAGACCGTCAAATTCGCCAGCCTGATTCTGATAATATCTCTGGAATGGCGCCAGCTAACGTATATCCACCGAGCCGTGATTTCTCGAGCCGCGCTCATGTGCAAAGCATGGACGCGTACCGGGCACTCTACCGGAGGGCCGCGGAAAAGCCCGAAGAATTCTGGGGCGACCTGGCGGAGAAAGAACTCTTCTGGTTTCAGAAGTGGTCGCACGTGTTTGAGTGGCATCCGCCGTTCGCCAAGTGGTTTGTTGGCGGGAAGACCAACGCATCCTACAACTGCGTGGACCGGCATCTGACGACGCATCGAAAGAACAAGGTGGCCATTTTATGGGAGGGCGAGCCGGGCGACCAGCGCCAGATCTCCTACCAGGAATTGCACCGGCTGGTGTGCCGCTTCGCCAACGTGCTGAAGGGGCGAGGGCTGAAGAAGGGCGACCGCGCCATCATCTATATGGGCATGGTGCCGGAGCTGACCGTATCGCTGCTAGCCTGCGCGCGGCTGGGGGTGATCCATAGCGTGGTATTCGGCGGCTTCTCGGCGGAGGCTTTGAAGGCGCGCATCCAGGACCTGGAAGCTCAGGTGGTGATCACTGGCGATGGCGCCTGGCGTCGCGGCAAGGAGGTGCGCCTCAAGGAGGCGGTGGACGAAGCGCTTACCGAATGCCCCAGCGTCAAGGACGTAATTGTGCTCAAGCGCACCGGCGGCACCACCACGATGAAGGAGGGCCGCGACCATTGGTGGCACGATCTGGATCAAGGCGTGAGCGAAGTCTGCGCCGCCGAGGAACTGGATAGCGAGCATCCGCTGTACGTGCTGTATACTTCCGGGACCACAGGCAAGCCGAAAGGTATCGTTCATACCACGGCCGGTTACTTACTGCAAGTAACCGCGAGCATGAAGTGGGTCTTCGACCTGCGGGACGAAGACACGTTTTGGTGCACGGCCGATATCGGCTGGGTGACCGGCCACAGCTACATCGTCTATGGGCCGCTTTCGGCCGGCGCCACCACCGTGATGTACGAAGGGGCGCCCGACTTTCCGCAGCCCGATCGTTTTTGGCGCCTGATCGAGAAATACCGCATCAACATCTTGTACACCTCGCCCACGGCCATCCGGTCCTTCGTCCGGCAGGGCGACCAGTGGCCCAACGAGCACGACATGTCGAGCCTGCGCCTGCTCGGTTCGGTCGGCGAGCCGATCAATCCAGCGGCTTGGGAATGGTATTACAAGGTGATCGGGAAGGAGCGCTGCCCGATCGTCGACACCTGGTGGCAGACCGAGACCGGCGCCATCATGATCTCGGCCATGCCGGGCGCAGTGTCGCTCAAGCCCGGCTCCGGATCGCTGCCGCAACCGGGTATTCTGTGCGATGTGGTCGACCTGATGGGCAAGCCGGTGGGCGACAATGCGGAAGGCTTCCTCGTCATCAAGCGGCCGTGGCCCAGCATCGCGCGCACGCTGTGGGGCGATCCGGATCGCTACCGGCAGCAGTATTGGGAACGCATCGACGGCGTTTACATGACCGGCGACGCGGCGCGGCGAGACGAAGATGGCTACTATTGGATCCTCGGCCGCGTCGACGACGTGATGAATGTGAGCGGCCACCGGTTGAGCACCATGGAGATCGAATCCGCGCTGGTGCGGCATCCGGCGGTGGCGGAAGCCGCCGTGGTGGGCAAGCCGCACGAGATCACCGGCCAGGCCGTGGCTTGTTTCGTAACCTTGAAGAAGGGCAATTGGAACCACCACGAGTTGGGCGAAGACTTGCGCAAGTGGGTGGCGCACGAAATCGGCAGCTTCGCCAAGCCGGAGCAGATCCGCTTCACCGATGCGCTGCCGAAGACGCGCAGCGGTAAGATCATGCGCCGCCTGCTGCGCGAAATTGTCACCTCGAACACCGTCGCCGGCGATGTGACCACGCTCGAGGATCTTTCCGTGGTGACGCGCCTGTCCGCGCAGCACGACGAAGACTAGGCCACGAGTCTCCGGCCAACCACGAACTTGCGCCAGCCGACGATGAATACCAGACCGGCTAAGGCCAAAATGCTTGTGGTCGGTGCCGGAGTGACCGGAGGCGACGTGATACTGGATATGAACACGGCGCCGCTCACTGTAGAGCCGCCGATAGTGACATTGGTTGCGTAGCCTGGGCCGCCATAATTGTAAGCGTAGAGATTGACGATCGCGGCCCCGCTGGCAGTTTCGAACTCGAAACCGGTATCGACTGTGCCGGCTGGAAGCACGGAGGGATCGGTATAAAAATTATCGGATCCCCCGAAGCCTGGCACAAGGCCGACTACGGCGGCGCCGTTGAACGTACCGGTGACGCCGGTCACGTGAAAGACTCCGCCGGAGGACGTTCCGGTCAATGTCAGCGACGCTGTATTCGAAAAAGCATCGGTGTAGACGACCGTCAGAGTGTCCGCCTGGGCGGAGGCCAGGGCGACGGCAAACACAGCGATAGGAATAATGGTTCGCACCAAAGACGAACTGAGCTTCTTTATGCCGCGCGCGAAGGCGGGGCTGTCTAAAGCAGCGAGACGCTGCGGGGGAGATTGTTTATCAATCGGGGACACGGGGTAACGGGTTATCACATACAGCAGTATAAGTTCCCTCACTCTCGAATCCAATGTCGTTTCCGGCGACTTTTGTGAACATTAACCTGTGCGGATTTGATACACGTTCTCTATCGAAGGCGGCGGGGAAACCAAACCCGGGCCAGCCGTGCAAGAGACATATAATCAAGGCTCGGGTGTACGATCATCGCGCACGGATGCGCGGGCGTCGCGGACGCCATCCAGCCGCGCCTGCGCACCATAACACGGAGACAAGGAATCATGAAAACAGCTTTGCGATGGGCCGCCATTCTGGCGGTGTCCGCCGCCGCAGCGGCGCTTTGCGCCCAGACCAGGGAGCATCTGCTCCCCCGACTGGTGCACAAGGACGGTCGCTACGCTTTGTTTGTGGATGATGCACCGTACCTGATGTTGGGCGCGCAGGTGGGCAACTCGAGCGCCTGGCCCGGCGTGCTTCCCAAGGTCTGGCCGGCCATCACGTATCTGCATGCCAACACGGTCGAGATGCCGGTGTACTGGGAACAGTTCGAGCCGCGGCCGGGGCAGTTCGACTACACGGTGACGGATACGCTCCTCGCCCAGGCGCGCCAGCATCGCGTGCACCTGGTCCTGTTGTGGTTCGGACTCTATAAGAACGGCAGCCAGCACTACACGCCGGAATGGATGAAGCTGGATCCGCAACGGTACCCGCACATCGTCGATCAAAACGGCCGCGACGTCGATTCGCCGTCGCCTTACGCGAAGGCGTCGCTCGATGCCGATATCCACGCGTTCACCGCGTTCATGCGGCACCTCAAGGCTGCCGATACGGAGCACACGGTGCTGCTGGTGCAAGTGGAAAATGAGGCCGGTACGTGGCAGATCCAGCGCGACTACTCGGCCGTCGCCAACAAGCTTTTTGAAGCGCCGGTTCCCGCCGACGTGCTGGCAGCCATGCACGTGCCCGCCACCACGCCCGCGCCGAGCTGGAAAGAAGCGTTCGGCGCCGAAGCCGAGGTGTGTTTCCACGCCTGGTCGGTAGCCACCTATGTAGGCAAAGTGGCCGCCGCGGGCAAGGCGGTTTATCCTCTGCCGCTCTATGCCAACGCCGCCTTGCGGCGCGCGATCCCACCGGGCCCCCCCGGCACGTATGAAAGCGGAGGCCCGACCGATAACGTTCTGCCGATCTGGAAAGTCGCCGCGCCGACGCTGGATATCCTGGCGCCCGACATTTACGTGAACGACAGCGCGGAGTACCTGAAGGTGTTGGACCTTTACCGCCGCGACGACAATGCCTTGTTCGTGCCGGAAACCGGCCACAGCGCGGGCGTCGCCCGATTCCTGTTTTCCGCGCTCGGCCGCGGTGCCATCGGGTTTTCGCCGTTCGGCATGGATTACGTCGAAGGCGCAACCGAGGAACAGTTCAAGCCGATTGCGCAAGATTACCTTTTGATCGAGCCGATCGCCCGCCTGGTTGCGCGCCTCAACTTCGAAGGCAAGTTGCAGGCAGTGGCCGAGGAAGAAGGCAAGGTCTCGCAAACTCTCGACTTCGGCGCGTGGAAGGCCGAGGTGTCTTACGGCGCGATACGCAACAATCCGCCGCACGGCCACGACGGATCGCCCATCGGCCGCGCGCTGGTGGCTCAGCTTGGCGAGAATCAGTTCCTGGTCACCGGACTCTTTTCGCGCGTCGACTTCCGCCCCAGCGCGCCGGAGAAGCAGCGCCAGTTCCTCCGCGTCGAGGAGGACACTTACGAGAACGGCGCCTTCAAAATGATTCGCATCTGGAATGGCGACGAAACCGATTGGGGACTCAATTTCCGTTCGGAGCCGGTGCTGCTGCGCGTCTCGCTGGCAACTTTCTGAACGGCCGGGAACACACTGTAACATCACAAGTGAAGTCCTATGAAATCCTATCTCGCACTTAGTAGGTCATTTCGCAGTTACGACAATGTTCTCTCGCGCGGCCCGCGGGCGAGGCATGCCTCACCCCTACAAACCACCGACCGTAGGGGCCGGGTATGCCCGGCCCGGCCCACCGCGAAGCACTCGGCCGGCATCGTTGTTCTTGCCCTCGCCGTATTTCTGTCTGCGCCTGCTCTATGTGCCGCGGCCGACGGCGTAGCCGCAACCCCGCCCATGGGCTGGAACAGTTGGGATTGCTACGGCACCACAGTGACTGAGGCCGAGGTGAAGGCCAACGCCGATTACATGGCGCACAAGCTGAAGCAGCATGGCTGGCACTACATCGTGATCGATATCGAGTGGTCGGAGCCGAATCCCAAGGCGCACGGCTACCGGCAGAATGCCGCGCTGGAAATGGATGCTTACGGCAGGCTCATCCCCGCCGTGAACCGCTTCCCGTCCGCCGCCGATGGACGCGGCTTCCGGCCATTGGCCGACTATGTTCACGGCCTCGGCCTCGATTTCGGCATCCACATCATGCGCGGCATTCCGCGGCAGGCGGTGAAGGCCAATCTGCCAATTCTCGGCACCAAGTTGCACGCGGCCGAGATCGCGAACGTCAACTCCACCTGCCCGTGGAACAGCGACATGTATGGCGTCGATATGAGCCGCCCAGGCGCGCAGGCTTACTACGATTCTCTGCTCAAGCTATATGCCGGTTGGGGCGTAGATTACATCAAGGCTGATGACATCGCGCGACCTGCTCACCGCGAAGAGATTGCCGCGTTGCACCGCGCCATCGGGAAGGCCGGGCGGCCGATCGTGCTCAGCCTCTCGCCGGGTCCAGCGATGGTGAAGGACCTGGAATTCCTGCAGGAGAACGCGAACATGTGGCGCATCTCCGACGATTTCTGGGACGATTGGCGGCTGCTGCGGCAGAATTTTATCCTGATGTCGATCTGGAGCGGCGTTGGGCGCCCAGGCGCGTGGCCCGATGCCGACATGCTGCCGCTCGGCCGCATCGGCATACGCGCCGAGCGCGGCGAAGCGCGCAACTCAAAATTCACGCGGGATGAGCAGCGCACACTGATCAGCCTTTGGTCCATTGCGCAGTCGCCCTTGATGTTCGGCGGCGATCTGCCATCTAATGACGAGTTCACCGAATCGCTGATCACCAATGACGACGTGCTGGCGGTAGATCAGACCGGCACGCACGGCGGAGCCTTCGCGGAAGGCGGCGACAGCGTCATCTGGGCGGCCGATGCTCCCGGTGGCACGAAGTTTTTCGCCGTTTCTAACGTGGGCGACCGTGGCCCGACCGACATTCGCGTCGATTGGCCCGCGCTCGGCATGCCGGCCAATTGCACCCTGCGCGACCTCTGGCAGCGCGCGGAGGTAAGCGCGATTCGCGGCGGCTACACGTTTCACGTAACGCCGCACGCTTCGGGCCTCTATAAGTTGACGCCGGCCAAATAGCGTCCTGAGGCTTCATCCACCGCCGCTACCCAGGGGCTAAAGCCCGATTCTCACTATCGTTGCGGCCCGGCTGAAGCCGTTCCCTGATACAGGACTACCACTAACATCCCCCAAGTTGTCCCGCGAGCGTCGACATGAGTGGCAACCGGTGCGCGTAAAGAACCGGCGGCGAAACCGCCGGCGTTGCCGAAATCGGTCGCCTGTTTCTCGCTACGATAGAAACACCATGGCAGGCCGCAAGCGGGACAGACGCCCTTACCCGGTTTTCCCTCTGCAATCCTGGGAAGCGTTTTTGAAGCTGATCACCAAACCGCCATACTCGCACTGGGCGTTCCGCGGGGAGCGCAATGAGCGCGGGCCGCTCTATAGCTCGCTCTCCCTCTACCTGCGGAATTTCGGCGTGGCGCCGGAGGCGTGGCCGTCGCAGGAGGAGCGCATTTTGCGGATCTTCAAGCGCAAGGCGCACCAGTTTCTGCCGCGGCCACCGGAATGGGACGACGACTTTGAATGGCTGGCCCTGATGCAGCACCACGGCGCGCCGACCCGTTTGATCGATTTCACCTGGTCGCCCTACGTGGCGGCTTTTTTCGCGCTCGAGCACACCCTTGCCGAAGGCGTGGTCTGGGCCATGAACCCGGCGCGCATCGACAGCAGCCGCGCCCGCAAGCCAGTGCGCACGGACCTGCGCGCCGAAGGCAGCTTCCGGCGCTATTTTCTGCAAGGCCGCCACCGGTTCATCTGGATGGGCGAGCCCCACACGATGAATCGCCGCCTGATCGCGCAATCGGGAACCTTCGCCGTGCCCGGCGTGCTGAACATGCCGCTGGGTGAAATCCTCAGCGATGCCGATCAGGAAAACATTCTGGCCAAGTTCGTTCTCTCTCACTCGATGCGCGAAGTGGCTCTGCGCGAGTTGTACCGCATGAACATCACCTACGCGACCTTATTTCCGGACCTCGATGGCCTGGCGAAATCGATGGGTTACGAACTGGAGTTTCATTGGGGCTACAATCCGCGGACCATGGAGCGTTACGACACGTAGCGGCTCGCCTTACGCGAAGCCGGCGCCCATTTCCGCCAGTTGCGCGGCGGTGAGCGGCTGCTCGGCCTGAAAGCTGGGGTGATCGATCACAATCCGCGCGCCGCTGGTCCAGCGCGCCTGCTGCTCCGGCGTCAGCCCAGGTGGCAGGGCAAATGATAGGCGACGCTGCAGCGGGACTTGCCTACCGCAGTTTGCGGGTCCAAGCGGCCAGCGCTGCCAGTTGATCTTGAATGAGTTTCTTGGTCTGCTCGTCGGTCAGGTTTCCCGCCGCGTCGAACTTCTGCGGCGCGCCGCTGATCATTACTTCGGGCTTGTTCAACGGGAGCATGTCGAGGAACACGAAACACTGCCGCAAGTGGTACTGCGCCCGCGCCGTTCCGAACGGGCTCGGCGAAGCGCCCATCACCGCGACCGGTTTGCCCTGCCAGCAACTGTCGCCATACGGCCGCGATCCCCAGTCAATCGCGTTCTTCAGCACGCCGGGAATCGAGTAATTGAACTCGGGCGTAACGAACAGAATCGCGTCCGCCGCGCGGACCCGCGCCTTCAATTCGGTAACGCGCGCCGGCGGCGACATCTCGTGATCCTGGTTGTAGACGGGAATGCCCTCGAGATCGAAAATCTCTACCCGCACTCCCTCCGGCGCCAGCGCCTGCGCCGCGCGCAACACAGCGCGGTTCAACGAACTCATGCGCAAGCTCCCGGCAATCCCCAAAACCGTCACTGTTTGTTCCACCAGTTCACTAAGATGCGCGCTATCTTCGAAAGGATGCGGGCGTCGGCATTCTGCGCCGCTTCATTAGCTCCCCAGCCGCGCACGTTATCATAGATAGGAAAGCATCTCCCGCATGGCCGTGAAACCCGATCCGCAAATAGGCGTCAATAGCTGGCTCGAAGAAGAACTCTACCGGCAATACCTTCGCGACCAGTCGGCCGTAGACGAAAGCTGGAAAGAAATATTCGACTCGAACGGCGGAAGCGAGGCTCCTGCCGCTGCCAGGCCAGCCGGCAGCCAGTCGCAGCCTGGTGGGGCAGCGGCCGGCCAGCCAACTCCACCCGCCCTCGAGCCGCCCGCCGGTGGCCAGTTGCAGCCGCTGCGCGGCGCCGCCGGCCGGATCGCGGAAAACATGGCGGCCAGCGTTTCCATCCCCCTCGCCACCTCGCAGCGCACCATCGCGGTCAAAGTGATGGACGAAAACCGGCGCATCATCAACCAGCACCGCGCCGTCCTCGGCTTGAGCAGGGTGTCGTACACGCACCTGATCGGTTGGGCGGTGGTCAAGGCGATCGAGGCGGTTCCCGGCCTCAACCAGGCATACGCGGAAAAAGATGGAGCGGCCTACCGCGTGATGCATCCGCAGGTCAATCTGGGCGTAGCGGTGGACGCCGCCGGCAAGGATGGCGCGCGCAACCTGCTGGTGCCCAACATCAAGAACGCCGGCGCGCTGAACTTCCAGGAATATCTGAACAGCTTCGACGACCTGGTCGCCCGCGCCCGCACCGGCAAGCTGGTCACCGCGGATTTTCAGGGCACCACGATCTCGCTGACCAACCCCGGCACGGTGGGCACCATGTCTTCCAACCCGCGCCTGATGCCCGGCCAGGGCGCTATCATCGCCACCGGAGCCATCGACTATCCGGCCGAATACCACGGCACCGCCGCCGAGACCCGCGCCATCCTGGGCATCAGCAAGGTGATGACCCTCACCTGTACCTACGACCACCGCATCATTCAGGGCGCCGAATCGGGGGCATTCCTCGGCAGAGTGCAGGCGCTGCTCGATGGCCAGGACAGCTTCTACGAAGAGGTCTTCGATCACCTGAAGATCCCGCATCAGCCGGTGCATTGGGAGACCGACCGCCGGCCGCGGCTGCCCGGCGCCGCTTCCGCGCGCACCGGCGAAATCGCCAAGGAAGCCGGCATCATGCAGATGATCAACGCCTACCGCGTGCGCGGTCATCTCATCGCCGACCTCGACCCGCTCGGCCACGAGCCGAGCTATCACGCCGAGCTCGATCCGGAAACTTACGGCCTCACCATCTGGGACCTGGACCGCGAATTCCTCACCGGCAGCCTCGGCGAAGCCATCGGCGAAGCCGGGCCCAAGCCGCTCGCCACCCTGCGCGAGATTCTGGAAACGCTGCGCGAAACCTACTGCGGCAAAATCGGCTGCGAGTACATGAACATTCAGGTGCCGGAACAGAAGCGTTGGTTGCAGCAGCGCATGGAGCCGGGCAAGAACCACTGGCCGCTCGCTCCCGAAACGCGCCTCCGTATTCTGCGCAACCTCGTCGCCGCGGAGGGCTTCGAACACTTCCTGCACTCCCGCTTCGTCGGCCAGAAACGTTTCGCGCTGGAAGGCGGCGAGACCGCGCTCGCCATCCTGGAAGAGGTGCTGGAGCGCGCCAGCGGCGGCAACGTCCATGAGGTCGTCATCGGCATGGCGCATCGCGGCCGCCTCAACGTCCTCGCCAACGTGGTAGGCAAGGATTTGAAGCAGCTCTTCTCCGAGTTCGAGGGCGACATCGATCCTTCGAGCACGCAGGGCTCCGGCGACGTCAAATACCACCTCGGCGCCTATAGCGTGCGCCGCTGCGAAAACGGCCGCGAAATCGCGGTTTCGGTTGCCCCCAACCCCAGCCATCTGGAAGCGGTGGACCCGGTGGTGGAGGGCATCGTGCGCCCCAAGCAGGACCACCTCGGCGACACCGCCCGCGAGCGCGTCATCCCGCTGTTGATCCACGGCGACGCCGCTTTCGCCGGTCAGGGCGTGGTGGCGGAGACGCTCAACCTCTCGCAACTCGACGGCTATTCGACCGGCGGCACTATTCACCTCATCATTAACAACCAGATCGGATTCACCACCCTGCCCGATGAATCGCGCTCCACGCCATACTCGACCGACGTGGCGCGCGGCGTGCAGGCGCCGATTTTCCATGTCAACGGCGATAGCCCGCAGGCCGCCGTCCGCGTGACGCAGATCGCCTTCGATTACCGCCAGAAGTTCAAGACCGACGTGGTAATCGACATGATCTGCTATCGCCGCCACGGGCACAACGAAGCTGACGACCCCAGCTACACGCAGCCTATCCTGTACCGCAAGATCAAAGAGCACCCCTCGGTAGCCACGCTTTACGCGGAGCGCCTGGTGCGCGAGGGCGTGGCGACCGCCGAAGACGTTGCCGCCATGCGCCGCGAGGTCAGCCAGCGCCTCGAGGCCGGCTATGACGCGGCGCAGGCGCAGGCCGAGCATTACGAGTTGCAGGAATTGAGCGCGGTCTCCACCGGCGAAATCTCCGCCTTCTGCCCGCGCACCGCCGTCAACCAGCAGGTCCTTGAGCGGGTGATTCGCGGCATCACCAATTTTCCCGACACCTTCCACCTGCATCCCAAGCTGCGCGGCTTCGTAGAAAAGCGCCGCAATGCCATTGCCCAGGGGACGCCGCTCGATTGGGCGCTGGCCGAATCGCTCGCCTTCGGCACGCTGGCGCTCGAAGGCACCGCCGTCCGCCTCAGCGGCCAGGATTCCGGCCGCGGCACGTTCAGCCAGCGCCATCTGGCGTTCTACGATTACGAAACCGGCAAGCGCTACATTCCCATGCAGCACATTTCGCCGGACCAGGCGCGTTTCGATGTCTTCGATAGCTCGCTGAGCGAATACGCCGTGCTCGGCTTCGAATTCGGCTACAGCGTGGCCGATCCGCTTACGCTGGTCATCTGGGAAGCGCAGTTCGGCGACTTCGCCAACGGCGCGCAGATCATGATCGACCAGTTCATTTCCTGCGCCGAATCCAAGTGGGGACAGCCGAGCGGCCTGGTGATGCTTCTGCCGCACGGCTTTGAAGGGCAGGGCCCCGAGCATTCCAGCGCCCGCATCGAGCGCTTCCTGGTCCTCAGCGCCGAAAACAACATGCAGGTGTGTAACTGCACCACTCCGGCGCAATACTTCCACTTACTGCGCCGCCAGATGTATGGCGGCTCCGACCGCCGCGGCGTGCGCAAGCCGCTGATCATCTTCACCCCCAAGAGCCTGCTGCGCCATCCGCGCGCCGTTTCCACCGTGCACGATTTTGCGACCGGCGGCTTCATCGAAATCCTGGGCGAACTCAGCACCGATCCGCAGCGCATTTCACGCGTGGTCTTCTGCTCCGGCAAAATCTACTATGACTTACTGCTGGCTCGCGAGGAGCGCAAAGCGGATCACGTGGCGCTGGTGCGCGTGGAACAGCTTTATCCGTTCGCCGCCAGCCAGGCCGCCGACATCCTGCTGCACTACCCGCTCACCGCCGAGATCGTCTGGGCCCAGGAGGAGCCTAGAAACATGGGCCCCTGGCGCTACATACACGAGCAGATGCAGCCCCTGGCCGATTCGACCCGCCGCGAGATCCGCTACGTCGGCCGCGCCGAATCCGCCAGCCCCGCCACCGGCTCCGGCAAGCGCCACCAGCAGGAGCAGCACGAAATCGTCGACGACGCGCTGACGCCCGGCGCCCTCTCGCAGACCAAACGGGTGAGGCTGGTGGCGAAGAGGAAGAAGTAGGGGTACGATAAGTCTGTCTGTCCGGTAATCGGACCTTCAAGTGAGCCTTTTCTGATGGCTGATATCAACCTCACGCAGGATGAAGCCGATAAGCTGATGGCAATGGAAAAACGTGCCGTCGATGAAAAGGAATTGCTCTTTCCGCCGCCGGCCGAGAGGCTCGCAGTTGAGTTGACCTCGCTCGACAAGCGGGAAAAGTTCATGCTCGACGTGACACGCGGAGAAATTAAACTCACGAAAGCCACCTACCAGAACCGGGCGAGGGTAGCGATTATCCTCATTCGGCTGGACCTTGATGGTCCGCCGCACCGGAATCCCGACGGCGCAGAAGTCCCGTGCCCGCACCTACACATGTACCGTGAAGGCTACGGCGATAAGTGGGCGGTTCCGGCCCCTCCTGCCACGTACACGAACACGCTGAACCTTTTTGCAACGTTCGAAACGTTCATGGAGCAGTGCAACGTCACTGACCCGCCTAGAATTCGGAAGGGGCTGTTTTCATGACGACGGCGCAGGAGATCGAGAAACTTCTGAACGATTATCGTGCGTGGCTGAAGGACAAAACGACGCTCCGCGAAGTCAATGACTCTTGGGTCGAGATCACGACGCCTTACCTTGACCGCCATAACGACGCGCTCCAGATTTATGCCCGCGCGGAAAACGGTGGCTACCTTCTTACTGACGATAGCTATACCATTCAGGACCTCGAAGCGTCCGGCTGCAGTCTCAACACGGGTAAGCGGGAACGCCTCTTGAAAATGACGCTGAACGGCTTCGGCGTTCGGATGAACAAAGAAGCCCTTGAAGTTCACGCATCCCCTGACAACTTTCCGTCCCGAAAACACAATCTCATTCAGGCTATTCTCGCCGTGAACGACTTGTTTTACCTTGCTCAGCCGTTTGTTGCGAGTCTGTTTCTTGAAGATGTTATCGCATGGCTCGACGACGGCGATATCCGCTACACGCCAAAGGTGAAATTTACTGGCATCAGCGGGTTCGACCATCTATTCGATTTTGTTATTCCAAGGTCCCCCGGCAGGCAGCCGGAACGCATTGTGCAGGCGATCAATAGCCCAACGCGAGACACGGCAGAGGCGTTCATCTATAAATGGAGCGACACCCGCGAGGTGCGGCCCCCTGAATCGAAGGCTTACGCCGTTCTCAATGATTTCGAGCAGCCGATTTCAGGCGGGGTGCTGGATGCATTCCGCAACTACCACATACAGCCGGTGCCATGGAGCCGCCGCGCCGAAGTCGTCACTGAGCTTGCCGCATAGAAAGCGGAGAGAATCATGGCGCAGAGAAAAAAACTGCCGCCCATCCATCCGGGCGAACCGCTCCGCGACGAGCTCAACGAGATTGGGGTCAGCCTGAACGAGCTGGGGCGTGCGCTCAGGGTCCCGATGAACCGGATCAGCGCCATCGTCAACGGAAAGAGAGCCATCACCATGGACACCGCGATGCGCCTGGCCCGCCACTTCGGCACTTCGCCGCAGTATTGGTTGAATCTTCAGACAGCCTACGATCTCGAGATCGCCGCACAGGAGATCCAGTCGCAGATCGACAGGGAAGTCCTGCCACGAAACGCGGCCTGAACCGCCCGCGCTATATGCCACGCTGAGACTACGAAGCAGGCGGCAAATCGGCCCGCGGAAGGCCGCGCGCGGCGCAACCCGGCCATAATGGAAAGAGGTGGGGTCATGGGTCTCTGGTTGAATCAGGTCGATCGCCGGCCGCGGAGGCGCCGCGAGACGCGCGCTTCGCGTTGCGCCGGGCTCCTGCTAGCGGCCATCTGCGCCGGCGGTGCGGCACACGCGGCCACACCGGTCGCGTTAGTGAATCCCGGCATGGAGGAGCCATACGAAGCCGTGAATCTGAACGGCGGCGCCATCTCCGGCCAACTGGCTAACGGGTGGATCGAAAACTCGGCCTGGGCGAACGCGGCCGTCCAATACTCCGAAGAGAACAACAACCCACATAGCGGATCGGCGTGCCAGAAGGTGGTCGTGACCAGCGTGGGCACCGGCCGGGCACAGTTCTATCAGCGATTTCAACTGCAGGCCGGCAACATCTACACCGCCTCTGTCTGGTTGCGTGGAGATCCCGGCTTGCAGGTTTCGCTGGTCATTCAGCAGGGCACCGACCCCTATGCCACTTACATCCAGAGCTCGATGGCTCTGACCGCCGATTGGCAGCAACTTGTCGCGACGGGTTACATCACCGTCAACCAACCGGCGTACCTGATGGTCGCCATCCCCGCTCCCGGCACCGTATGGGCGGATGACTTTGCACTTTCCTTTGCGCCCGGAACCTTCGCGCCCACGCCTCGCATCGGCCCGATTCCTACCACGTTCTTCGGCATGCACGTGGAGAACTTCCTCGAAAGCCAGCTCCTCAACAGCGGCTTCGAGCCACCTTATGTTTCGGCCGGCGTTAACAACCCGATTTCGGGCAACATCGCAGCGAACTGGTCCGACAACTCCTCGTGGGGCGTTCCCAATCCCACCGTGACGTATTCGGAGGACGACGACAATCCGCATAGCGGCACGGCTTCCCAAAAGGTGAGCGTGCAAACCGTGCCGGCCGGCGACGCAGTGCAATTGGTCCAATCGATCACCGTGATTCCGGGCCAGTCCTACACCCTTTCCGCATGGTTGCGCGGCGACCCGGGAATGAAGGTCAACCTGATCCTGCAGGATGCCAACACGCCGTACACCCATTACGGAGGTGGAACCCAGGCCACGCTCACCGCCGACTGGCAGCAGTTCAGCGTGCAAGGAACCGTGAACGATACGGGCAGCATCCTGCTCATGTTTCAGGCTTCGCAAGCCGGCACGTTCTGGGTGGACGACGTGCAATTCACCGATGCCTCCGGCGCCCCGGTCTCGGGCGGCGTCCCATGGCCCCCGGACAAATTCGGCACCCTGCGGCTGTGGGACACCGGCACCGCGTGGACCTCGCTCGAACCGCTGAAGGGCGTGTGGAACTGGCAGCCTCTCGACACTTGGGTGGCCGCCGCGGAGCAGCACGGCGTGCCGGACATTCTGCTTACGCTCGGCCAGACCCCGCCCTGGGCATCCTCCAATCCAAACGACGTCAATTACGTTGGCGCCGGCGCCCCCGCACCGCCCACCGACAATCAGGACTGGCGCGACTACATCACCGCGGTCGCCCAGCGCTACAAAGGGCGCATCCGCTATTACGAGATCTGGAACGAGCCGAACGATCCCACTTACTACACCGGAAGCGTGGACGAGTTAGTGGAACTTACCAAGGAAGCTTACGGTATTCTCAAGCAGGTGGACCCGGGTAATACCGTCCTTTCCCCGGCGGCCTATGCGCCGGGTTACCTGGAGCAGCTTCTGCAAGCCGGCATGGCGCCGTATGTCGACATGATTGCCTATCACTTCTACGAGACCCCGCCGGAGGCGGCCGCCACCGACATCGCCAACGTGAACCTGGTGATGGCCGCAAATGGCGTGAGCGCGATTCCCGTCTGGGCTACTGAAGGCGCCACTGGCGACACCACCGAGCCCGAGGATCTGGCCGCGGCCTACCTGGTGCGCAAGTATCTCGTCCAGCTCGCATTCGGTTCTATTCGCTTCGACTGGTACGCCTGGGGCAAGGCCACCACTTTCTGCGTGGGCACGGAAGAAAACGACCCGCGGGTTCTCACCGAGGCCGGCCGCGCGTTCGGCATCCTGCTGAACTGGCTGCGCGGCGCCTGGCTCACCGGCGCCTCCATCGATGCCTCGCAGACGTGGCAGATTGGCCTGACCCTGCCCGGCGGCAACCGCGGGCTGATTGTGTGGAACCCCAACACAACCGTGTCGTTCGCCATCCCCGGCACTTTCCACTCCGTTTCCCAACACGATATTCTCGGAAACGTCACCGCCGTTGAAGGATCCACCGTAACTATCGGTTACTCACCGGTCTTATTGACCAGTCACCAGCAACGCTGGCGATGAGGCAGCGCCCTATACCGGGCTATCGGCCCAGGGTGCCTACCAAGCCGCGGGTCCAGACATCGGCTAGGGTGAACGCCATCATGATGAACAGCCAGAGGAAGGCGCCGGCGGCGGCGAGTCGAGTCAGCTTGGTGCTGTAGCGCATGTGCATGAAGAACAGCGCCACCAGCAGCATCTTGATGGCGGCAATCAGTAGCGCCACCACCACGCTGAAAGCGCCCAAATCGACGTAGGCAACCGTCGTGGTGATGGCGGTGAGGGCCAACAGGATCAGCCAGACAACCGTATAGGTCTTGACGGAATCGACGTGTTCGTTCATGGCAAGTTCATGTGTCGGTCAATCAGGTAGAGCAGGGGAAAAAGGAAAATCCAGATGATGTCGACAAAGTGCCAGTAGAGGCCCGCGATGTCGACCGGCGTCATGTACTCGGCCGTGAACCGCCCACGCACGGCGTGATACAGAAGCCAGGAAAGAATGCCCACGCCCACTACCATGTGCAGCGCGTGCAGGCCAGTCATGGCGAAATAGAGCGAAAAGAAGAGTTGCGCCGGCCCCTGCTCCGCCACACCTTCGAAATGGAAGTGCGTGCCCGGAACGTGATGCTCGACGAATTTCTCGTTCCACTCGTACGCCTTGACTCCCAGGAACATCAGGCCCAGCAGCATGGTGAGGATGAGGAAAATCACCAGCGCCTTGCGCTTTCCCAATTGCGCCGAGCGCACCGCCAGCACCATGGTGAAGCTGCTGCAGAGCAGGACCGCCGTGTTGACCGCTCCGATCGTCGCATTGAGCGAAGTCGACGCCCTCCCGAATACCGTGGGATACACGTTGCGGTAAATGGTGTAAACCAGAAAGAGCCCGCCAAAGAACATCACTTCGGTGATGAGGAAGATCCACATCCCGAGAGTGGAGGTTTCCTTCTGCTGTTCAGGGGTATCGAACTGCTCGCGCAGCGCGAGCGTTTCAACCTGAGCGTGAGCTTGGTCAGCCAACTTCGATCACCTCTCCCACCACGGTGCTGTAATCGTACGCCTCATGGGTAACCACCGGGATTTCATCAAAATTGTGGACCGGCGGCGGCGATTGCGTCTTCCACTCCAGACCCGTCGCGCCCCATGGGTTGGCTCCCGCCACTTCGCCGTAGCGCAGCGACCAAAACAGGTAAATCGCCGGGAGCAGATAGCCGACCGCCAGCACGGAGGCGCCCGCCGTGGAAAGCACGTGCAGAACCTGGAATTCGGGCGGATAAAAGTGGTACCGCCGCGGCATGCCCAGGTAGCCCAGAATGAACTGCGGGAAAAACGTCAGGTTGAATCCGACAAAGATGATGGCCGCTGATAGCTTCGCCCAGCCCTCCGGATACAGGCGGCCCGTCATCTTAGGCCACCAGTAATGCAGCCCGCCCATATACGCCATGATGGTGCCGCCCACCATCACGTAGTGGAAGTGCGCTATCACGAAATAAGTGTCGGTAACGTGCACATCGAAGCCCAGGCTGGCGACAAACAGCCCGGTAAGGCCGCCGATGGTAAACAGGCCGATGAAACCGAACGCATACAGCATGGGCGTGGCGAAGGAGATGGAGCCCTTGTACAAAGTCGCGGTCCAGTTGAAGACTTTCACCGCGGAAGGTATGGCCACACAGTAGCTGAGGAACGAGAACACCAGGCCCGCGTAAACCGACTGCGTGCTGACAAACAGGTGATGCCCCCAAACCAGGAAGCCGATCACCGCGATGGCAATGCTCGAGAAGGCCACAAAATGATAGCCAAATACCGGCTTGCGCGAATAAACCGAAATCAGTTCGCTGACCACGCCCATGCCCGGCAGGACCATGATGTATACCGCCGGGTGCGAATAGAACCAGAACATGTGCTGGAACAGCACCGGGTCGCCGCCCAGGGCCGGGTCGAAGATCCCGATGTGGAAGGCGCGCTCGCAGAACACCAGCAAGAGGGTGACCGCGATCACCGGCGTGCCCAGCACCTGGATTATGGCGGTGGCATATTGGGACCACACGAACAGAGGCATGCGGAACCACGTCATGCCAGGCGCGCGCATGCGATGCACGGTGACAATGAAGTTCAGCCCCGTCAGAATGGAGGAGAAACCCGACACGAAGATGCCGATCGCGGTGGCGATCACCCAGGTGTTGGAATACGTCGTACTGTAAGGCGTGTAAAACGTCCAGCCAGTATCGACACCGCCCGCCAGCATGGCGAATATGGCGAAGAGGCCGCCGATCACCAGCAGGTACCAGCTCAACAGGTTTATGCGCGGAAAGGCTAGGTCGCGCGCGCCAATCATCATCGGCAGGAAAAAGTTGCCGAGCGTCGCCGGTATCGACGGGATGAGGAAAAAGAAAATCATCGTGATCCCGTGCATGGTGAACAGCTTGTTATAGGTATCCGAGGAGACCAGGTCGCCTTGCGGCGTCAGCAGCTCGATGCGGATCAGGGAAGCGAAAATGCCGCCGATGAAAAAGAAAAAAGTGACGGTGATGAGATACAGGATCGCGATGCGTTTGTGATCCTTCGTGAGCAGCCAGCTCTTCAGTCCGTAGCCGGCGTTCAGGTACGTTTCTCGTTCTTCGATCGCGGCGGTATTCATATGGCTATGGGTTGGTGGGCGCCGGGGTGGCGGCGCCGGGGTTTACGTTGATCTCCGCCGGAGTCGTTCCGGCCCCGATCGCCGGTCGCGGCGACAGCGATTTGATGTATTCGATAAGCTGCAGTACACCCTCTTCGGTCACCAGGCCCTGGAAGGTGGGCATCAGCGGCTGAAAACCGGCCACGATCTTCGCGTCCGGCCGCAGAATGGATTCGCGCAGATAGGCTTCGTCCGCCGTAATCGACCGTCCGTCGGCAAGCAGCACGTCCCTGCCGTAAAGTCCCACCAGGCTAGGGCAGCGGCCCGAGCCGTCGGCCTTGTGGCAATTGCCGCAAGCCAGCTCCTGGAACAGCTTCTCGCCGTTCTCCGCCAGCGACCCGAAGGCCCGGCCGCCGCTCAGCCACGCCTGGTAATCCTGCGGCTCCATGGCGTAAACCCAGCCGGTCATTCCGGAATGCTTGGTGCCACAATACTCGGCGCAGAACAAATGATACTTACCCGGCTTGGTGGCCGTGAACCAGGTGGTGGAGTAACGGCCCGGCACCACATCCTGCTTGGTGCGGAACGCGGGCACGAAGAAGCTGTGGATCGCATCCTCGGAGGTCATGGTGAGCTTGACCGGACGTCCGACGGGAATGTGCAGCTCGTTGATTTCGCGCTGCCCTTCCATGTGCTGGATCTTCCACATCCACTGCTTGGCCACCACGTACACCTGCATCGCGTCTTTGGGCGGGCGGCTTTCCTTGAAGAATATGTTGGCGCCCCATGCGAACATGATCATCGTCAGTCCGAAAGGAATCACCGACCAGGCGATCTCCAATGCCAGGCTGGCGTGGATCGGCTCCGGCAGATCGTGTTCCGAACGCCGCCGGTAGCGAATCGCGAAGTAGAAGATGGCGGCGAAAATCAGCACAATGAAGAACGCCGACACGCCGACCAGGTAATACATCAGATGGTCCACATCGGGAGCGAAATTCGATGCCCGTTCCGGCAAAAGGGGTAGAGTCATGTTCTTGCTTATCCAACCTGCCTCATGCTCTTCCGCTCGCGCGCCTCGCGGCGCAATGCGACCACGATTGCCAGGCCGCCCACTAGCACTAGAGCCACGCCAGCGCCCCGCATCAGGTTCATGGCGACTGCGCCGTACTTGCCCGTCGCCGGATCGTAGTGGAAGCAGAACAGCAGAATCGCGTCCACCGGCGTGCCGATCTTCTCGTTCGACGCCTCCACCAGGCCCAGGCGAAGATCGCGCGGCGAGTATTCCACGCCGTAGAAGTACTTCGATACCCTGCCCGCCGGGGTCAGGATCATGAGGGCGCTGGCGTGAGCGTATTGGTCGGTTGCCGGGTCGTATTTGTAATGGAACCCGATGGCATCGGTGATGGCGCGGACGTTAGCCTCCGTGCCGATGAGGAAATGCCAGCCATTGGCGGTGTTGGGCCGGTTATAGCGCCGCAGATAGTTTTGCTTCTTCGCCGCCGCCAGGTCGGGCGTATCTTTGGGATCGAAGCTGAGTGCGATCACCTCGAAATCCCTGCCCGGATTGAGCGAAACCACCTTCAGCGAGCTCTCCATTCCGTTCAGAATCTCGGTGCACAGCATCGGGCAACGGTAATAGACCGGCGCCAGCAGCACGGGCTTGCCGGGGTGGAAAAACGAGCCAAGCGGGACGTCGCGCCCGGATTCGTCGCGCACGATGGTATTGAGCGGAACCTGCGCATCCAGTTTCTGGTCGATGCCGACCCCCTTCAGCGCGCCAGGCAGAACCGGCTTCAGGTGCGAATCCTGCAAGCTGTACGAAGGCTGCATGGGTGCGGGCTGGCCGGGTTGCCCGAGCGCAGCGGCGGTTGTGAAGAGGAAACCGGCGCAGAGCGCCCCCACGGGTTTGCACCGAAGAAAACCGATCGAACGCGTCATTTCATCTTCTCCTTTGGTGCCTTCACCTCGGGCGCCAGCGCTGCTGCGGCTGCCGGAACCGGCCCTGTTGGGATCAGGCCAGCCAGCGGACCGTCGGGTGGTTGCATCTTAGGGCCGAGTCCGGACTCGGTCGGAACGCTGACGTCCGCTGCCGCACTCACCGGTTGTTCGGTCTGCCGTGAGGGCAAGTGAGACGCCGCCAGCAGATCGATTGCCCTATCGATCGGAATCCGCACGATCCCGTGCTCCCGATCCACCCAGCCGTAGCTCGACAATATCTGGCGCTCGGCCGCGCGCTGAGCTTCCAGATCCTCCCTTTCCGTGATTTCCAACTGCGGCGCCGGCGGCAGCTTGCGGGCATCCAGCCCCAGAGACTGCGTGGCGCGCGGCAGCACGCCGCCATACTTGCTTTCGAAATAGCGGAACAGCCCAAACACGAGAGCCAGCGATGTGATACACAGCAGCAGCAACGCGATGGCGAATTTGCTCACCGCCCAGACATCGGCGTCGGTGCGCTCGTGGCGCAGTTCGGGGCGGCTCAGATCGAGCGGCGTGTCTTTTGCGGCGTGCTCGTCGTGTCTATTCTCGGCCATGTTCCAAAGCCTCCCTCAGATACGGATCGTGCAGCGGCACCAGCGGCCGTTTTGCCAATTGGTTGAGGAAGTACGCCATCCAGATGCCGCCTAGCCCCAGCAGAGCACTCAAATCCATCCAGCTCAGGCCAAAGGAGCCCTTCCGGAAATGCGGCACCACCTGCCAGTAAGTGTCGACCACCCTCATCGCCAGAACGAACAGCGATATGTTTCGCAGCAGTTTGAAATTACGCTTCAGATCGCGCGACAGCAGCAGCGCGAAAGGCAGGGCAAAGTGACCGACCACGATCATCAGGGCCACGTACTGCCAGCCGCCATGCAGCCGCACCGAATACCAGGTGATTTCCTCCGGCAGGTTGCCGGCCCAGATAATCAGGAATTGCGAGAACGAAAAATACGCCCACATCATGATCACGGCAAACATCAGCTTGCCCAGGTCGTGCAGGTGGCGCGGCGTGACGACATCGGCCATCGGTTTGCGCGCCGCCAGAAACACGATCACGGTGATGAGGAAGGCCATCGCGGAAAGCGCCTGGCCACCGATGATCAGGAAACCGTACATAGTCGAGGTCCACTGCGAATTGATCGACAACACCCAATCAGTGGCCATGAAGGTAACGAGGAAGCACCAGGCGATGAGGCCGGGACCCGACAGCGCACCCATCTTGCGGCGCGGTGTCTGGCCGCCCTCGCGGTCCTCGATGGCCGACCACCGGTTCAGGTACCAGGTCATAAAGCACCAACTGCCGAGGTAAACCACGGCGCGGATGGTGAAGAAGGGAAGATTCAGATACGGCCGCTGATGCCGCACAATCTCGTCGGCCGCCACCACGCTGGGATGTGTCCACGGGTATAGATTGTGGGTGCCAATGTAGATCGGGATGAAGAGCAGCACCAGCAGCGGGAAAGTCCGCGCGGCGGCCTCGGCCGAGCGACGTATGACCACGCCCCACGCGCCGCCCGAGAGATATTGCACCATTAGCCAGGCCAGGCAGCCCGATGCGGTGCCCAGCACAAACAGGTACGACCAAAGCCAGGAACGATAGAACTGGTCGGGTGAGACCACGAACAAGCCGGCCACGGTGGCTGCAAGCCCGATGGCGCCCAAAACCGCGAAGCGGACGCGCCACTGGCGCATGCCATCGCGAAGCCCCGCGGAAGCCTGGAAATCGATTGCCTGCGCGATCACTGTGCGGCCTCCTGCTCGAGCCGCGCCCTGGCGCCGGCGGGAATATCGTTGATGGAAGCGTTCTGGCTGAGTTGGAGCGCGCGGATATAAGCCACGATGGCCCAGCGGTCGCGCGGCTGGATTTGAGCCGAATAATCGGGCATGGCGCCGAATCCGTTGGTGATGACGTCGTAGATGTAGCCCGCCGGAGCCTGGCGCAGCCGGTCGATGTGATAAGACGGCGGATGACGGAAGCCGCGCCGCACGATGCGGCCGTCGCCCGTGCCCAGAAAATCGTGGCAGGGCGTGCAGTAAATGTCGAAGCGGTCCTGGCCCCGCTCGATGACATCCTTAGTTACCGGGAAGGGAAACTCGGGCGTGAACTTGCCGTCCGGGCCTTTGCCCGTGTAATAGGCCGTATCGTCATCCAGGTGGCCGCGCGCCACCGTGCCATCGATCAGCGGGCGCGCTGAACGGCCATCGGAGAAGAAATCAGTGGGCCGCAGCGGAATGTATTTCGGCTGGTCCTGCATGTCTTGCCGGCAGGCCATGGTTGAGGCGGCGGCGAAGAGCACGAGGGCGGCGAGCAAGCCTGGCCGTTTGTGGGGCAGCTTGGTAAGCTGCGTGCCGATTGCCAATCGGCACGCGCGGCGATTGCCGGGGCGCCCTCTGGGCCGCGCGCAGGATGTCATCCTGCCCCACAAACCCTGCCCGGAGGTCTTGCGATTATTGCGCAACTTCGGACACCTCCCGAGGCTCCAGGGTACCCAGAAACTCTGCCGTTTTGACCCGGTCGAACAGCGGGTCGGCCGACTCGATGCAGAGAAAAAACCGGTTGCGGCTGGCGGCGCTGAATCGCGGCACGTTGAACACCGGATGATAGGGCATGGGCAGCTCGCACAGCGCCAGCATGCCCAGCACCGCAAAAATCGATCCGAACAGGATGGTCAGCTCGAAGGTGATGACGATGAACGCAGGCCAGCTATTGAGCGGCCGCCCGCCGACATTGATCGGGAAATATATGACGGCGATCCAGTATTGCATCAGGAAACCGGTGAGGCCGCCCAGAATCCCGCCGGCCAGCACGATCAGCGGCAGCTTGTTCTTGTGCAGGTGCAGCACGTCGTTCAGTTCCTCGATGGGAAACGGAGTGTAAGCGTCCAGCTTGTGGTACCCCTGGGCGCACGCCGCGCGCGTGGCGCTCACCAGCTCCGACGGGCTGTCGAACTCGGCCATCACTCCGTAAACTCCGCGATGGCTCACCCCTTCGCCTCCTTCTGGACTTTGGCCTGCGGCAGCAGCGCGCGCACTTCAAAGATGGAGATCATCGGCAGCGCGCGCACAAACAGGAAGAACAGGACCATGAATAAGCCGATGGTGCCGGCATAGGTGGCCCAATCCCAGCGCGTCGGCCGGAAGATGCCCCACGAGGAGGTCAGAAAATCCTGTGCCAGGCTGCTGACGATGATCATGAAGCGCTCGAGCCACATGCCGGTGAGCACGATCATCGAGGAAACGAACAGCCACACCGGGTTGCTGCGCACGCGCTTGAACCACAGCATCTGCGGCGAAACGATGTTGCACGTCACCAGGAACCAATACTGGAAGGCGTAGGGCCCCGTCATGCGGTGCCAGAAAGCGGCCCCTTCGTACGTGTTCCCGCCGTACCAGGCGAGGAACGTCTCCATCATGTAGGAGTAGGCGACGATCCAGCCGGTGGCCAGCATGATCTTGCCGCAGTTGTCCAGGTGCTTAATGGTGATCAGGCCCTGCAAGCCATAGACCGAGCGCAGCGGAATCGCCAGCGCCAGCACCATGGCGAAGCCGGAATAAATGGCGCCGGCCACGAAGTATGGCGGGAAGAAGGTGCTATGCCAGCCGGGCAGGATGGCGATCGTGAAGTCGAAGCTCACCACCGTGTGCACAGAAAGCACCAGCGGCGTGGCCAGGCCGGCCAGCAGCAGCGAAGCGGTGTCGAAGATGCTCCAGTGCCGCGCCGAACCGCGCCACCCCATCGCCATCATTCCGTAAATGGCGCGGCCGATCGGGTTCTTGGTGCGGTCGCGCAGCGTCCCCAGGTCGGGCATCAGGCCCACGTACCAAAACAACAGTGAGACCGTGGCGTAAGTCGAAACCGCGAACACGTCCCATACCAGCGGGCTGCGGAACTGCGGCTGAATCGTCATGGTATTGGGATACGGCAGCAGCCAATAGAACAGCCACGGGCGCCCCATGTGCAACAGCGGAAACATGCCCGCGCAAGCCACC